>OJDQ01000019.1_pt1 | contig 84281 bp, 69 predicted proteins | sample 1592851 | NCBI WGS metagenome assembly OJDQ01 (sample SAMN05416774, study PRJEB24817) | seawater metagenome | isolation source: Sea water | place: Canada:Atlantic | collected 2013-07 | reverse complement strand
AGCTGCTCCTAGTACGAGAGGACCGGAGTGGACGAACCGCTGGTGTTCGGGTTGTTTTGCCAAAGGCATTGCCCGGTAGCCAAGTTCGGAATCGATAACCGCTGAAAGCATCTAAGCGGGAAGCGAGCCCCAAGATGAGTCATCCCTGCACGTAAGTGCTGGAAGGGTTGTTATAGACTATGACGTTGATAGGCAGGGTGTGGAAGCGTTGCAAGGCGTTAAGCTAACCTGTACTAATTGCCCGAGAGGCTTAACCATACAACGCCTAAATGGCTTTACATTTAGATTGTTGATGGTAATGACTGACTAGTCACATCAAGTAAGAGTAGCGTTACTTAATACTGATACTAATATTAGATTTTCCAGAATTGTTAAAACAAGTTTTGCCTGGCGGCAATAGCGACGTGGTACCACCTGATCCCATTCCGAACTCAGAAGTGAAACACGTTAGCGTCGATGGTAGTGTGGGGTCTCCCCATGTGAGAGTAGAACACCGCCAGGCTCCCAATTAAAAAACAAAGAACCCAGCGAAAGCTGGGTTTTTTGCTTTTAGGACTGGCACTGGAGTGCCACTCCCATGAAGACCCAACCATCGAAGGTCATATCCATTAGATTTCTTCGAACAGCGTCCTTTGGTGATACATCCCTGTAGCGGGCATCCAGCTCGGCCTCCATGCCTCGCGTTCATCACTTGCCGAATGCCACTGGCATTCGTCATGCTTCTACGAAGCACCGTTCTTCACCCCCATGTGAGAGTAGAACACTGTCCCGCGCCGGCTACGGGGCTCCCAATAAAGAAAAGAAGCCCACTCAATGAGTGGGCTTTTTTCGTTTCTGCACTATCAATATCACGCTGATAAAACAAAGAACCGTCATCCCGGAAAGCACGCAGTGCTTATCCGGGACCCCCCTCGTACAACCGTAGAGTTAAAAAAAGCACTGTAGCGCTCACCAAACCAACACCGTCATCTCGGAAAGCACGCAGTGCTTATCCGGGACCCCCATCGTACAACCGTAGAGTTAAAAAAAGCACTGTAGCGCTCACCAAAACAACACCGTCATCCCGGAAAGCACGCAGTGCTTATCCGGGATCCCCATCGTATAACCGTAGAATCAACTAAAAGCGTAGTGAAGGAATGCAGTAAAGGGTGAGATCTAGCACTAAAGTGCTAATTTTTGTGCTGACGAATCATGACAATGCTTGAGTGAGTCTGAACAATAAATGCCCTAGACTGAACTCTGTTGGTCATAAATGGTGCAATTTATAATTTTAAACCGTTAAGTTTTTTTACAGTTTGCGATTAAAGCGCTGTATTTACGGATAAATGTCACAATAAATTGTACTGGTATGTAAATTGCCTTAATCAGATAAAGGCTATCTGATTTTAAATCCAATAAATATATAAGAAGCCTAATAAGAGTAACTAGCGTCTTACAGTAGTCATTTTGTAGTAGTGACGTACGTCTACTCTCTTGCTTAAAACGCGGCAACTTAAAAATCAGATCATTTTTATACAATATTTCTGATTGGATGTTTGCGTCGGGATGCAATGAAGCACACTGGAGACGGAAGATGGAAATTTTTAGAGCAAGGGCCCCTCTGCGAATAAGTTTCGCTGGCGGTGGTACAGACGTTAACCCTTTTGCGTCAATGTATGGTGGTTTTGTACTGAATGCCACTATTAACAAGTATGCATATACAAGCATTGCATTGAATAATAGTGAGTCAATCACTGTTAATTCTTATGATTTTGATACGACAACCGAGTTCTGTAGTTCAACATTAAAAACTGACAATGTTAACGATTGTTTTGTTAAATCTGTTTATAAACATTTAGTTAGTAAACCTTTAGGGATGGAAGTCATTACCCATAATGATGCTCCTCCTGGATCGGGTCTTGGTTCCTCCTCCGCTATGATGGTATCTATCATCAGCGCATTTAAAGAATTAGAAAACCTGGTGATGAGTCCCTATGACGTGGCGCGTCTTGCCCATGACATTGAGCGACAGGAACTTCAGCAGCTAGGTGGCATGCAGGATCAGTACGCGGCGGCGTTCGGCGGCTTCAACTTTATGGAGTTCGACGGCGACAGCGTACTGGTTAATAGGCTGAAAATGGATCCCTGGGTCGTAAGAGAGTTGGAGTACAATATGATTCTCGTTTACACCCAAAAATCCCGTCTTTCTTCCAATATCATCGAAGATCAAATCAGCAACGTGAAGGCTAAGAAGACAGACAATATCGAAGCCATGCATCAGATCAAGCAGCATGCTAATGATATGAAGAGGCTTTTGCTTAAAGGCCGTACTAATGAATTTGGTGAACTGCTGCACGAAGCCTGGCAGCAAAAAAAGCGTATGGCTGATTCAATCACCAATGAACATCTCGACGAACTCTACGAAGCAGCAAGGAATGCCGGTGCTATAGGCGGTAAAGTAAGTGGTGCCGGTGGCGGTGGCTTTATGATGTTTTACTGTGAAAACAATAGGAAACGTCAGGTTGTTGAGTCACTCGAGAGAATGGGCGCCAGAGTAGAAAGCTTCAAATTTGAATTAGACGGTGTTGAATCCTGGCGGAATATAAGAAAAGAGCAGCTCATTCGTGAGCGCTTGAATGTTGCTGTGTAGGGTAAGGATACCATTATGAACAGTGAAGCTACTACCGTTGCTTTGGATATGGAGGAGAGTGACACTCAGTGTGTTGCTGTCTCCAAAGTTTTCGAGCTGCCAGAAAAATTATCGAGTGTTTCAATTATCTTTCCGGCCTATAACGAAGAAGAAAATATTGCCAACTCTATTAATCACGCTATTAAAGCATTTAGTAAGTATTTTCAAAACGTTACCGTGATTCCCGTAGATGACGGCGGGCACGATTCCACAGGCGAAATCATTGACAACATGGCCGCTAAAGATAGCCGGATTAAGCCAGTACATCATGAAGTTAATAAGGGCTATGGTGCTGCTTTACGGAGCGGTTTTAGCGCTGCGGAAAATGACTATATCTTTTTCTCAGACTCTGATGGCCAGTTTGATCTGGAAGAAATTACCTTACTCCTCGAACATATCGATCGCTTCGATATGGTGCTGGGCTACAGAGCACATCGTGCCGATCCCTTGCATCGAAAGCTGAATGCCTGGGCGTGGGGTAGCTTGGTAAGGCTGTTATTCCGCGTCAAAGTGAAAGACATTGACTGTGCATTTAAGCTTTTCCGCCGTGATATTTTCAATGAAATAAATCTTCAGGCGGGCGGAGCAATGGTCAATACCGAATTGTTAGCGTTGGCAAGAAAACGCGGTTTTAGTATGACCAACGTACCGGTATCACATTACCCCCGACAGCTTGGTGAACAAACCGGGGCGAACCCATTGGTAATAATCAGAGCTTTTGCAGAGCTGTTTAAGCTCTATGCAAAGATTTCCTAGGCTGGGTGGTAGTTAGTTATGGTTTATCAGCAGTTTTTAAACATAGTTGACGCATATGGCGATCGCGTTGCGCTTAGCGCAGGCGAAAAAACGGTTACTTATTCAGAGCTGAATTCACAAGCATCGCAACTCGCCGCTGCAATGGCTGCAAAGGGAGTAACCGTCGGCAGCACTGTAGCAACGGTTATCCCGAACAGTATCGAATTTTTTGTCGCTACCCTCGCGACGTTTCGGTTGGGCGCAACGCTGGTTCCACTCAATGTGAATTATACCGACTCAGAATTGTTCCAGTACATTGATAAGTCGGCAGCTATGGCCATTATTGGCGACGCTTCAAGTCAGCAGGCACGAATTGAATCACTGGGTTTAGCCGCTACGTTTATAGACACTACTCCGGAACTGTCAGTTACCCTGCCTCGGGTTGCCACGTTTGAGGGCGAACAGCCAGCACTGCTGATGTTCTCCTCCGGCTCCACCGGTGGCTCTAAACAGGTAATGAGAACCTATTCGGCCTTACTGGCCGAGTGGAAATCGGAAGTCGAAACCTTCGAAATTACCCCTGACGACACCATCTTATGTACAGTGCCATTGCATCACACTCATGGTTTCGGCAACGTGTTACTGGCCGGTATTTTAAGTGGCGCCAAAATTGTGGTGACGCTAGGCGAGTTTAACCCCCGAAGTGTCGTAAAGGCGCTGGATAGTCATCAAATAAGCATTTATCCATCGGCAACGTTCATGGTCAAAATGCTCTCTGTTATGCGTCTTCGACAGCAGCCAGATTTAAGCCGCCTCAAGATTGTTTACACTGCAGGCGCGCCGCTAGAGGCCGAGGTAATAGACGCGTTTACCGCTACCTACGGAGTAAGCCCCCGCCAGCTTTATGGCTCCACTGAAACCGGGGCTGCAGCGGTGAATAAACTGGCAGCTCCTGCAAACAGTGTTGGGCAACCCATGGCCAACGTAAAAATTTTAATTGTTGATGAACAGGATAAACCGCTTTCCCAGGGCGAAGAAGGTGAGATAGTAGTGATCAGCCAGGCATCGGCAAAGGTCTATGTTGGTATGCCTGAACAAACTGCGAAAACCTTCCGGAATGGGCGATATTATACGGGAGACCTGGGCAGGTTTGACGAGCAGGGTAATTTATATGTAACCGGTCGGCGTAAGAAAATGATTAATGTGGCCGGGTTAAAAGTGGATCCTGCGGAGGTTGAATCGGTCATTCTGGCAATGGATGGCGTAAGTGAAGTCGTTGTTTTGGGTAAGAAAGACGGTGATTACGGCGAGAAAGTGAAAGCTGTCATCGTGCCCCTGGAAGCTGCTACAGAACGCGATGTGATAGACCATTGTAAAGCTCACCTCGCTGAATACAAATGGCCGAAAATCATAGAGTTTAGAAATGAAATTCCGAAGAGCCCGCTCGGAAAAATTTTACGAAAGTATTTATAAAGGAAAGCAATTATGTTGAAAGAGCACTTTAGAAGTCGCGGTTTCATAGAAGGGGGCATTGTCCACAATTGCGAAAAGGCGGCTATGGATATGGAGGCGCTTCCTCCATTCTTGCGCACCCTTTTGGTAACCGATGGCACAGTTACCAAAAGCCTTGAAGCTTTCTTCTGGGAAAATATTAAGGTTGAGATGCGCATGCAGGAGCAATGCTGGCTCACCCAGGACCTTCCCTTTATTAACGCCAAAACGGGCGAGCATGCTCTCAAGCGTGACGTTATTTTAAAAGGCGCGAAAACATCTGATATCTATGCGTATGCTACGTCCTACCTGCTTACGGGATTGCTCGACGATGAAGTAAAGCAGCAAATGCTGGGCGGTAAAATCGGTATTGGCGAATTATTACGTGAGATTGGCCTTGAAACCTACCGCGAAATCGTGGATTTCGGCCGCGAAGTGTTTAACGCAAGCCTCAAGGAGGAGGGAGAGCCAGAGTACGTGGAAGCGATCTACAGAACCTATGTTATTAACATTGGCGGCAATCCGGCAATTCAGATCACTGAGCGATTCCCCATCCGCTTATTTCAGAAAAAAGCTATCTAGTCAGGAAGAATTATGAGCAGTAAAGCACAAATTATTGAGTCGTTACGGGAAACCCTTACCAAGGTAGTCAAAAAAGACTTTAGCGAAGTCGATGCCGATGAATCGCTTAACCTGGATTCTATCAACCGAATTTCGCTGATTGTCGAACTGGAGTGGGTTTACGATATTGAAATTGATTCGGACGGCCTCGACCCGGAAGTCTTCGACACACTCAATGCACTGGCTGGTTACATTGAAGGATTGGTGAACGAAAGTGTTTGATTTAATTTCTGCTGACCTGAAGTTTAAGCAGGATTGGTTCCTCAGCCAGAAAAGCTGGTTTGTGAAGAACATCAGGATCCTCCTTGAGCCTGGCACCATAGCGTCGATTGTATATCGGTACGGTAACTGGACCCGAACAGTAAGCCCTAATTTACTCAGGCTGCTGGTACGTATCCCCTATATTTTTGCAAAGGCCGTAGTGGTGACAGCCTTTGGTATTTATATCCCGTCAAAAGCCCGGATAGGCAAAGGTTTCACCATTCATAATTTCTCTGGAATTTTTATCAGCGAAGGTGAAATGGGCGAGAACGTGATTGTTTTTCAGGGCGTAACCATTGGCCATCTAAGGGGCCAGCCTGAGCCACCCAAGATTGGTAATAATGTGCTTATCGCAGCCGGAGCCAAGGTGCTTGGTAGTGTCACCATTGGCAACAATGTGGTGATCGGTGCTAATTCGGTGGTCATCAATGATGTGCCGGATAACTGCACGGTAATGGGAAATCCGGCTCGAATAATTTCTCGTGAGACTAACTGGATGTCAGAAAAGTTAGCTGGCAAAGACGATAATTATTAACGCAGGACTCGTTCGGACCCGCACATAAGGTTCAAAGGGATGTTTAAAAAATTAAAAGTTGATGCCGGGCAACGTCGAGCCTGGGCCGCAGATGGTGGGCTCAATGGCAGTGGCGCAGGTCATTTTTTGAGTCGCACATGGTTAGCTACCTGTGTGTACCGATTTGGTCGTTATGCTAACGAAATCGACATTAAACCACTCAAAGTGGTGTGCAAGGTGCTGTATTACCCATTGTTTTTTATCACTCAGGGGATTACCGGGATAAGCGTTCAGGCCCACTGCAAAATAGAGCCTGGTCTGGTGCTTAATGGCACCGGAGGGTTGTTTATTTTGGCTGAAACCATCGGTGAAAATTTTGTGGTTGGCTCCGGGGTCACAGTGGGCAATGTGCGTGGCAGTAAAAACCTGCCGGTTATTGGCAGCAACGTGTGTATTGAACCCGGCGCTAAGATATTAGGCGAAGTGACTATTGGCGATAACGTGCTTATCAGAGCAAATAGCCTGGTGTTAACGGATATTCCCGAAAATACCATGGCCGTGGGAAACCCCGCGCGGATTAAACGAAAACCAGATGAGTCGGAGAGTTAGATGTCTCAGGAACAGTTTAAAGTTGACTTTATTGGCGTAGGATCCGGCAAATGTGGTTCTACCTGGCTGTACGAAAATATTATACAGCATCCCGAGGTGTTCAACGGCAATCCTAAAGAGATACATTATTTTGGTGATCTCTATGAACAACAGGATTTTACCTGGTACCGGGACTTGTTTGCGGGCTCAGAAGGTAAAATTAAAGGTGAGTTTTCGATCAGCTACATGTATCACCCTTTGGCCGCTGAACGCATATACGAGCATTTCCCTAACGCGAAGATTATCGCCATGGTTCGCGATCCGGTGGAAAGAACCTATTCCGATTACCAACACTTTATTCGCAAAGGCGATGTGAGTCGGGATTACCCTTTTTCTGAATACATCCGCGATCAGGATAAATTAAAGTTTGGTTATTACACCGATTACCTGGCGCCGTTTTACGAGCATTTTCCAAAAGGGAACATACTGGTATTGGTGCTGGAAGAAATGCAGCACGATTTGGCTGCATGCTACCGACAAATATTTGAATTTATTGGCGTAGAAAACATCGACTTTTTGCCTGAAGGCGTTGAGGAAAAGCGTAACCAGGGCGTGAATTACCGGTTTTTGAAATTAGAAAACGTGTTGGTAAGAACCTACCGTTTTATGGCTAAACGTGGCCTCACCGGGTTTGCTGAACGCTTGAAGCGTTCCGGCCTTGCGCAGTTTGTCAGAAAGTTAAATGCCAAATCAGAACCGCTACCCGAGATGGACTCAGCCAGCCGTCAGAAGCTTGTTGATTACTTTGCTGAGGAACAAACCCGGTTAGCTCAACTACTAGGCAGGGATACGCAAATATGGAATCGTTAAAACTGGATGGCGTTGTGTCCTTATTAAACCGGGTGCCTGCCTTGCGTCGCATGATTTTTCGAGGCCCTTCGGTGGCACTTTGTTCAATGGGGGGCGTAGGCTCAACGGCATTGGCCAGGCATATTGGTTCAATTGCCGATAAAACCGTGCGTGAACATGCTTATTCACCGGCAGTATACAACGACGAAACCCAAATCAAACTCGGTTATGTGTTTGGTAACCCTTATAACAGCGTACTGTCTGTTTTCCGTCGGGGCTATCAGTCAATGCATGCTAAAGCGATGAATGCTAACAGCCCAACTCCCGCAACAGACTTAAGAAATATGTCTATTGAGACTTATCTGGAGCGAGGTATCGATGAGTTTCATCTCGAGCGTCAACTCGATAACTGGCTGAATCCGGCGCTCACCAAACATCCGATAATCCTTATTAAGTACGAAGAACTCGCAACGTCAATTGATGACGTGTTGGCTTTCTTTGATTGTGCGAAGCCTTTTGAGGTGTGTACCCGCAAGTCATCCTGGCGCGATCAGCCGCCAGCTATAGTGGCAGGGTTAGAGAAAATGTACGGTGGCTTCAATGACAAAGTGAACGCAATGCCTGCGATCACGGTAATTGAGCCGCATCCGGTAGTTAACAAAGAAGTTGCAGTCAGTCATGGATGAATCCCGAAAACATAAAGTAGTGATGGTTGCGGCGTGCCCTTTTCCAGCTAACCACGGCTCGCCTGCATCCATCAGAGAAATGTCAGAAGCGTTAGTAGAACTGGGGCATGAGGTGCATATCCTGACCTATCCGATTCAGGAAAATATTCCGGTTGTCGGGCCAAAGATTCATCGCGTGTCATTTCCTTTCCTCAACAAGAATAAGGTGACTGTCGGACCAACACTGGAAAAGTTTGTCTACGATCCGCTAATGGTGTTCCGTTTGATTTGGATGATCTGGCGTTACAAGATTGATGTTATCCATGCCCACAATTATGAAGGCGCACTCATAGGCTGGCTGGCTAAAGTCGTTACCCGTCGTCCGATGCTGTACAACGCGGTCAACAATATGGTCGACGAACTGGTTACCTATGATTTTATCTGGTCGAAAAAGTTTGCCCTTAAACTAGCGGGTTTTCTGGATAAAACCATTCCTTTCATGGGCGACTATGTTACGGCGGTATCGGATTCGCTAAAGGCCTATCTGGTAAAGGTTGGTGTTAAGGCCGACAAAATCCAGGTACTGCCGGCAGGGGTTAATGCCAGTATGTTTTCAGCGCGCGACAAGCAGGCACTGAGAGAAAAATACCAGTACACCGAAGACCAGCAAATAGTGATTTACACCGGCAGTCTGGACAAGTTTCAGCGCATTGATTACTTGCTGGACGCCACCCATTTGCTCAAGCCAAGGTATCCAAACCTCAAGGTCATACTGGCGTCGAATATCGCCAATCAAAAGGATCTGGACAGCATTGAATCACAGATTCAGTCTCTGGATATTGCCGAAGTGGTAGACATTGTAAAAGGGCTGGAACTTGAAAAGTTACCCGATTATCTGGCGTTATCCGATGTAGCCACGCTGCCCCGAACGGATTGCCCCGGCCATCCGGTAAAAATTCTCAATTACATGTGTGGCAATATTCCCATCGCGGGCTTTACCGGCGCAGCGAAAGGCTTACACCATATGAAAACCGCAGTGCTGGCGGAAGATCACAATGTGGCAGAGTTTGCCGACTCAATTGCTATGTTACTGGATCAGCCGGACAAAGCGCAGTACGTTGCCGAGCAGGCGCGGTTAACGCTGGGAGAACTGTATGAATGGAAGGTTCTCGCACGAGGTATCGCTGTTATTTACGACATGCTGATAGAGCGCGACTTCGAAACCCGAAAGCCACTATTAAAACAATATATTCGGGATAGTTATCAGCCGAAATTCTGGGATAAGCGCCAACAGCAGTCGGCACCGGTGCCTCAGGAAATACTGGAACGTCGCAAGGGAGAACGTCGTCAGCAGCACACGCGAATCGACTTCATCGAGCGCCGGAGAGTCATTGATGCAGAATAGTCTATCGGGTTTTGATGCGTTAAGAATCGACCTGCGCCGCAAACGCCGCCACTACACGCGTATCGATAACTTTGTAAATAAATACATTAAGATGACACTACAGTGGGGCTCGTTAGCTGTAATGGTATATCGCTGCGAGCAGCAGCTTATGGCTTTGCGTATTCCTCTGCTTCGTTCATTGTTACTGATGTTGTTTCGAGGACTCTCGGTGCCGGTAAAACTGGCGACAGACTGCCGAATCAACCCCCGGGCTGATATCGATAAAGGACTGGTGCTGCATAACTTTGCGGGCATCGAACTTGACCCTCGCCGGGCAGGAACCAACCTTACGGTCAATCAAAATGTTTGCATTGGTGCGGATTACTACAAACGGGGCAAGCCTGTTCTGGGTAATAACGTGTTTGTGGGAGCCGGCGCTAAAATTCTCGGCGATATAGAAATTGGTAATAACGTGATGATTGCCGCCAATTCAGTGGTACTGACTTCAATTCCGGACAACTGCTCTGTGGTAGGTATTCCGGCCAAAATCGTCTCCCGGGGGGTCACCAGTGATTACCTTAATTTTGATGTTGAGTAACCGGAGGGGTCAATGAAAGTCATTATTCTTGCCGGCGGTTTAGGGACCCGGTTACGCAGTGTTGTCAGTGATGTGCCGAAACCTTTAGCTCCCATTCAGGGCACGCCCTATCTGGCGTATATGCTCAATGCTCTGTATGCCAAGGGGCTGCGCGAATTCATTTTATCGGTAGGGTATAAGTCTGCCCATTTTGAACAATTTATCGTCAGCCAGAAATCACGGCTGCCAGATTTATCGTTGGATCTGGTCGTTGAATCAGAACCTCTGGGCACTGGCGGTGCAATGCAGTTTTGTTTTAATACTCACCTGGATAATCGTTACCTGATATTCAATGGTGACAGCTATTGTGATTTTCCTCTGGCTGATCTGCTGGCGGCAGCAAATCAGCACAATATGGCCATGGTGGTGGCCAAAGTGGACAACATCAGTCGCTATGGCGAAGTTAGCTTGCGCGAAGATGGGTGTGTGCACGCTTTCCACGAGAAACAACCCGAAACCCGGCCAGGTTGGATTAATGCGGGCGTATATTGCCTGCCTGGTGATATTTTTGCTGATTATCATGGCCCGGATAGCTTCTCCTTTGAGCAGGCTATTATGCCCGGCTTACTGGCACAAGGCGTGGCTACTGTGGCGGCGGCGGGGCCGTTTATCGATATGGGGATCCCGGAAGATTATCAGCGACTGGCCGCAAGACCAGCACATTACTTCCCGGTTCTGCCGGCCTGTTCGCCGGCTGTTGCGGACAGCAATGTATGAAAATGGTATTTAGTCAACGTTCCGCCAACCGTCGACTGTACTGGTGTATTGCTGCACTGCTATTACTGGTATCCGCCTGTCATGGCAACAATATGCAATATCCAACAACCCAGCAGCCAGCCAGTGGTAATGCCCCGGTTGTTACTCACCCCCAACAGGATATTCCTGATCCAGCCAGTCAGAATATACCGTCTGTTTCTGCTCCGGCTGGGATTTTTGTCAGCTCCGGACCGACGGTAAGCGACCGCGTACTGGCACAAGAGCACGTTGCCGGAAACCTGATCAGAGTCGGCTGGGATCAGTTACAACCGGCGCCGGATAGCTACGATTTTTCTGCCATCGACAGCCTGATTAGCCAGGCCCGTCAGCATAATAAACAGGTGACGTTAAGCGTATTGAATGGGCCTCGCACTCCTCAATGGCTTTACGAACAAGGCGCGAAAGCCTTTTCCTACGAGTTTAAAACGCGCTATTCAGGCCGGGGGAACCGGCAGGAAACTATTCCTTTGCCCTGGGATCCCACTTATCTCACTTACTGGGGCAAACTGATTGCGTCTCTGGGCAAGCGCTATGCTGATAACCCGGTAATATCACTGGTACATATCACCCATGCCTCAAAAAATGGTTTTGAAATGCAGTTACCCGAAGAGCGGGTCGGGAGTCGTCCGGAAACCGCGGCTCAGGGGCCATGGCATGACGCTGGCTACACCGAAGATAAGCACGTGAAGGCCATCCAACAGGTCATTACAGATTTCGCCACGGCGTTTCCAAATACGCCCATCGATATTGAAATACACCCGGTGCTGGATTCTGTTGAACCTGCACGCCGGGTCTATGAATACGGTAAGACTCACTATGGTAAGCGATTTGGCTTGTTCTCTGCCTGGTGGAGCGGTAAGTCACAGCGCTGGAACGAAGCGCTTTACCCTATTTTGCAGAATGCCTGTGAGTTTTCGTTTTGTAATATTCAGATGATTGGCAATCAAACCCGACAACCCGAACGCTTGCTCAATGGCAGTTTGTTAAGTGCCATGCAGGAAGCCGAAGAACTGGGCGCAAAGTATTTCGAAGTATGGAGTGCCGATTTAGCAAACACCGCGCTTAAGCATGAAATAGCAACTTTTAGCAGCACCTTAAAACAGGATTAGAAGAGACGTTATGGCTAGTACACTTGGTCACGCATTATGTGGCATAGATTGTTTATTGGTTGGTCGACTGGTTAGCCCGAAGTGGGTTAGTCCACTCACCGTGGGATCGGTTTTCGCGGCGGTGTTCTTAGCGAATGCACCGGATCTCGATCTGCTGGTAGGGCCCCTACTGGGTAAGCATCACCACTATTTACACGGTCAGTTAACCCACTCAATTATGTTTGCTCTGCTCTGCGGCCTGACATTCTGGCTTATTGCCCGGATAACCGGTGTTGAAGAGCGTAAAGGGCGGGTGATGGCCACCATGGTGTCTGCCACCCTATTGAGCCATGTGTTCGTTGATTGGTTCACCGGGCCTAATCCCGGTATTAACCCCAGTTTTGGCATTGTTATTCTGTGGCCATTTAATATGGAGCGAATTCATGCACCCGTAACGCTTTTCCTTGGACCTAATCACGCATCGATGGCGGAGCTCCTATCGTTACATAACGTTTGGGTGATGACCCGGGAAACCCTGATTTTTGGCGGATTTGCACTGGCGCTCTGGTATTTCTCGCCAGCGCTCAGGCAGCAGATAAACGGCTTTTTAATGAGTCTGGTGCCAGCCAGATTAAAGTGAGTGGGATGAATTATGGCAGCAAATAACAGCGCTAACCAGAAAATAGAAAAACGCTTGTCCGTCACCTTATTGGTGGTATTGATTGTGGCGTTAGTGATCCTGGGAAACTGGGCGTTAAATATCATCTCAGCACACCTCAGTACTACCAGTGCCAGTTTTGCCAGGGATAACGACAAGCCCATACCGGTGAAGGTGATCGAAGTTGAAGCGGCACCGGTTAAAGCGACCCTGGTGACCCAGGCAACACTGGTGGAAAATCAGGAGCTGCCCATTTATCCGGGGTCGAATGCCATGGTCAGTGAAGTGCGTGTGCAGGTCGGTGATTTGGTTAAGAAAGGCGATGTGTTGGTGAGCTTTTATGAAGATCAGCTCAAAGCCAAAGTTGAGCTGGCTAAATCTGTTGCCGAGATTGCCGAAGAAGAGTACGAGGAGGCCCAGCGGAATTTTAGCCGGGTAGAATCACTGTTTGCTAAGAACCTGGTTGGTAAAGACGAGTTTACAAAAGCTACCCTGGCAGAAAAACAGGCCAAATCGAAGCTGATTAACAATCAGTATGAAGTGCAGAAAGCCGAATTTGAGTATTCACAGGTTCAGTTAAAAGCGCCGGTAGGTGGCGTGGTAACAACGGTGTCAGCATTCGAAAATACTCAGGTGCGTATGACTATGCCAATCATTACGCTGAGTGTGACTAATCCTATCTATGTAGAAGCCAAAGTGGCTCAGCGTTATTTTGGTGAGTTGTCGCTGGGGCAGCCAGTGAGCGTGTCTTTAGATGCCTTTCCGGAACGGACTATTACTGCGGAAATTCTGCGCTTGGGTTATGAAGTTGACCGGATCAGCGATACGGTCTCTGTTTATGCCAAAGTTGATAACCCTGATCTGATTTTGCGCCCCGGAATGGGCGGCATTGCTACCATCGAATTAGCCAGTGGCTCTGCGGATACCCTCAGAATCCCGGCCATTGCTCTGCTTGGCAGTAATGGTCGCAGTGGCTTTGTATTTGTTATCGACAAATCCCAAAAAGCACATCTTAAAGAAGTATCCATTATTGGTTACGAGCAGGGCTATGTCGGTATTCGCTCGGGATTGAACCCACGCGATCGCATCGTGGTGGTAGGCCAGCAAGCCCTTAAAGAGGGAGACAGTGTGGAGATGGGTAATGCGAGCTAAGTATTTATTATTATTCATTAGCTGTCTGTCGATTAAAGCGTTGGCTGCCGTGCCGGTTAACAGTTACGAGCAGTTGATTGACATGTCATGCAAAGCCCATGATATGACAGCGAATGTCCGGTTACAGTTAGACGCTGCCAGGCAGCGGGTAGAGAATGCCGAGTTAAACAAATGGATGCCCGACGTGACCGTAGGACTGGACGTCTACGCCGCAAAAGGTCAGCCCACCAGCTTCTTTGCGGTTCAGGAAGGCACGGTGCAGGACCCTGAACAACCTAACTTTTATTCAAAAGGCGAAGCCTGGCAAGGCAAGGTTGATATGAACTGGGGGCTTTATGAAGAAGGGAAATGGTTGGGTGAATCTGCACTGGCCAATTCGGAAGCTGAGTCTGAGCTGTCGGTTGCCCGCTCTCAATTGAGCACCGCTCACCGAGAAGCGCTGACGTTAGTAAGCCAGTATTACTTTAATATTATGATGTACAGCGCCCAGCGGGACGTTTTGCTGCCTTTAGTTGAAAAACGGCTGCAGCAGTTGGATGACATGAAAACCAAAGTAGAGGCCGGGGTGAGCACTACCGACGACCTCTACACTGCCAGTGCAGCCTATGCCAGTCTTAAGGACCAACTTGACGATGCTATTCGCCAGCGAGAGGTCAATTATCAGTTTTTACTGCTTATGTTGCAGCGCGATGTTGAGTTATTAAATGCACAACCTCAGCAGAGCTTTAAAGAGTTAGCGGCTATTACCGAGCGGCGCTTGCAAATGAATGACCTCGACCGGTTGGTGTCGGCGCATCCGGATATTGCATTGCTGGAGTCGAAACTGGCGCTCGAAAAGGACAAGCTCGACGCCCAGTATGGCAAGCTGAAACCCTCCCTTGGCCTGTACGTAAAATTACGTACCGGGGATAACTTTGGCAATGCACTACGCAAAGATTACAGTGAAATAGGCTTAACCATAGAGTACCCACTCGGCGCCGTTGCCAGTAATTACGGAGAGTCGAAGGCGCTGAGAAAAACGGTTACGGCTATTGATTCAGAGCTGGACTACCTGCGCAAAATAAAGCGCCTGCAGGCGGCCAACATTGCCGGCGATTTGGCCAGCTCGAAAAGCAAAATTGAGGTTGCCAGACTGGAATTAACCCGTCGCGAGCAAATGCTGACCAGCGAAAACGAGAGGGTTGAGAACGGCCTGTCGGGACTTGATGAACTGGTACAGGCAGAAGACGACAAGATTACTGCACAGCTGAATCTACTCGCCGCCTACAATCAGGCGTGGATGCAATATGCCGATGCGTCGTTGTTCAGCAATCAAACCTGTCGGTCTGAGTGAGATAAGTGATGGCAGGCAACGGGCGTGTACTCAAAAACCTGGTGATGGTGTTTGCCAGCGAAGGGGTTGGCGGACTGCTGAGTTTTATTATCGTTCTGTTGGCGGCCAGGTTATTAGGGGTAGAGCAGTTTGGTGTGTTTTCTTACATCCTGGCGATCACCAGTGTTTGTCAGTTGGTGGCCGATTTTGGGTTAACCAATTTAATTGTTCGCGAAGTAGCAAAGGATACCAGTAAAGCACAATATATCATGAGTAATGTGCTGACCCTGGCGTGGGGATTATCGGCGGTGATCCTTGCGCTGGTCACCCTGATCTCACTGGTTAGTCTCACTACCGCCGAGCAACAGAGTGCGGCTATTATTATGGGCGTGGCTGTTCTGGCTACCTATCACTCTGTTGTTTATTCTTCGGTTTGCCGGGCTTTTGAGCAAATGAGCTACAACGCCATCAGCTTTGTGGTGCATAAGGTTATTTTACTGGGACTCATTTACCTGTTCTATCACTGGTCTGTGTTCTCTTCTTCGCTACTGGCTATCTGCACCGCATATCTGGTGGCCAATCTTTGTCAGTATGCTTATTTTTATCTGGTAGTCAGAGCCAGGTTTATACGCTTTGGTTTCGGCCGCGATTTCGCTTTTGCCTGGCAGCTGTTAAAGGATGCAGTGCCCATTGGCGCGTCTATGGTGATACGCCGGTTAACCCTTCAGGTCGATACGCTATTGCTTGGCGTACTGGCAACTGCCAGTGCCGTAGGGTTATTCAGCGCGGCGTATAAAGTGGTTCAGGTTGTCGATATGATCCCGTTTGCTATTTGTCTGCCACTGTTCCCGGCTATGTCGCGAATGGCCAGCAAAGAGCCGGATAAACTGCCGGCATTCTTCTCGTTAACCCTGACCGGTTTTTTACTGGTATCCATTCCGCTGTGTGGTTATGTGTTTGTGTCGGCAGGTAACCTGATTGAGCTTTTTTATGGCCAGACATTTGTTAGTGCGGTGCCCGCTTTACGGATCCTCGCATTTGCCATAATTGGCCTGTTTGTCAATATGTTGCTCAGCTATGTGTTTATGGCATTAGGTAAGCAACGCTTCTATTTGCTGGCGGCAATGAGCTGCCTGATCGTTAACGCTTTGGTCGATGTGCTGCTTATTCCCCGGATGGGCGCAACCGGCGCAGCCTGGGGAACGTTACTCGGAGAGCTAAGCTATTTTCTGCTGTGCATTGTGTTCTTATCCCGCGTACAACTGGCCTATGCCTGGTTAACTCAACTGGCTCGTCCTGTGCTCCTGTGTGCGGCTATAAGCTGGGTGGCCTATCAGTTGCCGCCTCAGGGCGTAGCCGAACAAATTCTTTTTTCAGTGGTTTACGTCGTAAGTTATGTTTTCGGGCTGTTTGTGTTGCGGGTGTTGAAACCGGCAGAGGTGAAGCGGGTCATCCGCTTGCTAACAGAGCGTTCGAGCGCTCCTCCACTGGCCGATAATTCGGCATCCGGGAGTTAATGGATGCGTGCTCTCAGTTACCTGCAAACCGGACTGCATACGGCCACAAAACCCTGGCGCTTCATCGAGCAGCACCCGGTATTGTTACTGGCTGCGTTATTAATACTGGTTGGCAGTGGGGGGACCTGGGTGGGAATGCCTCTGACCGGTGAGTATCGGTTGGCAGATTTGCAGCCGGCTGCCCAGAACGGCCGGTTTAAACTGGTGGTGCTGGGACTGATCGCATTGATCTTTTTAACCACGGCGCTGCGCATGTTTACCCTGCGTTTACTGATTTGCTATGGCTTAACGGCGTTTATGGTTTGTCTTGCCCTTTCCGTTAGTCTGCTCGATGGCGAACGTATTCAGCTGTATATCACTGAAAGCCAGTCATTTCGGGATATTCAACACATTCTGGCGTTAAACACTATTCCCAACGCCGGGCGTTCGGTAGAAACGGCGCTGGCCTTCGACGCTTACCACTTCACCGACCGCATCAGGGCTTCGCTGGGGATTTTGGGGTGGGGGGCCAAGTTAAGTATCCTGATCGGCTGTATGGTGTCGGTTTATTGTTTGGTGAGCAGCCCGCGCAAACTGATTGCGTGCTTGCTGGCAGTGCTGTTTGCCCTGACAACGTTTTTTGCAACCGGGATAGGGTCGGTATCGCTGGCCTATCTGAAGCTCAATCAGGGCGTACGTGCCATTAACAATGGGGAGCCTGCGGCGGCTATCGGTATACTCAATGAAGCGGTGACGCTGGACCCGGTACTCACCTATTCACCGGGTTTTACGCTATTGCACTCTTACCTGTACTTTTCAATTTATGGGCCGGCCACGCCTTTGGCGAAAGCTTATCAGCTGGAACAACGATTCAGTGCCGGTCGGTTTAGCGAAGTCACCGATATTAATGCATTATCAGCCAGTGCCGTGGGGTTAAATAGCACTAATCAACAGGACAATATTAAGCCGGCACTGGTAAATGCCCACATCAGAACTGAGCAACGGATCACCATGGACGCTTATAATCGAACGGGGCTGTTGTATCTGTGGCGCAACGAATGGGGACTGGCGGAAAGTCATTTTAAATCGTCGCTGGCAATTAGTAGTAATCTGGTAGGACAAACGGCGCTACTGCGAATTTATCAGCAAACCCGTCAGTATTCGTCTTGCGTGAGCACCGCAGAACTATTATTGCAAAGCACCAAAAACCGCTCAGTATCGGCTGACGTCTGGTCGTCAAAAGGCGATTGTCTCAGCGCACTGGGTCACCCTGCAGAGGCCCGCCAGGCCTATCAGCAGTCTATTGCTTTAGATAGCGATAAGAACTACCGGGCCGTTAAAGGCCTGAGTGGTACGTAGGGGGGATGATGAAAGCAGAGCACTGGTGGAGTGGCATTACACTTATCATCCTGATGGTTAGCGCAGTTTTGTTCGGCTACCTGCAGTCAGTCGATGCGGCAAATCCCCGCAAGTCACTGAACTGGTCGCAAAGTCAGTGGATTAGTACGGCCTCTGAGGGCGCTAATGGATACTTTCGCCATGCCATCGAGCTGGATAATGCACCACAACGGGCGGTGCTGCAGGTTTCCGGTACTGACAGCCTGCAACTTTACGTTAATGGCAAGGCTATTAAAGCGGCCGAAAGTCGCTCGTTACAGGCTACCGCCGTGCTGGACTTGAGCCGTCAGTTACAAACCGGCAATAACATTCTGGCGTTTGAATTGCACCGCTCATCATTCCCGGCAAGGGTAGCATTGCGATACGAGTTAACCGTTATTGACGCGCTTGGCCAGCGACAAACATTTTTCTCTGATCCTACGGTGCAGAGCCAGGCGTTATATCCGCAAACCACGACCCGTCATAAATGGTTCGATAAAGGCTACGATGACGCCTTCTGGACACGTTCGAGCAGGGTAGCTGGTGAAAACCGGTTAACTCAGGTGGCTATTCCACCAGAGGTATTGCTTGCCTTGCCCAGTCCGCCGTCCTTCGTGTTGAATGCCTCTCAGCACTGGTCGGTTTCACTCTCAACCACCTTTAGCTACGACAAGTCGGCAACCGGGCAGGTATGGCTGGCACTAGCCGCTGATGTGCCTTACGAGGTGGTGATTAATGGTATTAGTGGCGGCGTCTATCCGCCCTCCGACGCGCAGCTGCACTTGAATTCGGTATTGCCCCGTCTGCGCGATGGCGAAAACAGTATAGAAATTAATCTCATGAATAATGGTGTCGATCCGCTGGTGGCGGGAGGGCTTATTCAGGGAAATGATTATCAGGTGTCTACAACCTTTATTGGTGCCGATTGGCAAGTTCGAGGCGGCGGCGGCAGTAGTCATTCGGCGCTGGATGATATTCAGTCAACAGCCGGGCGGACGCAGGTAAATATGGCAGCCCCGGCGGTGCCACAAACCTATACCTACACGGTAACCGATGCCTTTACGCCGCCGGCGGTGGCACAAGCCGGTCCTTGGTTGCAGGGGGCCCTTGTAGTGGGGTTTATCCTGCTTGTTGCGCCGCTATTCAGGCTGTTGGGAGTGGGGCTGCTGACGCAGCTAACCAGTACCTGCTTTGCCAATGCCATTGCCATTTTATGTTTAATTGCGGCCTGGTTTGTGGCTCAGGATGTGCGGTTTGATGCGCGGCAAATATTCTCTGTAAGTGCCTTACACCTGATGCTTATTGTGTGGATGCTGATGGTTATTGCGGTACTCGTTGAACAGGCGGCATCGGTGAATAAGCACACGAGTGGAATAATTCCCCGAGGGTGGAAAAGCGCCAGTCAGTTCAAACTGGGTCATATAGCTTTCTATGTCGTGAGTGCTGTCGTAGCCCTGGTGGCTCTGCTGTTGCGCTTGCAGAATATCGAACAACAAGCGCTTACCGTGGATGAAGCGACCATTGCGGGCTTTGCCAGAGGCGTAGTGGAGCGCGGCTATCCGTATTTAATGGTGGGAGGTATGGAAGTCGAGTTGGCCACCTATGAATTAGTGCCTTATTTCCTCGCCACTTCGGTTAACGTGTTTGGATACAGTGACTTTGCCCTGCGTATTCCTGCCGTGCTCTTTGGTACCGGAACCTGCCTGTTAATCATGTATTGTGGTTCAGCCTGGTTTGGCCGGTTAACCGGCTTAACGGCTGGCTTGCTCTATGCTATTTCGCCCTGGGCAATATACTGGGGGAAAAATTGCTTTCACCCGTCGCAAATTCAATTTTTTAATTTACTCGCGTTAATTGCGTTTTACCGGTTACTCGCCAGCGATCGGATTTCCCTTAAACTCGCAGGCTTGTCGGCACTGGCTTTTGCCTGCAGTTATCTGAGCTGGGAAGGTTCAGGGTTGGTGTTACCAATTATGGCTTTTGTGGCCCTGGTAATACGCTGGCAGGACTGGCGCTGGTTCTTTCAGCTGAACCTGTGGATTGCGGCGGTGTTAATTATTTTTGTGGTAGCGGCCCAGGGGATTCGCCGTTCGCTGCTCCAGGAGCCCTTCATTATGGTGGGCTTTGGTAAGAGTGACCTGGCTACGCCCAAACTGACTTTCACCCAGCCGTCTTATGAGCCCTGGTATTACATCAATAACTTCTTTTTCACCGAAACCCACATTGGACTGAGCTTATTCTTCCTGCTGGGACTGATATTTATGTTTTATGACCGCAAACTGAGCTTTGTGGTGTTGTTTGTAGTGATGGCTTATCTGTCGTTAACCAATCTGCTGGGCTACTACAATGCCCACTATTTTTATTTCGTACTGCCGGTCTTTTTACTCGCTGTGGCGGCTGTCTTCGTCAAATTGCTGATGCTGATCCAACGCCAGTGTCAGCGCATAAGCGGCAAGGTGTTCCGCATTCAGGGCGCGCTCACCGCCGCTCTCATTATGTGGGTGTTAGTGGTCCCTGCCGGCGCTGGTGGACTGCACCTCTACCGCCTGATGAGTGGCAATATTGATGCTATGCGGGTGGATTACCGACCGGGCCTGGCAGGCATGGACGGACGGTCAGTGTCGCTTGCACTTTCTCAATACTGGCGCAGTTCAGATGTACTCATTACTTCGATACCTTTACTCACCGAACACTATGTAGAGAACAAAGGCGACTATTTTGTACAAACCATTACCGACCGTAAGGTGGTATATGACACGGTGAAACAGCGCCCTTACTACGTGGATAAATTTGTCGGAAACCCGGTGTTACGAAATAAACAGGAACTTCAGGATGTCCTGAGTCGACACGACCGGGTGTTTTTTGTGGCAGCCCCGGTAGACGGTTTAACCCGGATTATCGATGCCGACACATTGGATTTTATTAATCAGAATATGCGGGTTGTTGCCGAAAGCTACGACAGTCGCCTGTATCTTTGGGAGCGTTGATAAGGATGTTTGAGTGTCGCAGCAGTGCAAAACCAGGGAGTAATTGTAGTGAGAATCTATAGCGTCTTTCTCATGCTTGTTGTTTGCGTAACCTTACTGGCGGGTTGCGGAGAAGGGAATTCGGTAGAAGATACCGAAGCGAACCGTTGTTCAGCCCTGGTGAATCCTGGTGCGGGCGATCAGGATGGTGATGGCATTATTAATCAGTGCGATACCGACAATGATAACGATACTATCGATGACGACATTGATAACTGTCCGCTGGTGGCCAATACCGACCAGCTGGACACCAACAGTGATGGGTTGGGGGACGCATGTGACGTTGATGGTGACGGTATTGAAAGTACCGTGGATAACTGCCCGGCAACCTTCAACCCTGAACAACTCGATGGCAATGGCGATGCAATCGGTGACGCCTGTGATGAAGACAGTGATGGCATTCGCAGTATTGATGATAACTGCCCGGCAACAGCTAATATTGATCAGCTGGATGCCAATGGTGACGGCATTGGTGATGCCTGTGACAATGACAACGACGGTATTCTCAATAGCATCGACAATTGCCCGGATGTTGCAAACCCCGAACAGCTGAACAGCGATGAAGCTTACCCCGGCGATGCTTGCCAGGATACCGATGCAGACTTGATCCTGGACGTAGAGGATAATTGCCCGTTTGAGGATAATCCCGATCAGGTAGATTCTAATGGTGATGGGGTGGGAAATGCCTGTGATGTAGACAGTGACTCGATTCCAACCGAACTCGATAACTGCCCTTTTACTGCTAATTTTAATCAGGCCGATAGCAACGAGGATGGTCTGGGCGATGCCTGTGACCGCGACAGCGATGGCGTATCAGACAGAACAGATAACTGTCCGATTGATATCAACCCCGAGCAGGAAGACGAAGATGGAAATGGCCAGGGGGACGTTTGTGATACCGGTTTAAGCTCACCGGGAGTTAACTTCTTTGAACCGGTAAATTTATCGGATAACCCCGGTCTTACTCTGCGGCCTGCCATTAAGTTTGATAATAACGGCAACTATCATGCGGTCTGGGATGATAACACCGGCATCGAAGGAGCAACCGAAGTTTATTATACCGCAGTTAAAGTGGATGGTTTTGAACAGCAGACAGTCATAAAGCTTTCAAACTCACGATCTGAAATCATCGGTCTGGCGCAACGTGCAGACATTGATGTTGCGCCTGACGGCAGTGTGCACGTGGTTTGGCAGGATACTAAAACCAATACTTCGGATATTTATTACCTGATCCTTGAGCAAAACGAAGAATCAGGCGTGTTTGAGATCAGCCCAACCCGAAACGCCAATGACATTAATCCAGAAACGAACCTTTCAAATTCAGCTCAGGCAAGTAACGAACCTACGATAGCCATTGACGCCGCTGGCGTCATCTATGTGGTGTGGTCATCGGATACCGCGGTCAATATTATTCGCTCCACAGACAATGGCGCAACGTTTAGCAGCCCGTTGCGTTACAGAACAAACGTGATTGTTGAACCTGCGCTAACCGTAAGTGACAGTGGTCTGGTAAGAATAGTCTGGGCACAACAGGACAGCCTGATTTATGTAACGTCATCCGATAGCGGCGAAACGTTCGAAACGCCCCGTCAGCTTTATGTTTCGCCGGATACAATCCAGCGACCGGATATTCAGGCCTATGGCGATATTGTTTATATTGTCTGGGATCAGGAGTTGTTAAATCAGAATACCGATATCCTAATGATGAGATCAAGCGATGGCGGCGAGACTTTTAGCGAGTCACGAAATATTTCGGCTAACAGCGGGACGTCTATTTACCCCTCTCTGGCTGTCGGACCCACCGGCGACGTTTTTCTGGCTTGGTCAGATACCACCACGGGCAATTATGAAACAGTGTATGTGGAGTCTGAGGATGGTGGCGAAACATTTAGTGATTTGGTGGTGATTTCACCGAGTGATAACGGTTCGCTGGTTATCGATTCGGACGTCGATGAGAATAACAACTTTATTGTCGGGTGGGATGATAATCGTTATGACTCTTTCGATATTGCACTGTCTTACGGCACTAGTGCTATCCCGCTAGTGAATGACATCAGTGACGTTCCCGGCTTCTTTGACCCTGAGGCTGAATTACCGGTAATGCTCGCTGCTGCTTTCTCCGATTCGTTGGTCTCGAATGTGGCGATTTACACAAATACGGGCGCCAGTGTCGTCAATATTTCCAGCACCGGAACCAGTACGTATTACTTCTGGGATGGACGAAATGCTGACGGGGAAGTGGTGAGTGAAGGAGAGTACAGTTACGTAATAACCGCCTACACACCCGAGCGAATACCAATCGAAAGAACCGGTACTATTCGGGTTTATAGTGTCGATTCACCTGAGCGACTTCCACAAATCGTAACTTTTACAACAGACCGACAGGCATTTTCGCCGAATGATGATGGCAGAACGGATATTGCCATTGCAACGGCTACTTTTAATCAGTCGTTACCCTGGGAAGTGACGTTGCTCGACAGTGATGCCAATCTTATCTTTTCTCAGACCGGTGAGAGTGCGTCAACCACCATCGAATGGGATGGTTTGCTTGAAGACGGCACCTCGTATCCGGAAGGGACCTATACCTTTAATGTGTTTATTCAGTCAGATGACGGCAGTACGGCGCAATCTGCCGTTGATATTGTCATTGATATGACACCGGTGGAAGTGGAAAACCTGGAAATTGTCGACGTGGATCTCAGTGCCGGTACAGCAGGGAGCATCGGTTTTCACATTACTGAAAGTGCGGTTGTTACTATTTACATCTTCGATGAATCGGGCTTCACCACCATAAACGAGCTGGTCAGAACCCAATTGGGGGGCGGCTATGATGGCGAACAAGGTGCGCAGGATGTCTATTACGAATGGGACGGTACTTCGGGTAATGGGACCTTGCAAGAGCCAGGAACCTACCTGTTACGCATTTGGTGCCGTGATTTCGGTGCAAACCCGGCCCGGGAATATCCTTTTATAAGAGAAATACAAATTCGCGAGTAAGGCAAGTGGCCTTGCACCAGGTTGATGCTTTTTTGTTCAGCTTGGTGCCTGCTTTCTATACTTGAAGTTATAAATGGCTGTATTTACTTGAGTAAATTATGGTCCCCATATTGCAGCATTAATTTTACAAAAGCAATAAAACACAAAAACAAGAAACACTCTGAGTGCACAGCAGTAAGTGCAATGGGTTGGAACACAAGGAGAAGACCTTATGGTCAGATATACCGATATACTGAAACTGTTAGCTGTGTCTCTGGGAATATCCGTTACGTTAAGTAGCGCACAGGCACAGGAACTTCCTGAACCGGTCACCGATGCCGATTATTACGATAACGGCGCCCCGCCCCAGGCTAAGGTTAAACTGGGGAATATGCTGTTTTTTGATAAAATCATGAGCGGTAACCAAAACATATCCTGTGCGACCTGTCATAACCCACTGCTCACCAGTGGTGACGGTTTGTCTCTGGGGATCGGCGAAGGTGGTCGTGGCCTTGGCCGTTATCGCACCACTGGTGAAGGGGCGGAAGCCGTGACCACCCGAATTGGCCGGCATGCACCACACCTGTTTAATCTTGGCGCCAAAGAGTTCATCAAAATGAACTGGAATGGGATTCATCAGATCAGTGATGGACGTTTGGATTTGCCGTCAGGTCGTGCCACACCGCGTAATATTGAAAACGTTTTAGCCGGACAATCATTATTTCCAATTACAAACTTCGCGGAAATGATGGGGGAAATTGGCGATAATGAGGTGTCTTCTGTGGTCAGACCCCGTATCGGGCCTGCAAACTTTCCGGCTATCTGGAACGTTTATATGCAACGTTTACGAGCGATTCCGCTGTATGTGCAATTGTTTATGGATGCTTATCCAGGCGAAATTCTGAGTGCCGGGGATATGCAAATTCAGCACTATGCCAATGCTGTCGGCGCTTTTCAGGCCGTCGCCTTTAGAAGTGACAACAGCCCTTTTGATGACTACTTACGCGGCAACACCGATGCGCTCACCGCACAACAAGTGCGCGGTATGAATTTATTCTATGGCGAGTCTGGGTGTTCAAGCTGTCACAGTGGCAAATTTCAAACCGATCAGGGGTTCCATGGGATTGCTATGCCTCAGGTAGGTCCTGGTCCAGAGTTCCGTTTTCCGCTGCAGGATAGGGGGCGTGCTGAACGTACCGGTAAGTCTGAGGACTGGGCGAAATTTAAAACACCATCCCTGCGAAATGTATGGCTAACCGCACCTTATGGCCATGATGGTGCCTACGCAACCTTACGAGGCGTTATTGAACATCATCTGGATCCGCTTACAGCGCTGGAAAATTATGATGGTAGTCAGTTAGTCGTGGCTCAACATGCAGAGTTTGAATTAACCGATCTGGAAGGCTACAACGATCTGGTGCTGCGTCAGGATGTCATTGACGCAAATGAATTGCAGCCTGCAAATCTGAGCGAAGATCAGGTTGATGATATTATGGCGTTCCTGAAAGCACTCACCGACTGGAACAGCTTTGAAAGGGGGGAAATGATCCCTGCTGAAGTCCCCAGCGGCCTGCCGGTTTTTGATTAACGGCGGCGTTACCTGAAACGTTCAATAAAAAAGCACCTTACGGTGCTTTTTTATTGAGTATCAACTGAATTAGCGCGTCAGTCTTTTACCTTATCCTTTGAAATAACGCTTTTCTACCTGTCCGCACAATATGTGGCCGAGCAGAATATGACACTCCTGAATCCGTGCCGTATCTGGCGAAGGAATGCATAGGCAATTACACAGTGCTTTTAACTTACCCCCGGTTTTACCGGTTAATACATAGGTAGTAACGTTCATTGTTTTCGCCACTTCCACTGCAGCAATCACATTCGGACTGTTGCCGCTGGTAGAAATACCCACAAATACGTCTTTTTCAGTAGCGATACTTTGCAGCTCCCGGGAAAAAACGAATTCATAGCCATAGTCGTTGCCAATGGCGCTGATGGCGGAATTGTTGGTACCTAATGCCAACGAAGGCAGTGGCGCCCGATCGAACAGAAAGCGGGACGTAAACTCAGCAGATAAATGCTGTGCGTCGGCGAAACTGCCGCCGTTTCCGCAGAAAATGATTTTACCGCCTTGTTGCAATGAAGTCAGGCATGCATCAATTAGGTCGCTAAGTTGAGATAGCAGTGCTTCATCCTGTAATGTGGCTTCTTTTACCGCGATGGATGCTTTGATTTCTTCCAGAATATCCGGGCTCATGCATTACTCCTGTCGTGTAGGGTTGCTTCAGTGCGTACTGTGCATTATTTAATTTTTGCGAGAGTCATTTATCGTGCCATAGACCCCTGGGAAAAACACTCCTTTTTAGATTACTTCGCTCACCTGTGAGCAAAAATAGTAAGAATGTTGTGCTCAGGAAAACCCCGGTCACCATTTTTTATTAGATCCTGTTGTTTTATCGTACTTTTTAGCATTTTTAAGTGTCTCAACCGCCGTTATTCAATTTTCTTTCACACTGTAGGTTATTTTTTTGTATACCTGATTGTGCGGATGAATATGATTAAAGCCTGTCTTTTTTAATATCGCTCAGAATAGCAAAAGTGAATAGCATTAAAGCTGTTTTGTGTCATAGGGTTAGTCTTTTCATTAAGGCTTAAATTATGCGTTGCCCGAGGCGATAATGATTCCGCAAAAAGGCCGTAAAATAGCTTCAGGTCGCGTTTTATATACCCTCGTATAGGGGCTGTGATTTTTATTTATACCGAAAAAGACTTTAATGCATCCCGTTCTTTGCAACCGTGTTTAAGTTTTTTTTGAGGTAAATAGAAATGACTGGTTTTATTAAAAGTGTTGTTGCTACTGCTGTGATCTCTGCAACATTCTCTGCAGGTGCTGCTAACCTGAGCGACACTAACTTCACCCGTAAAGGTATGGAAACCAATAACCTCGATGGATCGACCCAAGTTCAATTTTCTCGTACCAGTGCGTTTACTGCGACTGCTACTTCCCGTAACTTCTGGCGCCGAAACTTCAGGAACCCTGCACCTGAGCCGACTCCAGAGCCAACGCCTGAGCCGACTCCAGAGCCAACGCCTGAGCCGACTCCAGAGCCGACTCCAGAGCCGACTCCAGAGCCAACGCCTGAACCAACTCCAGAGCCTACGCCTGAGCCAACGCCTGAGCCGACTCCAGAGCCAACTCCGGAACCAACTCCGGAACCAACGCCTGAACCTGCTCCGGAGCCAGACACTAAGAGTGCACCTCAGGGGCTCTACCACAGTGCAGGGGTTATCAGCTCGAGCGATCAGCGCGGTACCATAATTCGTGATGATATTAACGGCGAAGATTATGTGTCAGGCAGTCTGGTGAGAGTCAGCTGGAAGGCAATTAACCCCTCTGAAGGAGTGTTCGACTTCACACCGTTAGAAAATGAACTGGCAGCCGCCGCAGCGTTGGATGCCAGTATCAGCCTGGCGATTCTCGATAGTAAGGAAATGCCCCAGTATGTATTGGATCAGTGTGAAACCTTCGATTACAGTTTCCGTGGCCAGCCCGCTACCACCTGCTTGCCATGGGATAGCAACTATCAGCAATTTAAAGCCGAGCTGGTGAGTCGATTAGGTGCACAGTTTGACTCGCACCCTAACCTGCGTGGCGTTTATATGAGCTACGCGGCTATGTCTAACGGTATTGAGATGCACTGGCGTGTGGATGAAAATGAGTTCACAGCAGCCGGTTATACGCCAGACCGCCTAGAGCAGTCGTATAACGATGTTATGGATATGTATGCTGCCGCGTTTACCACTACGCCAATAATGATGGAAGTTCACACGGTTTTCGACGAGTCCTACCTCGCTGAGAATGCCTTCAATCATTGTTACGATACACTGGGCAGTCGTTGTGGTGTGGCCATCTGGTGGTGTTCATCACGTATGGCAACCGATCCAAGAGAGGCGGAATACCCGGTTTATCATGTTGCCCAGCAAGCTACTGAACTCTCGTTTGCTGTATGTCAGACCATCGGTAATTTCAGCACACAGCCAGACCGTTTCGATTCTGGTCAGGGCTGGACATCAGAAGAAGCATTACGCAACGAAATGGACTTCTTCATCGGCGAAGGGTTTAAAAACTTCGAGATTTGGTCTGCTGACTTAAAGGATGCCAGTTTGATGACTATTCTGGAAAACGAGTACGCCCCGCTGCTGAAGTAAGCCTCGCAGCATGATTTCTCAGGCCCCATTCGGGGCCTTTTTTATATTTGTCGGTAACAGCTCGTCACGTCATAGTTGAGAATGAGAGAGATTACCAGCATACTTTGATTGAGTAAGATTCAGCCCGAAAGCAGTAACCGGGTCGGTCTGATAATCGAATGCGCTGTTTCTATCAACGAGGTAACCACCTTTGTTTCGACTATTCGTTTTGCTGATTGCTATGGTACTGCTTATAACGGCTTGTGGAGGCGGTAACTCTGCAACGTCTTCCCCAACGCCAACGCCTTTGCCACCAGTGCCTGATCCGCCCCCGGCAGGCGAAACGAAAGCGGCCCCTCAGGGCGTTTTTAACAGTGCGGGCGTCAGAAACATCAATACCCCTTCAACCCAGGTATCCGAACATATTAATGGCTTAGCTCACGTCTCTGGCACGCTGATTAGGTTAAGCTGGTCAGATATCAATCCCACGGCCGGAGAATATGACTTTTCAGTGATAGAGCGAGAACTACTGGAAGCTGAAACCCTGGGCGATTTCGTCAATCTGGCAGTCATTGATAGCAAAGAGATGCCCCAGTGGCTGCTCGATGAGTGTGTGACCTTTGACTACTCGTTCAGGGGCAACCCGGCGGTGACGTGCTTACCGTGGGATGCTGATTATCTGAGTTATAAAGAAGCGTTGGTAAGCGAACTCGGTGTGCAGTTCGACAGTCACCCCAACCTGGCCGGTATTTACGTTACTTATGCCGCGATGACTAACGGCGTTGAGATGCACTGGCGTGTGGATGAGAGCGAGTTTGCAGCGGCCGGCTACACCTTTTCCCGGCTTAGCGACGCTTACAACAGCGTGGTGGATATGTATATGACGTATTTTCCAACGACCTCCATTATACTTGAAGCGCATACCGTGTTCGACAGCGCTGCCCTGGCACAAACGGCCTACGATTATTGTTTTGACACTATTGGCGAGCGTTGTGGTGTGGCAATCTGGTGGTGCGCATCACGTATGGCCACTAATCCCAGGGAGTCTGAATATCCGGTATTTAGTGTCGCCCAGCAAGCCGCCAACAACTCTTTCGCCATTTGTCAGACCATCGCCAGTTTTACCGATGAGCCGGAACGCTTTGACGAAGGTATGACGACTGAGCAGGTTTTTCGCAACGAAATGGCATTTTTTGTGGGGGCCGGATTTAAAAACTTTGAATTCTGGACCAACGATATTCAGAATGAGAATCTTACGGCAATACTGAACGCCGACTATCTGGCTGATATCGAAAATTAGGCCAGTTGAGCTCGCCCGATTAAATGGAATCATTATGGCACCAAAGCGAAAAGCGTTTTTTCTCGACCGCGATGGCGTGATTAACATCGATCACGGTTATGTGTGCGAGCCTGAGAGTTTTGAATTTGCCCCCGGTGTGTTTGAAGCCTGTAAAATGATCTCTCAACAAGGCTACGACATTATTGTGGTAACTAATCAGGCGGGCATTGGACGGGGTTACTACACAGAAGAGCAGTTTGCGGCGCTCACCAAGTGGATGTGTGAGCAATTCTCCCAACATGGGGTCGCCATTACCGATGTTCGGTTTTGCCCCCATCACGCCACCCACGGTCAGGGCGAATACCTTAAAGATTGTGATTTCCGTAAGCCAAATCCGGGTATGATCAACGCTGCTGCCACAGAACATCAGATTGACCTGGCAAGCTCGGTGATGATTGGCGATAAAATGTCAGACATACAGGCCGGTCAAAGCGCCGGAATCAACCAGTTATACCGGGTGGATTCTCATTATGAAAGCGATGGGGTGGCCTCCGGCTACCAACGCTGTTCCAGCCTGTTTGATGCAGTAAAACACTTTTTTGCAGGTTAGTAGCCTGTATCAAGGTCCTCGCGAAAGTGAAAATAAGAGTCACCCACCAGTGAGCAGTACGCGCCTTTAATGTTGTCGGCTAAGCATTCGTCATACAACAAAAAAGGGCACCGCTAAGGTGCCCTTCAATGAAGTTATACAGTCTTACACGCGTTCAAATACGGTAGCAATACCCTGGCCTAAACCAATACACATGGTCGCCAGACCAATTGACTTGTCATTGGCCTCCATCAGGTTAATCAGTGTGGTACTGATCCGGGAACCTGAACACCCGAGGGGGTGGCCCAGAGCGATAGCGCCGCCGTTTAAGTTTACGCACTCGTCGTACTTATCCAGCCAGCCAAGTTGCTTGATACAGCTAAGCGCCTGAGCGGCAAAGGCTTCGTTGAACTCTGCAATCTCAATATCATCCATGGTTAAGCCTGCACGCTTAAGGGCTTTCTGGGTAGCAGGCACTGGGCCGTAACCCATAATCGCCGCGTCACAACCAGCCACACCCATTGAACGAATTTTAGCGCGCGGCGTCAGGCCAAGCTCTTTCGCACGGTCGGCCGACATTAACAGCATCGCCGAAGCGCCGTCCGAAATGGCTGAAGCTGAGCCAGCGGTAACAGTACCGTTGACCGGATCAAATACCGGACGCAGCGCTGCCATGGATTCGGGGGTACTTTCGGGGCGGATCACTTCATCAAAGTCGATCATCTTCAGTACGCCGTCGGCATCATGACCTTCGGTGGCGACAATCTCGCTGGCCCAGCGGCCTTCCAGGTGGGCCTGGTGCGCTTTTTGATGCGAGCGAGCTGCAAAAGCATCCTGCATCTCACGGGTAATGCCGTTTTGACGGCCCAGCAGTTCTGCTGTCATCCCCATGTTGCCAGACGCTTTAGCCGTATACTTGGCCAGTCCAGGGTGGAAGTCGAGGTTAAAGGTCATTGGCACATGGCCCATGTGCTCAACGCCACCAATCATATAAACATCACCCTGACCGGTCATAATGCCTTTAGTGGCATCATGCAGGGCCTGCATGGATGAACCACACAGACGGTTAACCGTTACGGCAGCAGTGCTGCGCGGTATTTCGGTTAACAGTTGGGCATTACGGGCCACGTTAAAGCCCTGCTCTTTGGTTTGCTGTACACAGCCCCAGATAATGTCTTCAATTTCTGCCGGATCCACATTCGGGTTTCTGGCAATCAGGGCACTCATTAAGTGCGCCGATAAACTCTCGGCACGAACGTTTCTGAATACGCCGCCTTTGGAGCGACCCATGGGCGTGCGAATACAGTCAATAACTACTACATCTTTCATGATTATGTCTCCTAAGGTGATTAAGCGAAGTAAGATTTACCTTCAGCGGCCATTTGACGAACGCCGTCTGTAATTTGGTAAATCGGACCTAAATGGGCGTATTTGTCGGCAAGTTCGACAAAGTTCGCTAATCCCATAGTTTCGATGTAACGGAAAATACCACCACGGAACGGCGGGAAGCCGAGTCCGTAAATTAAGGCCATATCAGCCTCGGCAGCACTGGCCACGATGCCTTCCTCAAGACAACGAATCGCTTCGTTGGCCATTGGGATCATCAGGCGAGCAATAATTTCTTCACTGCTGAACTCGCCGGCTTCTGCCTGGTGAGGTTTGATCAGCTCATAAGCTTCAGGGGCCGCGTCTTTTTTCGGCTTACCACGCTTATCTTTACTGAAGTTGTAGAAGCCTTTGGCATTCTTCTGACCTAAACGCTCTTCTTTAAACAGTAGCGTTACCGGGTCGTTTTCAACTTTTGCCATGCGCTCTGGAATACCATCGGCCATTACTGATGCCGCGTGGTCGGCGGTATCCATTCCTACCACGTCGAGCAGGTAAGCCGGGCCCATGGGCCAGCCAAATTGTTTTTCCATGACCTTATCAACGGCAACAAAGTCAGCACCGTCGAGTACCAGTTTCGAGAAACCGGCAAAGTAAGGGAATAATACGCGGTTTACCAAAAAGCCGGGGCAGTCATTCACAACAATAGGCGTTTTGCCCATTTGCAGTGTGGTAGCCACTACGGCAGCAATGGTGTCGTCTGAAGTTTTCTCGCCGCGGATGATTTCGACCAGTGGCATGCGGTGCACTGGATTAAAGAAGTGCATACCGCAGAAACGCTCAGGTTTTTCCAGGCTTTCTGCCAATTGGTTAATAGAGATGGTGGAGGTGTTTGAGCATAAGAGAGTGTCTTCATCTACGTGCTGCTCAGTTTCTTTTAGTACCATGCTCTTAACTTTTGGGTTTTCAACCACAGCTTCAATCACTAAGTCCACGTCTTTAATGGCGCTGTATTCCAGTGATGGCGTAATAGCGTTAAGCGTTTTCGCCATTTTTTCAGGTGTGACCTTACCGAGTTGCATTCCTTTGTTAAGGATTTTGGCAGCTTCAGACAAACCGAGGTCCAGGGCGGGCTGGTTGATGTCTTTCATTATCACCGGTAAACCTTTTACGGCGCTTTGGTAAGCGATACCGCCACCCATGATACCGGCACCTAACACGGCGTTCATTTTAACGGCTTTGCTGGCAGACTTAGCTAATTTCTTGCCTTTACCTTTAACCAGCTGATCGGCCATGAAAATGCCAATCTGCGCTTTCGCTGCATCCGTTTTGGCCAGTTTTACAAAGCCCTGATTTTCCAGTGCCAGCGCGCCATCACGATCCAGTGAAGAAGCATTCTTAACCGTTTCCACCATCATGTGAGGGGCCGGGTAGTGTTTACCTGCTTTCGCGGCAACAAAGGCTTGTGCAGTAGAGAAGCTCATCATGGCTTCATTACTGTTTAGTTTAAGTGGCGCTTTTTTCGCCGCGCGGCGAGCCTGCCAGTCGATTTTGCCTGCGGCAGCGTCGGCTACCATGCTTAATGCGGCGTCTGTCAGTTTTTCAGGAGCGACAACGGCATCAACGGCGCCTTCACTAAGCGCTTGCTGACCTTTGCGATCCTTGCCGGTTGTCATCCACTCAAGGGCATTGTCGGAGCCGATAAGCCGAGGCAGACGTACTGTTCCACCAAAACCTGGCATCAGGCCTAATTTCACTTCTGGCAGGCCGATGGAAGCGGTGGTATCAACAACTCGAAGGTCACAGGCCAGCGCCATCTCGCAGCCGCCGCCTAATGCAAAACCATTCACTGCGGCGACTGTAGGAACCGGGAGATCTTCGAAACGGTCAAACACTTTTGATGTTTTTGCCACCCAGGCTAGAATTTCTTCTTCAGGCAGAGCAAACATATCAGTGAATTCAGTGATGTCGGCGCCAACAATAAAAGCGGGCTTGGCACTGCGAACTACCACCCCTTTTACGTTACTGTTGCTGGCGATTGCCTGGGTCGCTTCGTCCAGGTCACTGATGGTTTGGCGGTCGAATTTATTTACTGAACCTTTGGCATCGAATACCAGTTCAGCAAAACCGTTATCCAACAGTGATACCGTTAGATTTTGGCCTTCGTAGATCATTGTTGTCTCCTTTCAGCGTTACGCATGAAATTAATAAAATTGTAGGGAGGCGCGTTGTCTTTCAAACCCTGATTCTTTCCAATGCAGAGAAAAATATCAACAAAAATTCAAACGGGTGTTTCAATTATGTTGAATCAATGGTGTCTAAGGTAACGTTTTCAAGCCCTTTAACGCATATTTAATTTATTTATAGTTGTGTATAGCCAATCCTTTCACTGCCATTTTTTGCCAATTTTGCTAAATTAAAGAGGAAGGCAGCCAGTTACGGTAAAGCTGTTGTTGATGGTAGCACTGTTGGTTAGTTTTTGCGCTGAAACTCGCAGAAAAGCGAGTCATCGATTTTCGCTGTCATCACGGACGCAGAATATCTACACTACGGGGAATCGATGGTGCCCCAAGCGAAGAAGGAGATAGTGTGCAGGCAATGCGGTTCGTTCTGCTATTCACGTTAATGAGTTGGATCCTATCGCCGCTCTCCTTTGCCGAGGATGGCAAGCAGCGTGAACAGCAACGTGCACAATTTCTGAGTCTTGAAAAACAACTCAATACCCTGCCAGTTTCTAAGCTGCCGGCTATCCACAAGGATATTGAAGACCTGGCTAACTATCCTTTGGTGCCTTATCTGAAGTTACGGCTCGCCGAGCGGACCCTGAGTAACCTCACCGCTGCAACGGTGGATGAGTTTCTGGCCCGTTATGCTGGCACCCCCCTGGCAACTCACCTGCGTAAACGCTGGCTCGACCTGTTAAGCAAGCGACAAAAACAGGCGGCGTTTATCGAGGCTTATCAGCCGGGATTGGGCACTAAATACACCTGCCAGTATCTGCACTATCAGTTGCAGGAGTCCGATGCGCCCGACTATTGGTTTGAGCAGGTCGATGCCCTGTGGTTATCGGGGCAGTCACGCCCGGACGAATGCGACCCGGTATTTAAACAATGGCAACAAGCCGGTCATATGACCACCGATAAAGTATTGGGCCGGATTGAAAAAGTAATAAGAGGCGGCGATCGCAATCTGCTGGGGTATTTACAGCGCAGGCTGCCTGCATCACATCATTATCTGGTGGATTTATGGCGGCAAACCCGACGTTCATCGTCTACTGTGCTCAACTATAGCTTGTTCCCTGGTAAATACCCGGAGCAGGAAAAGGCGGTGCTGTATTACGGCCTGATTCGACTCGCCTGGCAAACACCGGCAAAAGCCATAAAGGCCTTTCAGTACTGGCAGGGCAAAATTGCCTTCAGCGAAGCGCAAACCAGACAGATTTACCGTGCTATTGCGATCAGTCTGGTGATTGAAGGCGATGATAACGCCGATCAGTGGCTGGCTAAGGCTAACGTCCCTGACGCTGAGGAAGATGTCAGGCACTGGCATTTGGCTTACATGCTGCGGCAAAGTGACTGGCAGCAGGCGTTAGAAGTTATTCAGACCGCGCCGGAGGATGAGCAGCGTCAGGATGCTTTCCGTTATTGGCGGGCTCGCGGGTTGGGAGAACTTGAGGCGGCACAAGGGCCGCAACAACTTTACGGCGAGCTGGCCAAAGAGCGCCATTATTACGGGTTCCTGGCCAGTGCCCGGCTGCAACAGCCGCCTGAATTGGCCGATAAACCTCTGGAAATGAGTGATTACACCCTGGCCAGAATGAGTACAGTGCCTGCGGTACAGCGCGCTTATGAGTTATTCAAGCTGGGCCGGTATGTAGAAGCCCGGCGGGAATGGTATTACCTCAACCGGCGGTTAACCACCGAAGAAAAGCGTGCCGTGACCCTGCTTGCCAGTGACTGGGGATGGCATGATCAGGCGATTATTGGCTTTGCGCAAACCGGTTATTTTAATGATGTGCGTCGCCGCTTTCCTATGGCGTTTGCCGAGGAATTTCAGCAACAGGCTTCTCAGCATGAGGTCGACCCGGCGCTGGCAATGGCCATTGCTCGTCGGGAGAGTTCGTTTATGGTTGATGCGGTGTCTCCTGCCGGTGCACGCGGACTGATGCAGTTAATGCCCGGCACGGTAAATTACATCAGCAATCAGCGGGTAGGGTATCGCACTTTGCTCGAACCTGAACAAAACCTGGAGTTTGGTATTCAGTATTTAAAATACTTAAACGACAAACTCAACCATAACCCGGTGCTGGTGTCTGCATCGTACAATGCTGGCTGGCAGCGGGTGATGGAGTGGTTGCCAACCAGCGGCGAGCAATCGCTGGATGTCTGGATTGAGAACATCCCATACCGGGAGACCCGGCATTACGTAAAAGCGGTGATGGCGTACCGGTATATCTATCAGGTTCAGCTCGGTCAGCCCTCACACCTGTTTGATACTTTGAGTCGCATGAAACTCTCGGCGGACAGCCTGACTTTACCTTAGGCTCATGGTAGTGTTATGCGCCATAATACAAGCATAAAAGATAACGACAGAGGCACTATGACAGAGCATCACGACCTGTATGCAGCGCATATCGACACACTCCAGCAACGCACCCGCGAAGCCCTGGAACGGGAAGGACTGGAAGGGCTGGTTATTCACTCAGGTCAAAGCAAGCGATTGTTTTTAGACGACAACCATTACCCTTTTAAAGTGAATCCGCAGTTTAAAGCCTGGTTACCGGTTATCGATAACCCCAACTGCTGGCTGGTGGTAAATGGTGTGGACAAACCGAAACTTATCTTTTACCGGCCTACAGACTTCTGGCACAAGGTGCCGCCTGAGCCAAACGAGTACTGGACCGACTGTTTTGACGTGGTGATGCTTAAACAGGCGGATATGGTTGAAAAGCACCTGCCTTATGACAAACGTCATTTTGCCTATGTGGGGGAATACATTGAGGTGGCCAGCGCTTTGGGTTTTGACAACGTTAACCCGGACAGAGCACTGCATTACCTGCATTATCAGCGGGCTTATAAAACAGACTATGAACTGGCCTGTATGCGTGAGGCGAACCGCATCGCTGTAGCGGGTCATCAGGCCGCTGCTGCTGCATTCTTTGCCGGAGAAAGCGAGTTTGCTATTAATCTTGCCTATAATGCCGCCACTCAACAGGGCGATAATGACGTGCCGTATACCGGTATCATTGCCCTCAATGAGCATTGCTCGATTCTTCATTACATGCACTATGATACCGCCCGGCCAGCGCAGCATCGGTCATTTCTGATTGATGCCGGTGCCAATTATAATGGTTACGCGGCTGACATCACCCGGACTTACACGGTTGGGGATAATCCGTTTAAAGGGCTTATCAGCGAACTCGATAAACTTACCCTGTCACTGGCCGGCAGGTTAAAACCTGGTGTGGATTATGCCGATATTCATCTGGCGGCCCACGAGGGCATTGCCGATGTGCTGGTGCAGGCCGGACTGGTTAACATGAACGCAGAGGACTGCCTGGCGCAGGGTATTACCCGTACTTTCTTCCCGCACGGGATTGGCCATTTCCTCGGATTGCAGGTGCATGATGTGGGCGGACTGGTAATGGACGATCGCGGCACACCCAAACCTGCGCCTGACGATCACCCGTTTTTACGTTGCACCCGCACAGTGGAAGCCCGTCAGGTCTTTACCATTGAGCCGGGTTTGTACTTCATTGAATCACTGCTAGCCGATTTGAAAAGCAGTGAATTATCAAAATATGTGAACTGGGATGTTGTGGAAACCTATCGGCCTTATGGCGGCATTCGTATTGAAGATAATATTATTGTGCACCGGGACAGTAACGAAAATATGACCCGAATTGCCGAACGTAACGCGCAATAAGCCGCCGCGAACACAGTTAACAGAGGGAATTGCGTGACAGACCCGTCAGTCGTCTATGTTGTGATAATGGCACTCGTGGCTGGCCTCGCTATGCCGGCGGGCGGCTTACTGGCCAGGGTTGAAGGCGTTTTTCCGGCCTGGCTCGACGAAGAGTTACGGCATGGCATCCTCGCCATGGGGGCCGGAGCACTGTTGTCGGCGGTGGCGCTGGTGCTGGTGCCGGATGGCATGCAGGAGCTGGGGACTGCCGCCTCCTGCGTGAGTTTCCTGCTTGGTGCCCTGGCTTTTATGGCACTGGATATCTGGCTGGCGCGAAAACAACTGCCCGCCAGTCAGTTGGCCTCGATGTTATCTGATTTTATTCCTGAGTCCATTGCGCTTGGCACAACGGCAGCTCTCGGTGGTGGCAGTGTGCTGTTAGGGTTGTTAATTGCAGTGCAAAATTTTCCCGAGGGTTTTAATGCCTACCGCGAACTCAAAGCGGCCGGACATTTTAGCTCGCGGCGAATCCTGGTGATGTTTTTGCTAATGGCATTGCTGGGACCGATGATGGCGTTAGTAGGGTACTTTCTGCTCTCGCAATATACGATTGTAGTATCGGCTATTATGCTGTTTGCCGCGGGGGGAATTCTTTATTCGGTGCTGCAGGACATCGCCCCCCAGGTGCGGATGGATAACCACTGGGCACCGCCGCTGGGCGGGATCCTGGGTTTTATGATAGGAATGTTGGGATTTAGCCTTTAGCTATTGCGGTCTACAGCGATGTGCGCCAGGGCAATCAGCGCCTGCTTGTAATCGCTTTCAGGCAACACATTAAGCGCTGAGATTGCCGTATCAGCTTCTTCAAAGGCTTTCTGACGGGTGTAGCTCAGTGCACCGGTATCATTCATTACCGCTACTATGCGTTGTAAATGGGGTAATCCATTGGCTTTTTCGATGGCTTCACGGATAAGCAATGCGTCTTCTTCATTGGCATGCCACATCGCATAAAGCAAAGGCAGGGTAGGTTTACCTTCAGCCAGATCGTCGCCGGCATTTTTGCCCATGGCCTCGCTGTCAGACTCGTAGTCGAGAATGTCATCAGCCAGCTGAAATGCAGTCCCCAGATGGCGACCGTACGCCTGCATAGCCTGTTCAACTTCAGCGGATTGTCCGGTAATCACCGCGGCTAACTGAGTGGCCGCTTCAAACAAACGGGCAGTTTTGCCATAAATTACGTCGAAGTAGCTCGCCTCGGTGGTATCCGGATCGTTGCAGTTCATCAACTGCTGAACTTCACCCTGAGCAATGCGGTTGGTGGAGTCAGACAGGATTTCCATAACCCGCATACTCTGTAGCTCAACCATCATCTGGAAACTACGTGTATAAAGGAAGTCTCCTACCAGTACGCTGGCCTGATTACCAAACAGGGCATTAGCCGTTTCGCGACCACGGCGCATGGTTGATTCATCAACCACATCATCGTGTAACAGCGTAGCGGTATGAATAAATTCGATTATCGCAGCCAGCGTGTGATGCTGACCGGATTCAATGTTTAACGCTCGGGCCGCCAGCACGGTTAACAGCGGGCGGAGTCGTTTGCCGCCACTGTTAACAATATAAAAGCCAAGTTGATTGATCAGGGCAACATCCGAATCGACCTGCTGCTGGATCAGTTTATTAACTGCCTGCATATCGGATTCGGCCAATGCTTTTATTTGATCAATATTCATAGCGTCTCGTAGTGTCCGGAACGTGTAAGCTGACTGGCAGCAGATTGTACATAAATATTATCGTCTATCCAGTGAATTAGATTAATTTCACCATAATTAACAGGCTTGTCGGGACAAATGACAACGGATCCGGCGATCGCAGGGCGCCCATCGCCGCGACTATCAGACAAACACAATCCATACGCCTCCTTAAGTATAAAATCGCATGACCTTGAAATTGCAGGTAAATATCAATCAAAACAAGCATTTTTGTTGACCGTTAAACCTGTTAAAATAGTCACTCTGACCGGCGATTGATAACTTCGCTCGAAAAATAAACTTTTTTCGCATTCTGGGGTTGAGATCGAAAATCGATTCACGTACAATTCGCGCCCTGTTTTAGAATTGATTGCGCAATAAATTTAGGCGCAGAGCGGAGAAAGTTATGTACGCGGTTTTCCAAAGTGGTGGTAAACAACACCGTGTGGCCGAAGGTCAAACCGTTCGTCTCGAGAAGATCGAAGTCGCTCCAGGCGACAGTGTAGAGTTTGATAACGTATTAATGGTTAGCAATGGTGACGACGTTAAAATCGGCACACCATATGTAGCCGGTGGTAAAGTGACTGCTGAAGTGGTTACACACGGTCGTGGCGATAAAGTAAAAATCGTTAAGTTCCGTCGTCGTAAGCACTCGCGTAAGCAAGCGGGTCACCGTCAGTGGTTCACTGAAGTGAAAATCACTGGTATTAACGCATAATAGGAGCATAGACACATGGCACACAAAAAAGCTGGTGGTAGTACCAAAAACGGTCGCGACTCAGAAAGTAAACGTTTAGGTGTTAAGCGTTTTGGTGGTGAGTCTGTGCTGGCCGGTAACATCATTGTTAGACAGCGCGGTACTCGTTTCCACGCTGGTAACAACATGGGTATCGGCAAAGACCACACCCTGTTCGCATTATCTGACGGCAAAGTTAAGTTCGAAGTTAAAGGACCTAACAACCGTAAGTTTGTGAGCATTGTTGCTGAATAAAGCGCAATCGCATACTGATTAAAAAAACCCCGCGCTTGCGGGGTTTTTTGTTGCAGGCAACACAGACAGGTTATAATCATTGAAGTGGTATGCAGGCATAACTGCTACGCACTTTGATAAAGTGAGTTACACTTAAAAGTTTAAGGTTCGGTCCGGGGTAAACATGAAATTTGTAGATGAAGCTGAAATTCGAGTTGAAGCAGGCGATGGCGGCAACGGTACCATTGGTTTTCGTCGCGAAAAATATGTGCCCAAAGGTGGCCCGGACGGCGGTGATGGTGGTGATGGCGGTAGTGTGTACTTACAAGCCGATGAAAACCTGAATACCTTAATCGATTATCGTTTTGAACGTTTTCATCGCGCTGAGCGTGGTCAGAACGGGATGGGCGGCAATTGTACCGGTAAAGCAGGTGAAGATCTCACCGTACTGGTACCGGTGGGTACCCGCGCTACGGACGCCGATACCCAGGAAGTGCTGGGAGACTTAACCCGTCATGGACAGCGTTTAAAAGTAGCTCAGGGTGGTTTTCACGGATTGGGCAATGCTCGTTTTAAAAGCAGTACCAACCGTGCTCCACGACAAAAAACCAACGGCACACCCGGCGAAATTCGCAATCTGAAACTGGAACTGATGCTGTTGGCTGATGTTGGCATGCTCGGTTTGCCGAATGCCGGAAAATCAACCTTTATTCGTTCTGTGTCTGCGGCAAAGCCGAAAGTGGCAGACTATCCGTTTACCACGCTGGTCCCTAATTTAGGTGTTGTCAGACAAGATGCCCAACGTAGCTTTGTCATTGCCGACATTCCCGGGTTAATTGAAGGCGCTTCGGAAGGGGCGGGGTTGGGGATTCGATTCCTTAAACACCTTGAACGTTGCCGGATACTGTTGCACCTGGTCGATCTGATGCCGGCGGATCAGTCCGATCCGGCTGAGAATGCCCTCACTATTATCAATGAGCTGGAAAAATACAGCCCGAAACTGGCTGGTAAGCCGCGGTGGCTGGTGTTCAATAAGATTGATTTATTGCTTGAGGATGAAGCTGAAGAACTGTGTCAGCAAATCGTTGAAAAGCTGGAATGGGACGGTCCGGTTTACTATATCTCCGCCTTTCAGCGTTTAGGGCTCGAACCACTTTGCCATGAAATCATGAACTTCATTGAGAGCCTGCCTGATGAGCTAGAAGAAGAGCAGGACAAACCTGAAGTTGAGTTCAAATGGGATACCTATAGTCCTGAGCCACAGGCAGAGGCCGACGATGATGATGATGATTGGGATGATGATGACGACGATTATGATGTCGAAGTGATTTATCGTAAGTAACCTGACGGGTAGTAAGGTGTCAGTGAAAATGAAAATAGCTATGATTGCCGCCATGGCGAACGATCGGGTAATTGGCAAAGATAACCAGATGCCCTGGCATATGCCAGCAGACCTGGCGCACTTTAAACGCACTACCCTGGGCAAACCAGTGATTATGGGCAGAAAAACCTATGAATCCATTGGCAGAGCCTTACCTGGCCGATTGAACATTGTTATTACAACCGATATTAACTATCAGTTGGACGATGCGGTGGTGGTTAACGCCATTGAGCCGGCCCTGCAAAAAGCGCAGGAAACAGAAACGGAAGAAGTGATGATCATCGGTGGCGGTAAAATTTATGCCAGCCTGTTACCTAAAGCTGATCGCTTATATCTTACGCAGATAGAGCTCGATACTGAAGGCGATACTCATTTCCCAGACTATAAGACCGCTGGTGAATGGCTTATCACCAACGAGCAATCGTTTGAAGCAGACGATAAAAACCCGCATCCATACCGATTCATTACTCTCGACAGACAATAAAAAACGCCCCGAATCGGGGCGTTTTTGTGTATCAATTAACTTAGACGGCTAAAGACGCTTTCTAAATCCAGGCCCTGACTACTGAGCATGTCTTTTAAACGACGCAGACCTTCTACCTGAATCTGCCGAACCCTTTCACGCGTCAGGCCAATCTCAGCGCCTACATCTTCAAGGGTTGAGGGCTCGTAGCCCATCAGTCCAAATCTTCTGGCCAGCACTTCACGTTGCTTAGCGTTTAGTTCCTGCAACCAGGACACAATATTTTGTTTAATATTGCTGTCCTGTAACTCGTCCTCCGGACTTGATTCATTATCGTCCGCCAGAATATCGAGCAATGCTTTATCATTTTCACCACCAATGGGGGTGTCAACAGAGCTGATGCGTTCATTAAGACGCAGCATCTTGCTAACTTCATCAATGGGCTTGTCCAGATAAAGTGCAATGTCTTCTGCTGTAGGTTCGTGATCAAGCTCTTGAGCCAGTTCACGGGCCGCACGCAAATAGACGTTTAATTCTTTTACCACATGAATTGGTAACCGAATCGTCCGGGTTTGATTCATAATGGCTCGTTCAATAGTCTGACGAATCCACCATGTTGCATACGTTGAGAATCTGAACCCTCTTTCCGGATCAAACTTTTCAACGGCCCGAATCAATCCAAGGTTGCCTTCCTCAATAAGATCCAGCAGTGCCAGGCCTCTATTGTTGTAACGTCGGGCAATCTTCACTACCAACCTGAGGTTGCTAACGATCATTCGCTTACGAGATGCTTCGCAGCCTTTCAGTGCTCTGCGTGCAAAGTGGACTTCTTCTTCTGCGGTAAGCAGGGGAGAATAACCAATTTCGCTCAGGTATAACTGAGTTGCATCCAGTGTTTTTGTGACCTCTTCCTGGTTGATCCAGGTGTCGGTCTTGGTTTTTTCATTTTCTTCATTTAACAACTCGTCGTCTTTGATATTTTCATTAACTTCGATGTTGTCTACTTCGTCTTGGGGTGTTGCGTCGATGACAGCGATATTTTGTTGACCCACAACTGTATCTCCTGCGTTGTTTTACCTTACGACGTTCTCCTGATTCTTAATTATTATTATTATTTATTGTTATTGTTATTGTTTGTTTGGTAGATATTTCATCGGTTCTACTGCTTTTCCCCGATAACGTATTTCAAAATGGAGCTTAACGGTTGTTGTTCCGGTGTTGCCCATTTTTGCAATTTCCTGACCCGCGTTAACCCAGTCACGCTCACTGACCATTATCTGATCATTATGCGCATATGCACTTAAAAAGGATTCGGTGTGTTTTATTATTATTAGATTACCGTATCCGCGCAGCGCGTTACCAGCGTATACAACTTTCCCTGCGGCAGCAGCAACGATTTCGCTGCCCTGATTTGAGTAAATGTCGACCCCTGTTTGGGTGGTCTGACCGTTACTGTTTGATAATTGGAACCGACCTTGTGCAGGCCACATCCATTTTTCAACACGTTGTGGAAACCCGTTCTTTTTGGGCTTACTCACAACTCCTTTTGTGTTGTTAACATCTGATTCACAATTACAATACGCCTGGCTATCTTTTTGGTCAATAGACATTTTTGGATTTTGCCTACTGGTTTGACCAGTCATATTATTGACACTTCGAGGTTTTTTTGACACCCTTCGCGGTTGTTGTAAATTCAGTGATTGGCCGGGATAAATATTGTAGGGTTCGGACAACGAATTCCATTTCGCTATATCCCGGTAATCGTTCCCTGTATACCAGGCAATCGCATAGAGCGTATCCCCTGCTTTGACGGTGTACTGGGTGAGCTTTTCCGCCGTTTTGGGGTAGTGCTGACTGTTCAGTACTACCACCGGCGCCGGCCGTTCAGGACCTGTGCAGCTCACTAACGCTATGCTGACAATAATGCCGATTATTCCGCGCATCACGTTAGTGTTGTGTAACTTCATCGTAGCATCAAATAAGCGACAACCGCCAGTCCAACCACTGCCCAGCCAAGCACTTCCACATATTTACGCAACTGCTCTTCCATCTTAGCGCCACCCCATTTCATAAGTGTTGCCACTAAAAAAAACCTCGCACCGCGGCCAACGGCTGAGGCAACTAAAAAGGGTAGAAAAGCCATTTGCAAGAAACCGGCGCTGATGGTGAAAACCTTGTACGGGATAGGCGAAAACCCCGCCAGGAAAACTACCCACACGCCGTAGGCTTCAAACCAGCCAATAGCGGTTTCCAGTTTGTGAGCGTAACCTGATGATTCAATATAGGGCTGTAACAGGGTGTCGAAAGCAAAAAAGCCCAACAGATAACCTGCCACCCCGCCAACAATCGAAGCTATGGTGGTGATCAGGGCAAAGTGCCAGGCCCGCGATGGCTGCGAGAGCGACATGGGCGCCAGCATGACATCTGGTGGTATGGGAAAAATGACTGACTCGGCGAAGCTCAGTATCGCCAGATAGCGACTGGCGGCCGGGTGCTTAGACCAGCGTAAAGCGAGATCATAACAAGGTTGGAATAATTTCAAAGGAGGTCTCCGGCCACCAGGGGAACAAAACGAACCGCTTCCACAGTGGTACTGTGCAGTTCGCCTTCAATTTTATCGATACAAAGTAATTCCTGTTGGTCGTCGCCCACCGGTATCACCAGTCGGCCGCCTTCATTGAGCTGGTCGGTTAGGGCCTGGGGAATACTGCTGGCCGCCGCAGTAACAATAATGCAGTCGTAGGGGCCTTTACTGCTCCAACCTTGCCAGCCGTCGCCATGCTTCATTTTTATATTATGTAAATCAAGCTGGTTCATACGGCGTTTGGCCTGAAATTGCAGCGCTTTGATGCGTTCAACCGAAAAAACCTGGGGAAACAGCAAAGCGAGAATGGCGGTTTGATAGCCGGAGCCGGTGCCAATTTCCAGTACTGAGTTCGCGGCGTTCGGTGCAGCCAGCAGCAATTCACTCATTTTGGCAACAATATAAGGTTGCGATATGGTTTGTCCCTGTCCAATGGGTAATGCCGTATTCTGATAGGCCTTATGCTGCAATGCATCCGGTAAAAAGCGTTCGCGGGGAACACTGGCTACAGCATTGAGCACCTTCTGATTCGAAATCCCTTCATCGCACAACAGCTGCGCGAGTGCATCGCCTTTTCTTGTTGTTCTCATGTGTCATTAATTCTTGTTGCGGGTTATTTTTCTTATTGAGGCTTACATTTCCAGCCACTTTTCCATTTCTGCAATGCTGTCGCGGGCAGTCATATCAACGCTCAGTGGTGTTACTGAGCAATAACCGTTTGCGATAGCATGAAAATCCGTCCCCGGCCCGGCATCCTGTTCTGCGCCGGCCGGGCCGTACCAGTATATCGGCCGGCCAAAGGCATCCTTCGCTTTTACCATGGACTCTGCGCGGTGGCGTCGGCCCTGGCGGGTGACCTTGACTCCGGCCAGTTTGTCATAAGGTAAATCCGGCACGTTAATATTCAGGATCTGATTGGCTGGCAGTGGGTGAGTGATTAATTTCTCTATTACTTCCACCACGACCCGGGCGGCGGTTTCAAAATGACCACCCTCATAATTGCATAACGAAACGGCTATGGCTGGTAAGCCCATGTATCGGCCTTCGGTAGCGGCTGCTACCGTGCCCGAGTAAATCACATCGTCGCCGAGATTCGCGCCGTGATTAATGCCAGAGACAACCAGTTCGGGATCTTCTTGCAAAAAGCTGTTAACCCCCAGATGGACGCAGTCGGAAGGCGTACCATTAACGGCGAAAAAGCCATTCTCCATTTGCTGAATTCGCAATGGCTGATGCAATGACAAAGCATTACTCGCGCCGCTGCAGTTGCGGTCGGGGGCAATTACCGTAACATCATGCTGTTTTGCCAGCGCGGTATGCATGGTGGCAATGCCTTTGGCAAAAACGCTGTCGTCATTACTGAGTAGTATTTTCATAAGCTAATAAGTATACCGGTTGTATCTACAGAAAATGTGTTCCATCAGGCTAACTCGGTGGTAAGCAGACATTCTCTTAATACCGCGGTCGCAAAGCAGCCTGAGGGCAGGAAAAACCGTATGATTAATGTATCACCTTGCTGATTGCATTCAAGCCGTTGTGGCCAAATAATCGCAGCACGACGTTCCATACTGAGTTTTTGATCGGCCAGAAACGCGGTGACCTCGGGATAAGCGGCGGCTGATTCCAGCTCCATGATCCTGGCATCGCCCGCCGAACCAATATCGCCTTTGCCCCACAATGGGATGGTGGTAGACAGATCTTGTCGGGTTAAACGCTCACTGAGTGGCTGGATGTCTTCATCAGCAACAAAAATACTGTTCGAACCGGCAAGGTTGATCACGTCGCCGGGGGTTATGGTATGCAGGCAGCCCCTGGCGATGCGGTTCGACAGCATTTCGTTAAACAGCCAGCTACGCAACGCCGACAGGGCCATAGAACGTTTATTACGGTTTTTAATTACCTCGCCGTTAAGCATCCGTTCCGCCATCATCAGATTGCCACCGCGGTTAACTTCGCCCTCTTCACTGATCCGCTGGACGCCAAAACGCTGGCTGCCGTAAAAATTGGGTACGCCGGTCCGGGCCGCCTGCTGCAGTCTGTTTACTACCGCATCCGGGTCGGTCACTGCTCGCAGGGTAATTTCAAAGTGATTACCTTTTAATTGGCCGGTACGCAGTTTTTTGTTATGACGCTGTACCTGCAGGATTCGGGTGCCTTCAAGGGTAAAGGCGTCCCAGTTAAATTCGGTTTTGCCTGGCACATGCACACCAAACCACTGACGGGTAACGGCATACTTGTCTTTTCGACCGGCGTAGGTCACCTGGCGTAGTGGCAAACCACAAAAACTGGCCAGTTGCTCGGCTACGTAGGCGGTATTGAGCTGCGTTTTCTCAAGCTCGACATAAATATGTTCACCATCACCGGACAGTGTATAGCCGAGCTCTTCGGTTACCTTAAAATCGGCAATATGTTGTTTTAGTAGCCCGCTGGCGACGGGTGTATCGTTAAGGTATTGCCAGTGTTCAGTGTGTAGTTGCATAGTGCTCATTTCGTAATCAGGGCAACAGCGTAGGCTGAGATGCCCTCTTTGCGACCGGCAAAACCGAGTTTTTCGGTAGTGGTGGCTTTTACATTGATTTGATCGGTGTCGACCTGACAGTCGCTGGCGAGTAATTGCTGCATGGTCGGTATGTACGGCGCCATTTTGGGCGCCTGGGCAACAATAGTCATATCGGCATTAACCAGCTTATAGCCCAGGCCGTGTAGCCGGGCCATCACATCGCGCAACAATCCGCGGCTATCGGCCCCGGCATAAGCACTGTCTGTATCGGGAAAATGTTTACCGATATCACCCAGTGCAGCAGCGCCCAGTAAGGCGTCGGAAAGGGCGTGGATCAGTACATCGCCGTCTGAGTGGGCCAGCAGGCCCTGCTCATAATCAATGCTTACACCACCAATAGTAATTGGGCCTTCGCCGCCGAATTTGTGAACGTCGTAACCGTGTCCGATTCGCATAAGAGTCAATTGCCTGCTTTGTTGTAAATAAAATTGTGCCAGGGTTAAGTCTGCCGGGCGCGTAATTTTGATATTCGCCGGATCGCTGTCGATTAATTCAACGCTGTGGCCGGCAAACTCCATTGCTGAAGCTTCGTCGGTCACCACTGCGCCGGCTTGCAATGCACCAGCCAGCGCATCACGTAAAATGCCAGCCGGGAACAACTGAGGGGTTAGTGCGTGCCAGAGGTTGTCCCGCTCTTCTGTTTTCACTACCACCGGGGTTGAGTTGGTACTGGCTGTGCCGCGCTTCATAGTATCGCGAACCGGTGTGGCAAGAATGCCTCCACTAAAATCCACAGCGCCGGTACGCTCGGTTAACCGGCTGATATCGAGGTGACTTACGCAGGGGCGGGCGGCGTCGTGCACCAGGGCCCACTCGTCATCGGCCAGCTCTGCCAGAGCGTTGTATACCGAGTCTGCCCGACTCTCGCCGCCGTGAACGGTTGTAAGCCAGGGCGCATCTTGCAGCGGTAGCTGCTTAAAGTATTCATCATCGGGACTAATGGCCACCACAACCCGAGAGATCACCGGGTGGGCTGCCAGCGTTAGCAGCGTATGTTCCAGAATAGTTTGCGCGCCTATCGTCAGATATTGTTTAGGGCGATCGGCCTGCATTCGTGAACCAATACCTGCCGCAGGAACCACGGCAACAATGGATGTATTAGTTATGCTCAAAGGTTTGTTTCTCTTTATTGTTCTTGATGGTCATTGCCGGAAGGGAGAGTTAAGCCAGAAATTACCCGCACCCTTTAGTCTTCTTCGGTGGGTAATATCCGGTAGAAGGTTTCACCCCGTTTGATCAGGCCCAGCTCGTTTCTGGCTCTTTCTTCTACCGCCTCAAGGCCAATAGTCAAATCGCTGATGTCTGCCTTTAACAAGGCGTTACGCTGCACCAGGTTGGCGTTTTGCTGATGCTGTTTTTGCACTTCTTGTTGCTTGGCCAGATAGTCAGGGATGCTGTTTTTCCCGAGCCACAGGCGAACCTGTAGCGCGCCTAACAGCGCTAACAGAATAAATAGGATTGCCCGATCTCGCCACACAATGAACACCTGTTCGAATTAGTCGAAGTTATTATGCCGCGCTGGATGCTTAACGTCCATCCAGTTTATCGAACAGTTTGTTCAGCAGCTTGTCTTTCTGTTTTTCCACCGCGTTTTTAAACGTAGCCTGCAGTAATTCCTGCAATGCGGCTTCGTCACGCTGACTGGCGGTCAGCCAGGTGGATATATTGCCAAGTTCGCTGGCCAGGTTGTCGTCCTGATCGCCCACCATGCCTTGTAATTTGCTATTCAGTTCGCTCAGTTTATCCTGTTGCGATGCACTCAGGCTGGATAATGCTGCGTTTGCCAGCTGCCTGTCCAGGTCAGACGAAAAACCAAAATTGGGGGCCGTCAGCGTACCGCCAATGTCCATTTTCATATCAAGCTGCTTAAGACTATCGAGCAACCCGGCTATGGCGTTAGTCAGGTTATCACTGCCGGTGGCTGCCATGGTCAGTTCGGTCAGGTCGACCTGGCCCGAACCATTGAGGATATTATCAGTAATCTTAAGCGAACCACTGGTCGCCAGTAAGGCTTGCTTAATTGACGCATCAAGTCGCGGGTTTTGGCTCAGGGCAACACTGTCCAGCAGCACCCCGGCAATTTGCCATGTCTGCGAGGCGTCCAGCCCGTTACTATCAATAAAAAACTGCCCCTGGGTAGAGAAGGTTTGTGCGCCCTTGGCTGCGGCATTCAAAAAGAAAGTTGTCGGGTTGCCAAATACGGCGTGCATATTGGTAATATTTTTCCAGTCGCCGGTTAGCAGGGTATCCTGCCAGTTGACCGATATATTGGCTTGCCTGATGAGGACATCCAGCGGCGTACCGGCTTGCTCTTCTGTTTCTGAGGTTTCGTTGCTGCCTTTAAGCAAAGGAACCAGCAAATCAAAAGCGCTGAACAGGTAACGATTATATTGCGCCGCTTTATCGCCGAATACCGCTTCGGTCAACTGTGAAAGGGCGGCCTGGTCACCGGCATAAACGCCTTTAAGCAATTCATAGTCCTGAGCCGGTGCTGTTTTTAACGTCTGTAAGGAAGCACTCATTGCCGCTCTGGCCTCACTGGCTTTCGCTCTGAAAGTGGTAATGCTTTCCTTATCATTGCGCATTTGTTGCTTTAACTGGTCAAACGCCTCTTTGGCTTTCACCACCTCGGCCGGGTTTTTAAAATCCGTATCGCGAAGTTTCTGTATTTCCGTTTTGTAGTATTCAAGGCGCGCTTTGTCGGGGAGCGACTGATAATCGGTTTTCAATGCTTCGGCATAGGTGTTGTAAGTGGTTCTGGCCTCTTCTACTGCCGCGGTGGTTTTTAGTGGCGAGCGCTCCAGCAATTCATCCACAGTCGGTAATGCTTCTTTTGCTTCGCTAAGTAAATCATCGAAGCTTTGCCCTTCAGGTTTACGCAACACCTGACCAGGCGCAGAGCGGGGCTGATTAAAAGCGACATCGAGTAAATCTACCTGATTCATAATCAGTTGGTCTGACAGCAGCGCGGTAAGCTCGACATCGCCTGCCATTCGGCCAACGACTAATTGATTGTTGAGAGGCTCTGAGGGATCGGTAAACGCCACCTCGGTAATGGCGACTTTAAAAGGAAACAATTGATGTTCAAAGCCGCCGATGTTGACCTCGGCGCCATGCGACTGCGTAAGCTGCCCCTCCAGAATGGATTTAATCAGCATGTCGGCAAACAGCCAGTAGATAACTACCGGAGTAAGAATTATCCCTGCTATCCAAACGGAAAACTTAGCGGCTCGGCTCTGCATTGCTTGCTCCTTGACTATGAAAGACACCGTTAACGCCAGGCTGTTAGATATCGCACAGCAACGCAGCGCACCGGCTCTGCCTTGACGCGCCAAAACAGGCCAGTTAATGTGGCAACAAAATCTTACGTTAGTTCACCGGCTTTCTCGTCACGGGCAGGTTCAGGGGCATACCCCGGCGCAGTCGTCTTGGTTAGAATACATAACCTTTGTTACAAAGCGCAGCATTAGGCGCTTCTACAAATATAACAGTGATCTGTATTCATACTACCGCGTTAAAAAACGGTGATAATCTTAATTTTTATACGACAGAAAGTACACAAGGGGTTCAATGTTAACTAAAAGCACGTTTACGACCACCAGCCCGATCCGACAGTTAATCCGCGATTATTATCGCATCCCTGAAACTGACGCGGTCGATCAGATCCTGCCTATTGCCGAAGTCAATCCCCGGGCCCGCAGCCGGGCATGGGAGCGTGCCCGACGCATGGTACTTAAAATTCGGCGCGAGCAGGAGGGCCACGGTGGTGTAGATGCCTTGCTTAACGAATATTCGTTGTCTACCTCTGAAGGTGTGGTCTTAATGTGTCTGGCCGAAGCGTTGTTGCGGGTACCAGACAAACACACGCAGGACGAGCTCATTCGAGACAAGTTATCCAAAGGCCAGTGGACCCCGCATCTGGGCAACAGTGAATCCTTGTTCGTTAACGCCTCATCCTGGGGATTGCTGTTTACCGGCAACATGGTTAACTATGCTGATAAACGTAAAAGCGAACAGTTCGGCCTGCTTAAAAAGACCATAGGCCGGCTGGGTGAGCCGGTGATCCGCCGCGCAATGAACATTGCCATGCGCGTGATGGGTCGTCAGTTTGTAATGGGCGAAAGTATTGAAGATGCGGTAGAAAGAGCCCAGGAAAAAGAAAAGAAAGGCTACGTATATTCTTACGATATGCTCGGTGAAGGGGCTCGCACCTTTGCCGATGCCGACCGGTACTACGATGCGTATGTTAAGGCCATCAAGGTTATCGGTAAAGCGGCGGCTGGCAAAGGGCCGCGTAAGTCACCGGGGATTTCGGTAAAACTCTCGGCTATCCATCCACGCTATGAGTTTTCGCATTACGAGCGGGTTATGAAAGAGCTGCCGGAACGACTTAAATCACTGTGCATGATGGCCAAAGAATACAATATTGGTCTGACCGTTGATGCCGAAGAAGCCGACCGTCTGGAAACCTCGCTGGATATTATTGAAGCGGTGTTCCGCGATCCGGATCTGGATGGCTGGGAAGGCTTTGGTCTGGCCGTACAGGCCTATCAAAAACGTGCGATTCACGTAATTGAGTGGCTGCGCGAACTTACCCTCGACGTAGGTCGCAAAATGATGGTGCGACTGGTGAAAGGCGCTTACTGGGACACTGAAATTAAGCTTACCCAAACAGCGGGTGTAGATGCATTTCCGGTCTTTACCCGGAAATCCTCCACCGACGTGTCTTACCACGCTTGTGCTAACCAGCTGCTGGAATATCGCGATACCATTTATCCCCAGTTTGCCACGCATAATGCTTACACCGCATCAGTGATTGTTGAGCTTGCCGGTGATGACAAACAGGGCTTTGAGTTCCAGTGTCTGCATGGAATGGGCGATACTCTTTACGATCAGGTGGTGACCGAAGAACAAATTCAGTGCCGTGTGTATGCACCGGTAGGGATCCATGAAGATCTGCTCGCTTATTTGGTTCGTCGCTTACTGGAAAATGGCGCTAACTCTTCTTTCGTTAACGCCATTGTGGACGATAGCAAACCGGTAGAGGCACTGCTTGAAGACCCGGTAGAGCTGACTCAGCGCCTGACATACCGCTATAACAAGCAAATCAATAAAGCTTCAGAGATGTTTGCCCCGGAGCGGGTGAATTCTAAAGGCATGGATCTTACCGATCTGAATACCGTCAATACTCTCAAGTACAACTTAGGCCGTTATGCTCGCCAGTACGTTGTGCAGCCCGAGAATGTGCCGGAAGGTGCGGTGCCGGTGAAGAACCCGGCGAACCTCAACGATATTGTGGGTTACCATCATTACGCAGATGAAGCAGCCATAAAACAGGCCCTCGATAATGCCGAAAGCGGCTTTAAAGAGTGGTCAGAACGCTCTGCCAGCGAACGGGCGATGCTGTTGAATCAGGTGGCTGATTCCCTCGAACGTCATATGGACGAGCTGATTGCTATTTGTATCCGTGAAGCGGGTAAGGTGACGCAGGATTCTATCGACGAGGTGCGCGAAGCCGTGGACTTCTGTCGTTATTACGCCGCCAGAGCCGTAGAGCTCAGCCAGGATGAGCGTTTAGTGCCCCGTGGCGTAGTGCTGTGTATTAGTCCGTGGAACTTCCCGCTGGCCATCTTCCTTGGTCAGGTTGTGGCAGCCCTGGCTACCGGTAACACGGTAGTGGCCAAGCCTGCCGAACAAACCAGTATGATAGCTCTGCGAGCGGTGCAGATGATGCGGTCGGTTGGATTGCCGGACAACGCCCTGCAACTGGTTATTGCCAAGGGCCCGGATGTTGGCAACGTATTGCTACCGGATGAGCGGATTAAGGCGGTGATTTTTACCGGCTCCACACAAACCGGTACGTTTATTTCCAAAACGCTGGCGCAGCGCGGTGGTGAGCAGGTACCGCTGATTGCCGAAACCGGCGGTCAGAACTGCATGATTGTGGATTCTACTGCACTGCCCGAACAGGTAGTGGATGACGTCATTCATTCAGGCTTTCAGAGTGCCGGCCAGCGCTGCTCGGCATTAAGGGTCTTGTTTGTACAGGAAGACATTGCCGATAACCTTATTAAAATGCTTACCGGGGCAGTGCAAGAGCTGACTATTGACGATCCGTCGTGGCTGAGTACCGACGTTGGTCCGGTGATCGATCAGAAAGCCCTGTCTTCGCTGCAGGAACATGCCGAGTACATGAAAGAAAATGGCAAGCTCCTTTATCAGTCAGAGCTGCCGGAAAGCGCCCAGGACGGCACGTTTTTCCCGCCTACGCTTTACGAAATCAGCGATCTGAGTGTGTTGAAACGGGAAGTGTTTGGGCCGGTAGTGCACGTTGTGCGTTTCAAAGGCAAAGAGCTGGATAACGTTCTGAAACAGATTAACGATACCGGCTACGGCCTGACCATGGGGATCCACTCCCGTATTGAAGAACGCGCTTATGAACTGGCTGCCCGCTCACGGGTTGGTAATGTGTACATAAACAGAAACATGATTGGTGCGATTGTGGGGGTTCAGCCGTTTGGCGGACGCGGATTATCCGGCACCGGGCCGAAAGCCGGTGGACCAAGCTACCTGTCTCGGCTAATGATGGAAAAAGCCACCCCGAAACCTACCATTCTGGAAGAGCCGGAAAGCATTGATGACGCGCTGTCAGGTGGTGACACTCAACATGAGGAAGCGGCTGCCATTATGCGTAAGGCAACCGAGACTGAAGAAGCCTGGCGCTACCTGCCATTGCATGAGCGCATTTCCAAAGTGCGCCAGCTACTGGCAAAACTGGCGACGGTGGATATTGTTGAGGAGCTCGCCGATGACCTTAACCGCACGCTGGCCTCGGCTCGTTCGCAGTTAATCAGTATCGACAAAAAGCTCGCCAAACCCACTATACTGCCGGGGCCTACGGGAGAGTCTAATAAGCTCTACCTTGAGCCACGAGGGGTATTGGTGTGTTTCGCCGATAAAGAAGTAGCTTTCGAATACTGGATGCTGTCGGTTGTGTCGGCGCTGGCCACCGGTAACTGCGTTGTTTCCGTTGTGTCTGATCTGTTCTATGAAGAAGCGCTGGCTGTCAAAGAGAAGTTTAAATCGGTAGGGGCGCCAGATGGTGTCTTCCAGGTAGCCAGATTGAGCCACCTCGATGCACTGTTGATGGATGAACAGCTGGCCGGTGTTGTGGTAGACAGCAGTACCGAACGGACAGCACACATCTCGGCGATGTTAGCTGAACGTCAGGGCGCTATTCTGCCGGTGATCACCGCCGAATATAACGATAAACTGATCCAGCGTCTGATGACCGAGAAAACGATCAGTATTGATACCACGGCATCGGGGGGGAATACTTCACTGATGACCATGGTGGATGAAGATGAGTAGTTAGCTTATCCAACATAAAAAAGGGCGCTCTGTTGAAGCGCCCTTTTTTGATCCCTGATGTGTTTAGCTTACATCCACGAATCGTTGCGACGGCGTCGCTTGGGAATAAAAGTAATAATTATGCCGAGCAAAACACCGGCACCGGCAACAATACCGCCATAACTGAACATCCTGTAGCGTTCCTGAGTGTCCTGATCGCTGATTTGCGCTTCCAGTGAGGCAACCGATTGCTGAGACTCATTCAGACTTGCTTCAAGCTGGGCATTTTGCTGCTTCACCTGCGCCAGTTCCTGAGCCAGAGTACTATTACGCGACTGAATTCGATTGAGTTGCTGCTCACTGTCGGCCAGCCGCTGACTCAGTTGTGGTAATTGCGCACGGCGGGAAATAGTGTCAATAAGGTACTGCGTTTCAACCCAGCCTTCCCGCTCGTCGGTGTCGCTTATCTGGGTAAAGCCTTTGTCAGCATCAGATTGCAGCACCGTCACCGGTACCCCTGCTTCGATAGAGCCCAGGATCCGGTAATTTCGACCTGGTCCTGAATGTAGGTAAACAATAAGGTTATCAGCAATATAGTGGTCGCTGTTGGCCGTTACGTTGTCTGAAGATTGTTGAGCCGCAACGGGCAGGCTCACAACAACCAGGCCGAAAAGAAAAGTTAGCAAGCGCATGAGTGTCTCTACATCATAAAATAATGCTCTGATGTTAGGGGCTGACACCATTAAAGGCAAGTGCTTACCTGCATACAGTGTTATACAAACCCGTTAGCAGGCAGTCTGCCGGGAGAGCCTATTGCTAAATGAAGCACCGGCAGGTAATGTAGCCGGACTATCTCGCAACTGCTTATGAGTACGACTGTTCCATGTCGGAAACCGAAATCAAATTTGTGCTGCGCGAAGATCCGCAGCCGGCACTTCAAAACAACCTTTTTACTGCCTTAACGTCGCAACAGGTGACCATTGAAGAGAAAGGTCAGCTCGATCTGCTCAATGATTACTACGATACCGTCGATCATTTGTTTCAGAAACATAAGATCGGCATGCGTGTGCGCGGGGCTAACGGTCAGTATGAGCAAACTGTGAAAACTACCGGTCAAATCAGCGGCGGCCTGCACCAGCGTCTGGAATTCAATGTTGATCTGAATAACCCGGAGCCCGACCTCACGTTGTTTAATGACGTGCCCTGGCCTGAGGGGCACCAGGCGGAAACCTTGAATGAGCAACTTGAGAAGCAGTTTGGCACCCATTTTAACCGGACTGTCTTTGACATCAGTTTCCCCGATGCCGAGATTGAATTGGTTTACGATAACGGGAAAGTCGCCGCGCAGCAGCAGGAAGCCCCCATTCGGGAAATCGAGCTGGAATTAAAAGGCGGTAAACTGAACCGGATGTTCGAACTGGCCAATATGCTGGTGGACGCGGTACCGGCCAGACTCAGTGATACCTCAAAGGCGGCACAGGGCTATCAGCTCCTGCATGGTGTTTCACACAAAGTGGATGCGTTACCCGATTTTCTGCCGCTGCAGGATAACATCTCTACCGAGGATGCTTTCTGCCGGGCGCTGGAGTGCGGCTTGCTGCACTGGCAAAAACATGAGCATCTGTATTTTGAAACGGGCGCCACCAAAATGCTTACCGAGGTGACTCGCGCGGTTCGCATGTTGCTCCAGACGGTCTCTTTATACTTACCCGTATTACAGTGCCCGGCCATGCTCACATTACATAAGCAATTGCTGAGTTATGCGGACAACTGGTTGTGGCAGGACGATCTGCAAAGTTTGCGGCTGTTACTGTCTAAAAAGAGCCTGTTCAATAAGAAGCTGTCCCGCTACCCGGCATTGATAAGCTATTTGCAGGGGCGTCAGGCGGGTTTGGTTCAGGCGCATGATCCTGCTACCCGACTGTTTCAGCCGGAGCCGTCAAAACTCAAACTGGCTATTGCGCAGATGCTGCAGAACAAGCCATGGCGTACAGAGGTCAAAGGCTATGATATGCCACTTATGGAACATGCCAAAGGCTGGCTGTCTCAGGGGTGGCAAACTATTCTGCAAACCATGCCAATTCAGCGCCGCATGTATGCGTCGAATTATACGTCGGTGGAAATGCTGCTGCGTCAGACCTTATTTAACGGCTTTTTACTGGCCGATATGTTTGCAGCCAGCCGTGGCCACTTCAGGGCTCCGTGGCTCGATATCCTTATTGGTATCGATGAACTCAATGCGCTGTTATTATTAAAAAAATCAATCTTTGATGCCGAGCTGGCCGAGCAACAGGAGTTGCTTGAGTGGGTACATGAGAAAACCCACGGGCTGCTCAATGTGATGGAAAGAAGTCGCCAGGTAGCCATGACCGGCGAAGTCTACTGGTAACCTTTACCACGGAACTGAAACGCAATGACCACCCAACACATGATCCCGCTCTGGACTGCCGGTGTGCTTACCGTCCTGTGGCTGTGTTTACTGTTTAAAATCAGCCGGACCGAGGGCGCGGCCACCGGGTTTCCCGGGTTCTGGCCAGCCTTGCTGAGCTGGCCATTCCTGTTAGTCAGCGAACTATGGCAACTGGTTGGCACTGCGTCGTCCTGGCTGGCAGCCGCAGCTGTTATGGCTCTGCCCGTAGTGTTAGCCGGCGTCTACCGTAATCTGCTGGCCATGGTGTGGCGCAAACCAAAACCGCTTCTGTGGCCCTTTTATGGGGCGACTATCCTGTTGGCAGTATTAGTGGTGATCCAGGGCTGGTTGTATGGCGGGGACTGGCAGCAATGGCCGGGGTTAGCCCCGGTCGGAGACCCTCTGAGTTACTGGGCGGTGTATTTAAGTTATTTAATCCCGGCTTTTTTGTTTTTGTATATCAGCATTGTGATGATTGAGCAATTGCAGCAATACCATCATGAACTCCCTCTGCAAGTGGTCGATACTGAGATGTATCATATCAAAGGGGTAAGCGGGGCTTGCGGCTTTGCAGTAGGAATGGCTTTTTGTCTGGTTATCTTAGTGGCGGCGGTGGCCTTTGGCCTGTTACCTTTTTACCACTGGTTGTCCTGGTTTCATTCAGCTCTGGCGCTGACCACGCTGGTGGTGCTGGTGCAGCTTAGTCGTGCCCATAAACCATCACCATCGCCCTTCGATCATGACGCTATGAGTGCAGCGCCTAAAATGTCTCACAGTACTGCTCAGGCGGTATTAAAACGGGCTGAGTCTGCGGTGATTAGTCAGAAAGCTTATAAAGAAATTGGCCTGACGCTGGCAACGTTTGCCGACCGCGCGGATCTGTCGGCCAGTGAAATCTGTCTGGCTTTACTGGCAGGCAAAAAAATGCATTTTCGCGGCTTTATTTACCAGTATCGAATGAAATATGCCAAGCAGGTATTAATGAGTTCTGATACCAAACTCGACAGTGTGACCAAGCGCTTAAAGCTGGGCGTTAATGGCACCGCCAGCCGCAGCTTTTTAAAATACCTGGAAAGCCGCCGCTAACGTAAGCAGCGCCCGGCGATCACGCGTACATGGCCGCGTATTTTTCGGCCAGTTGATCCAGGGTTTCTTTATTCGCCGGGTCCGGTTCAATACACTCTACCGGACACACATCCACACAACGGGGATCGTCGTAGTGGCCCACACACTCGGTGCAGCGTGCTGTGTCTATCTGATAAATCTCATCGCCCATACTAATGGCCTCATTAGGACATTCCGCCGGACACAGATCACAGTTAATACATTCTTCGCTAATTAATAATGCCATGGTTATTCTCCCGGCCAGCTAAATTCTCTGCTACTGACTGTATATAAGTCTTTATTTATATGCAAAGCCCCTGACGCCATCGCTTGATTTAGGTCAAAGGCTCGGGGAGCGTATGGCTAATTACTGATCGAAATGGGTCTGCAGAATATGACTGGTGAACTGTTTACGCAGATAAAAGCCCCGCGGTCGGGTTTGAATTTTATTGCCTTCAGCATCCAGGGCATCGGTTAACACCTGCCCGCTGGCCGCTTTGGGGCGAAGCTGCATAACCTCGCCATGGCGGGCCGTAATCGATTCAACCTGGCCCAGTGCAATCATCTCGGTAAGCTCTTCCCAGTCCCGTTGTAACAGGGCGTTCTGGACTTCGCTGGGTTGCCATAAAAAGGGGGTAGCAATACGTCGTTCTGCAACCGGGATTTGGCGCTCGCCCTCAACCGGTACCCATAACACACATTGCAGCTTATTTTTGACATTACAGGTTTGCCAGGTGATTAACGGCGGCAGTAAAAGAGGGGCATAACAGACGTAAGTGGTTTCCAGTGGCTGCCCGTGCTGATTAATGGGCAGGGTTTTGAGTTCGACGCCGAGCTCGGGAAAATCCTGCTGGGGTTTCGAGCCCGCGGTGGCCCCTAACCAGGTTTCAATAAGTTGACCTGTCCAGCCTTTATGGCGTGTAAAGTCGCGTGGAATGGCAATATTGGCCATGTCAGCCAGTTCGCCAAGACTGAACCCGGCTATTGCCTGGGCGCGGCTTTCCAGTTCTGACAAATCACCGGGCGCAGAGGTTGGTACTTGCAAACCTTCCATCCCTTAAAAACCAATTACGTTAAACATATGTGATAAATACTTTGCATGCACAAAGGTTTGTGAAAGAATGCTATCACAGAACAATATAAAGTGCCCGGGAGTCTGAGTGATAGATACCGATGGATTCCGTGCGAATGTGGGCATAGTGATTTGCAACAAAATAGGTCAAGTATTTTGGGCAAGACGTTATGGCCAACATTCATGGCAGTTTCCCCAAGGCGGAATAGATGAAGGGGAAACTGTAGAGCAGGCAATGTATCGTGAGTTGCATGAAGAAGTAGGGCTTACCCCGAAAGATGTAAGCATTCTGAGCGTGACACGAAATTGGGTGCGATACAAACTGCCCAAACGGTTAATAAGGCAAGGTAGTAATCCGGTTTGTATAGGACAAAAACAGAAATGGTTTTTGTTGCAACTGGATTGCCAGGACAAAGACGTAGATGTACTGAAATCCGGTCATCCCGAATTTGATGACTGGCGCTGGGTGAGTTACTGGTACCCGGTGAGAAATGTGGTGTCCTTTAAACGCGATGTCTACCGCCGTGTAATGAAAGAATTTGCCGGAACGGTGATCACCTCGCAGCCGCGACACCAGCATCATCATTCCAAGCAGCATCGTCGCAAACGACGAGGATAAGGGTAGGGTCACTCTTGGCGGCAGAAACGGGTCGAAAAAGCAGTATTCTAACGGTACTTAAGAGTATTGTTCAGGAGGTCAACCAAATCCCCCGGTTGACCGACGCGCTGTTTCGCCTTGCTGAACGCGTTAAACAAACAATGGGAGTCGACTCCTGTTCTATTTACCTCGCCGACTATAACGCTCAGGCCTTTGTTCTCAAGGCTACCGATGGTCTGGCTCCCGATGCGGTTGAGCTGGTTAAAATTGGTTTCTCTGAAGGCTTAATCGGGCTGGTGGGGCAGCGGGAAGAACCGCTGAATATTGAGGATGCACCGAATCACCCGCGCTTCAAACAGTACCCGGAAGTCAAAGAAGAAAGCTACCACGCGTTTCTGGGCACGCCGATAATTCACCAGCGTAAAGTGCTGGGGGTTATCACCATGCAGCAAAGCGCTATGCGTAAATTCAGTGAGGATGAAGAAGCCTTTCTGGTGACGCTGGCTGCGCAAATTGCTCTGGAAATCTCGCATGCTGAAACCCGCGGCGCACTCAACCCGATAGCCGGCATTTACGCCGGTCATATGCAAAAGAATGTCCGCGGGGTACCCGGCTCACCGGGGCTGGGCATGGGGGTAGGCTATTCGCCTCATGCGGCCTATACGCTGGCCACCTGGATTGTTAAACAAACCGATAAAACCCAGCAGGAAATCGACTACTACCGTAAAGGCGTAGAGGTGACCCGGACACAGGTAGAAGCACTGTCACAGCGCCTCGAAGGTCAGGTGCCCGATGACGTAAGGGCCATCTTTCAGCTTTATCACCAACTTCTTGATGCCAACAGTTTAGGGCGCGAAGTCGAAGCGAAAATACGCGACGGCTGGGACGCAGCCTCATCATTGAAGCTGGTGGTGGAAGCCTACGCCGCCCGGTTTGAGGCGATGGACGATCCGTATATGCGCGAACGGGCTATCGATATCGTCGATTTATCCAACCGTATTCTGGTGAATATTCTGCAAGTCATCAGTGGCAAAAGTGAGTCGGTTAGTGACCGCCCAAGCGAGCCCAGTATCCTGGTGGCCGAAGAAGTGTCGGCGCCCATGCTGGCAGAATTCCCCAAGGAATATCTGGCCGGGATCATATCCATTCGTGGCTCCAATAACTCTCATGCTGCCATTCTGGCCAGAGCAATGGGGGTTCCCGCTGTGATGGGGTGCCAGAACGTTTCGCCAACCCTGCTCGAAAAGAAAGAGATTCTGCTCGACGGCTATGCCGGTGAAGTGATTGTTTCACCAGAAAAGGCGATCAAAGCCGAATTCAGTCAGCTGATTGAAGAAGAAAAATTACTTTCTGAGCGCATTGATAAAGAAGCTGGCAAGCCATGCCAGAGTGAAGACGGCTGCCGCATTAATCTGTTGGTCAATGCCGGGTTATCGGCTGAAATAGAGACGGCAGTGCGCTCCGGTAAAGTAGGAATAGGGCTCTACCGCACCGAAATCCCGTTTATGATGCGTGAGCGGTTTCCGTCGGAAAGTGAGCAGGTTGAGCTGTATCGAAATGTGCTGATGAGTGCGCCGGACCGTGAAATTGTGATGCGAACGCTGGATGTGGGCGGTGATAAACCGCTGCCCTACTTTCCAATTACTGAAGAAAACCCCTTCCTGGGGTGGCGGGGCATACGCCTGACACTGGACCATCCGGAAATTTTTCTGGTTCAGATCCGCGCTATGTTACGCGCCAGTATTGGTTTGCAAAACCTCAGTATCATGTTGCCGATGATCTCCAGTGTTGGCGAAGTAAACGAAGCCCGCAGACTGGTGGAACAGGCCTTTTTTGAGGTGGAAGAAGAAGCACGGCTGAAGGGCGAACTGCTTTATCGTCCGCGCCTGGGCATTATGCTGGAAGTGCCATCCGTGCTTTATCAGTTGCCGCAACTGGCCAAGAAGGTCGACTTTTTCTCAGTGGGCAGCAACGACTTAACCCAGTACCTGCTTGCCGTAGACCGCAATAATACCCGGGTGGCCAGCTTGTATAACAGTTATCATCCGGCGGTGCTTTCGGCGCTTTATGATATTGCCAGGCAGGCCGATCAGTATCAGGTGCCGGTATCGGTCTGTGGTGAAATAGCCGGTGAACCCGGCGGCGCTATCCTGCTGATGGGAATGGGATACCGAAAGCTCAGTATGAATGCTTTTAACCTGCGTAAAATTAACTGGGTAGTTCGCAACGTGAATCTGAGCGAAGCCCAGTCATTACTATCTTGTGCATTAACTTCAGACAGTTATGAAGAAGTCTTTAATCACATCAATCAGTACCTGGAAGTGAAAGGGCTCGGTGGACTAGTTCGGGCCGGTTCTTAAAATCATCACATTGCGCGGCTATGCTAACCCCCTCCCGGTTGGACTTATGGTATGCTAGCGACCTCAATTATCACGGAGACTTAGATTGGATCCTCTGCTACTCATTTTCGTCTGTTGTATGGCCCTGGGAATGCTCACCGGGACGTTGGCTGGCATGCTGGGCATTGGTGGCGGCCTGATTATTGTGCCGGTGCTGTCTGCGTTGCTTACCGGTATTGCCGGTATTAGCCATGAACTGGCTATGCCCATGGCGATAGCAACGTCCCTGTTTACCATTATTGTTACCGGTTTTTTCTCTGCCAAAGCACATTATTCTCTGGGTAACATTGTGCCTCGGGTCATTGTGCTAAGTGGCACCGGGATTGCCTTTGGTGCCATTGCCGGCGCTCAACTGGCCAGCATGTTGCCGGCCGATATTCTGACCAAAGTGTTTGCCGGATTAGTCATACTCATTGCCGCACAAATGGTCTTTGGTAAGCGCACTGCCTCGAGTAAGGCTTACACGCCAGCCATCCTGATTACCGTGGGCGCCATAGTCGGAACAATCTCCGCATTAATGGGCATTGGCGGCGGTGCTTTACTGGTGCCAGCGCTGGTTTGGTTCCAGGTGCCTATTCGTCAGGCAATTGGCTGTGCGGCAGTCAGTGGTCTGGTTATCGCATTATTTGGTACCGGAAGCTTTATCCACGCGGGCTGGAATTTACCAGGTTTACCAGACTGGTCACTGGGGTATGTTTACTTACCAGCAGGATTTGGCATTATGGCCACTTCTATATTTACTGCTGGCTTTGGCGCCCGGTTAGGGCAAAATATGCCAACAGAATTACTTAAAAAGATTTTAGCGGGCCTGCTGGTGTTAGTCAGTATCCGCATGATAATAGGAATGAATTAATCCATGGGTGAAACAGACTTCCTGGTATTTCCCAATATCGATCCGGTTATAGTCAGTCTTGGGCCGCTTAGCGTGCGCTGGTATGGCATGATGTATCTGCTGGGCTTTATAGCTGCCTACCTGCTGGCCAAAAAGCGCTTACCTAACTCCCCCTGGAATCGTGACCAACTGAGCGATTTATTATTCTGGGGCTTTGTGGGGGTGATCATTGGCGGGCGTCTGGGCTATGTGCTGTTTTACCAGTGGGGCCTGTTTGTTGAAGATCCTACCTACCTGTTTAAGATCTGGACCGGGGGGATGTCTTTCCACGGCGGTTTGTTAGGCGTTATTGCTGCCATGGTCTGGCAGGCCAAACGTCTGAATGCCAGCTTTTTCCAGGTGGCCGACTTTATTGCGCCACTGGTGCCTATCGGTTTAGGCGCCGGCCGCATCGGTAATTTCCTCAATGCGGAACTGTGGGGGCGCACTACAGATGTGCCCTGGGCGATTATCTTCCCCGGCGCAGGACCGCAACCACGCCACCCTTCGCAACTGTATGAATTTGCCCTGGAAGGTGTGTTACTGTTTATTATTCTCTGGCTTTACTCTGCGCGTCCAAGGCCGACGGGCGCTGTTGGCGGCTTATTCCTGATGGGGTATGGCACTTTCCGCTTTATCGTAGAGTTTTATCGCGAACCCGATGCGCACATTGGTTTGTATCAGGTTGGCCTGAGCCAGGGACAGTTATTATGTATCCCGATGATCCTCGGTGGCCTGGGGCTCATCCTATATGCCTATAAAAAGAATGGTGTGGTCACCCCACCGGCTAACAAAACGGTAAAGAGCTAAACGACGCATGAAAGAGTACTTAGCATTAATGCGCCATATCCGTGACAATGGCGTAAAAAAAGAAGACAGAACCGGTACCGGTACAGTGAGCGTATTTGGCTACCAGATGCGCTTTGACCTGAGTGAAGGCTTTCCGCTGGTGACCACTAAAAAGTGTCATTTGCGCTCCATCATTCATGAATTGCTATGGTTTTTAAAAGGCGAAACTAACATCGCTTATTTAAAAGAAAATGGCGTATCCATTTGGGATGAATGGGCTACCGATGAAGGCGAGCTGGGGCCGGTTTACGGTCATCAATGGCGCAGCTGGACCGGCGCCGATGGCGAAACGGTCGACCAGATTTCAGCGCTGATCAACGAAATTAAAACTAATCCGGATTCCCGCCGGTTAATCGTAAGTGCGTGGAACCCGTCGGTATTACCGGACCCGACCATGTCGCCTAAGGCTAATGCCGCCCACGGTAAGCAGGCTTTGCCGCCTTGTCATACCCTGTTTCAGTTCTATGTGCTGGAAGGGAAACTGTCTTGTCAGTTATATCAACGCAGTGGTGATGTGTTCCTGGGTGTGCCATTCAATATCGCCAGTTATGCCTTGCTTACCCTGATGGTGGCACAAGTGTGTGACCTCGAACCCGGTGAATTTATCCATACATTGGGTGATGCCCATCTTTATGTTAACCACCTGGAGCAAACCGAGCTGCAATTAAGTCGTGAGCCTTTTGCGCGCCCAACCATGCGGCTCAATCCTGAGGTTAAGGATATCTTTGGTTTTAGCATTGATGATTTCACGTTAGAAAACTATCAGTCGCATCCGCACATTAAAGCACCGGTAGCAATTTAGGGTGTGCTATGAGTAGAACCAATGTTCTGATTTGTGATGATTCGGCATTTGCCAGAAAGCAGATGGCAAGGGCCATTCCGGATGGCTGGGACGTGCTGTTGCACTTTGCTAAAGATGGCCAGGAAGCGTTAGACATGATCCGCGCCGGTAAAGGCGATGTGATGTTTCTGGATCTGAATATGCCGGTTATGGATGGCTATGCCACCATGGAAGTTATTCGCCGCGAAGACTTACCTTGTCTGGTGATTACCGTGTCGGGTGATGTACAGCCTGAGGCGCGAACGCGCATGCTGGCGATGGGCGCACTAGACTTTATTCGCAAGCCTATCGACAATCAAAAGCTCATCACCTTATTAAAGCAGTACGGTATTTATACCGGCGACGCGCGCTCTGAACAACGTAAGAAACAAACCACTCTGGCCGGCAGCAGTGACAGTGAAAAGCTTGATGCTTACCGCGAACTGGTGAATGTGGCCATGGGACGTGCCGGTGAAAACCTGGCGCGCCAGCTAGGGGAGTTTATCGACTTACCTATTCCCAATGTGAATATCATTGAGAACAACGAACTGCATATGGCCTTTGCCGAGGTTAACCGTAATGACAGTGTTTCGGCAGTCTCCAAAGGGTTTGTGAGTGCCGGTATCAACGGCGAGGCGCTGGTGATTTTCAATGATACGGATTTTGAAAATATCATTACGCTATTAAATTACGACCAGTTGTCGGCCGCGCCCGCGCAGCTTGAGGCGTTGATGGACATTTCCAACATTCTGATTGGCGCCTGCCTGAATGCCCTGTCTGATCAGCTTAATGTGACTTTTAGCCACTCGTCACCGATTATTCTGGGGCGCAACCGTGAACTGGAAAGTATGTTAGCGAATACTAAACAGCGCTGGAATCGCATTATGGCGGTGGAAATAGGCTACGGTATAAAGCAGCGGGGTATTCATTTTGAGTTGCTGTTGCTGTTCCCGGATACCTCCATGGAGCGTATATATTCACGACTGGTAGATATTGAGGACTGATGCCGTGAACACTGATGTAATGGAAGAATTAAGCCGCCAGCATTGGTTGCATGACTTACTGAGTTCCGTTGAAGTGGGGATTGTGGTGCTCGATCGCGACTTCAACGTGGAAGTGTGGAACCAGTTTATGGAGAACCACAGCAATTTACGGCCCAGCCAGATTGTGGGCGGTACCCTGTTCCAGCATTTCCCTGAAATTGAGCCGGACTGGCTGATGCTGAAAGCTGAGCCGGTATTTAACCTGAAGTCGCCGGTGTTTATGATTTGGGAGCAGCGCCCTTACCTGTTTAAATTTGGCTGTAACCGGCCAATTACCTCTGAGCTGGATGTCATGTATCAGAACGTGACCCTGTTTCCCTTGTCATCACTCTCCGGCAAGGTAGAGCGCATGTGTATGCTGGTTTACGATGTGACAGACCAGGCCAGTAGCCGGCTGAATATTGAGGGGCTGAACGACCAGCTCACCGAAATGAGTCGCGTGGACGGGTTAACCCAGTTATACAACCGCCGCTACTGGCAGGAAAGGTTCCAGAGTCTGTACCGTTTGGCAAAGCGCCGTGACTCCGTAAATACTGCAATGATGCTGGATATCGATCACTTTAAGGCGGTCAATGACAATTACGGCCATCAGGCCGGAGACAAAGTCATTCAGACCCTGGCGAAGATTATTAAGAAGCAGACTCGCGAAACCGATTTAGCTGGCCGTTATGGGGGTGAAGAGTTCGCGATTATCTTGTCTGATGCGGGTGGTGAAGGCGCTATGCAAGTGGCGGAACGGATCCGCAAGGCCGCCGAGGCCACCGAAGTTACCCATGATGGCCAGACTATCCAGTTTACCGTGAGCCTGGGGCTGGCGGAGTTTTCCGCGGCGTTCCATAATGAGATGCAGTGGCTGGATATTGCCGATCAGGCATTATATGAAGCCAAGGAAAGCGGCCGTAATCAGGCAATTTTGCGATCGAAATAAACCTTTCCGCTTAACCGGCTGAACTACCATGCCCTTTTTCAAGGGCAGTAATGTTATGCCGCAGCCGGTACAAAATCACCAGGCTGGGGATCACCATCACCGCGGTAAGCACAAAGAATAATGCCCAGTTACCGCCCATCGCATCTACCAGAATGCCACTGGCAGACGCCAGTAACGTGCGGCTGGCCACACTCAAAGAAGCCATCAACGCATACTGGGTCGCCGAAAAAGCCCGGTTACACAGCAGGGATATAAAGGCCACCATGGCGACGGTACTCCATGCTGAGGTAAACCCATCCAGTACAATGGTAACCACAAACCAGCCTTTATGCGGGCCGATTTCGGCCATCCAGGCAAACATCAGATTACTCGCCGCCATAGCAATTCCGGCAATAAACAACCCCCGGAAAATACCGTAGCGAATATTGACCAGCCCGCCGATGATAGAAAATACAATGGTGACCCACCAGTTGAGCAATTTTGAGTAGGTGCCTATATCACTGTTACTGAAGCCTATCTCCTTGTAAAACACAATGCTCATCCGGCCCAGAAAGGCTTCGCCGATTTTAAACAAAAATACGAACAGCAATATTTGCAACGCCAGTTTTACGCCGTTGCGGCTGAAGAACTCCCTGAAAGGCTCTATCAGGCTCACCAGCAGCCAACTGGTTACTTTGCCCAGCAAGCTGTCACCGGCACTTAACAAAGCCTGATATCGCGCCGTCGCCGCATCCAGCATCGCCTGCCGGTTGACCTTGGGCTCTTTTGCGACCACCAGGGTTGAGATCAGGCATAACGCCATAATCACGCCTAGTAACAAATAAATCTGCTGCCATTCCCAGCCGGGTAAATCGGCAACTAAAAACGGAATCGCCCCCAGACCGCCATAACCTGTCCACCAACCGGCGGTGGCCAGTGAGGAAGCGGCCGACATGGCATCTGTTTCGTGCTGGGCGATGCTGTCTATCCTGAAGGCATCAATGGCAATATCCTGCGTGGCAGAACTCAAGGCGATAATTAAGCCGCACAGGGCAATTTGATACAGCGACGTTTGGGCATCGAGGGTCGACATCCACCCGCAGCAGCCGATAATGAGCAGCTGCATCTGAGCTATCCAGCCGCGGCGTTGGCCCAGTACCAGCGGTTTAACTCGGTCGAGTAACGGTGCCCATAAGAAGTTGATGGAGTAGACCGCAAAGATAGCGCCAAACAGGCCAATGGCAGAGCGTGATAAAGATTCATCCTTAAGCCAGGCTGACAGCACCGAACCAATCATGACCCACGGAAAGCCACTGGCAATGCCAAATACAAAAATGCTGAATAAGCGCTTATCGCGGAAAATCGCCAGGGAGGTGCGCACTACAAAGACTCTTTTTAGCTATTGTTATGGGCTTATTGGATCATGGATAGCCCATGGCTGCAAGTAAAAGTCTGACTCAAAAGGTGGGCGAGGAGCGTTGTGATTAAGGGCGGATGCCAATACAGTCCATGGGAAAGACGGACTCGCCTTTAAGATATGCCACGCAGTGAGTTAACTCTTCACGCAAAATTTCGTCGTCGTTGAGCTGATCTTCGCGCCAGTAATGTATTTGGTGCAATAAGTGCCAAAACACGCGTTCTTTGTGCGTGCTGGGTTCTAAATCGTCGCTACGATAAAGCGACCACTCTTCCAGTGTATCCCAGAAGAAATAATTGAGTTCCTGATAATTCAGGGTGCCCTGCCAGAAAGCGCATAAATAAAAACACAGCTGACGGGATTTTTCCTCAATGAATTGACTGATACTCACGCTGGCAACCCGGTTTAAAAACTTAAACGAAGTATAGTCCAAATTTCTAAAGTCACCGTTAGAAATGCAAAAATGCGATGAGTAACCGCACACCCCTGTATAACTCCGTATACCATACAGGCTGTGGGCTGTATGAGAATTAACGGTCTCAATTCCCGGCGTTTCAGAGAAGAATTAACCTTCACATGTAAAACTATTGAGAGTTCAGCGTTTTTCGATTGCCACTATGCCGTCAGACACGTTGTTACCAGCCAAGATAGCGCAACCAGCTGTATATTTCGGTGCTTAACCAGGCACTGCCGGGGCGGGGTAAACGGTCGCCTGCACCGCCATAACTTTGCTGTGCTGTAAACGAGCGTTGACGATAAAGCTGTTTCAGGCTCGCTGCAACAGCCGTTCGACGCTGTTCAACGGTGGCTGACTGCCACTGGCTTAACGAGGGAATACTGATATCCAGCACCGGGTAACTGCTTTGCGCCAGCATGTCGGCGAGGGCGTTATTCTGGCTTCTGGCTGGCCAGAATGCGCCAACGCTTACCAGCGTATCAGGCGCACTGAGGAAACCGTTATGGATGGCATCGAGCAACACAGCTGAGGTCATGCCCTCGGCAACCAGAAAGGTGTAGCCTTTAAACTGGTTAGCCCGGGTATAGGCAGCGTTAGTCAATCCGATTATCTGCAGCCGGTAGGCGTCATAATCTACCGGTGCGGTCAGCAGGTTGGCTATAGGTTTGTCGCTGGTTATGGTGGCGGGCTGGGTAGCCTCCGCCTGAGTAAAGTCAGTGGGAATAAGCAAGGTGCGCCAGCCTTTTTCGCCGAGACTGTCTGCCAGTACCAGTCCGGTATCCAGATTGAGCGACTGCGACTGAAGTGACACCAGTATAATGGCGGTCCCCCGCACCAATGGCACACTTGGCTGAATTTCCAGAGCCGGAATTTGCTGGTCGGCCACCGCCAGGCTTAGCAAATCATCGTCATGAAAGTAATGGGTTAAGTCATCCAGCGTCAGTGCATACCCCTTGCCGGGTATACTCAGTAGTAAACTAATGACAATAAACCACCTGAAGCGGTGAATGCTGCGACTCATGACTAAAATACGCGGACCGAATAAACATTAATAATAGGTTATCGGCGGCGATTGGTAAAAATTAAGCCGCTGGCTGGTCTTCTGTGAAAGGGGCGGGCGTATATTGACCGAAAGGTAATGGTGCACTGAACTGCAGGCGTTGTTCCGTAGCCGGATGGCTAAAGGCCAGGGTTTCTGCATGCAATTGGAGCCGCGAGGCACTGGCGATGACCGCCGGTGAGCCATACAAACGGTCGCCCAAAATCGGGTGGCCAAGTGCGAGCATATGCACTCGCAACTGATGTGAGCGACCTGTCACCGGGGTCAGGGCAACCATTGCTTCGGTAGCGCAGTACTGTACTACCTCGTAGTGTGTTAGCGCTGGTTTACCGGTCTCGTGATCGACTTTCTGCTTGGGCCGGTTCGGCCAGTCACAAATTAAGGGTAAATTAACCGAGCCGGCTGATTGCGCCGGAACACCATCTACTCTTGCATAGTAGCGCTTAGCGGTCTGGCGCAGTTCAAACTGGCGTGACAAGATGCGGTGACTGTCTTTATGCTGAGCAACAACCATTACCCCCGAAGTCGCCATATCCAGCCGGTGGACGATCCTGGCGTGAGGATAAACGCGCTGGATGCGAGCAATCAGCGAGTCCCTGTGCTCCGGCGCTTTGCCCGGCACGCTCAGCAGTCCGCTGGGCTTGTTGACTACCATCACATCGTCATCGTGATACAGCAGGCTTAAATAGGGCGATTGTGGCGGACGGTAAACAAACTCCGGATTAGCACTCATAGCAATTCGCTGACCTTAAGGGTTATTGACCAGTACCCGCACTGCGTCGAGCTGAACATCGCTTTCCCGCAGTACTTTGGTCAGTGCCTCCATTTGAATTTCGATAAACTCGATTTCGCTGTCACGAATGGCCGGATTCTGCTGTTGCAAATCTTTCATGCGCTGGACTTCGCCGCCTAATGTTGACTGCATGGCGGCCATTGCTTCACTTAACACATGGTTTGCCTGCTGGTGAGCAATATCGCGGGCATGTTGCAGATGTTGTTGTAACTGCGGGGTTAAAGCCTGCACCAGCTGGGTTGCTACTTTGCGGCCCAGCGGTCGGTGTGCGGTCGTATCAAGGTCTGACAACTGGCTCTTGGCATCCAGGCATAAGCGGATTGGCGTGGGCGGCAGGAAGCGCTCTAATTGCAGTGCAGCCGGCGCCTTTGCCGACAGTACAAACAAGGTTTCCAGATAGTAAGCCCCTTTCGGCTGACTGGTATCGGCAACAAAGCCTACGCTGCTTTTACCGTAAATGTCGGTCATTACCATTTCCATGGCATGATGAACAAGCGGGTGATCCCAGGTGAGGAAGTGGACGTTTTCCAGTGTGGTTGCGGTGCGGCGACGATAGGTGACGGTCATGCCTTCCGGATCCAGGCCCGGCAGGTGGCCAATCATCGACTCAGTAGGGCGCAGAATAAAGCAATCCTGCCCCTTTTCTTCCTGCTGAATACCAATGGCATCAAACAGACGGCCGGCAAATTTAGGTAATTCACTGGCACTGTCCTGCGCCACTATTTGCTCAAGCAGTGTATCTACCCGGCCTACCCCGGCCGCATTTAATTCCAGCAGCTTATCGCGTCCGGCATCCAGTTTTGCTTTAAGCTCACTGTTAAGTTGCTGACTTTGCGCTACTAGCTCCTGCTGCAGTTCGGTATCGAATGGCGTGAGACAGTTCATGACCAGGGTTTCTTCAACCGTATCGAAGACTTTACCACCGGTAGGACAGGTTTGTTCAAAGGCATTTAAGCCCTCGTGATACCATTTAAGCAACACAGACTGGGCCGACTCCTCAATAACCGGCACGTGGATTTGAATATCCTGGGTCTGGCCGATACGGTCAAGTCGACCAATACGTTGCTCCAGTAAATCTGGCGTAAGGGGTAAGTCAAATAACACCAGGTGGTGGGCGAACTGAAAGTTTCTTCCTTCACTGCCAATTTCACTACACAGCAATATTTGCGCGCCGTTTTCCGGGTCGGCAAAGTAGTGGGCGGCTTTATCCCGCTCAACAATGCTCATGCCCTCATGAAATACCGCCTGACGGATACCCGTGCGAACGCGGATCACTTCGGCCAGTTGTTGCGCCGTGGCGGCACTGGCACAAATTAGCAAAATCTTCTCTGGCTTAATCTCTCCCAGCAAAGATAGTAGCCAGTCTACCCGTGGATCCGAGTCGAGCCATAAATCAACCAAAGCAGGTTGCCGTTCAGGATAGAGTGCCTCCGTTAATGACGTGATCTCGTCATTGTCGTAGAGCTCAGGTTTGGCCAGCGGATAGGCATGCAAATGGCGCGACGGAAACCCTTCAATCGCGGCACGACGGTTGCGGAACAACAATCGCCCGGTACCGTGACAATCGATGAGCTGATGCAAAATGGCATCGCGGTTTTCTGCGCTGTTAAAATCATCAAATTGCGCCATAATTTCCGGCGCCAGTGCGTTCAGCTGTGCGATTTGTTGTGAACTTAACGCATCGCCTTCAATCAGCGGTGCCACGGCTTCTGCCAGTTGAGTATACTGAGACTCTTCTTTAAGGAAGGCGGCGTAATCATAAAAACGCGCGGGATCCAGTAAGCGTAAGCGCGCAAAGTGACTTTCATGGCCCAGCTGGTCTGGCGTGGCGGTAAGCAGCAACACACCCGGTGTTGCTTCGGCCAGCTTTTCAATGGTCTGGTATTCCAATGACGGTTCCTGCGCAGACCAGGCCAGGTGATGAGCTTCATCCACTACCAGTAAATCCCAGGAAGTTTCCTGAATTTGTTGCTGGCGTTTGGGATTAGACGTTAACCAGTTAAGTCCGCACAGGATCAACTGGTCGTTATCAAAAGGGTTGTCGCTTTCATCTTCCAGTGCCACGCAGCGGCTTTCATCGTAAATGGCAAACGCCAGGTTCACGCGACGTAGCATCTCAACTAACCATTGGTGCAGCAATGTATCAGGGACCACGATAAGCACCCGCGATGCGCGCCCGGTGAGGATTTGCTGGTGGATAATCAACGCCGCTTCAATGGTTTTACCCAATCCGACCTCATCGGCCAGTAATACCCGCGGTGCATAGCGGCGGCCCACTTCAGAAGCAATATGTAACTGATGAGGAATAAGCTCGATACGTGCGCCCACCAGACCTATGGTGTCAGACTTAGCATGCGCATGTTCATTGGTTAACGAGCCGTGGCGTAAATCAAACCATTTGGGATGGTCGAACTGATAATTGAATAAACGCTTCTCGGGCTGATTCAAACGAATGTGATGGTCGAGATTAGGCTCGGCCAGGGTGGCTGCCTGCTTGGTATCTTCACGCACGCCGTGATAAATCAACACACCCTGTTGTTCGGTGATTGACTCAACACACAAACTCCAGCCTTCCTGGGATTTCACCAGATCACCTTCTACAAAGGTAAGACGGGTGAGGGGCGCATCGGCTTTGGTATAAATGCGGCTTTCTTCGGTGGCCGGGTACAAAACCTCGATGGAGCGAAAATCCACGCGAATAATCGCGCCCAGTCCAAGTTCTGTTTCGGTATTACTCAGCCAGCGCTGGCCAATGGCAAATTGTGTGTCGGTACTCATATTCAACTACTCCGCGATAACCGGGGGGCGTATTGTACTGATCCCCACCTTAGCTGTCTTGCTCAATATAGCAATCAGTCACGATCTTGTCGTACTGGGTGAGCACATAAGCCGGTGTGAAAAATTAATTTGCAGAAAATAGCCAAAAAACGTGAATAGTTTTAAAAACTGGATTATGGTGGAGTAGATGGTCGATGTGATGCGGAGTGTCAGTCGGCTTGTTACTCCGTGTACATCGGCTCGTTATAGCACGTCGACAATTAGACGAGCTTGGTCATGTTCATTGGAGTAACGGATGCCAAGAAATAGCAATGCAGACACCAGAATATATGTCCTAGATACCAATATCCTGCTACACGAACCCCTCGCTTTCCTCTCTTTCAAAGAAAATGATGTAGTAGTGCCCATGACGGTACTGGAAGAGCTGGATTATATAAAAGACAGTAAGAAAGACGTAGCCCGCGATGCCAGGGTATGCATACGTGCCATGGAAGATTTATTACGTGATGCGACGCCCGAAGACATGCTGGCTGGCGTGCCACTTAGTGGATTCGGCGCCGGTGATAACCGACCGACCGGGACGTTATCGATTTATGCTGATTTAAATATGACCGAGTCACAGCAAATTTTTGCCAGTGACGAAAATGACAATCGTATCATTAATGTTGCATTGCATTTGCAAACAATGTTCGCTTCGCAGGAAGTGGTGCTGGTGACTAAAGACATTAATATGCGCCTCAAAGCCAAAGGGGCCGGGCTTGCTCATGTTGAGGATTACCGTACCGATCAGCTGATTTCAGACATCAAATACCTGACCCGCGGATACCATCAGTTTGAAGGGGATTTCTGGCAACGGGTGAAGTCGGTAGACAGTCGCTCAGAAGGGCGCGATACCATTCATACTGTGCCGCGTTCATTATTGCCCGAAGCTTATATCAACGAGTTCTTACTCGACGAAAGCAATCAGTTTGCCGGTCTGGTGGAGTCTATGGACAGCGACCAGATGGAAATCCTCGACCTGGGGTATGAACGTCTGATGTCCCGTCATGCCTGGGGCATTAACCCAAAAAATATTGGTCAGGCGATGGCGCTGCATTCCTTACTCGACCCGCATATCGATCTGGTGATCCTCACTGGCCCGGCGGGTAGTGGTAAAACCCTGCTGGCCCTGGCCGCCGCGCTGGAGATGGTGGTAGAGCGGAACATGTACGATAAGATTATCGTGACCCGTAATACCCCGGAAATTGCCGAATCCATTGGTTTTTTACCCGGTACCGAAGAAGAGAAAATGGCGCCCTGGCTGGCGGCTATTACCGACTCGCTGGAAGTGCTGCACAAACACGATGAAAACACCAAGGGCTCCATGAGTTATATCATGGAAAAAGCCAACATTCAGTTTAAGTCGGTTAACTTTATGCGGGGGCGAAGCATTCAGAACTCCATCGTTATTCTGGATGAGTCACAGAACCTTACTGCATCTCAGTTAAAAACCATTATTACCCGCTGTGGTGAAGGGACTAAGCTGATTTGCAGTGGTAACCTCGCGCAGATAGACAGTAACTACTTGTCGGCAGTTACCTCGGGCTTAACTTACCTGGTGGAGAAGTTTAAAGACTTTTCTGGCAGCGCTACGATTAACCTCGATGGCGTGGTGCGCTCCCGTCTGGCAGATTTTGCCGAACACCATCTGTAAATGCGACTGCCATAAGGGAATGAAACCGGTAACTGAGTTGGTTTTATTCCCAGTTGCTATTGCGTTTTCTACCCACACAATCATCCCGGTTTCGCTTTGCCAAACCGGGAAAGACTTTTTCCGGTAAATCTCCAACCTATTGCTGCCGCGCCACTGCCGGCGGAATGACTTCCAGTGTGTACTGCTTAGAAGCAATGGCTTGTTTGGTGGACTGGCTGACTTCACCCAGTGTCATCTGGGCCGGTCCGGTTGGGTCGAGTAAAATAAACGGCATGCCGTCTATCATCATGGTGGTGTCTTTAGTCAGCGGTGTCATGGCAATGGCCAGTAGTGCATGATTGCGCAACAACACCAGGCGCATGGAGTTATTCGGCAAAAACGCTCTTATCAAAGAAGCAGTAAGTACTGACTTACTATCGCAGTCACCGAGGTTTTGATTGAGCACGGCCAGCGGCGGGGAAAAGCCTGAACCATTACTCGATACGCGATTGGTCAGTTCATCGTAGGGAATGGTTTGTGCCCAGCTAAGCAGTAAATTAAGGTAAGAGCGCGCATTGGATTGCTCATCAACAATATCATACAGCGACTGGGCTAACGGGATCAGCGGCAGCGTGCTTTCTTCAATGTAGCGTATATGGTTGGGTTTGATTGCTTCCTGTAACAGCGGCGTTTTGTAATGCTGAAAATAACGCTCGGTCAGGTAGTTATTGAGGGCGGTTTCCTGGGTTTCCTTTAATTCAGTCGTCAGTTCATCAAGGCGCTTTTCATCTTTACCGCTTAAGCTGAATTCCAGCGAATCATGGCGGTTAATCAGCTTAAAACGAGCCTCTCGGGGATCAATATCCCGCGCAGCTTTGAGTAACTCTATCTCGACTGCCCTGAGTGCCAGTTGAGGGTTGTAGTTAACCTGCTGAACAGGCAACTGCCGGCTACTGTCATCCGGCAATAAAAAAGAAATTTTACGGGGTTTATTGTCGTGATCGAGCCAGGCAAAAGTGTAATGCGTGCCTGCTGCTTCCGCCGTTCGTCGGTAAGCGGTTTGCTCTGCAAACGCAATATTGATTACACAGCACAGCAAATAACAGCAACAGGTGAGGCTAAAACGTTTCATTGGCAACGACTTAACGGAGACATCCGTTAAGTGTAGCGCAATTTTTCAGCTTAAACAGACTGACCAGGTTCAAACCAGTTGAGCTGTTTTTGCAGGCTCACAACACCGCCCACAATAATTAAGGCCGGTGGTTTGATTTCCCCCAGCTGAGGATGATTCGGCATATCGGCCAGTGTGCCCGTGATGACTTTTTGCTGCTGGGTAGTCGCCGATTGCACCAGTGCAATGGGAGTAGATGGCGCCAGGCCATGTTTGATTAACTGTTCACAAATAATCGGCAGGCCGGTGAGCCCCATGTAAAAAACGGCGGTTTGATTAGGCTGTGCCAGAGAAGGCCAGTTTAAATCGATGCTATTGTTTTTTAAATGACCGGTGGCAAATACCACCGACTGAGCGTGATCGCGGTGCGTAAGCGGTATTCCTGCATAACTCCCTGCACCAGCGGCTGCGGTAATACCTGGTACCACCTGGAAGGAAATGCCTTCTTCTATCAGGCGCTGGATTTCTTCACCGCCACGACCAAAGATAAAAGGGTCGCCGCCTTTTAAGCGCACAACCCGGTTACCTTCTTTGGCATATTTTACCAATAGCTGATTGATGTCGTCCTGGGGGACGGTATGAATGCTTTTTGCTTTGCCCACGTAGACTTTTTCAGCGTCGCGACGGACCAGTTCCAGAATTTGCGGCGACACCAGACGGTCGTACACCACCACATCCGCTTTTTGCATCAGGCGTAAAGCGCGAAAGGTCAGTAAGTCCGGATCGCCCGGGCCGGCGCCAACTAAATAGACCTGGCCTTCTGTTTGTTTATTCTCGGCGGCAGCGGCCAGCGCCGACTCAAACTTTTCTACTGCTTTATCGTTATTGCCCTGGGTGACTTCCTCTGCGATGTCACCATCGAGCACGGACTCCCAGAAATAACGACGGGCGGTAACCGATGCCAGTGTTGATTTTACCTTGTTACGGAAGCGTTCCGAAAATGCCCCCAGTTTGCTCACATTCGCCGGGATCAACGACTCCAGTTTCTGGCGCATGTAACGCAGTAATACTGGCGCATGACCACCACTGCTCATGGCAATAACAATCGGGGAACGATCAATAATAGACGGCGTAATAAAGCCACAAAGAGGAGTGTTATCCACGACATTAACCAGCAAGCCCCGGGCTGTGGCTTCAGCATGGATTTCAGCATTCAGGGCTTCGTCGCTGGTAGCCACAAAGACGACTCTTACATTGTCGAGATCGGAACTGGTAAATGGACGTTGATGCAGGGTGACTTGTGAAGCGCCCGCTAAATGCTTAACGGTGCCACAGACATCAGGGGCTACTACAGTAACCTGTGCTTCGCTTTTTAACAGGAGTTCGAGTTTGCGGGCGGCCACTTCACCTGCCCCCACTATCAGGCAGGGCAGGCTCTGGGTATCAATAAATAACGGGAAGTAGCGCATATCAAACTCTCAATGTATCTAATTGCAGCTAGTGTGCCCCGATATTTATATTGTTCAAACGAATAAAAAAGAATTTTTTAGACGTTATTGTTATTTGCCGCGAGGTTTACCTTTACCTGCGCCAGGGCCTTTGCCCTTACCTTTCGCTGGTGGTTTATCTGACCATTCACGAAGCGCCAGTCGCTGGCCTGCTACCCGTGTACCCTGAAGGGTTTGACGTGTTTCTGCAGGCATTGCTTCTGGTAAGTCTACGGTACTGAAATTATCGTAAATTTCGATAGCGCCAATATGCTTACTGTCGATATTCGCTTCATTGGCGATAGCACCCACAATGTTGCCCGGCTTAACGCCATGAACATGACCAACCTCAATGCGGAAGCGTTGCTTACCTTCATCAGGACGGCGGCTATCACGCGGTGATTTACGACGTGCATCACGGCCTTTGCCGTTATCACGATCGCGGCGGTTTGCACCATCGAAATCGCGCTCACGGCGCGGGTTGCTATGCAGGTCCGGACGATCAGACTCTTTTAACAATAACGGCTCATCACCCTGGGCAATTTTCACCAGTGCTGCCAGTAATACTTCCGGGCTGGCTTCAATTTCTTCGCGCAGCATGTCCACTATCGGCATCAGGTTTTCAAGACTGTCGTCTTTGGTGGCCTCGGAAATGCTTTGTTTAAAATTACTCAGGCGGGTTTCGTTTAATTCCGTGATCGATGGAATTGGCATTGCTTCAATGGTCTGGCGGGTGGCCTTCTCAATGGATTGCAGCATGCGCTTTTCGCGATGAGAGATAAACAGGATTGCATCGCCGGTACGCCCTGCACGACCTGTACGGCCAATACGGTGGACGTAACTTTCCGTATCGTAAGGCACGTCGAAGTTAATAACATGGCTAACACGCTCAACGTCCAGACCACGGGCAACCACGTCGGTAGCTACCAGAATATCAATTTTACCCTGTTTCAGACGGTCAACGGTGCGCTCCCGGGCATTCTGGGGAATGTCACCATTTAACGGCTCAACATCATAGCCTCTGGCCGCCAGTTTTTCGGATAATTCCAGCGTGGCAGTTTTGGTGCGCACAAAAATAATCACCCCGTCAAAAGGCTCAACTTCCATGATGCGGGTAAGCGCTTCAAGTTTGTGGTGCCCGGCTACCTGACAGTAACGTTGACGGATAGTACTCGCGGTACTGACCTTTGACGCAATTTTGACATGCTTGGGATTTTTTAAATAACGTTCAGTTATCTTCTTGATCGGCCCCGGCATGGTAGCAGAGAACAGCGCGGTCTGACGCTCTGCCGGTGCATGGCTTAGAATAAGTTCTACGTCATCTATAAAGCCCATACGTAACATTTCGTCGGCTTCGTCAAGGACCAGGAATTTGAGCTGATCGAGTTTCAGTGTGCCACGTTTAATGTGATCGATTACCCGCCCTGGGGTTCCAACAATTACCTGAACGCCGCGCTTTAACTGACGGATTTGATTATCGTAAGACTGACCACCGTAGACTGGCAGTACCCGAATTTTTTTAGAGAAACTGGCGTAAGCCTGGAAGGCTTCGGCAACCTGAATTGCAAGCTCGCGGGTTGGTGCCAATACCAGTAACTGCGGATAATTGGCTTCGACATCTAGGTTGGCCAGCATTGGCAGAGCAAATGCTGCCGTTTTACCGGTACCGGTTTGTGCCTGACCTAACAGATCGTGTCCGTCCAGTAATAACGGAATACTTTCCGCCTGAATTGGCGACGGTTTCTCGTAGCCAACTTTCTCTAAGGCTTGTAAGATAGGCTGCGGAAGATTAAGGTCTGTGAAGGTCAGTTCGACATTTGTGGTCATTAAATTACGGATCCTGAATAACTCGGATGGGGCATAGCAGAAAGCCAGCTGATTATTAAAACACTATTATAGGCCAATAGTAGTATGGATACCACGTCTGATTGGTATTAGTGCTGTAACAATATGGAAAGTCTGAGAATCAATTGCAAGGTAAGCTTTATGAAAAGAAAGTCGTTTAATCGTAATGCCGTGTTGGGCGCTGTACTGCTGGGTATTGCCAGCCTCTCACTGACCGGCTGCGGTCAGAAAACCAGTGAAGAACACATGCTCGCAGCGCGCCAGTTTGTTGAAGCAAAAGACAGTCAGTCGGCCATTATCGAGTATAAGAGCGCCATTCAAAAAGATCCCAAGGATCCAGACGCACGGTTTGAACTTGGCCAGCTCTATCTCCAACAAAAAGACTTTGCGGCCGCCGAAAAAGAACTCAACCGGGCATTGGACCTCGGTTATGAAGTGAGCGAAGTTTTGCCACTAATCACCCGGGCCTATCAGGAAACCAACTCGGAAGTTGCGTTGTCTGAAATCAACCACAATGTCGACGGTTTAACCCCGGTAAAACGGGCCGAAGTAACTTACTACAAGCTTGAAGCCCTGCTGCGACTGGAAAAGAACAAAGAAGCCAGAGTCCTGCTGGAAGATATTGCAAAAATAGATACATCGAGTGTGTACAAAGGGCTATCTCTGGCACTGGGTAAGGTGCTGGATGAAGATTATGAAGGCTCATTACAGGCCATCAATACCCTGCATCAGCAGGCGCCAATGAATAAAGACGTGTTGATGCAACAAGCACGTTTGAATATGTATCTGAGAAATCTCGATGCCGCGGTAACAGCCTACGATGCGTATCTGGATGTGGCGCCGGATGACACTGAAACCAAATTTATCCTGACCGCCATCCTGATGGATGCCAAGCGCTTTGAAGACGCCAGTCCATTGGTTGATGAACTGCTGGGAAAAAGCGCTAACCACCCCTTACTGAATCAGTTTAAAGGCGTTATTGAAGTTCGAAATGATAATTTCAGCGCAGCTCTCAAGCACCTTGAAACCGCCATTCAAAATGGCCGCAACGATCCTTTAGCCCGGCTGTTAGCCGGATTCAGTGCTTATCAGTTAAACGATTACGCGGCCACCACCCGCCACCTGTCGATGATTGCCTCAGATTTACCGCCCTCACATGCGGCACTTCGAATGCTGGCAAACAGTTTACTGCAACAGGGGAAAAGCGAGGAAGCCACCGATATTCTGTCCAGAGTAGACGGTGAAGCCGATAACGATGCGATGTTGTTTTCAAAAGCCGGTTATCAGTTACTGCAAAGCGGTAATGTGGTGGATGCCAGAGCGATGATTGAAAAGTCGGTGCCGATAGCCACCACGGCTGAAGATTTAACCCGCATAGGCGTACTACAGCTGTCGATGAATGATGCTGAAGGCCTGGTAAACCTGGAAGCCGCGGTAGAACGTGCGCCGGAACTGACGGTCGGGCAACAGACCCTGGCTAACGCCTACATTACCACCCGTCAGTTCGACAAAGCATTGGAAGTTGCTGAAAACTGGCAAAAAGCCGAACCTCAGAATGCCGGCCCCTGGCTGGTGAAGGGGCAGGTTTATATCGCTCAACAAAACTTCGAAGCCGCTGAAGCCGCTATTGCCAAAGCCGAGGCGCTGGACAATAAGAGCCTTAAAGCAAAAGTACAGCGGGTGTCACTTGCCATGTTGCAGGAACAACCTCAGCAGGCACTGGAGGCAATCAAAGAGGCGCTTAACATCGATGCCACCGATCAGGCATCACTGGCGCTGCTGTACATAGTGCAAAAGCAAATGGGTAAAGCCAACGAAGCGGTTAATTACCTGCAGGAAGTTGTTGCCCGTCACCCGGATGCCGCGGTGCCAAAAATCTTGCTGGCCAGAGTGTACCTGGCTGAAAAGAGAATCGATGACGGCATTAAGCTGATCCAGCAGGTAGCGGTTAATGAAGATACCCCGAGTTTATTTTGGGATACCAAAGGGCGATTGTTGCTGGCCGGTTCTCGGATCAACGAGGCGAAAGCGCATTACGATACCTGGCTGACCGAACAGCCAAATCACAAAACTGCTGTGCTTGGCTTGGCGATGATCCTGGATTTGCAAAGCCGCTTCCAGGCAGGCGTAGAGTTGATGAGTGGTTTTCTGGAAAAGCGCCCCGACCGTCAGATTGAAATCGTTAAGGCGCATTTCCATGCCATGTTGAGGCAAATTCCACAAACGGAAGCCATCCTCAGTCAGCTGTCGGAGCAGGAGCAGTCGCTGCCTTATGTCAGAGGCATCAGAGCGCGCTTACAACTTTACCGGGATAACCCGACTGGCGCTATCCCTAACGCGTTAGCCGCTTATGAGGCAATACCCAACACCCGTAACTTGCTGTTGGCCATGGCCGCACACGAAATGGCTGGCCAGTCTGATGAGGCTTTTGCGCTGGTCACTGCGTTCAGAGAAAACAATCCGAACAATACTCAGGCCATGCTGTTGTATGCAGAGCGCCTGATCCAGCGCGATCGCGGTAAAGCCGTCGAAGTGTATCGCCAGCTTGCTGAAAAGCAGCCGGAAAATGCCATTGCCTTAAATAATCTGGCCTATCTTGAACATCAGGAAGGAATGCTGGATGAAGCCGAAGAGCATGCCCGGCAAGCACTTGCGGTAGTACCAAAGGCACCGGAAATTGCCGATACCCTGGCCCAGGTGTTAATCGATAAGGGTGAAACCGAAGAGGCCAAAGGGATCTACGACAGTGTGATGTCGGAAGAGGTACGTAGCGAGGAGATTTACCTTAACTACGTTGAGTTACTGCTGAAGATGGATTTAAAACCGTTGGCAAAGCGTCGTCTGGCCGATCGTATGTTTGAATCTGCCGATGCCAAAGCCCGGGTGACACAGCTCGAAACGCAATACAATCTTTAACTGCCTGCGGTGATACGGGAGTTGGCTCGTATCACCCTCCCCATTCTCTTTTTGTTTTAGCCTGCAACTGCCAGATGTCGCTGGTTTACAGCCGTCAGGCTTTGTAGTATTCAAACTCACGCGCGTTTTGTGCCATTATGATAAGCGTGATTACAATAAAAAGAGAGCGCTAATGACACTATTTAAATCATTTCTCCTGCTGACCGTGGGGGTTACATTACTTGCATCCAGGCCAGGTCTGGCTGAAGACTACGGCCGTAGTATCGAGCCCGACAGCACCGTGGTCACTGAGCACAAAACCACGATTAACGGTGACCGGTTAAATTACACCGCCACGACTGGTACCCAGCCGGTCTGGAATGATGCAGGCGATGCCGTTGCTACCTTGCATTACACCTATTACAAACGCAGTGATATCAAAGACGACAGCACGCGCCCGCTGGTCATCAGCTTTAATGGCGGGCCTGGCTCCGCGTCGGTATGGATGCATATTGCTTATACCGGACCGGTTATCCTGAATATCGATGACGAGGGTTACCCGTTACAGCCTTATGGCGTAAAAACTAATCCTTACTCTATTCTGGATGTGGCCGACATTGTGTATGTTAATCCGGTCAACACAGGCTACAGCCGGGTATTAAAAAACGAAGAGGGTGAACTACCGTCTAAAGACGCGCAAAAAGACATGTTCTTTGGTGTAAATGCCGATGTGAAATATCTGGCAGAATGGCTGAATACCTTTGTTACCCGCAATAACCGCTGGCGTTCGCCTAAGTATCTGATTGGCGAAAGCTACGGAACCACCCGGGTTTCAGGGCTCGCTCTGGCGTTGCAAAACAGTCAGTGGATGTATCTCAATGGCGTTATTCTGGTATCGCCAACAGACCTGGGGATCAAGCGCGACGGGCCGGTAGAAGTAGCCAACCGGTTACCTTATTTCGCCGCGACCGCCTGGCACCATAAATTGCTGGCGCCGGAGTACCAGAATATGGCGCTGGAGGAATTCCTGCCTCAGGTTGAAGCCTTTGCGCTGAACGAGTTACTGCCAGCAGTGGCCCGTGGCGGCTTTATCAGCGACGCCGAAAAACAAAAGATCGTAAAACAGGTAGCCGCTTACTCGGGGTTATCGGAACAAGCCGTTGCGCAGAATAATCTGGATGTCAGTACCTGGTATTATTGGAAAGAACTGCTCCGGGAAGAAGGGAAGACCGTAGGTCGGCTGGATAGCCGATACCTGGGCATTGATGGTAAAGATAGCGGCAGTCGCCCGGATTACAACGCCGAATTAACCTCCTGGCTGCATTCATTCACGCCAGCGCTGAATTACTATCTGCGAGAAGTCCTTAATTATAAAACCGATATAAAATACAACATGTTCGGCCCGGTTCACCCGTGGGATCGCAGTAACGATAAAACCGGCGAAAACCTGCGCCTGGCCATGGCGGCTAACCCCTATCTGAATGTGATGATCCAGTCAGGTTACTATGACGGTGCAACGAACTACTTTGATGCCAAATACACTCTGTGGCAACTGGATGCGAGCGGTAAAATGAAAGATCGCCTGAGTTTTAAAGGTTACCGCAGCGGCCACATGATGTACTTGCGTCACGAGGACCTGGAGTCGGCTAACAACGATATTCGCGACTTCATCAAAGCCTCACTGCCGGGTAAAAATGAAGCGGCTAAATACCCACGTTAGGTGGGTTTTAACACTTCAACTTAACAGTTGCCAAGCCATCATCGTTATATCGGTCAACACCTCAACGTAATACCGGCCTTGAGCCGGTATGCACTATTCCGTCATCCCGGAAAGCACGCAGTGCTTATCCGGGATCACCTGAACAGGCTGGCTCAGCCAAGATAGATTTTACTCCGTCATCCCGGAAAGCACGTAGTGCTTATCCGGGATCACCTGAACAGGCTGGCTCAGCCAAGATAGCTTTTACTCCGTCATCCCGGAAAGCACACTGTGCTTATCCGGGATCTCCCGAACAGGCTGGCTCAGCCAAGATAGCTTTTACTCCGTCATCCCGGAAAGCACGTAGTGCTTATCCGGGATCGCCTGAACAGGCTGGC
>OJDQ01000018.1_pt1 | contig 85153 bp, 77 predicted proteins | sample 1592851 | NCBI WGS metagenome assembly OJDQ01 (sample SAMN05416774, study PRJEB24817) | seawater metagenome | isolation source: Sea water | place: Canada:Atlantic | collected 2013-07 | reverse complement strand
AAATCGCGATTGTCACCGGCCAGGAAGGCGAGGAGATTCACTGCGATGAACATGGGCGGGTAAAAGTCCGGTTCCCGTGGGATCGCTACTCGAAAAATAACGAACACAGCAGCGCCTGGCTGAGAGTCAGCCAGGGTTGGGCCGGCGGCCAGTATGGTTTTATGGCGCTACCGAGGATCGGCCACGAAGTGATTGTCTCCTTCCTGGACGGTGACCCGGACCAGCCGATCATCACCGGCCGAACCCATCACGTGACCAACACGCCACCCTATGGGCTGCCCGAGCACAAAACCCGCACCACCCTGAAAACGAAAACCCACAAGGGCGAGGGCAGTAACGAACTGCGGTTTGAGGACGAGGCGGATCAGGAACAAATCTACCTGCACGCCCAGAAGGATCTGGACCTGCGCACCGAACACAACCGCACCGAGGTCATCAAGAACGACAGCCACCTCACCGTCGAGAACAATCGATTCAGCCAGATCAAGGGCGATGACCACTGCACGGTAGGTGGTGACAAGCGGGAATCCATCGGTGGCGATTGCAGCCAGAGCATTGGTGGCACCTTTCACCAGAAGTCCGCCCGCACCATCGCGTCCGAAGCAGGCACCCGAGTGCACCACAAAGCGGGCGCCAAAGTTGTCCTGGATGCAGGGGCCGAGATTACGATCTCTGCCGGTGGCAGCTTTATCAAACTGGACCCGAGTGGCGTTACGTTGAGTGGGCCTGGGATCAAGATTAATTCGGGTGGCGGGCCCGGGAGTGGAGGTGGGCAAAGCGTCGCTGATCCGGCGCTGCCCAATCATCTACAACCCAACGGGGCGACAATACCTCAAGCTAACGAGCTGGCCATGGTTGGCCAGCGGAAAACGGCTTCTCCTGACCAAGTGGATTTGAATCAGTTACCTGGCTCTGACCGGAAACTGATCATTGATGTGATTGGCGGGCATCTGGAGCGGGATTCAGTGGAAGCTGTAAAAGGGATTGTTAAGGAGCAAGACGCATGACAGATACCCTGGATTTTTCCGATGAGTCCCGCGAACGGTCAATCCTGAGACGGGCGGAGTACGATGATACTGACCCCAGAGATCTCATGCTGGTGATACCCACAAGAGAAGGTGGCAAGCTCCGGGTACCTTTGCTTGAACGGGCGAGATCCAATATCGAGCGGGAGGATTATCAGGAAAATACGTTGCTTCGAGTCAAGCCGCTTGCCGAAATCGCAAGTAACCTGCCCGTCAAAAGCGGTGGAATCAGGATTAACCAGGGGAGAGGCGTCGCACTTTTACGCCCCGGTTTTCTTTACATTTTTCGAAATAATCGACTCTGGCGTGAACTGGAAATAAACGAACACTCCCAGTTTAGCGATGTGGATCTGGAGGCGGTCCGCACGGATATTGCAGATCCAAAATCCGGCCTTCACATTGTTCGCCCATCGGTGGGCCAATGGATCGATGATCTGCTCATACCTGTTTTTCTTCAGGGGCGGGCGGTGATGAATGACTTCAGGATGGCCTACAGTGAGGTGCAGTGGGATTGGTCATACCTTGAATATCTTGAAGAAAATGAATCAGCCCGCAATTTGAGGACAACGGCCATCGGGCACGCCTGGGCTTTGAAAGCTTCTGATTTATTGACTTTTTCATCCGGCTTTCCGGCCTCGCGGATAGAGGATGTGGTGGAACTACGGGAGCGTGATCTGGGCCTCGAGCTGATGCTGGAAAATCCCAGTGATTTCGTTGTCGGCTTCAAAAAACCGGGGGATCACGAGTTGTGTACGAAACTCGGCAATCTTCTCGAAACTCCTTTCGATCTGACTTGCGATCCCGGAAACGACCACTTGGCCCACCTCCGATCCCGGCAAGGCGTGACCTGTGTGTCCCTTCCAGACCCCTTGTTTGTGATCAGGCACGCGATGACACAACTGCATCTTGCGCTTCATTACCTGGATGCTGTGGAAATGTCCGTGCAGAACAATCCCCTGGCACATTCGGCCATGCTGATCAGGCAAGCTGTTTTCGATCCACGCCCCGGCGAAAGCAATCCCTTTTCAAAGTACTCGAGTGCCATAGACCGGTCGAAATTGGATGAAGTGTTAAAAACCAGTGAAAAAGACCACGCCATTGCGGTCATTGACAGAAACCTTGCTGTTCTCAGGCCTATGTTGGGTAACCGGACTCTTGACTCGGTGCTTGAGGACTATCGAACGTGTAACGACGTGGCGATATGCGAGGGTTACCTGCTGATTGCAGACGCTCTAATTCTTCTACAGCAGATACCCGGCGTTCTTCGGGCGCAAGGGGTGGCAGACAGAGCCGATATTCTGAGCGATCTCCGACGCTGGATCGTTGACGGTTCCTTTTTGATGGATTGGGCACCCGATGACACAGGCAACAGAAGTGACCAAGACGCGGTTCTTGATCGCATTGAGGCACTGGTTGATGACAAAACTGAGATCGATGACGCGCTGTTGAAGCGACTGAACCTGCAATCTCTGGTTTATCTGGAAAAACAGCTGGATGAACAGAACGGTGGCGTAGAGTCAGGCGTGAAAGGTGTGGCCAACGCCGGCAAAGTGAGCGGGATGGTATCCAGCTCACTTAACGAGTGGAGCTCTTCGATACTTACGGTGTGCAAGCGCCTCATCGAGGACGATTCCATTCAGCAGGTTGATATTCAGAGAATTATGGGAGCTGCTTACAACAATTTTGTTCGTGTAGATCGGACCCTGCAGCGAATTGATATTATGACCAGAGCGGGAGCTGTTACCAGCGGCTCCATTGTCGGCGTCTCAGGTAATGGGCTTGTTCGCGGCTTGACGGATTTTGATCGCTCGAAAGGGGTACTTACACGCGCCAAAGACTATCTGTATGCCGACTTGTTCGATGATTCTGGAAAACTGGTTGCGTCCAGCAGCCCCTCTCGAGTGGCAGGAACTATTGACGAAGCAATTAACAAGATAGCTGGTGATACGAGTGTGTTTTATGCGCCGAGCGATCATCCGGAAGTACGTAAGCTGAGCCTTGTAAAGGTCGACTTGGCGAAGCGCGCAAACGATGTTGTTGACGGGCCGGCAGTGTCTCGCGGGTTGGTGGCTTTGGCGGCGTTTAACTTGTTCGTGGAGTTGCATACCTTGAATCGGGTATCTCGCCATGATTCTTCAGCTTTCGCGCTCTCCTCTGCGAAAATCGTTGGCGCAACTACTGATTTGGTTGCTGCCTCTCTAAAGCTCAGCGAAGTCATGGGATGTCACGTAGCCAATTTAGGCGGAGAAACCTCAAGGATATACAGGGTCGCAACTCGACCACTATTCGACATTAAGAACTGGCCGCTCATTGGCAAGCGCCTGACCATGTTAAAGGTTTCGACACTGGTTCGAGTAACCGGGTTGGCGACATTTCTAGCTGGCTCTGCCGGTGCGGGCTTAAGTTACTGGGAAATGCGAATCAGCTTGGCAAATAAAGACTTTGACGCCGCAAATGGTCATGCGATAGCTGTGGCGGGAAGTATTTTTGTTCTGGCGTCCCCACTAATGAATTCGTTACTCGCCATTCCGGGCTGGGGCTGGGCCATATTTGGCTTGGGGCTGGCTGTTGGCGGCAGCCTTTACGCCGGACTGGCGGCTGATGATGACTTTGAGCAGCTCCTAAAGAGAGGGCCTTGGGGGTATTATCCGGACAATTCGCTACCGGGTCGGGACGACGAATCATATTACAGTCAGCTCCTCTCATTGCTGTCACCGATACACGTAACAGCGCAACGGTATTCAGATGTGGAGCCTGAACCGGCTCTGGCCCACCCGAGCTTCGCACCCCGACCAAACGATTATGTTATTACGATACAGACGCCATTGGTCAGTCGCTTGCGTCTTCACAGAAATAGCGGGGAGAAGCTACCTGAAGCCCCATTTCGTCTGGTGGTGCAGGAAGTTGCTTACATCTCCTCTACCAGTCAGGCTCCCAGTCTTGGGCTATCGGTGCCTGTAACCAGTACTCAAATGCTAAAGGCTACTCAATTGACAAAAGTGACCGCTCGGCAGTCACTTCCTGATCAATCTGCTGTCCGGTTTCTGGTTCGGCGTGAGATCACTGAGAGCGACTATCAAAGTCTGTACTATCAGGAATCTGTCACTACACGGGTTCGGGTTGGCATTCAGGCTACTTTGGATACAGAGTTGGGTCCGTTGGTCTTTCCAACACCCGTGTTTGAGGAGTTTGAACCTTTTGACTTGGCTCGGCACAGCCAGCCACCGATTAAGGAAAAGCGTGTTTTGAATCCCTACAGCCAGCCCAAATCGCCATACTGGTATTTTACTGAGGTAAGCGCATGAGTGCACAATCAAACGTAACAGTGTACTCAGAAAGAGCCTTTCGTGCGGCCGCGCTCGGCCCGCTCCCCAGAGCGCCGGAAGATCGCATCCGTTTTGGCGAGGAGTTGCAACCGGTCGGTTCCTACGCGGAGGTGATCCCTTATTTGTCCGCCATTCAGGATGCAGAAGCTCTTCAGGACCATGAACAGACCGATCCGGAATTTAATTCCAAGGACTGGTGGTGGGATCATCAGCGGATTCGATTTTTGAACGGGAAGATGGGGCTAAAGTTCCTGTTGCTGATTATTCCACTGATCTGGGTGCTTTCCCTGTGGTTGGCTGGTCCGGCAGTTATGGTTTGGATGATTGCCGAAGTAGATGTCTTGAAGGAGCTCCCGGCATTAGTTATTGGATTGTGCTCTATTGTCCTAACGATTGGGTGGTATGGGTTCGCGATCTGGGTCACGCCGATAACCACAAACTGGATTATGAGCACCGGCGTCGGATTCCTCCTTAAGCCGTTCGAAAAAAACATCAACAAAAAGCTGGATGCGACGCTTGAAGATGGATGCAGCGAATTCAACCGCCTCACGGGTCAGGTCCGCATTGCGCTTGGTCGCGGTCGCTTCTTTGAAGCCCCGTTCGTGGAATTTGACGCCTACATTGAGCGGGTAATTCAGCAAAGCGGGGTGTTCTACCGCCTGATGCTGGTGCACCGCTACACCCAGAAAACGTTCAACAAAACCGGCTTCAGCACCATCGAGTCGGAAAAGTCTGAAGTCTTGGCATTGTGGGATATGTTGCAGCGCTACATGGATGTCTCCCAGCCTCTGCCCGACACGCCACGCCTGGAACCTTTCCGTCATCTGGACCCGATAACCGCTGAGCATGACAGAAAAACCGTGAGGAACCCGAGGTACTGGCGGGATCTGGATCTGGAATCCTGGAAGGAGGGAGAGGGCTGGACGAAGGTGCATCAGCGCCAGAATTCATACCCGTGGGCAAGCCGAACCTGCAAGCTGACGCCTCAATTGGGCAAGATCTCGATGGAGGAATATCGGAAGCTGCGGCCTGCTGGTGCCTGGCCAATTTAATGCCTACCGAGAGGCCAAATCTCGCTTGTTGCATATTGCAACGCCTGTGGTAACCTGTTGCTAACACTTAGCCCTACTCAGGAGGTCACCATGACAACCGCTGTCCGTCTCGACGATACTCTGGTCCGCCACGCCGCTGCTGAGGGCGCGGTTCACAGGCGCTCGACGCCCAAGCAGATTGAGTATTGGGCCGAGATAGGGCGTGCGGTTGCCAGCGAGGTGAGTGCCGAGGATCTGATTGCCATTCTCCAGGGCATTCGCCAGGTGAAAGTTGAGCCGGTGGTGGCGGAGTCTGTTTCCAGTGATGATCTCTGGGCTGAGGTGGATCAGGCCCGGGGAAGTGGTGATCTGGGCCGTTCTATTGGCCGGGGGCGCACGGTGTATCAGGCGTCTGCCGATAAGCCGGGGTACCTGGAGGCCGTCGATCCGGATGGTACCAGGGAAGTCGGCCAGTTTCGCAACGGGCGTTTTGAGGCATTGAGTGACCGTGACAACGCAGCCTGAACTCTGGCTGCTGGTTGGCGGTAACGGCGCGGGCAAAACCACCTTCTACGAGCGTTTCCTGGCCCCCCGGAAGATTCCCCTGGTAAATGCCGATAACATTGCCCGCAGCGTCTGGCCGGATGCGCCCGAAAAACACAGCTACGAAGCTGCTTTGATTGCTGAGCGGGAACGCTTTCGGCTGCTCGAAGAGCGCCAGAGTTTCTGCTTTGAAACCGTGTTTTCCCATCCCTCAAAAGTCGACTTCGTTGGCGCCGCCAAGGCCGCCGGGTTTCGCATCAGGTTGTTTTATTTCCATCTTGAACTGGCGTCGTTGAACAAAGCGCGGGTTGTTTCCCGGGTGAAGGCCGGCGGCCATAACGTCCCTGAAGCCAAGATAGAGGCCAGGATTCCGAGAACCCTGGCCAATCTTCGCCAATGCATCGGGTTGGTTGATGAACTCCACCTCGTCGACAACTCCAGTCTGGACCACCCCTATGTTCGAATTGCGGTCTGGCAGGACGGGCAGTGGCGCTCCTTTGTGGAAACACTGCCTGGATGGGCGAGCGATCTTATTGATGCCTGATGAGCTGTCAGGGCCAACTGTTTGGCACTACAAATAGCCGTTGGGTTTCCTGCCAGAGTCCCGTAGCGCTGTCTTGCTCGAGCTTCGCGAAAAGAAGAGGGACACCGTAATGCTGGATCATGTTCAGCGCCGCCATCACTGCCTGCGCAGTGGGTGGCTCGGTCTGTCTCCAGGAGCCAATCCAGTGAGGCTTGTTCAATAGCGCCCAGCCCGGAACGTCGGAGGGTCGCACCTGCGAGAGGTAGCACCACTGACCACGGAGATGATCGATTGGAACATACTCTGGCGCGACAGCTTCCTGGGCAGGGGGGTAAAACAGGTAACCCGGCATGAAAATCCGGGGCGTAACCGGCCCGGTGATTCCGGCGTTTGCCAGCAACGTGCGAGCCTCGGGCAGGTGGGTTCGCTGACTCTGTTTATGAAGCATGCCGGCGGTTTTCAGATCCAGACGGTCTTTGGCATTCGGGCCGTACCATAAGGTCGGCCCGGCCGGCTGATTAACGCCCAGGTAAAACTTGATGGCAATCTCGTGGTGCTCAATCCGATCCTCGGAGCCATTGTGCACCACGAAATCCAGTTCACCGATGGTTCGTCCGTTAGACTGGATCTGCTGGTTCTGCAGAAGAATGTCCCAGCCCAGAAGATCCTGCAGCAATACCCGGTAAAGCCGCTCGAAATAAAAGCCCAATCGTTTCTGGGGAGCTTCTTTAAGCAGCGCCGGCGCGGTCTCAGGGTTTTGATCCCATAGCCGGAGCGTTTTGTCCGCGTCCACCGGGAGATAGCGGGCTGGCTCAAATGTCAGCGATGAGTGCAGCAGCTGCGGCGCCCGGCACAACCACGCGAGGTGCCGGATGGCCGGGGTTTTCAGCTCCGGGATTTGGTTGTTTGCTGTTTTTGCATCCATACAGCCAGAATACCGTAAACTGTGCCCAGGGTAAGATGATGAATTCGTGATTAATCCTGTCCCGAGGGAGGCTTTATGCACTATCTCCATACCATGATCCGGGTAAGTAACCTGGATGAGACCCTTCATTTCTTCTGCGACCTTCTGGGAATGATTGAAATCAGCCGAAAAAGCAGCGACAAGGGCCGTTTCACCCTGGTGTTCCTGGCGGCGCCCGGAGACGAGACCCGGGCTCGGGAAGATCGGGCACCGATGGTTGAGCTGACGTACAACTGGGATCCGGAGGAGTACACCGGTGGCCGTAATTTTGGCCATCTGGCTTATCGTGTTGACGACATTTACGCTCTGTGTGAGCACCTACAGGCCAATGGCGTCACTATTAACCGCCCGCCAAGGGACGGCCACATGGCTTTTATCCGTACCCCGGACAATATTTCTATCGAGCTTCTGCAAAAAGGCGAGGCACTGCCACCCAGAGAACCCTGGGCCAGCATGGAAAACACCGGCACGTGGTAAGCCGGTTACGACCGACGGAGGGTTGAAAGTGGTATAATTTGGCCGTTATACCCAGTCATTGCATCGGGATGATGCATTCAGAACATGGAGATGTTTGATGGAAGATTGGCAAGGATGCCTGGATCCCCAGTGCCAGACTGCTTTGATGCATGCCCGCGAGAGCGTTGAGCGCCGCGGGGGCTCCGTAATTACCGTAGAAGACTACCTGCTCGCCCTCCTGGATTCCGACCCTGGCATTACTCGCTTTCTGCGGGGGTGCGGTGTGGACATGGACGAACTCACCCGAACCATCCAGTGTGAGCAGCCTATCGTCACCGAAGTCGGTGGTGAAGGGCCGCTGTCCTCCCAGCTGATGTACTGGTTTGCAGCGGCCCGTGAGGCCACTGAGTTGCCCTGGCTGGGGTGGCCACAGTTGCTGGAATCCCTGGCTCGCTATGCCGAGCGGTTGCAGGAAAAGGCGTATGTGGCGGTCCTTGAGTTGGTCAGCCACTGGCCTGATCACACGGAAGAGCGGGATTTGTCCCCCCTGGACGAAAGTCAGCGTGCGCCTGTGGTTGTAGCGGATGCCGCCTGGATTGAGCTTGCCGAAGATGTTGCGGTAAGCCTGGCAGCATCTCAGACGGCCTTGATCTGGGTGCGCGGCGAGCGTGGCACAGGGAAAACGGCGTGGCTGCAGTCGCTGCTATCCGATATCGAGCTGGATTACGTTGAGTTGGATCTGAGGCGTGAAGCGGAGGTCATGGCCAGTGATTTGCCGGTTCTTCCAGACCGCGGGGTTGGTTGTTGCTCGCCGGACAACCGCTCACGTTGGCCGGTTCTGGTGCTCGATAATGTGTCTCCTGCTAATCTGGTTGCCCTGATGGAGTTGCCCGATGGCCTGGCCGCTGCCCTGACTCTTCAATGGGCAGGGCCGATTCTGTTATTGGGTCCGGACGAGCCCGGCGACAGCCAAGGTGTGTTGGCGCTGCAGCATCGCCTTGGTCGATCCCTGGATGTCTTTGATATGCCTGCTGCAAGTAAGGTTCAGCGCCAGGCGATTCTGACTGCCCATCAGGCAGCGATTGAGAGACAGTGGAATGTGCAGATTCCGGGGCCGGTGATCCGCTTTGCGTCGTCGCGGCGGAGTCGGAGTGTCAGCACCCCCGGGGGAATGCTGCAATGGTTGGAACGGTCGGCGGCCCGGCTGGATCTGTTTGCCCGCAAAGGGCCGCCAGAAGCCATGGCTATGGCGGGGCAGGCCGATACCCTGAGACGTCAGTCCCTGGTTGCCCTGGCGCGGAAAGAGCCGATCGACGACATCGAGGCTTCGCTTGGTGAAATTCAGCTTCATCGTGTGGCTGCAGAGGTTGCCTGGCATGAGCGTAAAGCCGCCGGCAAGCTCCGGCAGCTGAGCACTGAAGATTTGCGGCAGGAACTGGAACGCTGGGTTGCAGCGCGGCCCGGGCCGGTTCACTATGTGCGGCATTGCAATAATCAGGATGGAGATTCAGCGGGTGCAGGATCTGGAAATTTACATTCGTGATCTGGAGCCGGGGGCGGTTTCCGGGTGGCTTGAGAACCACCTTGAAGAACTGGAACTGGATGACGTTGAGGTAACAGGCGTGATCAAGGGCTTTGCCCGCTTCGAGGGCGAGAGACTGCGGATATCGCTTTATCCGGGGGCATTTGGCAAACGTTTCACCTCAGTGGTCATCGAGGGGCCAAGGGTGCCCTGGAACAGTGACCTTGACTGCGCGCGCAGTGCCTGGCGTGCCATGGATACCGAGATTCGCTGCAGTCCGGGAGACTGGAAAGAGGGCGAGCCGGTAGAGGATGAGAAATGGTGGCGTCTGGACCACCGGGGCGAGCAACAGGTCGTCTGGAACTGAAAGAGGCAGCCCTTGGGCTGCCTCTTTGTTTTCAGTGGGCGATTCAATCGCTCAGGATGGATACGTTGTCGGCCTGAAGGCCTTTGTCTGCCTCCACAACATTGAAGCGGACCAGTTGACCCTGTCGCAGGACCCGGCGCCCACGGCCACGAATCGCCCGGAAGTGAACAAATACCTCGTCACCGCTGTCACGCACGATAAAGCCGAAGCCTTTCTTGACGTTGAACCACTTTACGGTGCCTTCTTCATCACCCTCAGGGCTGCTTTCGTCATAGCCATCATCATCGTCATCATTGTGGTTCTGGCTGGGGGCACGGTTGCTCGGCCGGGATGGGCTTTGCTGTTCGGCCGGTTTCTTGACTGAAAGCGCAATGGCCAGGAAGCCCGCAATGCCGAAAACGATCAGCGTAATAATGTAGGCTGCGATGCCACGAGTGCTACCGAGGGCCTCAATAAGCTGACCTGCAGCGATCAGGCGAAGAGGCTCTGGTGTAAAAGACAGCAACAGGGCAAGCACCAGCGGTGCGGGGATGGCGATCAGGAGAGAAAAAAGGATCGCTTTGGATGGATTACGCATTGACTGAAATTTCTCCATTCTTGTAACGCTAACGATAAAAACCGGATATCGGGTAAAATCGCACATCCGGCCGGTGAAAACCGACAGTACCCCGAAAAACGGGAGTGCTGGCGGGCAAAAGCGGCATGATACCAGATTATCCCGAGCGCTGACCAAGCAACGGAATAAGCAGTGTCATCAATCACATTCTAGAGAGAACTACCCAGGGGAGTACCAATACCCGATGAGCCAGAACGATCTGGAAACCCGACTGGACGAGCTGGAAACGCGGCTGGCCTTTCAGGACGACGTTATCAATACCCTGAGCGAACAGGTTGCCAAGCAGGAAATGGATATCCGTGAGTTGTGGGAGGCCAAGCGGCTGCTGCACAAACAGTTGAAAGATGTTTCACCGTCCAATATCAAGTCAGAGCAGGACGAAACACCTCCCCCTCATTATTGAAAGTGGCGCATTAAAAAGGGATCAGATGAAGGTTTCATCTGATCCCTTTTCGTTGGATTCCGGCTCCTGCTTTTATGCCAGCAGTTCGATCAGAATCTGTTCGTAGATTTCAGACAGGGTATTCAAATCTTCGGCCTTTACGCACTCATCCACTTTGTGAATCGTCGCATTGATGGGGCCAAGTTCGACCACCTGCGCGCCGGTAGGTGCAATGAAGCGACCATCCGAGGTGCCGCCGGAGGTTGAAAGTTCGGTTTCCCGGCCTGTCACCGTGCGAATGGCGCTCTGGCTGGCAGACACGAGTGCGCCCTTGTCCGTCAGGAACGGACGGCCACTGAGGTGCCACTGCAGATCGTATTTCAGGTTGTGGCGGTCCAGGATGGCTACCACCCGTTCCTCCAGACTTTCTGCAGTGTTTTCCGTGCAGTAGCGGAAGTTGAAGTGCACCAGGCATTCACCGGGAATAATGTTGCTGCCCGTACCGGCCTCCAGCTTGGTGATCTGGAAGGTGGTTGGCGGGAAAAAGTCGTTGCCGTTATCCCAGAACTCCTTTGCCAGCGCATCCAGGGCAGGCGCAACCAGGTGAACCGGGTTCTCGGCCAGGTGCGGATAGGCTACGTGGCCCTGAACCCCATGCACAGTAAGGTAACCATGCAGAGAGCCCCGTCGACCATTCTTGATCACATCACCCACTTCTCGGGTGCTGGACGGCTCGCCAATCAGACACCAGTCGATCTTTTCGTTCCTGGCTTCGAGAGTTTCCACCACTTTGACAGTGCCGTGTTGGGCTGGCCCCTCTTCGTCACTGGTAATCAGCAGGGCTATGGAACCCCGATGGTCCGGGTAGCTTGCAACGAAGCGCTCGCATGCGGTTACGAAGGCTGCCAGGCTGCCCTTCATGTCCGCGGCGCCACGGCCGAGAAGGTAGCCATCCCTGATCACGGGATCAAAGGGTGGGTGCGACCAGTTCTTTTCCGGCCCGGTTGGTACCACATCGGTATGGCCGGCAAAGGCCAGCACCGGCCCCTCAGAGCCCTTTCGGGCCCAGAGGTTATCGGTATCGCCAAAGCGCAGGTTCTCGCCGGTGAAGCCCAGAGGCGCAAGGCGCGACATCATCAGTTCCTGACAGCCGGCATCGTCTGGCGTGACAGACGGCCGGCGGATCAGTTCAACGGCAAGTTCTAGGGTCGGGGAATCAGTTGTTTGCATGCAGCTCTTCATTCAGCTCGATGGCAGACTTGTTGGTTTTGCACTCCACCGCGCCAGTCTGGCTGTTACGGCGGAAAAGCAGGTCTGTCTGGTTGGCCAGATCGCGGGCCTTGATCACCTCAACCAGCTCGTTGTTGTCGTCGAGCAGCGCAACCTTGGTGCCGGCGGTGATGTACAGCCCGGCCTCGACCTTGCAACGGTCGCCCAGCGGGATGCCGATACCGGCGTTGGCGCCGATCAGGCAGTTCTCGCCAACGGCAATGATGATGTTGCCTCCGCCGGAAAGGGTGCCCATGGTGGAGCATCCACCGCCCAGATCAGACCCCTTGCCAACCATGACGCCGGCGGAAATACGGCCCTCGATCATGCTGGTGCCTTCGGTGCCGGCGTTGAAGTTGATAAACCCTTCGTGCATGACCGTGGTGCCTTCACCCACATAGGCGCCAAGGCGAACCCGGGCGGTATCGGCAATGCGGACACCTTTCGGTACCACGTAATCGGTCATCTGCGGGAATTTATCCACGGATTTGACTTCCAGTGTGCGGCCTTCCAGGCGAGCCTGAAGCTGGCGGTCGGACAGTTCGTTCAGATCGATCGCGCCTTCGCTGGTCCAGGCCAGATTTGGCAGTAGTCCAAAAATGCCGTCCAGCTTCAATCCGTGGGGTTTGGCCATGCGATGAGAAATCAGGTGAAGCTTGAGGTAAACCTCCGGGGTGCTGGACGCGGTGTCATCTGTTTCGAGTACTGTGACAACCACCGGGCGCTTGCTGGCGGCCGCTTTGTCCGCCAGTGATGCCTGGCCTGTCTGGCCGATCTGACGCAAGGCGTTGGCGAGCTGGCTGAGCTGCTCGGCGGTCGCGCTGATCGCCTGGTTGCCACCCTTGTAATCAAGGGCGTTGGAGATGACGTCCATCAGGGTGTTATCGGGTGTCATGACCGGCTGCTGGTAAAACACTTCCAGCCACTCGCCCTGGTTGTTCTGGGTGCCGATACCGATACCGAATGCAAAGCTCATCTGATGGTTGCTCCTGTTATGAATGTGGGGCCAGGGCAATGCCTGAAGACCCCTGAAATTGAAGTTTGGATCTGGTTTGCCCGAGATTCAGGCCAGCCATGCGGACCATTCGTCTGCACTGAAACCTACGCGCACATTACCGCCGTTTTCGACAACGGGACGCTTAATAATGGATGGGTTCTCCAGCATGATCTCGTGAGCGCTTTGGGCGTCAATGGTATCACGAACGTCCTCCGGAAGTTTGCGCCAGGTGGTGCCACGGCGGTTCAGCAGGGTTTCCCATCCGACCCTCTGCTCCCAGCGGAACAGCAAATCACTCTGCAGGCCATCCTTCTTGAAGTCGTGGAATTCGTAGTCGATACCTTGTTCGTCCAGCCACTTCCGGGCCTTCTTTACGGTGTCGCAGTTTTTGATGCCGTACAGTTTCATGGCTTGTTCGCCTTAACAAATTCAACAATGCGTTCCGCTGCTTCTACGCACTCTTCCAGCGGGGCGACCAGGGCCATCCGGACACGGTTCTCTCCGGGGTTATGGCCATCCACGGTTCGGGAAAGATATCGTCCAGGCAACACGTGCACGTTCTGTTGCGCCGAGAGCTCCCGGGCAAACGTTTCATCGTCCATCGGAGTTATCGGCCACAGGTAAAACCCGGCATCCGGAAAATCAACATCCATAACTTCCCGGAGGATGGGGACCACTGCCTCAAATTTGGCGCGGTACGCTGCACGATTCTCCCGAACGTGGTCTTCGTCGCTCCAGGCGGCGATGCTCGCCAGCTGATTGTGGATCGGCATGGCGCAGCCGTGATAGGTGCGGTACTTCAAGTAGCCTTCAAGAATGCTTGCGTCCCCGGCTACGAAACCCGATCGCAGGCCGGGCAGGTTGCTGCGTTTGGACAGGCTGTGGAACACCACGCAGCGGGCGTAGTCATCCCGGCCAATGGCGGCGCAGGTTTGCAGGAGACCTTCCGGCGGGTTGCCTTCCTCCGGATACAGTTCGGAGTAGCATTCGTCGGAAGCAACGATAAAGTCGTGTTTGTCGGCCAGGTCTATCACCCTGGTCAGCGCCTCCCGGGAGATAACAGCACCACTGGGATTGCCCGGGGAGCACAGAAACAGTACCTGGCATTCCTGCCAGGTGGATTCGGGCACTGAATCAAAATCGGGAATGAAGCCATTTGAGCCGTCGCAGGGGAGGTATACGGGCGTCGCACCAGCAAGGAAGGCGGCTCCCTCGTAAACCTGATAAAACGGATTGGGGCTGACTACGGTGGCAGGCTTGGTGGCATCCACGACAGCCTGAACGAGGGAAAAGATGGCCTCGCGTGTGCCGTTTACCGGCACGATGTTGTTCGCTGCGCTGAGGCTGCCGGCCTTCAGATTGAATCGGCGGGTTGCCCAGCCACTGATGGCCTCGCGGAGTTCATCCGTACCCCGGGTGGTGGGGTAATTGGCGAGCTTGTCCAGATTGTTCGCAATGACCTGTTTGACGAAATCGGGCGAAGGGTGCTTCGGCTCACCAATCCCCAGGGAAATCGGCCGGAGATGGTCGGGCACGCTGATGCCTGCCTTCAGTTTGGCAAGCTTTTCAAAAGGGTAGGGGTGAAGTCTGTCCAGGTTCGGATTCATTGAATGTCGTCCAGCATTTTACATAGGTCTTGCTGCAGGGCCTGGCATACCGCCGGCTCCCGGATGGGCTCGCCGTGTTCGTCCGTCACGAAGAAAACGTCCTCCACACGCTCGCCCAGGGTGGCAATCTTGGCGTTGCTCAGGCGTACCCGGTGCTCCAGCAGCACCTGGCCGATGCGGGCCAGAAGCCCCGGGCGGTCGGGCGTGATCACTTCCATTACGGTGCGCTGGTTGATGGTGTCATTCGAGAACGTCACTTCCGTCGGGAAAGCGAAATGCTTGAGCTGGCGTGGAGTGCGCCGGTGGATGATGTCCGGATAGTCATCCGGGTCGTCCAGTTCTTCGATCAGGCGCAAACGCACCCGTTCTTTTCTCGCAGGGTCGATGCCCAGAGGCTGTCCCTTCTCATCAAGTACCACATAGGAACTGATCGAGTAGGGCCCCTCGCTTGAGCTGATGCGCGCGTCCACGATGTTCAGGTTCAGCTGTTCGAGGACCGCCGTTGTCGCAGCGAACAGGGCAACCCGGTCCTTCATGTAGATAATGATCTGGGAGTAGCCGTCCGTCGGGCCGCCCCGCGTGTCTCGAATCAGCACCAGCGGGTCCGTATTGTCGCCGTGTCTGATGATGGCAGCAGTCTGCCAGGCGATGTCCACGGTCGAGTCCTGGAGGAAATAGTCTTCGTCCACGGTGTCCCAGATGGCGTCGATCTGTTCATCGGTCATGTTCTGGGCATGCAGGATTTCCCGGGCTTCCGACTGGGTAGCGCGAACCCATTCCTGTCGGTCGATGGGCGTTTCAGTGCCCCGACGCAAAGCCCGTTTGGCCTCGATATAGAGTTGGCGCAACAGCGAGGCCCGCCACGTGTTCCATAGCTTGGGATTGGTAGCGCTGATGTCGCATACGGTTAGAACGTACAGGTAATCCAGGTGCGCCTGGCTCGGCACTGCCCTGGCAAACCCGTGGATAATGTCCGGGTCGGAGATGTCTTTGCGCTGGGCTGTCATGGACATCAGCAGGTGGTTTTCCACCAGCCAGGAAATCAGCTGGGTGTCCCGTTCGCTCAGGTGATGCCGCTGGCAGAAGGCTTCGGCATCGATGGCACCCAGTTCCGAGTGATCGCCACCCCGGCCTTTGGCCACATCATGGTAAATGCCGGCAATATAGAGGGTTTCCAGTTTCGGCAGCCGGTGAATCAGGCGGGATGCCAGCGGATACTCGGTTCGGGCTTCCGCGCTGCCAAGCCTTACCATGTTGCGGATGACCCGCATGGTGTGGGCATCCACGGTGTAAATGTGGAAAAGGTCGTGCTGCATCTGGCCAATGATCTGGCCAAACTCCGGGAGATAGCGCCCGAGCACGTTGTACTTCTTCATGGCAGACAGCGTCTGATCCAGGGCATGGGGCGTTCTGAGCAGCTCCATGAACAGGGTAGTCACTGCCAGATCAGATCGGAACGCATCATCGATCAAATGCCGGTGGGCCCGAAGCGAGCGGATCGTCGTGGCCCGGATGCCCTTTATCTCAGGGTGCTGAGCCATCAGAACGAAGATTTCCATGATGGCATAGGGCGCGTAGGCGAAGACCTGGTTGTTGACCGCTTCAATATAGTAGTTACGAATCTGGAAACGCTTGTTGATGGGCTGGATGGCGTCTTCCGATGGGCTACCCAGAATCGCTTCGTCGTAATACTGCAGAATCACATCCGCAAGTTCGGCGAGGGCCAGGACGGTGCGATAGTAGGCCTGCATCATCAATTCGACGCCCAGCCGCTTATCTTCGTCTCTATAGCCGAGCATCTGGGCCAGGGCCCGCTGATGATCGAACAGCAGCCGGTTTTCATTCCGGTCAGCGAGCAGCTGCAGGCCGTATCGTAGTTGCCAGAGGAAGGTTTCACCCTGGAACAGAATCTGATGCTCTTCCTCGGTAAGAATGCTGAAGCGGGTCAGGTCAGCGATGTTCTGCAGTCCGAAATGTCGCTTGGTAATCCACCCGATCGTCTGTATGTCCCGCAAGGCGCCCGGGGAACCCTTCACGTTTGGTTCGAGGTTGTATTCGGTATCGCCGTATTTCTGATGCCGTTGCTGCTGCTCCTCACGCTTCGCAATAAAGTAGTCGCGGTCGGTGCTGACATCATCGGAATAGACTTGCTCGCTCAGATCTGACCGGAGTTCATCCGGGCCGGCAATCGTGCGCGTTTCCAGAAGGTTGGTCAGTATGGTGATGTCTTCGCGGGCGGCTGTCTTGCTTTCCTCGATGCTGCGAACACTGTGGCCGATATCCAGCCTGAGATCCCACAGCAGGGTAACAAACGCGCCCAAGTCTTCGTGCCAGCTGTCTTCGATGCCGGCACGGGTGAGAATGAGCAGGTCGATGTCCGAATGCGGGTGCAGCTCACCCCGTCCATAGCCGCCGACGGCGATCAGGGCAATGTCCGGTGAATCGGAAAACGGGTAGCGGTTCCAGATCAATCTGAGAACTGTATCGACCGTGTCAGCCCGGGAGCGGACAAGGGCGCGCACATCGGCGCCTTGTCGAAAGGCCTCGGCATCGGCGTCAAACCTGCCCTTTAACAGCTCCCGGGCCGCCGTAACCGGAGATGGGTCATTACTGATGCGGGATTCCAGCTCGCTTTGGTCCACTTAGAAGGACTCTTCCTTTCGCTTGGTCAAGACCTCATGACCGTCCGCCGTCACAAGGATGGTGTGCTCCCATTGTGCAGAGAGCTTGTGGTCCTTGGTCACGACGGTCCAGCCATCCGGCAGAAGCTTGGTCTGGTACTTGCCCTGGTTGATCATCGGCTCAATGGTAAACGTCATACCTTCCTGCAGCTCCAGACCGGTGCCGGGTTTGCCGTAATGCATTACCTGAGGCTCCTCGTGGAATACTGCGCCGATGCCATGGCCACAGTAATCTCGAACCACGGAATAGCGGTGTTTCTCGGCGTGCTGCTGAATCACATGCCCGATATCGCCCAGACGGGTTCCCGGCTTGACCAGTTCAATACCTTTATAGAGGCACTCCTGTGTAATCTGGATCAGCCGCTCGGTGCCAGGTTTCGGCTTGCCGACAATCCACATCTTGCTGGTGTCGCCGTGGTAGCCATCCTTTATTACGGTGACATCGATATTAAGGATGTCTCCATCTTTGAGGATTTTCTTCTCAGACGGAATGCCGTGGCAGATAACGTGGTTGACCGACGTGCAGATGGACTTCGGAAACCCCTTGTAGTTGAGTGGTGCCGGAATGCACTTTTGCTCGTTTACAATATAGTCGTGGCAAATCCGGTCGAGCTCTTCGGTGGAAACGCCGGGCTTGACGTGATCGCCAATCATCTCGAGCACTTCGGCCGCCAGGCGGCCAGCGACGCGCATCTTTTCAATTTCTTCCGGTGTCTTGATCGATACCTGCATTGGGTTTCCCGTTGTTTGTGCCAAACCGGCATTTTAAGGGGCCTGCTGCCCGGGTACAAGGAAGCTCGCCGTCAAAAATAATGGCGTTTGTCGGGCCGAATATGGTATAAACGCGCCCGCTGGAAACGAATCCAGCAAATTCACACACGTGTCGGCACGTTATCCCAGGGTGCCTGCTCCTGCTTTTAAAGGAGTCAGGTTGGGGTAATCGGATACGTGGAGGACTAACCCGAAGCTAAAAAGGTAACTATCATGGCTCAGGTAAATATGCGTGACCTGCTTAAGGCAGGTGCTCACTTCGGTCACCAGACCCGCTACTGGAACCCGAAAATGTCGAAGTTCATCTTCGGCGCCCGTAACAAGATTCATATCATCAACCTTGAGCAGACTGTTCCTGCCATGAACGACGCGCTGAAGTTTGTTCAGCAGTTGGCGGAGAACAAGAACAAGATCCTGTTCGTTGGTACCAAGCGTGCCGCGGCCAAGATCATCAAGGAAGAAGCCGAGCGTGCCGGTCAGCCGTTCGTTAACCACCGCTGGCTCGGTGGCATGCTGACCAACTACAAGACCATCCGTCAGTCTATCCGTCGCTACCGTGACCTGGAAACCCAGAGTCAGGACGGTACTTTTGACAAGCTGACCAAGAAAGAAGCACTGGATCGTACCCGTGAAATGGACCGCCTTGAGCGCTCCATTGGTGGTATCAAGGACATGGGCGGCCTGCCGGACGCGATGTTCGTGATTGACGTTGACCACGAGCGTATCGCCATCAAGGAAGCCAACAAGCTTGGTATTCCTGTCATCGGTGTTGTTGATACCAACAGTGATCCCGACGGTGTCGATTACGTGATCCCGGGCAACGATGACGCTATCCGTGCGATCCAGATTTACGTGAAAGCCGTTGCTGATACCTGCATGGAAGCAGCCCAGTCTGCTGGTGCCGGTGCTGACGAGTTTGTTGAAGTCAGCGAAGACGCTGAAGGCGCTGCTCCAGCCGCTGAGTAACGTTTTACCTTCACGGTTTAGATGTAAGGTGTGCCTGGTGTTTTCCGAGGCACACCGCCCCACCGAATTCGGAACAGTTGAGAGGATTGAACATGGCTGCAATTACCGCTGCAATGGTCAAAGAGCTGCGTGAGCGTACCGGCCTTGGCATGATGGAATGCAAGAAGGCACTTGTTGAAGCCGAAGGCAGCGTTGACGCTGCGATCGAAGAGCTGCGCAAGTCATCCGGTCTGAAAGCTGCCAAGAAAGCCGGCCGTACCGCCGCTGAAGGCGCTTCACTGATCAAGATCTCTGACGACAACACCGTTGCCTTTATTCTGGAAGTGAACTCCGAGACCGACTTTGTTGCTCGCGATGACAACTTCCTGAACTTTGCCAACGACGTGCTGAACGTTGCGTTTGAAAATGGCGAAACCGACGTAGCCAAGCTGATGGAAGGCGATCTGGAATCCAAGCGTGAAGCGCTGGTTCAGAAAATCGGCGAGAACATTACTGTTCGTCGTGTCGTCAAGGTTGAAGGCCCGGTTGTTGGTGGATACGTTCACAGCAACAACAAGATCGCTTCGGTTGTCGCCCTGACTGCCGGTGATCCTGAAGTTGCCCGTGACATCGCCATGCACGCAGCTGCCGTTAACCCGCGTGTCGGCAAGCCGGAAGATATGCCGGCTGAAGAACTCGAAAGAGAGAAGGATGTGATCAAGGCCCAGCCGGATATGGAAGGCAAGCCTGCCGAGATCGTCGAAAAGATGATGGGTGGCCGCATCAAGAAGTTCCTCAAGGAGAACAGCCTTGTTGAGCAGCCTTTCGTCAAGAACCCGGACCAGACCGTGGGCGAGCTGATCAAGTCCAACGGCGGCGAGCTGGTTGGCTTCGTTCGTCTGGAAGTGGGTGAAGGCATTGAGAAGGAAGAAGTGGACTTTGCTGCCGAGGTTGCTGCTGCAGCCGGCACAGGCAAGGCCTGATCCTTCGTTCGATGCAGCGGGCTTTGAGCCACTGTATCACCTGAGTCTGCCACGTTAGCCGGGAATTCCCGGCTCTCGTGGCGGGCTTGTATCTGAGATACCCCTTTTTATGAGGAGTATGTCAGATACAAGCCTGCAACGGGTACCACGCCGGATAGCAGCCAACAGACGACAAGGGGATCATCATGCCGACATCATCGAAAACCCAGCCCAGATACAAGCGTGTTCTGCTCAAACTCAGTGGCGAGGCCCTGATGGGAGAGCACGATTTCGGTATTGATCCCAAAGTTCTTGACCGCATGGCACTGGAAATCGGTGCGCTGATTGGCATCGGCGTGCAGGTTGGCCTGGTGATTGGCGGCGGCAATCTGTTCCGTGGCGCAGCCCTGAATGCGGCCGGCATGGATCGGGTTACCGGTGATCATATGGGCATGCTGGCCACCGTGATGAACGGTCTGGCCATGCGTGATGCCCTGGAACGTTCGAACATCCGGACCCGTGTGATGTCCGCGATCCCCATGAGCGGCATCGTGGAGCATTACGACCGCCGTCGCGCGGTACGGGATCTGAAGGATGGCGATGTCGTGATCTTCTGCGCCGGTACCGGTAACCCTTTCTTCACGACCGATTCCGCTGCATGTCTGCGTGGCATTGAGATCGAGGCCGACGCGGTGCTGAAGGCGACGAAAGTGGATGGCGTATACTCAGCGGATCCGCACCTCGACAGCAGTGCAGAGAAATACGACTACCTCACCTATGATGAGGTTCTGGACAAGAAACTGGGTGTGATGGATTTGACAGCCATCTGTCTCGCCCGTGACCACGGCATGCCGCTGCGGGTGTTCGATATGAACCGTGCCGGCGCCCTTACTCGCATCGTAACTGGCGAGAAAGAAGGTACACTGATCGAATGAATCGCTGTCCCGGCCCCACAGGATCGTGGCGCCAGATTACAGAATGACATGACGAACGAATTGAGGATGCTGAAGTGATCAACGACATCAAAGCAGAAGCCGAAAAGAAAATGAAAAAGAGCCTGGAGTCCCTTAACTCCGCGTTCAACAAGATCCGCACCGGCCGTGCCCACCCCTCTATCCTGGATAGTGTCATGGTGAACTACTACGGCCAGGAGACGCCGCTGAAGCAGGTGGCTAGCGTCAACGTCGAGGATAACCGCACGCTGACGGTCTCTCCCTGGGAGAAAAACCTGATGCCGACCATCGAGAAAGCTATCATGGCATCAGACCTTGGCCTGAACCCGGCGACCAGCGGCGATATCATCCGTATCCCGATGCCCATGCTGACAGAAGAAACCCGTAAGGAAATGGTTAAGCAGGCAAAAGCAGACGCCGAGCACGGTCGTGTTTCCATCCGTAATGCGCGTCGCGACGCGAACAGCATGATCAAGGATCTGCTCAAGGAAAAGGAAATCACCGAAGACGACGAGCGCAAGGGCGAGGACGATATCCAGAAGCTGACCGACCGCTACATTGCAGAAGTCGAGAAGATGCTCAAGGCCAAAGAAGAGGACCTGATGGCGGTTTAACCGTCCGGACCTACTTGCAAGCGAATTGAAAGGCCGAAGCACCGAGGCGCTCCGGCCGCACAGGGGATTTCATGACGGGAACTGTATCCGCAGAGATTCCGGTGTCGGCAGACAGTCGGCCCCGGCATGTGGCCATCATCATGGACGGGAACAATCGATGGGCCAAGGCCCGTCGGCTCAAGGGAGTGGCTGGGCACAAGGCCGGTGTCGATGCGGTCAGGGCAGTGGTGGAAACCTGTGCCCGTGAAGGCGTGGAAGTGCTCACGCTGTTTGCCTTTTCCAGCGAGAACTGGCGCCGGCCCAAGGACGAAGTGTCCGCGCTCATGAAGCTGTTCCTGTTCGCCCTTGAGCGCGAGGTTCGCAAACTTCACCGGAACGATATCCGCCTGCGCATTATCGGTGATCGGTCAGCGTTCAGCGCTTCACTGCGTGAACACATGGCGGCGGCTGAAGAGCTGACCCGCAATAACTCCCGGATGACCCTGGTAATTGCCGCCAACTATGGTGGTCACTGGGATATCACGCAGGCCACACGCAAGGTGGCCGAGCAGGTCCGTTCCGGGCAGTTGGCACCCTCTGACATCACCGATGACCTGATTCAGCAGCACCTCAGCATCGGTGACCTGCCAATGCCGGACCTGATGATTCGTACCGCAGGCGAGCAAAGAATCAGCAATTTCATGCTTTGGCACCTGGCTTACACAGAGCTTTACTTTTCACCGGTGTATTGGCCTGACTTCCAGCAGGAAGAGATGCTCAAGGCCCTGCAGGCCTATGCCGGCCGACAGCGTCGCTTTGGCCAGACGGATGATCAGATAGCGGCCAAGGCTGTACAACAATAACGAACGATAGCGACGTCAACCGTGTTAAAAACCCGAATTATCACCGCACTGATCCTCGCTCCTATCGCCATTGGCGGGATCTTTTTCCTCCCGCCCCTGGGTTTTGCGCTCTTTACCGGCGCCATCATTACCCTGGGCGCCTGGGAGTGGGCGAATATGTCCGGTATTGAGAGTCCTGCCGGTCGGGTTGGCTACGCACTGGCCACCGCTATCCTTCTTTACGGTCTGCTGAACGTTCCGTTTGTGGCAGTCCTCTGGTTATCGTTGCTCTGGTGGGGCGTGTGCTTTCTTCTGGTTCGCAGTTATCCCGCCGGCTCCGAAAAATGGGGCAGTCTCCCCGCAAGAGCCGTCATGGGGCTGTTCGTTCTGGTGCCGGCGTGGGTGGGCCTTAATCACCTGCGAACCGGCGGTTTCCAGTTTGGTGACAGTACCAACAACCTGCTGCTCATCCTCTACGTATTCTGTGTGGTGTGGGTTGCCGATATCGGTGCTTACTTCGCCGGTCGGGCGTTTGGTAAGGCAAAATTGGCGCCCCGTGTCAGTCCTGGCAAATCATGGGCGGGCGTTTGGGGCGGCCTGATGGCCGTCGGGGTTTTTGCCCTGGTTGTCAGCTGGCTGGCTTCGGCGGGGACGGTTCAGACCTCGCTGCTAATTGTTGCCAGCCTCGCCACGGGTCTTGTTTCAGTGTTGGGCGATCTGCTGGAAAGCATGCTCAAGAGGCACCGTGGCATCAAGGACAGTAGTCAGCTGTTACCCGGTCACGGTGGCATCATGGACCGGATCGACAGCCTGACGGCGGCCATTCCGGTATTTGCATTGATTATTACCCAACTTGGTTGGCTGACAACCGGGCACTGGTGACTATGGTAACCCGCTCTATCAGTGTTCTCGGGGCGACCGGCTCCATCGGTCTCAGTACCCTGGACGTTGTTCGGCGCCACCCTGACCGCTTCTCGGTCTATGCGCTCACGGCCAGTACCCGTGCGGAAGAGCTCGCGGTCCTCTGCCGTGAATTCCGTCCGAAAGTGGCGGTCATGGCTGACCCTGAAGCGGCCGATGTCCTCTCAAAATTGCTGGCAGACCTGCCTGAAACTCGCGTGCTTGGCGGGCTGGAAGGGTTGTGCGAGGTGGCCTCCACCCCCGGTGTTGATACTGTGATGGCGGCTATCGTCGGGGCAGCGGGTCTTTCGCCAACACTGTCGGCGGTGCGGGCGGGAAAGCGGGTGTTGCTTGCCAACAAAGAAGCGCTTGTGATGTCCGGCAAACTGTTTATGGATGCCGTGGCCGAAGCGGGGGCAGAATTGCTGCCGATCGACTCTGAGCACAACGCGATTTTCCAGTGCATGCCGGCCGACAAGGTCCGGGACCCTGCCGGTGCCGGCATCACTCGTATACTTCTGACAGCCTCCGGGGGCCCGTTCAGGGAACATTCTGCCGAGGATCTTCGATCGGTAACGCCCGCCCAGGCCTGTGCCCATCCGAATTGGTCCATGGGGCAGAAGATTTCCGTGGACTCGGCCACCCTGATGAACAAGGGCCTCGAGCTCATTGAAGCCTGCTGGCTGTTCAACACCACGCCCCAGAAAGTTGAGGTGCATGTCCACCCTGAGAGTATTATCCACTCGATGGTTGAATATGCCGATGGCTCCGTTCTGGCCCAGCTTGGCAGTCCCGATATGAGAACACCGATTGCCAACGGCCTGGCCTGGCCAGAGCGCATTGATGCCGGCGTTGCTCCTCTCGACCTGTTTGCGATCGGTCGCTTTCATTTCGAGCGTCCGGATCTGGGTCGTTTTCCGTGTCTGCGCCTCGCGGCGGAAGCGTTCGAGGCAGGTGGCACTGCGCCGGCGGTTCTCAATGCCGCCAATGAGGTGGCTGTTGCCGCTTTTCTCGAGGGCAGCCTGTGTTTTTCGGATATCCCCGTTATCATAGAGCGAACGCTGGTTGCGACTGCTGTTGAACCAGCAGACAGCTTTGACATTATCTTTGCAAAGGATAAAGAAGCACGGGCTCGTGCGCGGGAACAGATAGGTCTGTTAACTGTCTGATAGCCGCAGCGGAATGCTGCCCGGCTGAAGCCATTCAATCAGGAACGCTATGCAGATTATTGAAACCGTCCTAGCACTTGCACTTACCCTGGGTATCCTCGTGACCTTGCACGAATACGGTCATTTCTGGGTTGCCCGGCGTTGCGGCGTGAAAGTGCTCCGTTTCTCGGTGGGTTTCGGGAAACCGATGTTTTCATGGTACGACAGGCATGGAACCGAGTTTGCGGTTGCCGCCATTCCTTTGGGTGGCTACGTGAAAATGCTGGATGAGCGCGAAGGGCCGGTGCCAGAAGAACTGAGGGATCAGGCCTTTACCTCCAAACCGCCAGGGCAGCGCATTGCCATCGCCGCAGCCGGTCCCGTGGCCAACTTCATTTTCGCTATTTTCGCATACTGGCTGTTGAGCGTGGTCGGCGTTACCCATGTCGCGCCCATTGTTGGGCAGATTGCCGATGAGAGCGTGGCCGAGCGGGTCGGTTTGCAGGAAGGCATGGAGATCCACGCGGTGGACGGCCACCGGGTAAGCTCCTGGCGCGATGTGAATATGCGCATTCTGGAGCGAACCGGGGAGCATGGCCTGATTTCCATGGAGGTTTCGGAGGACGGCGCACGCGGGACTATCAGCGGCGAGCTTTCCGGTTGGGGCCTGAGTGATGACACCCCCAATCCTTTGGCCGAGTTCGGTATCACACCATGGCGCCCGTCGGTTCCCCCGGTACTGGGGCAGATTTCCGACGGTGGCCGCGCTCAGGCGGCAGGGCTTCAGCCCGGTGACCGCATAGTGGCCGTCAACGGGGAATCGATCAACAGCTGGTTCGAGCTGGTTGAATTTATCCGCAATGCCCCGGAGCAAACGCTGCAGGTAACCATCGAACGCAATGGTGCGGAACAAGCTGTCAGTGTAACGCCGGAGGCGAGGGCCGAAGAAAGCGGGGAGTCGATTGGTTTTGTCGGTGCCGGTGTGGAAGCCATTTCCTGGCCGGAAGAGGTTTTGCGGGATGTCAGCTACGGCCCGTTTGCTGCGGTTCCGGTTGCCCTCAGCGAAACCTGGGCAGATACCCGTCTGACACTGGTGGCCATCCAGAAGATGTTTACTGGCCTGCTGTCGCCCACCAATCTCAGTGGGCCCATCACCATTGCCCGGGTCGCTGAAGCCAGTGTCAGCTCCGGATTCGAAGACTTCGTGCGTTTTCTTGCCTATCTCAGCGTGAGTCTGGGCATTCTGAATCTTTTACCTGTGCCGGTTCTTGATGGTGGTCATATCGTCTATTACACCATCGAAGCCCTCCGTGGAAAGCCGCTTTCCGAGCAGGCTCAGGCGTTTGGATTACGAATTGGTATGGCAATGATCCTCACATTAATGGTGTTTGCTCTTTACAACGACCTGATGCGGTTGTGAGAATTGCGAGCTCCTTACGCGCATTAACCAGGCGAAATATTTGAATGAGACGTTCTCTTCTAGGTGTAGCCGTTGGCCTCGCTGTGGCTGTGTCCGGCCTGAAGCCAGCACTTGCTGATCAGTTCACGGTGGCGGATATTGAGGTGGAAGGCTTGCAGAGGGTATCTGCGGGTACCGTGTTTTCCGCGTTCCCTGTCAATATTGGTGAACAGGTGGACGAGACTGAGCTGGCTGGTGCTATCAAATCGCTGTTCCGGACAGGGCTTTTTACCGACATTGAGGCCAGCCGGGATGCCGGCGTACTCATCCTGACGGTGCGCGAACGTCCCTCCATCAGTGATATCGAGATTGAGGGTAACAAGAACATCGAAACCGAGATGTTGATGGACGCGCTGGCAGGTGCCGGGCTCCAGGAAGGGCAGGTGTTCCGGCGCGCAACCCTTGAGCGTCTCGAGCTTGAAATCCTGCGCTCCTACATTGCCCAGGGGCGCTACAACGCCCGGGTAAAGGCAACGGCCGAGGAACTGCCCAGAAACCGCGTTGCGATTCGCCTGGATATCAACGAGGGGTCGGTCGCTGCGATCCACCATATCAACCTGATCGGGAACAAGGATTTCAGCGACGAGGAGTTGCAGGAACTGTTCGAGCTGCAGTCCACGAGCTGGTGGAATTCCCTGACCAACTCGGACAAGTACGCCAGAGAGCGGCTAAGCGGCGATCTGGAATCGCTACGGTCATTCTATCTTGACCGTGGGTATCTTGATTTCAACGTGGAATCCAGTCAGGTCTCTATTTCCCCTGACAAACAAAAGGTCTTCATTGCGATTGCCCTGAACGAGGGCCCCCAATACACCATTTCGGAGATTAACCTTCGCGGGGATCTCATCGTGGGGGAAGAGGAATTGCGTGCGTTGATTCCGGTTGAGGAAGGCGACGTGTTCTCCCGCTCCCGTATGACGGCCATTTCCGAATCCCTGGCGTTCCGGCTTGGGCGTGAGGGCTATGCCTTCGCCAACGTCAATGCTGTTCCGGAGCCCGGTGAGAACAACACGGCTGCCGTCACCTTCTTTGTGGAGCCAGGCAAGCGGGCCTATGTGCGCAGGATCAATTTCGACGGCAACGTATCGACCCGTGATGATGTGCTTCGCCAGGAAATGACGCAGATGGAGGGGGGCGTGGCCTCTTCCGACCGCATCGAATTCTCCAAGACCAAGCTCGAACGTCTTGGGTTCTTCCAGACCGTGAACGTTGAAACCGTGCCTGTGCCAGGCACTGACGATCTGGTAGATGTGAACTACTCTGTCGAAGAACAGCCCACAGGCAGCCTGTCAGCGTCTGTCGGTTTCTCCCAGGATTCCGGGGTGATCCTCGGTGCCAATGTCTCCGAGAACAACTTCTTCGGCACGGGTAAACGGGTATCTTTCGGTGTGAACGTCAGTGATTCCATCAAGAGCGCGAACATTTCCTACCTGGACCCTTACTACACCGTTGACGGAGTGAGCAGGGGCTTCAGCGTATTCGCCCGGGAGACGGACTACGAAGAGGAAGATATCTCCTCTTTCCTTCTGGATGAGTACGGTGGCCGGGTGACATTCGGCTACCCCACCGACAGCATCACCCGCCTGAACTTTGGCGCCGGTATCACTCAGTCGAATTTGAAGGAAGGCCTGTTTACCTCCCAGGAGGTGAGTGAGTTTATTGACGAAGAGGGCGATTCGTTCACCAACTTCTTCCTGTTCGGAAGCTGGCGTCGCAGTACCCTGAACCGGGGTGTTCTGCCGACTGATGGTTACAGTCACTCGCTGTCATTGGATGTGGCGGTTCCAGGCAGTGACCTGACCTTCTACAAAGCCACTCATAAAACCGATTTCTACTACCCTGTGACTGATGACAATCGCTGGGTCTTCCGGGCGCGATCGGAGATCGGTTATGGGGATGGTTACGGCGATCGCAGCCAGATGCCGTTTTACGAGCATTTTTACACGGGCGGCTATGGTTCAGTTCGTGGTTATGAGGCGAACTCGCTTGGCCTGAGAGCAACGAATAACGTAAACGACCTCTCGGATCCTGATCCGTTCGGGGGCAACCTGCTGACCGAGGGTGGCCTGGAGCTGATTTTCCCGACACCATTTGCCGGTGATACCCGCTCCATGAGAACTGCGTTCTTCCTGGATGCCGGCCAGGTCTTCGACACGGCACGGGGTTTCGATCCGGAGCTGAACGAGATCCGGATGGCGGCGGGTGTTGGTTTCCAATGGATTACTGCAGTTGGTCCACTGGCATTCAGTCTTGCCTATCCCCTGAACGACAAAGCGGGCGACGACACCCAGGTGTTCCAGTTCTCGCTGGGCCAGACCTTCTAAAGCATGGATAATAACAACCTACGGATGAAAACCAGGAGAAAACCAATGTCCCGATTTGTGTTGATGTTCGCTGCCGTGATGCTGGCGTTTTCATTCCCGGCGATGGCCGAAACCCGCATCGGTGTGGTCGATCTGCGTCAGGCACTGTTTTCGTCTGACGATGCCAAGACCTTCAGCGAGTCGCTTCAGAAAGACTTTGCCGGCGATGAAGCCCGGGTTCGCGAAGCGCAGGAAGAAGCTCGCAAGCTTCAGGAGCGCCTGGAAAAAGACGGTGCCATGATGAACGAGAGCGAGCGTAACCAGCTGGCCGGCGAGTTCCAGGAAAAAGTAAAAGAGTTCAACTTTTTGAAGCAGCGACTGGATTCTACAGTGAATCAGCGCAAGCAGGCGTTTCTCGAGCAGGCCCGCCCCGAGGTAGACGCAGCGGTCAAGGAACTGCTTGAGGAGAATAACCTCGATCTGATCCTGCCGAGCGAAGCGGTTGTCTATGTAAAGCCGGAAATGAATCTGACCTCTCAGCTTCTTGAAAAACTGAACCGTTAACCTGTGATGGGCACCCCGGTGCCCTGATCGTTGCTTGGGAGCTCGCAATGACAGAAAGGTCCTATCGCCTTGGGGATATTGCCAATGCCCTTGGTGCGGAGCTACGGGGTGATCCTGATGTGAAGGTATCTGGCCTTGCGACCTTGCAGGCCGCCGGGCCCGACCAGATCAGTTTCCTTGCCAATCCGTCCTACGGTAAATACCTGGCAGATACGCGCGCCTCGGCTGTTATTGTCTCGCCAGCGTCGGCCAAAGATGCTCCGACCAACGTCCTGTTACTGGACAATCCTTATCTCGGATATGCTCAACTGAGCCACTGGTTTGATCCTGCCCCTGTTGCTACCCCCGGTGTTCACGCAACTGCAGTGGTGGATCCCTCTGCGTCCATTGCGGAGGACGCATGCATTGGCCCCAACGTGGTAGTGGAAGCGGAAGCGGAGATCGGCGAGAAAGTCGTTGTTGGAGCAGGCTCCGTTATTGGCGCCCGCGCCAGCATCGGATCCCGCACGCTGATTCGACCGAGGGTAACGCTGGCCCACGATGTGGTCGTTGGTGAGCGTTGTCACATCCTCAGCGGCGCCGTTATTGGCTCCGACGGTTTTGGCTTCGCCAATGAGAAGGGCGTATGGCATCGTATCGCGCAACTCGGTCGGGTTGTGCTCGGAAATGATGTAGAAGTGGGTGCAAACACCACCATTGATCGCGGTGCACTGGACGACACGGTGATTGGCAACGGTGTAAAGCTCGATAACCTGATCCAGATTGCCCATAACGTTCGCATCGGTGATCACAGCGCCATGGCGGCCATGGTTGGTATTGCCGGAAGTACTCGTATTGGTCGGCATTGCGTGTTTGGTGGCGCCTCGGGCGTGGCCGGCCATCTCGAGATTGCGGATCAGGTCCATCTGACAGGTATGACTCTGGTGACCGGGGATATCCGTGAGCCCGGAGTCTATTCATCTGGCACCAGCGCCGATACCAACCGTCAGTGGCGCAAGAATGCTGTGCGCTTCCGGCAACTGGATGCGCTGGCGCGACGGGTCAAAGAACTGGAAAAGAAATTAGAGGGCTGAGGCCGATCAACATGATGAACATCGACGAAATTCTGGAATACCTGCCGCACCGATACCCGTTTTTGCTGGTGGATCGGGTAACGGAGGTCGAAAAAGGAAAATCGATCAAGGGCTACAAGAATATTTCGTTCAACGAGTCATTCTTTCAGGGCCACTTCCCGAACAACCCGATCATGCCGGGTGTCCTGATTATCGAAGCCATGGCCCAGCTCTCGGGCATTCTCGGTTTTGTGACTGTGGGCCGGAAACCTTCTGACGGCGTGGTACAATACCTCGCCGGCTCGAGCAAGGCACGGTTCAAGCGCCCGGTTTTGCCGGGAGATCAACTGTGCATGGAGTCGGAACTTATCTCCGGTAAACGGGGTATTTACAAATTCGAGTGTCGCGCCCTGGTCGACGGTGAAGTCGTCTGCGTGGCAGAGATTCTGACCGCTGAGAGAGAAGTTTGATGGCGACAAATGACTGGTCGGGTGTCCATCCTCAGGCGATTGTAGACCCGTCAGCCAGGCTCGGGGACAACGTTACAGTCGGGCCCTGGAGCTACATTGGCCCCGATGTGGAAATCGGCGAGGGTACCGAGATCCTGTCCCACGTGGTGGTCAAGGGGCCGACGGTTATCGGCCGGAATAACCGTATTTTCCAGTTCTCCAGTATCGGCGAGGAATGCCAGGACAAGAAATACGCGGGCGAGCCAACCACACTGGTGATTGGCGACAACAACGTGATTCGCGAGAATTGCACGGTTCATCGGGGCACGGTCCAGGACCGGGGTGAAACCCGTATCGGCAGTGGCAATCTTTTGATGGCGTACGTGCATGTCGCTCATGACTGTATCGTCGGTGACAACACCATTCTGGCCAATTGTGCCACCCTGGCGGGCCATGTTTCGGTCGGCGATTTCGCGATTCTGGGCGGTGGTACCATGGTGCACCAGTTCTGTCATATTGGTCCCCACAGCATGGCGGCCGGTGGCAGCATCGTACTCAAGGACATTCCGGCTTATGTGATGGCGAGCGGTCAGTCCGCCCAGCCACACGGCATGAACGTGGAAGGTCTCAAGCGCCGTGGTTTCAGCAAGGATGTCTTGCTGGCTTTACGCCGCGCCTACAAGGTGATCTATCGCCAGGGGCTGACAACCGAACAGGCCGTCGAAGAGCTTGAGAAGTCCTATTCCGATGTTGCAGAAATACGTCCCCTCATTGACTCCCTGCGTGGAGCTCACCGCGGCATCATCCGCTAACCCGGCAGGAGCCTGTCGGTGACAGATCTTTCTCACGCGACCATCAGCGAGCGTAAAATCACATTCGGAATCATTGCCGGTGAGGCATCGGGGGATATCCTCGGTGCCGGCCTGATCCGTTCGCTGCGCCAACGCTATCCCCGGGCCCGGTTCGTCGGCATTGGCGGGGAGGAAATGGTTGCGGAGGGATTTCATTCCCTGGTGCCGATGGAACGTCTTTCGGTCATGGGGCTGGTGGAGGTCCTTGGACGAATTCGTGAACTGTTCAGCATCCGGGCCCGGCTCCTGGACTATTTCTTCGCCACGCCACCGGATGTTGTGATCGGTATCGATTCTCCGGATTTTACGCTTGCGATCGAACGGCGCTGCCGCGAGGCCGGCATTCTTTCCGTGCATTATGTCAGCCCATCGGTTTGGGCCTGGCGGCAGAAGCGGATCTTCAAAATTGCCAAATCGGTCAACCTGATGTTGACCCTGTTTCCTTTCGAGGCAAGGTTTTACGAGGAGCATCAGGTGCCTGTGGCCTTCGTGGGCCATCCACTGGCAGATCGAATTCCCATGGCGCCGGATACCCTCAAGATGCGGGAGTCGTTGGGAATAGATGCGGATGCACCCGTACTGGCGGTTCTTCCCGGTAGTCGTGCAGGAGAAGTGGAGAGACTTGGTACCCTGTTTCTTGAGGCCTCTCGCTGGATACAGGACAGAAGACCTGATCTGCAGTTGGTGATCCCCTGCGTGAACCGGGACCGGGAGAAGCAGGTGCGCGATCTGGTCGATGCGTTGGAGGTGAAGCTTCCGGTTACCATCGTACGTGGGCGTTCCAGGGATGTTATGGCCGCCTCCGACGTTGTGCTCTTGGCCTCTGGAACGGCAACACTCGAAGCGATGCTTCTCAAAAAGCCGATGGTTGTAGGGTACCGCCTGAGCGGGTTCAGCTATGCGCTTCTGTCGAAGTTGGTGAAGGTGCCTCATGTCGCATTGCCCAATCTCCTCGCGAAGCGCCAGCTTGTTCCAGAGCTGCTCCAGGACGACGCCACGGCCGAGAGTCTGGGTGCAGCAGTGCTTGAGCGACTGGAGAACAAAGAGGAGAGGGCGAGGCTTAACGAAGCCTTTACCGAGTTGCACCATTCACTGAAGCAGGGGGCTGATGAAAAAGCCGCTCAGGCGATCTCAGACCTGATAGAGCAGGGTGTCCACTGATGCCCAAGAGCCCTTTGCCACCCTTCGAGTGTCGTTACACCGGTTCTTTGCTTGCCGGCGTGGACGAAGTCGGTCGGGGGCCGCTCATCGGGGCCGTCGTGACTGCCGCGGTCATTCTGGATCCGGACCGGCCAATCGCAGGCCTGGCTGACTCAAAGAAACTGACCGAGAAGCGTCGCAACGCCCTCTACGATCAGATTCTCGAGCATGCCAAAGCCTGGAGCATTGGCCGGTGCGAGTCCCACGAAATCGACCGGCTGAATATCTACCAGGCCACAATGCTGGCTATGGAGCGCGCAGTATCGGGGCTGGCTGTGGTGCCTGAGTACGTTCTGGTGGATGGTAATCGCTGTCCCAAGTGGCGCTGGCCGTCGGAACCGGTTGTCAAAGGCGACAGTCGGGTGGCTGCCATCAGCGCCGCTTCTATTATTGCCAAAGTAACCCGTGACCGGGAAATGGAAGCGCTGGAAGCGCGTTTCCCCGGGTTCGGCCTGGCGCAGCACAAAGGTTATCCGACCCCGGTCCATCTGGAGGCCCTGCGCCGCCTCGGAGCAACCATTGAACACCGCCGCTCCTTTCGACCTGTTCAGGAAGTGATTGAAACAGTGGGATTCTATCAAGATCACGCTGCCCCAGAGCCCGAAGAGCTTCAGTACCGGGCAGACCTTTTCGAAGATATCGATTGACAGTTTTGAATCCAATCATTAATATACGCGCACGTTGATCGGGGTAGCCCGGTAAACAACCAGTTTTGATGCGGGGTGGAGCAGTCTGGTAGCTCGTCGGGCTCATAACCCGAAGGTCGTTGGTTCGAATCCAGCCCCCGCTACCACTATTAAAATAAAGCCCGCATCTTGCGGGCTTTATTGTTTGTATTCGACCTTTTTTGAGCGTGCCCACCACAATTAAAAAGCCCGTCTTTGCGGACCTTTTTTCGCACTCCAGCACACCCATTTTGCTCTCCACTGCCCCTGCCCGGACTTTTTTGTAACGTTGTGTATGGCGCTTGATTCCGCTAGGCAAAAATTTGCCCGCCTGATCAATTACTTCCCCGCTTTATTACAAATCCCTGACGGGAAATTGACATTTTCGTAATTAGGAAAATGACCACCGTCACACCGACAATCGTCCACGTTTTATACAATTTAACAAAGTCGACGATTTATTGGTGCTTAATGCATATGAAACGCGTCATCAAAGTGTCACAGGCATGGATCGCCGCGTTTATTTTTGGAGCACTTCTCACAGGCTGTGGGGGTGGATCATCGGGTAGTGCTAGCGTCGGTTCGCCGGGCGATTCTGGAGATTCCGCTGGTTCAGGCGGTCAAGTTGATTCCGGGGGCACCGGAGGACAAGAGCCATCTCCCGAGCGCTCCGCAGTATTGAGCTGGAGCGCTCCCCTGACTCGCGTTAACGGCGAGAGCATTCCGATGGGTGAGCTCGACAAATATGTGATCCGGTACGGTCAGGATGCTGACGAGCTGAGCGAAGAGGTGGTTGTCACCAATGCTCAGGCCGAAGCGGAAATGTCCTACGAGGTGAGTGGTCTGGACGCAGGGACCTGGTATTTCACCATCCAGGTTCAGGATACCAACGGGCTGATCAGTGAGCCCTCCGATGTTGTGAGCAAGTCCATCCGTTCCTGAGACTAGAACCCCGGGCCTGGAGTATGAAGTCTCAGGCCATCGGGTCTGCAATCGGGAGTTTGAGGGTGAACGCAGAGCCTTCGCCTGGTTGCGACGACACCGAAATTTCCCCTCTATGCTTTTCAACAACGGTCTTGACGAAGGATAGTCCGAGCCCCGTTCCGTGGACTCCGGCCAGCTCAGTGCTTTTTTGACGCCGGTAACGGTCGAACAGGTGCGGCAGTTCCTCCGGATCGATACCGGTACCTTCATCGGCAATTGTCAAACAGGCCTGATGGCCAGCGCGGAAGACCTGAATGCTGACGTCTGATCCACGCGGGCTGTATTGAACGGCATTGGTCAGCAGGTTGATAACGGCGCGCTCCAGAAGCTCTGCATTGCCTTTCAGCCACAAATCCTCGGTACCCTGTAACTGGAGTTGTATCTGCTTCTCTACAGCCTGCTCGCTGACGCTGTCACGGGCGTTCTCTACAATCGCCAGAAATTCGCATTCGTAGAACCGGGTTTCCGTTAATTGTTCCGCCCGGGCCAACTGCACGAATTCCTCGGCCAGGTGATAGCTTCTCCGGGCCAGCCGCCCCAGTTGTTCCAGCTGTTCCTGTTCAATGTGGCTGGGATCCCGTTTCAACTGTTCGATCAGGGCAAGCTGTGAAACCAGAGGCGAGCGCACGTCATGGGAAATAAAGTCGATTGCCTCGCGGTGCTGGCGCTGCTGCTCCCGCAATTCCGAAATATCCGAAATATTGGCAATGATGCCTTGCTGGTCGCTGTCTGGCAGCGAAAACGGTGCAAAATGAATCAGGAAATCTTTGTCGCGAATCCTGAGGTCTACGGTGCGGCTCTGTAATAGGGTCAGGGTGTCGGAAACGGTTTCATGCCAGGGTGGCGTTTCCCGCGGATCGTGTCCCTCCAGCAGTTTTACCAGGGGAAGGCCGGCCAGGCTCGGCATGGGCTCGCGGAACCATTCCTCTATGTGGCCGTTGGCAAAACGGATGACCCCCAGTTCGTCGGTCACGATGATACCGTCGGGCATGCGCTCAAAACTTCTCCGGATGAACTGCTGCATGTGGTTCAACCGATCCGTGGCGATGCGGACCCGCTCGATTCGTGCAGAAATGTTTTCACTGGGTCTGGCTGCAGAATCCGCCGGTACGGCTTGCTCAAGGTGCAGCCTGCGCAGATAGCGCTGGATGGCCTCGCGCCCGAGATCATTGGGTAACAGCAGGCCCAGGTGATAGCGGGTGCCGGCTCGCAATAGCTGAATCCAGCTGCGATTGCTGTCGTGAAACCAGTGCCCCGGAGTCAGGTCATCCGGAATATCGCTCTGTGACAGTCCACGTGCGGAGAGGATGTCGTTCTCCTCCATCAAAAGCCACCCTGTGGGGCGAAACAGGGCCTGGAAGTGCTCCAGAAGTTGTGTCGGGTTCCTTCCCGAGGGTGCGGGCAGGGCGACCTGGGGGCTTCTGGCCAGCTCGTCCAGTTGCCGGTTCAAAAATCGGTTGGTCATGGCCAGTCGAAGGCCGCTGGATACAGGAAAGGCCAAGAGTGGAACCAGCAGTGCGTTTGCAAGGGGAACCCACCATCGCATCGTCAGCAGCACGAACAGATAGATTCCGACCAGTCCCGCCAGTGCCGTCGCGCAGGCGAGAAGGGTTCGCGCAGGGCGCATGGGTGGCAGGGCGAGGGCGAGTATCAGGATGGTTGTCATGGCCAGCAGGGCAGACGCCCACGCCGGTGCGGGTTTAATCAACAATCCCTGCATGTATGCCGACAACACGTTGGCGTGGAATTCAACGCCGGACATCGGACGGCTCAGCCCCGAGAAGGGCGTGGGCAGTATGTCGCCAAAACCGGCGGCTGTGGCACCGACAAAGACTGTTTTGCCACTGAAGTGTTCGGGTGCGGCCGGCTGAGTGAGTACCTGTGAGAAAGAATACGACTGGAGAGAGCCGGCACCACCGATCAGGGGCACAGCACGGTATTGATCCCGAATATTGACATAGGAAGGCGTATCCTCGGTCTCCGGATTTTGTGGTCCAACACCGCTTGCGGCCAGCGCAAGGCTTGGCCAGAGCTGGTTCCCGAGGCCATTAAACAGATAAAGACCCCGGGCAACGCCGTCGCTGTCCAGTTCCACATGAGCATGGCCCAGACCGGCGGCCGCTGAAGCCAGCACTCCAACCGGCAATTGTTCGCTTAACAGGTACTGGGAGGTGGGAGGCGACAGATAGACTGGCAGAATAACGTTGCCGTGACTTCGCATCTGTTCTGCCAGTTGCTGGTCGTCTGGCGACGGTTCGGCGAACAGAATATCGAACACAATGGTTTTTGCGCCTGCCTCGTTGAGCTTGGCAATGAGCTCAGCGTGCAGATTACGGGGCCAGGGCCAGCGGCCCAGGCGATTCAGGCTCAGCTCGTCGATCGTCACCAGAACCACCTCGTCCGAGGCTTCCAGTGGATTCGAGGTGATGGCTTGGTCGTACAGCCAGTAATCCAGGCGTTGAGGTAGTTCGGTTGTCTGGATAAGCAGGAGCAGTGCCAGCAGTATCAGGCCCAGAGTCCAGGGGGTCGTTTTAATTGGCAGCCAATCCCGGTTCATGAGCCCTGCTGTGTGGTTCGGTCGATCAACGGATTATTCCAGGTACAATTCCCTCCCTGGTCCCCAACGGCTTTGCAGTGGACCATCAGAAAGAGCTTTCAGGCGCACAAAATACCGCCTTCCGGGAATAAGACGCAAGGCTGCCGTGGTATCAGGCAGTGTTGCCTCCTTGATGATATTGTTGAAGCCCGGCTCCTCCGAGAGTTGCAGTCGGTATTCTGCCGCCGTGTCTACCTTCTCCCAGAACACCCTTACCTGGCTGTCGATGTAGTTCACGCTGATGATCCGAACCGGAGGCAGGCTGCCATTGACCACCAGCTCCCGCGGCTGCGTTGTAGCAACTGAATTGCCGCCTGCTTCGGTCACCACGCGCCAGTAATACTTGCCAGGCCCAAGCGGGCGTGAGGGCAGGGCAGCCGTTTCGGGTGCCCACTCGCTGGTGGCGATCAGGTTCCGGAAATCCTGATCTTCGGCTATCTCTACCCGAGCCACTTCATTGTCGCCGTTAAGCTGCCAGCGAAACTCGGGCATATCGTCGTTGACGGTGCCCCCATCTTCCGGAGCAACCAGGCTGGCAGTCCTGGCCTGAAGATCGACTTCCAGCGGGACGACGCGTGGCATCCCCGCCGTGCCGCGAGTATCGAGTGCCGCCAGGTGTACCTCATAGCTGCCATTATCCAGTTGCCCGATATCAAAGCTGTTGCCTGTCAGTTTTCGGCTTTCTACCCAGCGGCCTGTGTCGCTTTCGAAGATGTCCACCCGGTGCATGGGGGCGCGACTTTCCTGCCAGGTCATGGTGGTGGGCAGTTGGGTCAGTCTCGGTGGCAGTGGATCGAGCGCCGGCGCTGGCGGTAGGCGGCGAATGCTCAGGCCGTCATTGTTAGTGGTGGACAGGCTGGCTCCGAAACCCGCAGGGATCCGGCGGGTCTTGCCGGGGGCCCCGAAGTCAACGTCGCCCTCGGTTACCTGCAGGCGAGTGCCCTCTGCCGATGTCTGGAGTGAAAATGCGGTACCTCTCACGGCGGCGACGGCCGAAGGCGTTTCAATCTCGAATCGTGCGCCTCCCTCCATGACCGGCTTCACTCGGGTGTGGATCTCGCCCCTGTCGAGTCGGAGTCTGGTATCGACCATGCCGGCTTTGCCGTATTGGGTCAGGCGATTGAAGATGAGTCGAGAATTCGGAGAAATCCTTACTTCCGAGCCGTCCGCCAGTTCAATGGTGGCGGTCCCGGACGCGGACAGAATTTCATCACCAACGCGGATGAGGGCGTCTTCACTCAGGGGTGTTTTCCGACCGGTATTTCCGGAAATCAGCTGTACGGTTCCGGTGACCGATGTCGCCCGCGCCGGCTGAGGTTGGCGCTTTAGCCAGGCAAGGGGAATTCGCACACTGTCGCCGGCACCCAGAATGGCACCGTTGCCAATCTTGTTGTATTGCAGAAGGCGACTCGCGGGATAATTGGGTGCGAGCAGGTCGTTGGCCACTTCCGAAAAGCTTTCTCCCGGCCGCAAGGTGTAGATCCACTCGGGCACCGGGTTGGCCGACGAAACGTCAGAATGCCCGGCTGAACCGCGCGTTACCGAAAGCTCGGCAGCCGCGGGGGCAGCCCAGGCAAGCAGTGAAAGGATCAGCAGCAGTGCCGGTAATCGCGGAGCCGGGCTGTCAGTCATTGGCTGCCCTGGCGGGTTCGTCGACGTCAAAGGCCTGGTCCTGCGCCTTCATGGCCTCCAGTCGGTAGCCCCGCTGGTAAATGGTCTTGATGCGGAAGCCGTTTTCCGGGTTCAGGCCGAGACGACGGCGCAGTCGGCTCATATGCGTGTCCACGGTACGGGTATTGATATCCCGCGCCAGACCCCAGACGCGCTCAAGCAGCATTTCCCGAGTCAGCAGCCGGCCCTGGTTCTGGAACAGGAACAGGGTCAGATCGAAATCCTTGTCGGTCAGCGTCAGTTCTTCACCATGGAGTGCAATGACCCTTTGCTGCGTGTTGATTTCGAACGGACCATAGCGAAGCACTTCCTTTTCGCTGTCAGGATTGGAGCGTCTCGCCAGAGCATTGATGCGCGCGCCCAATTCCGCCGCACGGGCCGGCTTGGCCAGGTAATCGTCGGCGCCGGCATCCAGAGCCCGAACAATATCTGCCTCGCTGTCCCGCTGGGTGAGAAACACGACTGGAATCGGCCAGTTCAGCTGGGCGCGAACGCTCTCGAGAACATCAATGCCGGTCATGTCCGGAATCTGCCAATCCAGAATCAGGAGGTCATAGCTGCGGTGCAGAACCGCGCTCAGGAAATTTTGGCCGGTCGGGAAGCTGTCGCAGTGATGCCCGCTTTCAGACAGAATTGACTGGATGTGCTGTGCCTGTTCGGTTTCATCTTCAAGCAAAGCAATACGCATTAAGCCTCTCCCGGAGTGTCGCTCTCTTGCCTGGTATCGAGCAGAGCTTTCAATGGACTACTCTGCTATATCAATCAATTATCACAAAATGTGGATCTGCGTTCAGTATCGTTATGTAGACTTGCGTAAACGGACTAAAGGCTTTCCGTTGTCGTCGTCCAATGTTTGTCGGCAGCCGGGGAAATTACTGCAGCCCCAGAACCAGCCTTTTTTCCCTTTTCGTCGCACCAGGGGCGAGAAACAGTGGGGGCATGGAATGGGTTTCTGGCCAGTGCCATCCTGAGGCGTGGCTTCTTCCAGCGGTCGGGTGCCCCGGCAATCCGGGTAGCGGGTGCAGGCATAGAATCGGCCGAACTTGCCGTCTCGCTCCAGCATCGGGGCACGGCATTTGGGGCAATGAGGCTGGGACTCTGGTGAAGTTGTACCGGCCTGTTCGTTGTCCTGGGCGGGCCGGCCCTGTGGCCTGTTGAGAAAGCCGCGAATTTCCTCTTTCAGGGTTTCCAGGAACTGTCTCGGGTCACCCTCTCCACGGCGGATGCTCTCCAGGTTCGCTTCCCACACCGCTGTGCGATCCGGTTTGCTGACCGATTCGGGCAGAGCGCCTATCAATGCCTTGGCTTTGTCGGTGGCGCGGATGTGTCGGCTGTCGCGGTACAGATAATCCCGTTTGAACAGGGTGTCGATGATAGCCGCGCGGGTCGCTTCGGTGCCCAGGCCATCGGTTTCCCGCAGGGTTTTTCTGAGTTCGGTATCGGTTACAAAACGGGCGATGTTGGTCATCGCCGAGAGCAGGGTCGCATCGGTGAAATGCTGGGGCGGCTGGGTTTTGCGCTCGCTGAGGTTGCTATCGTCGCAGAATACCGGTTCGCCTTTTTCCAGTCTGGGAAGCGGTGCCTTCTCCGGTTCCTTGCGAGCTTCTCGCAGTTTCAGTTCCAGCGTTTTCCAGCCGGGCACCAGGATGGCCGTTTCCGTCGCGCGGAATTCGTGCTCTGACACTCGTACCGTTAGCTTACCCTCCCTGTGCACGGCATCGGGCGCGAACTGCATCAGATAGTACCGGCTGATCAGTCCGTAGATTTTTTCTTCCGCGTCACTGAGTTTGCCGTTCGGCGTCGGGCGGCTGGTTGGGATAATAGCGTGGTGGGCGTCGACCTGTTTGTCGTTCCACGCGGAAGTCCTGCGGCCAAGGTCTGCGCCGTTGCAGGCTTGCTCCAGATCCGGTGCCACTCGGGCAATGGCTCTTATCACCTGCTCCCGCTGGCTGTAGTGGCCTTCCGGTAAAAACCGGCAATCTGATCGCGGGTAGGTGATGAGCTGGTGGCGCTCGTAAAGATTCTGGGCGGTATCCAGGACGTCTTTGGCACCCATGCGGAATAGCCGGCCTGCTTCAATTTGCAGGGCCGACAGGGAAAACGGCAGCGGTGGCGCTTCCGACCGATCCCGAAAGCGGGACTCGGTGATGGTGCCGGGTCGGTTTCGAACGCTGTCGGCAATCTGTTCAGCGACTTCCCGGTTGAGCAGGCGGTTCTCTTCATCCAGGTAATCCTGGAACTGCTCGTTGGGCTGCCAGCGGGCGGTGAAGGTTTGCTGGTCGGCTTCTTCCTCCTGAGCCCTGAACCTTGCTTCAATGCGGTAATAGGGCTTGGGCTGGAAGTGTTCGATGGTATTGTCACGTTCAACCACAAGGCCAAGTACCGGAGTCTGTACCCGGCCAACGGAATAGACCCCCTGTTCACCCTGCCGCTGATAACTGAGGGTATAAAATCGGGTCAGGTTGATGCCATAGAGCCAGTCGGCGCGTTGTCTGGCCAGGGCGGAATGGGATAACCGACGGAATTCCCGGTTGTCCCTGGGGCTCTGGATCGCCCGGGCCACGGCCGCTGGCGTCAAATCGTTGATCAGTATCCGTTGAACCGGGGCGCTGGCACCGAAATAGCGGATAACTTCGTCCACCAGCAGCTGGCCTTCCCGATCCGGGTCGCCAGCATGAATAATGGTCTTGGCCTGGCGAATCAGCGATTCCAGCACCTTTAATTGTTGCTGAACACTGTCCTTGGGCATGACTTCCCATTTTTCGGGAAACATGGGCAGATCTTCCTGGCGCCATTTTTTCCACGCGGGGTTATAACGTGCGGGCTCTGCCGGTTCGAGAAGGTGGCCGATGCACCAGCTTACGGTGGCAGCGTTTTCGCCATTGCCACAGCGTATCCAGCCCTGGCCTTTCTGGTGAGGGCCGGGGAGGGTGGCGGCGATGGCGCGGCCGAGGCTTGGTTTTTCGGCGATGTACAGGTGCATGGGGTTTGGGTGTTTTGGAATCGGGAGGGGAATGTGGCGCTTTGGCTTTATGGTGTCAAGGTTCGGGTGGTGCCTGGTATGTGTAGTAGACTGGTCGGTGAAGGGGAGGCGTCTGTGGCGATGGCTTTCCCAAAAGACGCCGTGAACCCTTCCATGGGGGCTTGGCGTTGCCATCCCTGGCAACGCACACTTTTGGGAAAACCATCGCCACACCCGCTTCTGACAACGTGCTATTCGCCTCTCCAGTTCAAACGCGGAGGCAGGAGTATTGAAACATGAAAATCCAGAATGCAATTGAAACCAAATTGAACGACGCCTTCGATGCGCGTGTTCTTCAGGTGGAGAACGAGAGCCACAAGCACAGTGTGCCGCCGAACTCTGAAACCCATTTCAAGGTGACTCTGGTGTCGCCGGAGTTTGAGGGGCAGATGAGGGTGCGAAGGCATCAGGCGATTTATAAGGTGCTTGCCGAGGAACTGGCGGGACCGGTTCATGCGTTGGCGTTGCATCTATACTCACCGGAAGAGTGGGAGGCGACGGGTCAGGCGGCGCCGGAATCTCCGAATTGTATGGGCGGGTCGAAGAAAGATCCGGCGATGGCGACGCGGACCGCACAGGGAGAGGGTTCATGAGTCAGTTTTTCCAGATTCATCCGGAGACGCCGCAGAAGCGTCTGATCAATCAGGCGGTGGATATTCTGCGTCGTGGCGGGGTGATCGTGTATCCCACGGATTCAGCCTATGCCATTGGCTGTCACCTGGGTGACAAGCAGGCGGCGGATCGGATCAAGCGGATTCGCCGTCTGGATGACAAGCACAACTTCACCTTGGTGTGCCGGGATCTTTCGGACATCGGGGTCTATGCCAAGGTGGACAACACCCAGTACCGGTTGCTGAAGAATTTCACGCCCGGGCCCTACACTTTCATTCTGGATGCCACCAGTGAAGTGCCCCGGCGGCTGCTTCATCCCAAACGCCGGTCAGTAGGCGTCCGTGTGCCGGACAATGCCATTGTTCAGGAGCTGTTGGGCGAGCTTGGTGAGCCCATCATGAGTAGCACTCTGATTCTGCCGGGCGAAACCGATCCGATGACAGACCCTTATGAAATCCGGGAAACCCTGGAGCATGAGCTGGATCTGATTATCGACGGGGGATTCTGCGGTATGGAAGCGACCACGGTCGTGGACTTTACCGGCGAGGCTCCGGTGGTTACCCGTGTTGGTAAGGGGGATCCGGCGCCTTTCGAGGTCTGATTCTCCTGATCCGTCTTTCCTTTATGCCCGGGCGTTCAGATTAAAGGCGTACGCCCGGCTATTCCCTGCAGCTTCGATTTGCTCGGCACTCACTGAGCGGCGCATGGTGTCGTAACGGTGCACGAGGTCCTGCAGGCCGTTAAATTGCTGGTTCTCGCTGATCAGTGTGTCCAATAGCGGGTTATTCACCCCGTACGCCTGATTCAGTTTGAGCGCATTGTCCATGAAATGCAGCGTTGGCTCGTTAACGCTGAGGCGATTGAACGCTTCCTTGAAGTTTTTGTTTACGTTCAGGTCTTTTTCAATCTGGATGCGTGTGTTGTCTGCGATTTTCCCTTCCACCGCAACGCTGCCATTCTCCGTTTTGCTCACGTTCAATGCGGTTGCCGGGTGCAGGTTGTATTCGGCAAGTTTGTGCCGCAGTGTTTCTCGAACGAAGGCAAGATCCTGCCCCACAGTTTGTTTGTAGTCGGTCATGGCCAGTCGGCGGGCTTTCAGCCGTGAGAGGTCAGACTGGTTGTTCTCCGAGGGTGTAAAACGGTCATCGCCAGGTGTCGGCTCGGTTTCCATGGCCTTTGCCTGTGCTTTGCCGGGCGCGGCTTCCGGCCCTGTTGAAGGCGTCTGGCGCCTTTCCATGGCCTGCTGGAACTGGGTGCTCGCCCGGATCAGAGATGTCAGTAGGGACATGGATGGGTTTCCTCCTTCGGTCAACCGGAGTGCGGTTTCCGAACAGTCAGCGTTGGGAATCACGAATGCTTGTCATCATGCTCTGCAGCTTTCAGGCCAACTCGATGAAGTCCCGGGCTGAGGGCTCCCTCCTTCCTTCATGTGTAAACGACTTTTCCCGGATCTGATCTGGGTCAGGAAATAATTGACGCATATCTATAAAGTTTGGCGACAGTTAGTTGTCATCACGAAACGTCAAAACAACGTCCTGGCCGCATGCCGCGCGGTCTCTGTGTCGGGTTACCATGAAAAAACAGTATTCCATCCGCTTTCTCTTACTTGCCGCTTTGGCGGCTGCCTTCTCCCTGGTGCTCGTGTTTACCGTAATCTACAGTGCAGACTCACAGCGTGATCATCTTGAAGAGTTCAGCCACAAATACGTGGATGGACTGGCAAAATCCTATTTCGATGGGCTGAATACCATGATGGTCACCGGCACCATCGGTAACCGGGATGTGCTTCGGAAAAAGGTGATGGCGTCTGAAGACGTGCTGGACGTGCGGGTGATTCGCAGTGACCATTTGAACCGGATCTTCGGCAACGGCAACGCGTCGGAACAGAAGCGGGAACCTTTGGACAAGAAAGCGCTTGCCGGTGAGCGGGTGGAGTCCTATTCCAGCAATGAGGACGGGCGAGTCTACACACTGATCGAGCCCGTGATCGCGATGGAGAACTATCAGGTCGTCAACTGTCTTGGCTGTCATCAGGCCAGTGAGGGAGACGTTCTTGGAGCCATTCGGGTGGACTATTCCATGGCTGACAGCGATGCCCGTTTGCAGCAGCAACTGCTGACCAGTGGCGGTATTCAGGTAGCCATCTTTGCTGCGGTGTTTTTCCTGACCGCCGCCGCTTTGAGTCGACTGGTGTTTTCCCGTTTGCGGCGACTCCACGACCGCATGGACGAGATCTCCAGAAATTCTGACCTGACCATTGAGCTTGAGGTTACCCGCAACGACGAGATCGGTTCCGTGTCCCGGGCGTTCAACCGGATGATGGCGAAGATACGGGAGAGCATGAATACCGTCATGGACAACGCCGAACAGGTTGAGCAGGCGGCCAGAAGCATTGCGGGGAAGGCTGACACGACAGAGAGGGAAGTGCTTGCCCAGCGTGACAACACAGATCAGGTGGCCAGCGCCACTACCGAGATGGCCGCATCTGCGGTTCAGGTCCGGGAAAATGCCATTCATACCACCCGAAAATCCGCAGATACTGCGGAATCAGCGAGCAAGGGTGAGAGCCTTGCCCGGAATGCAGTAAAAAGCATCGAGGCATTGAACACCGAGGTCCAGAGTGGCGCAAAACGCATTGAGCAGCTGGATCAACGTACCAGCCAGATGTCGGATATGCTGGAGGTAATCTCCAATATCGCTGACCAGACCAACCTGCTGGCGCTCAATGCCGCCATCGAGGCGGCCCGTGCCGGAGAGCAGGGGCGCGGTTTTTCTGTGGTGGCCGATGAGGTGCGTGCGCTGGCGTCGAGAACCCAGGATTCAACGGAGGAAATCCGGAACACCATCAACGGACTGAAGGGAGAGGTTGTCGATTGTGTGGCCACCATGCGCCATGCCTCTGAGATGGCAGAGCATCAGGTTTCAGCCATTCTGACAGTAGAGTCTGAACTGCAAACCATTGCCTCTGCTGTGCGGGAGATCACCAACCTCAATCAGGAAATGGAGAGCGCTGCCAACGAGCAGAGCGATGTCTCCGAATCCATTAATCACAACGTGATTGAAATCAGTCGCTCGGCAGAGCAGACCTCCGGGGATGCCAAGGAGACAGCGAGAATTGCCGGAGACCTTCTGGCCATGGCCGAGAATCTCAGGAAAACCATCGAACAGTTCCGGCTGAATCAGGAAAGCCGCCTTTAGAACGGCGGCGTGGGTCTGGCGACAGGCTCAGCCCCGATGGTCGGAAACAAAGGGGTTGGTGGCTCGCTCCCGGCCAAAGGTGGACATCGGACCGTGTCCGGGAATGAACGCAACCTCGTCGCCGAGCGGGAACAGCTGTTCCCTGATAGAGCGAATCAGTGTTGCGTGGTCGCCCTTTGGAAAATCCGTGCGTCCGATCGAGCCATGGAACAGCACGTCACCTACCAGCGCCAGACCGGATTCCTTGTGGTAAAAAACCACATGTCCCGGTGTGTGGCCGGGGCAGTGAAGGACTTCCAGGGTCTGGTTACCCACGGTGACCTGCTGCCCATCTTCCAGCCAGCGATCCGGGGTGAAAACTTCCGGGGCCGGAAACCCGAACATCTGCGCCTGCTGGGGCAGGCCAACAATCCAGAAATTGTCTTCCTTCTGCGGCCCCTCAATGGGAATACCCAGCTCTTTGGACAGCTCCGCAGTTCCGCCGGCATGGTCAATGTGGGCATGGGTAAGCAGAATTTTTTCGACCGTCACGTCTTCCTCAGCCACAGCGGCGCGAATCTTCTCCAGATCCCCGCCCGGATCGACTACGGCTGCTCGGCGCGTCTTTTCGCACCAGATCAGTGAGCAGTTCTGCTGGAAAGGCGTGACCGGAATGATTCTGTAGTTCAGTGACATACCTGTTCTCAATCGCTGAAGAAATGGCTAGTGCCATCAGTTTACTGGAACATCCCGCGTAACAACGAACGCGCCCCGCAAATCGCCCTCGGAGAAGCCGGTCGCCTTGTCTTCAGGATAGAGTTCAGCCAGTTTTGCCTTCACCTCCGGGGCGATGGACTTACCGTGACAGCCAAGGCAAAGTTTCTGTGTCGGGATGGCGCTCATATATTGGAACGCCGGCTGTCCGGACGCTTCGGAGACCTGCCAGACCTCCACCGGTTTTCCGTTCTTTACCGGCTGTCTGTCCATGGCCAGCAGCTGGATCTCCTGCCAGTCGGTCGGGGTGTTTTCCGGGTTCCGGACTTTCAGACTGGTCCGACTGATTACCCAGCCGCCGCTGCTGTTGTTGCTGGCGATTTCCGGTGCCACAGTCTTGCAAACACCAATACCGTTTGTGAGGCCGCCTTCTTTGATGGCCGCCTGGAGCGCCTGCTTCAGTGAGCCGCCGAAGCTTTTCACCAGGGAACGTGCTTCGGCAACCATTGCTTTCGGGCTATCTGCTTGGGGTTGCGCGAGAAGTGGCATGGAAAGCAAGGAGCATAGCAAGGCTGTTGTGATGGTCGGTTTGGTCATTGAATCTCTCCCGGGCTTCTTGGCTTTGGAATAAGTATATAACAAAAGAATAATCTCAAATTGAGCCAGGACAGATTCCGGTAGAGCCGATGAATGATTACCACGCCAGCCAGATAACGTGGCGGGCACCCTTGCCGGGTCGCAAGGCCCTCACAGTAACGGGCTCAACAGAAAATCCTGCCCGTCGCAGCCTCTCTGTGAAGGAATGCTCCTGGCCGGCAGACCAGTAGGCAAGGATGCCATCAGGTCGCAGGGCGTTCTGGGCGGCCGCAATGCCATCCGGTGAGTAGATCCAGTTGTTTTCTTTGCGGGTGAGGCCTTCCGGGCCGTTGTCGACATCGAGAAGGATGGCATCCCATTCGCCGTCGCTGTTTCTGAGTAATTCGGCCACATCACCAATGTGAACCTGCGCTCTCGGGTCGTTCAGCGGGTTGCCCGCCGCAGAGCCCAGCGGCCCGCGATTCCAGGCTTCTACTTCGGGAACCAGCTCGGCTACCGTCACCTGCGCATCGTCGCCCAGAGCGGCCAGCGCTGCTGCCAGCGTGAACCCCATGCCCAGGCCGCCGATAAGAACCCGGGGAGCAGGCTGATCGGCAATCCGTTCGCACGCCAGGGTGGCAAGAGCATCCTCCGAGCCGTGGATCCGGCTGTTCATCAATTCTCCGGTGGTGCCGGCAATTTTGATGGAAAATTCATCATTGCGTTGCAAAAGACGTAATCGGGTTCCCTTGCCGGGGATCATTGCGGTTCCGATTTCGGTAAAGCGGGCCATTGAGAAGTCCTGATGTCGGTAAGGAGGGGCAGTTTAGCTCGCCTGGAGCCAGGTTGAATATCACGGACCGAGAATCGGGGTTAAGAGAGGTGGTACCCCCGGCAGGAGCCTAAACGGATACTTAACGAATTGATATATATAGCGTTAAATCTTGGATATGGCACTGAGTACCCGCAAAAGTACCCGCAAAATCTCGCGCTGCATGCCAAGCCAAATATTGAGGCGGCCCTCCACTGCATTCAAAGATCAAAACAATTTCTTGCGCTAACCAGGAACTCGAACTATCGTAATACGACGTAATACGATAAAAGAATGTGATGAGCAAATACCCAGCACACGTAAACGTCAAGTTATCCGCAAATATCCTGGAGGAGGTGGAGCAGTACAGAGCAGAACTCGAGCGCTATATGAAACAACCCGTTAACCGTTCTGTAGCTGTCAGAATGCTGATTGTTTCGGGATTGGAAAACGAGAAGAAAAAGCCGAAAGGCTGAAGAGACGCCCCGGATCTGCGGCAACAGACCCAGGGCAACACATCGGCAACCACTTGAAGGAGTACGCCGACATGCAAAACCAGAATAACACAGTCAACGATTACAGATTCGACGCAGAAGAAGGTCGCGCTGCATCTCAAACCCTTAATGGAGGTGCGGCGATGACCGAAAACACTTTCAATCTGATCTATGGCGCAAGAACAAAACTATTCGATGCCGACGCTATGTTGATGTTTTTGAACAAAGAGGAAAATCTTCAGAGCATCCTTAACCAGGACTCGCCGGAGGTGGTTCTCAAGGCCATGATTAACCACGCGGCCAATCTCGTTTCAGAAGCCACTGGTGACGCCACAGCTGTTATTGAGGGAATTCAGAAAGCGGAAGGGGCTAGCCAATGAAAAAGATCTACCAACGCCAACAACTGACCATTCCGGAGCATGAAACTAACGATGCCTTCGATGAAGCTATCCGCGATGGCGAGTTATTCCTTTTCAAAGGACATGTAACAGGATTCGGAGTCCGGATTTATCCAGGCGGGATCTGCATACCGGATGAACCAACCACCAGAGCAGATGCTGAAGCCATACAGGCAAAGATCAGTGGTCAATTCCCGGAAGCTGAAGTGATACGGCAAGGCATGCCAGCCGAGTACGTTTCAGCTACTCAAGAGCCCATGCCAGGTGATTACTTTCACATAAGCTACGTTTCCGAAACAAAGCCCGGGGAGTGGGGGACTCACACAGATTTGAGGCATCACACTTACAAGCAGGCGATTCAGAAAATGGAGGTTCTCTGGAACGCCGGATATAGCGGAGTCACGCTTTTAAGAATCCGAGCTGATGAGCCAGTAGCAGCGGAGGCCGCACAATGAGAGACAGCGCCCTAACCCTGGACCCATACACTAAGGAAGTATCCATTCTGATAGGCGACAAGGTACACGTTTGCAGCTATCGGGAAGCAATCGAAAACCCGAGGTTTTCCGCTTTCCTATTGCCGGGAACGAGAGAGTTAATCGCTCTCAACTTGGAGGCGGCAAAATGAGCTTTCTCATTCTACGACTAGACAATCAGCCTGCTTTTAGGGGCGAGAAGTTAGCGCCGGAGATGGCGCGAATACTCCGGGATATGGCCGAAAGCATGGATGGGGGCGAAATGCCGCCGCCTGAAGGCTGGCTCATTGACGACATTGACGGCAATGCGGTGGGGGTAACCTTCTACTACCCGGAGCCGCGTGACAGGATTCACGCCGTAAAGTAACCGCTTGGACCTAGGCGCAACAGTGAGCCCTGGCCTAATCGCCGGGGCTTTTTTGTCTGACAACCTTGTCGTTTGGTGTCGCGTTATGTTGGGCTGGTACGAGTTGCTATCGGGTTTTATCGGGCGGTCAGGGTTTGCAAAGAGCTGCAACTTGGTAATACCTCTCCATTCTTCTGAAAACCGCGCCAACGCTTATGACCTACTGCGAGATTATTAGACAAACTTGGGTTGCGGCTGGAGGTTTGGACGCCCCAACTCAGGCAGGGCGGCGCTGGCGGACAGGCATACAATAACCAGTGTCGGGAATTTTCATACACGGCGTGGCTTTCTTTATGAGTTTTCGGACCATTACGCGCGCGTTGGGGATGCGCACTTTGCTGCGCACAGCTCAGAATTCGATGGTTTGAAAATGACTAGTCTTTCTAACTTAGCCGGAATTAGATTGGCAGCCCGCAGTGTGTGCTAATTTCAGAGGGTATCAATAAGCTTTTGAGCCTGAATTGGTTCCGGCTAGTCGTTTGCGAGGAGTGAGAGGCTTTCTGATGAAAATTGCACTGTACGCAATAACCGCTTTTGTCGGCGCTTTGGTTGCACTGTGGTTGAGCGGATCCGTTCTTTATGAGGGGAGGCGGCTGGTCCTCATGGATGGCGTTTTTTTCGATGTTGGTTTGGTTGGTAGCATCTTGGTCCCCGCTCTGTATCTTCTCGCATACCTTTACACTGGTTGGCTATTTTTCCGAAACGTGTGCTTTCGGGCACCTTCTTTTCTTCTGGCAGTTTTGGCCAATGTGACCGCTTGCCTGTCAGGAGTCGTCATTGCCTACTTTTTTTACGATGTTTCAATATTGATGAGATGGGCTGCCGGGCTCGCCGTCATAGGGATGCTCGGCTCACAGGCTTGGTTTATATCGAGAATTTTCTTAGTCTCGGCGACCTCCGACTGATGCTTTTATGCTTATAGAAATGCTCGGTATCCCTGCCTTTTTATGGAGTGACAAAACTCGGTTGTCCCGCGTGGAGCGGGGCTCATCCGTGAGCGAATGGGGCGGGACGTTGCCGGGTTGCCGTATGGCTCCGGGCGGGGAAGTTCGGGTCGATCTATTCAAATGTCACAGTCTTAAGCTCTTGTTTGTAGGCCCTGGTTCTTTTTAACTGGTGAGGCGCTATATATGCCCGAAAATTTGCCGTTCACCGAGTGGCTGCTCGGGCCTCGCGGTCTGGCTCATTCGACAGGGACCCACGAGTAATGCGCCGAAACGAGTTGGTTTGAAGGCGAGTTTATGGATAGCCGTGATTCTGGTATCAAATGGGTGGTTGTAGGCTGCGTCATACTCTCGTTATGGTTTGGTGTTGTCAGGGACCAAGTTGGTGCTGGCAGCGCTGTGGTGATTACTTTGGTGCTGTTGATAGTCGGCTATTTCGCCAAGATGGAATAGAGCGCCTCCTTGCGCTGGACATTCCTTTTTTGGACTCCGAAAACCCCTTATTCCCGCTTCTCACCGGTCAGGAGAACAAAGGGGTTCATTGTCTCGCCCTCCAGAATCAGGCTGGCGCCTTCCACTGAGCGTTCTACTTGGCCGGCTGGGTAGTGGAACAGTATCCCGCCCATATCGTTTAAGGATTTCGCCAGCGCTGCGTCCGCTTCACCCTGGCTTGCCTGGTTCATTGCACTCACCGCCTCACTGAAGAATCTAGTGCCAGCCGGCCCGGAATAGCCGTAGAACCCCTGAATACCAGAGCTCAGTTCGCGTATCCCGAAGAAGCCGCCGAGCATGTAGGAAAGCTGCTCTCTGGCGAGAACTCCGGCCATTTCCTCTGGATCCTCCAAGTCATCCCCACCAAATCCACGGAGAGCGCCGGAAACGAAGTAGCCAAGCACTGCAGGCACTGTGTAGAGCAGCAGGAAGTCAGAGGCGAACCGGCCAGCGTCCGCCATGCTCTCGAACTTGTTCAGCCGGTACCGCTCCGCCATGAGGTTCCAGGTCGTCACGAAGTAGCTGATGAAATTCGTGAACAATTTTAGAGCTGGGTGGCCCCTTTGAATCTGAGCCAAATCCTTAATCTGTCCTCCGCCCTGGGCGTCTATAACAGCTTGGTCGGCCATGGATATAGCGTTTGCTTCCGTCGCGCCCTCGCTCTGTGCCTTTTCGTAGGCGCCCAGCCAGGTCGGAATATCAACGGTCATCTGCATGCGTGTGATGAACCAGAAATAGGAGTCTTCAACCCAAGAGAGCTTTCCGCGTCCTCGCATCTGGTTGCGTATGTCGTTTATCTCTCGGCTTTGTGTGAACACGCGATCCTTCATAAATGGAGATACCTCGAAGATCCAGGCTGCCGTGTTCTCCATCTTGGCAGCGTCTCCAATCCAGCGCTTCACGCCCCGGCCAATCCATTTGGGGCCTACCCGAACAATGGAGTTCGTGATACCCAGCGGCTGCATTGCGGCGGTTCCGATATTCCAGCCCATTGAGGCAATCGTGACCCCGTTTCTCAGATGCTTCAGGGCTTTCTCATGGGCGTGAATGGCGGGCACGTCACCGGCCGCGATATCGTCAACGGCGGCCTTCATGGTCCGGTAGACATTGTTTCCGTAGGCGCTGTAGATCGATTCCTGAACCGACTGTGACTGTAGAATCCGGTTAACGTCCAGCAGCGCTTCATGGTGGGTCAGGTCGTGGATGACCTCGTTGAAGTGCTCGAAGATAGTGCCGAAATCCAGGCGTACAGGCAGAACCACCCCTTCAACCCGGGCCTTGGTGAATCCTCGCTTCGTGGTGGCGGCTGTGAAGGCGCCCTGCATCGTCTTCTCGGCCATTTCCTTCACCCGGTCGGAGTAGGCCTTTTCGCTCTGGCGCTCGTCATAGGAAAGAGGGAAGTAGCCACCCGGGAAAGTGCCGTATGGCGTTTGGATCGGTTGAGCTGGCACCTTCTCAGGGGCAATACCCTTTACCCGTTTCTCTTTCGCCTCGATCTCTGGCCAAAGGCTGTTCACCAGATCCAGGACGCCTTGCACGAATTCCCAGTCTCGTTTTTCAAGTCGGTTGATGGCAGCCCGCATCTGTTCTTCCGTCCAGCCTTTGCGCTGCTGATAGCCGGCGACAAGCTTTTGCCAGTTATCCGCGGTTCCGGCATTGAGGGCCATCATCAGGAGGCCCTGCTTGCTCAAGCTATAGTCGAGTTCCGGAATGTACTCTTTGCGGTAGAAGCGGGAGAGCTCGCCCGGATTGTACTTTTTGAACAATCTGGCCAGCGCCTCGTTATAGATTCGTGTCCGTTCGGTCTCCAGGTCGCCTGCTTCATTCAATGGCTGCATCACCATCTGCCAGAGCGTCCCACCGTCTTTGCCGCCATCCATTTCGCGTATCAGGCTGGAGAGGCGCCGGTGAGATGCCAGGTAGTTGCCCACCACATACCGGGCTTCCTGGAAGGGGAGGCGGGTCTCTACATCGTCCTTGGCCTTTCGGTTGGCGTTTTCGGTGATGCCTTCCACCACCTGGCGGCGTGCCTCTTCCAGCTCACGTTTTTGACGATCCTTGAGCAACCGGCCTTTAAGGCTTGCCACGTGTGCGATGTTCCGGATGGAGTCGTAGACACCTTGCAACTCCTCCATGGTTAGTTCCCGATAGTTCACCCGTTGTGAGCGCTCCAAAACGTCCTCAGGGATATCTACCGGTAGGTCGTTTGCCTGCTGCTCTTCGGTCCATGCGCGCAACGATTGGCGCCGCTCTAGCTGTCGGACTGAAACGCGGCGGAATTCGTATTGGTCGATAATCGCGTCAATCTGTTCGAGGTAACCACCCCCAGCCTTTGCAATGCGTTGGCGTGTGGCCTTGCGGTTAAAGCCTTTGGCGTACTGGTAAACCTTCTCTGAGGTCTCCTGAGCCTGTCTGGCTTCTCGGTATAGATAGTGATTCAGCAGTTGGCGCTGCTTTGCTCGGTATGCTCCCTCGAAATCCTGCCGAACGGCGGCCTCAAAAGCCTCTCGGCCCGCTTTCGCCTCAGCACGGCGGTAGAGGTCGGGTCTGATGTCCTTAGCACGTGTGCCGGCGATAACGGAGGCAGCAGTCTCTTTCAGCATCCTGGCGGGCGTGAGAGGGCGTCCGGTTCGGTTGCCCAAACTGTGCAACTTCTTCAGTTCAGTATGTAACAGCTCCGCCTGCTTCTCGTTATGGATGGCTTCAACTGTTTCCTGTGAAGCTTCACCGCTGAGACTGAGATCCGGATAGGCGGCTTTCATTGCGGCGTCCGCTCTGGCCTGTGCCTCGTCCGCAATCGGCTGGGTCTGGATAACGGCTCTCACAAGTTCATCACCTGAGCCAAAGCCAAGCACCTCGGCCAAGATATCCGGGTGCACTCCGGTTCCTTTTCTGGTGTAGATGTAGGTGCCTTTCATCGACTTCAGCTGCTTCCAAACGTCGCTGTCAGCCGGGTACATGTCCGCCAAGGCCTGCCGGTTCAGTTTCATGGCCCGCAGAGGTTCAGGAAGGGCGCTACCGTCAGGCATGACGCCTTTTTGCAGAAGGGAGCGGGCAACGTATGCCATTTCCTCGTTCATGGCCTTCAGCGCCTTCTCATGCTCTCGCTTGGTCTCCTGTTTCCACCACCGCTGATTGACCTTGTCCAAATCGGCCATTTGGCGACGGGTCAAGGTCTCCTCGGCGTCGTTTCTTGCCTGGGTCACCAGATCCCGGTATCGGGCGCGCTCCTGTTCGGTCCAGTTCAACGACTCGATATCTGCAAGGCTGGCGGAGTAGGCGGCGCCTTCCCGGGCCTGTGCGATGGCTTCATCAGTCGCAAACATCCGGTCCATTACCTGGCGCACTTCATCTGATAGCTGAACATTGAGCCGGCTAATTCGTTTATAGATCGAGAGCAGCCAGGCACGGAACCGGGAGAAGATGGATTGCAGCTCCGGCGTAGGGGCCTTGCCCTCCATCAGGTAAGCCTCGAAGCCGCGCGCGAATTGCTCGTGTTGCTCGGTTGCTATCGAATCGCGGCCTGGGACCTCCAGCCACTCAAGCAGGCTCTGGTATTGAGCTCTGACCCGCTCGCTGGCGTTGTCCCGGCTCGACAGGTCTCCCAATACCTCCAGGAAGAAATGCCCTGATTCATGGAGGAACGTGGACAGGTTGGCGTTTTCCATGAGCTCAATCTGAAAACGTTTGTCGTCCCGGTTAAATCGAATGCGGCCGCGATTCCCTGCGCTGGTCTCGTCACCCTCTGAGCCCTGAGAGAGAACCGTTTCAGAGTCGATTGGGCTCCGGCTTTCCATGCGGCGCAGCGCGGCCTTGATAGAGTCGTTGTCCATCTGGGCAACTGGCAAACCGAGGCGGTCCAGCTCGGCGGCGATGGCGGCCACGTCTTGCGAGCGTTCACCGGCGTTCAGCGGTTCTGATGTTTGGGGCTGTTGTTCAGGGGCGGTGTCCGTTTCAGCTGTCGCCTTCTCGCGTATCTCATTGAGTACGGGATCCAGCGAGTCCAGGTTATTGGCTGTCAGGGCCTCTGGTAGTTGTTGAGAAATGTTGAGATTGTAAGAGCGAAACAGCTCGTGGGGATCAAGGCTTTCGCTTTCGGCCTGAGTCTCGAAAAATGCCCGGTAAAGCGTGGCGTTGCGCTCAGCGGTGCGGCGCTCCATGCCGGTTGCGGCCAGTGCCTGGGTAACTTCCTGAAAAACTCGGTCACCGGAGGCCAGCAGTTCATCCTTCTGCGCACTCAGTACATCGTCCAGCGCCGGCCGCGCTTCCTCGCTCATCCAGGCCTCAGCCTCTGCCGGGCTCATGCCGAGCGGTTGCGTTCTGGCGAGCTCAATAAAGTCTTCTGCCAGCTCCAGGGGCGCAATGATTGAGGCGAAGTCCTCCATGGATACCGCGATATCAGAGCCGGTGGCGAGTCCTTCGGTGTACTGACTGCCTACAGAGTCCATGCGTTTGGCGTATTCATCCGGATCCATGTCCCGGGATTGGAAGAGCTCACGGAAATCTTCGGCGCCAATGAACACTTCTTTCGCGGGCGCCTGTTCGTTCAGCTTGGCTATCAGTTCTTTCAAGGCTTGGGTGTCACGCTTCTGGAGCTTGGTCTGGTTCACCGCCTCTTTCACATTGGTGAGATACGCTCTGTCTCGCTTTGCCGTGCGGTAGTCCAGCGCTTTGCGGGTGAAGGTCTCAGCAATTCGACGGCCACCAAACACAGCGACTTCGGGCGTGGACGTGGCAGCGCCAGCAATCATTTCTATGGCGACTTCAGCCCCATCTACTTCACCATCCGCCAGCAGCTGGCCAAGGGCCTCACCACCGCCCTCAAAGGCTGACTGAACCGGAACCTGGGCCATGACGTTCAGCAATTCTCGTTGCGGCCCTGTTAGCGCTCTGGAGCCGATGGTGGCCGGTGCCAACAGCTTACCGGCTACTCCGAAACTCAGCAGATCCATGGCGGCTACACCTCCCGCCTTCAGAACTGCCTCGCCCCCAATTTCTTCCATCAGGTCGGAATCTGCGAAGGTCGCCAGCAGTACATTGGTGTCTGTAACGTCCACCCCAGCTTTCTGCAGTCGGCCAAGGATCTCAAGACTTCGTTCAGTTTCAAATCCGATAGCGGCACCGGCAGTACCAAAGGTGGCGGCGCCCATGGTGAGCATTGGCACGGATAGCGCAGCGGCTCTGGTGGCTTCCTGAAGGATGATTTCGGGGTCATTGAAGATTGCACTGGCAACACCGGTGAGGCCCTCAGCTTCTGTCAGGCGCGGGTTTCTCGGCAGTCCCTGGCGCTCTGTCTCAGTCTCTACGGTCGCTTGTGCGGCCTCTGTGGCTGATTGCTGGCGGTATCCAAGAAGCTCTTGGCGCTTGTCCTCCGACTGTCTGAGGAAGTAATCGACATTGGAGTGAATGCCGAGCTCCCGGACCCGCTCGTCTGTTTGGGCCCACTCGCGGGCCTTTTCCCGGCCCTGAGTCTGCAGGATCTCCTCAGCTTGCTCGAGCACCGGAATTACCGGAGCATTGGCCGCGGCTTTCTGCGAGGTAAAGGCAGACCGAATGCTGAGGAGGGCATCGCGTACAGGAGTGACCAGATTTCGCTCCAGAGCGGTTTGTTCGTAGTAGTCACGGTTTTGGATGGCGTCATCAAGAGCCTTAATGTTGGCAAGGTCATCTCGGGACAGATCCAGGTTGTACTTTTCTGTGAGCCATTCCTGGCCAGGGTGAGAGAGTGCAGCCACCTGGGCGCCGGTCTCGCGCTGCCTGGCTCGAAATTCCACCTCCTGCTTGTGACCTTTGACGATTTCGGGGTTCAGTCCGGTGGCTCTGGAAAGGCCGATTACCTCAGCAATCTCATCAGGCGGGTTACCCATTGCGCGTTTCAGTGCGCGGTTTAGCAGCACGTTCCTTTGCTGTTCTACCTTCTTGATTGACGCCTCGTAAGGGTTGGGTGGCGCCAGCGGTTGACGTCTCTCCGGTGTTGCTGACTTATCATTTCCTATCGTTTTCTGGTCGATCTGGTCTGCAATCTCGTTGTATGGATTCACCATGGAAGCCTCCCGGCCAGCTGCTTCAGGAAAAGCGGTTGTAGAATTGCTGCATGTCATCGTCACCAAGCGCGCTGTTGCCCCGGTTGGTGTTCAAGTCGTTCAGCGTCTCGTATGCGGCCTCTATGGATTTGCCTTGCCTGGCCAGCTCATCTGCAACGTCCTGTAGAACAAAACTCAGGTGAGGCATTCCGATTGGCGTTGTGCCCTGAACAACCTCATCAAGGCTGTGCACTTCTACTGCCGGCAAGCATTCCCGCTGGTTAACCGTCTCCAAGTGCCTCTTGATCTCAACTTCGGGAAAGCCTCGAGCACGCAGCACTTCAGCAACCCTCACGAGGGCAGGAATTCGCTTCTCGTTGTAAATCGGCCCCAGTGGATCCGGCATAGTCGGAAGGTGTTTCTTGGAGGTTACCCAGCCGGGTTCTTGCGGTTCTTCGCCCTGTTCGAACGTTTCCCCTCGTGGCGCTTTCCAGGGGTGGTAGAGGTAAACCTTGGTGTTGGGGAATTCTGAAGGGTGATCTACCCAGCCATCACCGGTGGGCTCTGTGCCTTCCTCGAAGTTTTTCCCAAGTGGGGGAGGGGCAAGCTCTGGGTGGAATTTTGTTACCCGCATTGGTGTTTCTCCTCTGCTTGAAGCTGACGCTGTTTTTCGAGGTGGTCCAGTTCGATGAGTTTGCCGGCTGCGGCGAGGTCGCCTTGGTCTGCAGCGCTGCGGAGCATTGCGTAATAGGTCTTGAGGGCTTTCTTGGAGGGCTTGGCGTTGGTGGCGCCTCTTGTGCGTGCCATAGCGATACCTCAAACAAAAAGGTTTAAGTCAGCTTACGTTTTACTGTGTCTTTGTCTGACAATCTTCGTAATGTACTTTTGTCCTACTGTCCTACAATTATAACAGTTTTGCATTGATATATGCGCGGATAAACAGTGTTTATTCTTCGAGCTATGAGGGAGGTTTTCGGACCAGTATGCGCGCGTGAAGTTGGGCAATGACGACCAGGGCGGGAAGGTGTGATTCTTCCAGGGCGCCCCGGCCTCAGTTCAGTTGAAAGAGCCTTGTTTACTTTTCTCCCCAAACAGCTGCACGCCTTTCTACATATCTGAATACGTCGGCAAGGGGGACAACTCTACATCCGGCGACCCTTTCAAGCTGAAAATCACCATTTACTATGGCCACCTCCACTTCTAGGTTTGTCATCAATGCATATTTCGGTATTTCATAGACTGCCAGGCATGGCGCCTGGCCTTTAAAGTACCAACCTGGCTGGTAGCGTTCGGTGAACTCGGGTTGCGTCGTCTCATCACTCATTGACTGTAGTCCTGTTCTCTAATGGGGCAGTGCAAAGGTCGATGTAAGCCTGTCTAAGTGACGCGCCCTGTTCGCAGTAACGTTTCAGTGGGGCGTGGCAATCAGCGCAGGCCATGAGATGGTCTATCAGGTCTTCGTGAGCAGGCTTCCAAACCTGCATCCTCTGAACGTGTCCAGATCGATTCTCTGGTGAACGCTTGAAGCTCGGATAATCCTCTGTCAGCGGTATACCGTCTGAGCGCATCAGCCTGAAGTAGGCGATTAGATGGCTTCGACTGATTAGCCCTTCTGCTATGTCCTCCATGTCATCTTCAGACAGAAGGGATCTCAGGATGTTGGGGCAGGCCCCGAGGGTTTGCGCGATCTCATGCAAAGGAGCCTCAAGTCTTCGTGGCTTACGGTTTCGCTCAGCTTCTCTAGGTTCCTTGGGGTAACTGAGGTAACTGAGGTTACCTGTCTGATTTTCCTCACGGTTTTCGGTTACCTTGGCCTCTTTGCACGGGGTAACCGGGGTAACCGGGCGCTCTGCAAACTTACGCAATAGCTCGGCATAACTCATGGTTCTGGATCCTCCAAGCGTAGCGCGTACAGAGCGACGACTTGCCCTGAAATTTTCTTACGCTTCGAGCGTTTGTTGCCGTCCCGCTCCACTATCCATCCTGCGGATTCGACGGCTTCCAGAATACGAGGCATATCATGGCCATTGCCGGCTTCTTTCAGGCCTGGCGCGTTGAAGTAATAAACCCGGCCATCCTGGGTGTCCTCCCAATACCCGGCCCTGTCTCTAACCGGCGGAGCGATCTCATTCGTTGGGTTACGTTCGGAGAATCGGCTGTCACCGTGCCTCGCGATGAAGTCACGTATTCCGCTCAAGATTTGTCGGTGTTCCGTGCTGCCTTGCCCTCTGAATGATCGCCATTCGTTGAACGCATCCATCGCAGCAGTAAGGGCCTCTCCTTCGGCCCATCCAGTGATTTGGTACTCAGTGGCCTTCTCTCCTGCCATGGCAATCAATGCAAACGTACTGCCAGCCCGTGATTCGACGCCGTCCGACCCAGTGAAGCCGGGAAGGTTGCACGTTTCCGCGTACAGCCCGGGCAAGTCGCTCTCGTCTTGGATCAGGCGCGCCACAAACTCGGGGCCCGCCAAGCCGTAATCCTTGCTAGTGGCTTCCTTAAGGGCGTTCGAGAACTGGCTGCCACTCTCCAGGCCGTGCAGTTTGTCGAATGCGCCATGAACGCGATTCGTGCCTGGGAGATCCAGTAGACGGGCCTCCTGGCCAGCTTTCACTTTTTGTCCAGATTCATTCATGTGTGCAGAGAGACTTCGCTCACCGCTGGACAGGGCCATGATCCGCCAGCGTGCAGAAAGCCGGGCGCCACCGGTTCGCGCAGCTCTTTGCTTTCCGTGGCCATTCGCTAAGGCGTAGACGATTGAACCAATCTCTTTCGGATTGCTCTCACTGATTTCATCGAGGGGAAGGAGAGTGTCATTCCTTGCTGAAGCGGTAGCCTCGAGGCCATTGCCGGTTGCTCTCCAGGAGCAGACGAAATCAGGTGCTCCCCAAATACTGGCGGCGATTTGGAGTGCCGTTGTCTTTCCTTTGGATGAATCGCCCATCAGGTGGATACCGGCGCCACCGGTGTGCTGTTGGCGAGCCTTCAGAATCAGCGGGCCGGCGAAGGCAACGGAAATTGCCAACACCAAGACAGGGTTGCCTTCGCATCGCTTGGATACGTTGTTGCGCCATGACTCCAGGGTGCCGCGTTGAACATAGGCATCGTGGGCTGCATGCTCCGATTGAAAGCGTATTTCTGTTTGGCCGATAGTTGCCCCCGGAAGAACAAACGCATCGGTGTCAGGCCCCCAACCGGTTGTGGTCGCTGCAATGATCCACCGGTTTGGGTACTGGCTCATCATCCATTGCAGTAAGAGTCGCTGAGCTTGAAGGTTGTATCTAAGCCCATTGCTCAGCAGCTCGCCTCGCAATTCTTCGCCACTGCCTTTAAGCAGATGTAACGGGGCTGCCCATTCCTTCCACTTGCCGGATGGATCGCAGAACCGCAAAAGTAGCCCGTGATTGCTCCCATGCTCGTCTTGAGTAAGGGCAATTGAGTGGATTGGAGTGCTTACCCATGTGTCCAATGGTTCCGGTTCACTGTCACCGTGTGCCTTGCTCCAGCCGTGCCAGTACAGGCCTGGCTTTTGAAGCTCGCCGTTCAGCTTGAACCAATCATCATGGGTCGCAAAACACGGGCGGTTTATCTTCGCTTCCTCAGGAGCTTTAGGGGGTGTCGTGAGTGGGCTTTCCGGGTTGATAGTTACCCCGGTTACCTCAAGTTTTTCGTTGGGGTTACCGCTGGAAGCGTTGGGAGACAGGGGAGTTACCCCGGTTACCTCGGTTACCTCCGAAATCTGTAGTGCAGTGCTGGTTTCGCTCATGCTGCCCCCTTCCGCCAATTTGACAGGTCGTTGAAGTCGGAAAGGTTTAGAGGGGCTGCTGGCGGCCACTGCGGAAGCGCATATCGTGCACCAGCGGCCAAAGCCGCAGATCTGGCGGCGGTCGCTCCCGGATTGCCTGGTGTTGTCCGGTCATCATCTCCACATACGATCAGGTCGGCATCGGGCCAACGGTTCCGGGCTCCTGTTGCGACTGCCTGAAGGTTTCCGCAGTCCACTGCAGCTAACACCAACGCGGCAGGATCTGACTCTGCGAGGGTGCAGCCGGTGGCCCAGCCTTCGCATATCAAAACGCGGGCAGGGTAGTCCGGTCCATCCACGACGATGAAGTGACCGGCCTTCTTTCCGCCAGCCATCAAACGTTTCTCACCGGCTTCGTCTATGGTTTGCAGGCTCCAGGCCTTACCGTTGAAATCCGTCAGCAATAACACAAGCTCTCTGCCATGCTGGCGGGCTCTGTGCGGCTGTATCCCCTTTCGTAGAAGGTAGGGATGAAATTGGTCGGCTGTCGCGGAAGAGTGCCAGCGGCGGCCTGCTTCGATGGCTCTGGCTTCCCATTGGCGGGCCTGCTCTTCCTCTCTGGCTTCTCGCGCTCTATCCATTCGGCGCTTCAGCTCTCGCTGTTCAGCTCGCGTCATGGAGTTTAAGTGACCGGCTATCCACTTCATTTCTGCCCCGGTTGCCCAGTCTCCGGCAATCACCACAAACGGAAGGCTTCGATCATGGTAGGCAATCAACCATCCGTTTTTGCTTCGAGGCTTTGTGACTGTTCCAAATCGCACAGGTTTGCCCTCCGCCTCAGCCAGTCGTGAGAGGAGGGCGTCAGGATTCGCGGGTTCTATACCCGCTTCAAGCAGAGCTGTGCGTATTGAATCTAGGAGGGATGCGTATCCTCCAGCAGCTTCGTCGTGCTTACGATTTACTGTGTTTTGATCCGATTGTCCGATGCTATACTTGAACCGGGTCTGGCGCTTGGCTTCTTCGGGAGCGGGCGCTCTTTTCATTTCTGGCCCTCCCTCATAGTGACGTAACCAAGCAGCGCTTCCATCGAAACAACTTTGCAGCCAGATACCTTCTCGACCTTCAGCTCATCTCGGCCTACGGCATCTGTTACTTCTGATGCGGTCAGATTCAAAGTGCGGGGCACTTCGGACAGAGCCATGTACTGGCGGCCGGCTTTCCAAAAAAAACCGGGTTTAACTGGCGGTTGAACTCTCATAAGTCACCTTTACCGAATTCAGATTGTGCGAGCCCATACCCAGTGAAGGGCATTAGGCTAAATCAGAGCTTTGGCCTGGCTTATGCGGCGCGGTCGCGCTCGGCAATGCGGGCCTGAATCCACTGATGGACCTCTGATTCAATCCAACCAACGGCAGAGCCATTGCGTGAGAGTTTGATTGATTGCGGGAACTCGCCGGCACTCTGCAGCGCGTAGAGCTTGCTACGGCTAAGTCCTGTGCGGCGGAGCGTTTCGGAAAGTCTCAGGATTGAGTAATCTGATGTGGACATAACTACCTCATGGATCTGGTATCAGTTATGCCGTATCGGGAAGGGATGCAAAACGTAACAGGGCGGCGGTTTAGCAGAATTGTGCTATATCAGCCTTGCTGTTATCGTTAATGGGCTATTAGGGGTCTCACTTCTTAATAGCGCCCATCCGTTCTACGGCTCTGGGTTCGGGTGGGATGCGGTTGCCGCTACGCTTCCGTATCCCGCTCACTTCATCCGAACGTTTCCAAGGTTATTTCAGACCATCCGAGTGCACAATCACCACTTCTTGCACACCCCGTGCCAGTCTCGCTGGCATCATCTGAACCCCCTGACGTCCTGACGCTTCCCAATGTATTAAGTCCTGATGAAGTCCGCAAGTCACGCCCCATCAAATTGCCGTCGATGAACCACCCGAAAACCCCTGATTTTTGTGGCGTTCGTTCCCGTCCGTGGTTATTCGTGTTTATCCGTGTTAATCCATGTTCCACTATGAGTCACTATGATTTACCAAGGCTATCATGATATTTTTCTATCGGTAATAAAAATTCAATACAAAAATATCATTGATTTTGTTGCCCAGTGGCTTTGAATGGCACTACTTTCCCGCCTTTTTTGAGGTTGTCGAGGTAATCGGCCCATTGCTGCATCATGGCGGTTCGTTCCTCAATTCGGGCAGATCGGTTGTACGCGGCGGCTACTTGGTTGCGCTGTCGGTGTGCGAGTTGGAGTTCAATAACTTCCGGTGGCCAGCCCATTTCATGCAGGAGCGTTGAGGCGGTCGCTCTGAATCCATGCCCGACCATCATTTCGCTGTCATAGCCCATGCTTCTCAGGGCGGTATTGATGGTGTTTTCCGACAAGGGGCGGCCTGGCTTGATCGACTCGAAAACAAACGGCCTTTTCCCGGTCAGTTGCTTGAGCGGTTTCAGGATCTCGATAGCCTGGCGGGGGAGGGGGATTTTGTGGTCTGGCACTTGGCCGGCCCTTTTCGCCTTCAGCGTCCCTTTCATCCGGTCGCCGGGAACAATCCATATACCGGCCTTGAGATCGATCTCATCCCAAACAGCCTTTCTCAGCTCCCCAGGGCGCAAGAACAGCATAGGGGCCAGCTGCAGGGCGGCGCACGTTGCCGGCTGTCCTGAATAAGCCTCAATGGCTCTGAGCAGGCCTCCAAGTTCGTCAGGCTTCGTGATGGCGGCTCTGTTCTGTGCGGGTACCGCTTTCAGGAGTCCCCGCAAATCGGCGGCAGGGTCTCGGCTGGCTCTGCCTTCGGATATAGCGAAGCGGTATATCTGGCTGATTCTCTGGCGCATCCGGTGCGCGGTTTCGTGCTTGCCCTTGGTTTCGATCTTGCGCAATACCTGCAGAACCAGAGGCGGCTCAATCTCAGTTATTGGCATAGTGCCAAGGTGCGGATAGATCCAATTGGTCAGGCGGTTGCGGGTAACGTCTATGGTGCTGTCCTGCAGCTGGCCTTTCTGGAGCTTGAGCCAGTCCTCGGCAACGGCCTTGAAGGTATTGGAAGCGGCTGAAAGGTTCTTGGCGCCCTCTGAGCGGCGATGCGTAACGGGGTCTTTCTTCTGTGCCAGGAGCTTGCGGGCTTTGTCCCGACCTTCCCGGGCTTCCTTGAGCGTAACCTCTGGATAGCTTCCCAGGCTGAAAACCTTTTCCTTTCCGCCAAACCGATAGCGAAACCACCAGACTTTTGATTCAGGTTTGACTACCAAGGTCAGGCCGCCACCGTCCGCCAGCTTTCGCCGTTTCTGGCCTTCCGGCTTTGCTGCCTTGACCATTTTATCCGTGAGTTTGTTTGTCTCTCTGGCCATACGCACCACCTGTGCTGATTTGCGGGTACTGGCTGGCCAAACATTGGCCAGTACCCTCAAGAGTACCCGTAAAGTGTGGGTACTTCCATACTTGTCCCATTGTGTCCGAAGTGTGCTAGTATTGTTTGTGAAGTCTTGCAGCGCGGGGCTTTCAGGGGAGTTTGTGGATGCGGCTGGATGCTGTCTTGGTACCCCCGGCAGGACTCGAACCTGCTACCTTCCCCTTAGGAGGGGGACGCTCTATCCAGATGAGCTACGGGGGCATTATCGCGAGAAGGGCGGTATGATAGCGGGCTAAGACCTGAGGCTCAAGGTTCTGTCCGGTTTCAGAGAATGCCACGGAGTGTGTTTTGCCAGATCCTTTCTCGCTGAGCGTGATTGTTCCCGTGTGGATGGAAGCGGCAGGTGTAACCGACACCCTGCGCGCCCTGCAACCGATTCGTAACCGGGGGCATGAGGTGGTTGTCGTTGATGGCGGCAGCACCGATCGAACCGTTGAGCTGGCCCGGCCACTTTGCGACAGGGTGGTTGGGTCAGAGAAGGGCCGGGCGCTTCAGATGAACGCCGGCGCGGCAGTTGCAAACGGCGATCTACTGTTGTTTCTGCACGCAGATACGCGCCTGCCGGAAGAAGCTCTGGAGCATCTCGCAAGTTTCGTCCATTCCCGTCGCGCCTGGGGGCGGTTCGATGTGCGGCTGAGTGGTGAGCGGCTGCTTTTCCGGGTTATTGCCTGGTTCATGAACCAGCGCTCGCGCCTGTCAGGCATCTGCACCGGTGATCAGGCAATTTTCGTAAGGCGGGACGTTTTCGACGCCCTGGATGGTTTTCACCCGATGCCGCTCATGGAAGATGTCGAATTCTCACGCCGTCTTTGCCTGGTGTCCCATCCTTTCTGTATAAAAGAGCCAGTCGTTACCGATAGCCGCCGTTGGCAGAAATACGGTGCCTGGCGAACGATTTTTCTGATGTGGCAGCTGCGCTGGCGGTATTGGCGTGGTGAATCGCCGGAGTCCCTGGCCCAAATTTACCGATCGGATGTGCGCAATGCCTCAAAGTAATCCGCCTGCGGCGGTTTTTCTCCAGTTTGCCAAATGGCCGGAAGCCGGACGGGTTAAAACCCGGTTGATGCCCGAGTTGGGTGCGGTCGGGGCTCTCGAAGCCCATGTTCGGCTCACGCTGGCTGTGCTGGATAACCTGTGTGCAACCGGCTATCCGGTGGAATTCTGGTGGGATAGACCGGTGGATGACCGGCCCGGCGAGGCGGCCTCTATCATTGAAGAGCTTGATGCCGCCGGCCTGATGCAAGGCGTTCAGGAGGGGAGCACACTGGGCCAACGGATGTATCGAGCGTTGAGTCTGTCTCTTCAGGATTATGACCGGGCATTGGTGGTGGGCAGTGATTGCCCCTCGGTCGATCCGGATTACGCCCGTAACGCCGTCGCGCTCCTGAAAGACTACGACGTTGTGCTTGGGCCCTCAGACGATGGCGGCTATGTCCTGATTGGAGCCTCCCGAGTGGCTGAGGGAATGTTGGATGACATTGCCTGGGGCACGCCGGAGGTTCTGACCCAGACCTGTGAGCGCCTTAAAGCATCGGGGCTCAGCTATTGTTTGCTGGAGCCCCGCTGGGATGTCGACGAGCCCGAAGACTGGGCGCGCTTTCTGCGCACTCTTTGAGTACTCTAGCTGGCGGGCACCGGCGGCAGCTCGGTGAGCCTGCCAAGCGCCCGGTTTGCCTCCAGGCCATTCCCACCTGTAACCACTTCTAATGCCTGCTTGCGCTCCAGGACGGCCTTTTTGAAGGTTTCCAGCAATTGTGGTTTTCCGACCTGCTTGATCGCGTTGGCCAACTGCTGGCGGGAATCAAACGTGTCCATGCCCCGATCAATCTCACGCCAGTAGCGGCTGGAAATCTCGCCGAGTTGCCGGTCCCGCTCGAGTAGCTTGCTGATAACGGCCTGTTTCTCCCGATCAAGGCGTTCCGCTGTCAAAGCGGAGAGGGTTTCCTCAAAGCTGTTGGAGAATTCCTGAACCGCCTGGTCAATCTCTGCCGGGGAAGCGGAAGGTGACTGCACAACAAACCCCAGGGCCGGTGTTTCAAGCATTTCAAAAGGCGTTGCGTAAACGATGTAGCCCATCTGGCGGGTGGTTCGGATCTCTTCGTAGAACGGGCTGCTGATAATCTGGGCCAGCAGCCGGAATCGGGCCCGTTCCTCAAAGCTGGTGTTGTCTCCCTGCATGTAGAGGGTATAGCCCGTGTCTGGATGGTCCACGTCGATGGAGACGAGGGTTTCATTATCTGGCAGCTGGCGCACCTGGCTTCGTGCTACCCGGACCAGCTCGCTGTTGCCCAGAACAATGGCGTCAATTTGCCGCGCGAGGTTAAGAGTCGAGGCCTCGGTAAGGTTTCCGTGCGCCATCATAACCGGGTCAACCTGTGACAGCAGGGCTTCAGAGAAGGACTGCAGTTCCTCGAAGCTAACTTCCCGGGCGGCTCTCAGCTTGGCGTCGGTGGGCCAGGCGCCTTCGATGAGGGACGTCTGGATAAACTCAGAGGTCTGTTCGACGGGGCGATCCTTGGCCTTGTTCTGCAGGCCGTCAATCAGCTGCTGCCGGGCGATCTCGAAACGTTGTTCGGTCAGTTCCGGTGCAGCCACCTGGAGCAGAATTCGGTTCATCAGGGTATGGAGTTTGTCGTTGTAACCGCCGACCCGGACCGTGATACCCCTGAGATGCGGATAGACGCTGTAATCCAGGCCCGCAAGACTGGCGGAGTAAGCCCAGGCGTTCAGATTGGCATTGATAGCGTCCACCAGCAGCTGAGTGAGCACGTAGCTGCGTGCCGACGCTCGGGTGGCAGGCGTACGAAGGCCCACAAACACGTTGGCTTTCGGGGTATCAAACCGGGTATCCCGGGCAAACCAGACATCCATTCCCTCGATGGTTGCCAGTTGTGTCGGCTGCGCCATGGTTTTTCCGGGCACCATCGCCAGATCTTCCGGCACAAATGGATTCTCCGGCGGCAGGCGCAGCTGGGCAGCGAGTTCTGGCAGGAACTGGGTCCTCAGTGTTGCCGGGTCGAGTGGTTTTCGGGCCCACGCCGCTTCGTACCAGTCGGTTCGGTTCGGATTTTCAAGTTCAGGCTCCGGTGCCAGAACAAAAGTAAGGAGGTTGTCCGGCGTCAGCCTGTCCAGAATGTCGCGGTACTGTTCCGGCGCGAAGCGCTCAACCAGCCAGGGCGCCCGCAAAACGTCTTCGGCGGGATAGTCCTGGAGGTAACGAGAAAGGCGCATGGCTTCGTGCAGGGGGTTACCCTGTTCGCGGAATCGAAAATCGATGCGAGCCAGGTTCTGCATTTCCAGGAAACGCTGCTCGCTGATACCTTTCTGGCGAATCTTCTCGATGTAATCGAATACCAGCGGCAGGATGTCCTCATGGCGAGCCAGTCCTTCCGGTGTCAGGGAAATGCTGATTTCGAGGGTGGCGTTCTCGCCGGTATCCATGCCCAGACCTGCGGAAAGGCTTTCCGCCAGACCGGCCCGTTTCAGAACGTCGAACAGGCTGCCTGGGCCCTCGTGGCCGAGCAGGTTGGCCACGTAGCTGGCGGGTTTGGTGCGGTAGTTCGCTTCCTGGGACGGAATAGGGAACGTGAGCGACAGGCTTCGAACGTCCTTCAGTGCTTCTGCTGTGACCTTGGCTGGCAGCTCATCTGAGCGGTACAGGCTGGCGACGTGACGCTTGGTCTCAAGGTTGCGGTTTTCAATGGCATCGAACCGCCCTCGCACCATGGATTCCAGCTCGTCCAGGGTTTGGGGCCCGTAAACCGCCAGGCTCATGATGTTCGAGGAGTAATGCTGCTTCCAGAACTCGATCAGGTCCGGCCGAAGGGGATTTGCTTCCGTATTCTCAAGGGTGCTCAGGTTTCCGACGGCAAAGTGACTGAAGGCGTGATCCGGATTGCTAACGGCCTTCTTGACGGAATAGAAGCGTCGACCATCGTCTTTCTGTTTGGCGCTGAACTCCGAGTGCACAGCGTTGCGCTCACGATCCACCAGTTCTGCGGTAAATAAGGGCGCGGAAAATTGCTGGGCGAACCGATCCAGTGCCGGTTCCAGAAATTCGGCCTGAACATCGAAGAAGTAGTTCGTGTCCTGGAACGCGGTGAAGGCGTTGTGCTGGCCACCGTGGCTCTTGATGAACTGCTGGTACTCGCCAGGATCGGGGTATTTCTCGGTCCCAAGGAACAGCATGTGCTCGAGGAAGTGGGAGAGGCCTTCGCGCTCCGCCGGATCATCTCCGCTACCAACAGCAACGTTCATTGAGGCCGCTGCTTTGTCTGCATCCTCATCAGACACCAGAATGACCTTCAGGCCGTTGTCCAGTTCGATAAACCGGTATTGGTTGTCGTCATTGGGGCTCTTCTCCGGAATCTGCGCAGAAAGAGCAAGGGTACTGAACAGCAAAAGTATGAGCAGGGAAAACAGGCGTGAGATCGGGTTCTGCATGGAGTTCTTCCTGACGGTACGTGTGTTCATAGGCCCTCTGGGATCCGGAGAAGAGGTTTGCGAATCAGTGCATCAGCGCGTTGCGGGTGCTTTCAGGCTGCTGGTCAAGTGTTTTACGTGCCAGGTCTGCGGCTTTCTCACTGTCCAGCTGGCCCGAGGCAATACGCTCCAGAACCGTGGCCATGATGGCGACGGACTGGCGATAATCGGCGAACTCGGCCTGGAAGGCCTTGTCGATGGCCTCGTAGACCGCCTGAATTTTCTCTTCCCGTGAACCAGCGTTATCGGCTGTGTCGTTGATGGCCTTCAGGCAGGCCCGGGCAATCGAAATGTAGCGTTCCGCGTTGGGATTGTCTTTCTGCATAGTAGGGGTTCCGAAGGTCGGTGTTCCTGTGAAAACAAGAGATGCCAAAAGGCGCGATAAGTTCCCGATTATGTCATTGCTGGCGGGCGCTTTCATTGCATTGTGGTAATCCGGAAATTGAGCATGCACGGGGCAATTCCTGTGCTAGTCTCAAAAACATTGTGTCGACGAACCGGACGGGCATGTCCCGCTTGTCGGGTCAGAAATTTAGAGTAATAGCTCTATACAAAACAAAGGCTTACAGAGTAAAAGCTCTAAAAAAGTTCGATACATGAAGGTTGCAATTAAGTACAATGCCGGCGTTTCCGGAAAACTCTAAGACTTTAGTCGTATGGGTGCCGGCATGGATAGACAACAACAGAGCAACAGGCAGGGTGGAAGATTGATGAATTATTTCCTGACGGGTGGCACCGGATTTATTGGCCGTTTCCTGGTGGAGAAGCTTCTGGCACGTGGTGGCACTGTCCACGTACTGGTGCGTGAACAATCCCAGGACAAGCTGGACAAATTGCGTGAGCGCTGGGGCGCGGATGAAACCCAGGTGAAGGCCGTCATAGGCGACCTGACCAGCAAGAATCTGGGCATCGACGCCAAGACGATGAAAGCCCTGAAAGGGAAAATCGACCACTTCTTTCACCTCGCCGCCGTGTACGATATGGGCGCAGATGAAGAAGCCCAGCAGGCGACCAATATCGAGGGCACCCGCGCTGCGGTGAATGCTGCGGAAGCGATGGGCGCCAAGCACTTCCATCACGTATCTTCCATTGCGGCTGCCGGTCTGTTCAAGGGAATCTTCCGCGAAGACATGTTCGAGGAAGCCGAGAAGCTGGATCATCCGTACCTGCGGACCAAGCACGAATCTGAAAAGGTCGTTCGTGAGGAATGCAAGGTTCCCTTCCGCATCTACCGCCCGGGTATGGTGATTGGGCATACCGCTACCGGTGAAATGGACAAGGTGGATGGCCCCTACTATTTCTTCAAAATGATTCAGAAAATCCGCCACGCGCTGCCCCAGTGGGTTCCGACCATTGGTGTCGAGGGTGGGCGTCTGAACATTGTGCCGGTGGATTTCGTGGTTAACGCCATGGATCACATTGCTCATCTCGAGGGTGAAGACGGCAAGTGCTTCCACCTGGTGGATACCGATCCGTACAAGGTTGGCGAAATTCTCAACATCTTCAGCGAGGCTGGTCACGCACCCCGGATGGGGATGCGGATCGATTCCCGCATGTTCGGCTTTATTCCGCCATTCATTCGCCAGAGCTTGAAGAACCTGCCACCGGTGAAGCGTCTGACGTCGGCCATTCTTGATGACATGGGCATTCCGCCATCCGTGATGTCGTTCATCAATTACCCGACCCGTTTTGACGCCCGCGAAACCGAGCGCGTTCTTAAAGGCACCGGCATTGAAGTGCCTCGCCTGCCGGACTACGCGCCGGTGATCTGGGATTACTGGGAGCGCAATCTGGATCCGGACCTGTTCAAGGACCGCACGCTCAAGGGCACGGTTGAAGGTCGCGTCTGTGTGGTGACCGGTGCTACGTCCGGTATTGGTCTTGCAACTGCCCAGAAACTGGCAGACGCCGGCGCGATCCTCGTGATCGGTGCCCGCAAACTCGAGCGCCTGAAGGAAGTGGCCGCAGAGCTGGAGTCCCGGGGCGCAAGCGTACACGCCTATCCCTGCGATTTTTCCGACATGGATGCCTGCGACGAGTTCGTGAAGACCGTGTTGGATAACCATGGCCAGGTCGACGTGCTGGTTAACAACGCCGGGCGCTCGATTCGCCGTTCACTGGATCTGTCGTTCGACCGCTTCCACGATTTCGAGCGCACCATGCAACTGAACTACTTTGGTTCCGTTCGTCTGATCATGGGCTTTGCGCCCAAGATGCTTGAGAATCGCCGCGGTCACGTGGTCAACATCTCGTCCATCGGTGTGTTGACCAACGCTCCCAGGTTCTCGGCTTACGTGGCTTCCAAATCCGCGCTGGATGCCTTCAGCCGCTGCGCCGCTTCGGAATGGTCGGATCGCAATGTCACGTTCACCACCATTAACATGCCGCTGGTGAAAACGCCGATGATTGCGCCAACCAAGATCTACGATTCTGTCCCCACGCTAACGCCGGACGAGGCTGCGACCATGGTTGCTGATGCCATCGTCTACCGGCCGAAGCGAATCGCTACCCGTTTGGGTATCTTTGCCCAGGTGCTTCATGCCTTGGCGCCCAAGATGGCCGAGATCGTCATGAACACCGGTTACCGGATGTTCCCGGATTCACCGGCCGCCGCTGGTAGCCGTTCCGGGCAGAAGCCGAAGGTGTCCAGCGAGCAGGTGGCTTTCGCCGCCATCATGCGGGGCATCTACTGGTAACGCAGTTGCCCCGAATCGAGTGGGAGGGGGAGTTATTTCCCCCCCCCCATATTAATGGGTTAAACGAGATTCGCCTCTTTTATAAAGTGTTCTGGGCTAAAGAAAACCAGCCGATAGCCGATGGTTAACATAAGAACAATATAAAAGAAGGGCTATTGATGACTCTCAAGAAACGTCTTTTGCTGACTTTGCTGCTGGTTGGCCTGCTTCCCGTCATTGCCATCTCATTTTTTAACGCCGAAATTGCCCGACAGAGCCTGACGGAACAGGCGTTGCAACGACTCTCTATTGCGGCTACCAATAAGCAGCATAGTGTTGAAGATTATCTCAGCACTATTGCCCGGCAGCTGAAAGCCATGGCCAATAATCGCGGGACCCGAACGGCGGCCCAGGGGTTTGGTTTGGCATTCCAGAATTATGAAAAACTGGTACAAGAGGAGCAGTCGACCTTACGAGAAAACGTCGAGGCTTATTATCAGCAGAATTTTTTGCCACCCTTGCAGCAAAATGGTGGTGCTAACGGACGTTCAGCCTCGGACTTCGTTGCATCCCTCAGCAAAAACAGCCTGGCTCTGCAGATGGGTTACATCGTGGACAACCCGAATCCTGTGGGGCAGAAAGACGAATTGGTATCGGCTGACGTCCATATCGCGCAGTTTTATAACACGCTTCACAAACAGTGGCACACCTCGTTCAAGGAGTTTCAGGAGGCGTTCGGCTACTACGATATTTATCTGATTGATGCCGATACAGGCCATGTTATCTATTCCGTAGCCAAAGAGGTGGATTTTGCTACCTCCCTGAAAGACGGTCCTTACGCGGATTCTGGCCTGGCGGCAGCTTATCGTCAGGCGATGTCTGACGGACAGGATACTGCTCCGACTTTTGTTGATTTTACTCGGTATGTACCGTCCTACGGTGCGCCCGCCGGATTTGTGGCAACCCCCATATATTCCGAAAAAGATGAGCGGCTGGCCGTGCTGGCCTTCCAGTTCCCCATCGACAGCCTGAACAACATCATGATGGAACGAGATGGCATGGGCGAAACCGGGGATGCCTATCTGGTGGGGCCGGATAACCTGATGCGGTCAGACTCCTACCTGGATCCGGAAAACCGCAGTGTTGTCGCTTCCTTTGCCGACCCGGAGAATGGACGCATTAGTTCGACATCGGTGGATGAGGCCCTGGCCGGAAATTCCGGTGAAGGCGTGGTTACGTCCTACCGTGGCGAGCCAGTGTTTTCCGCCCACAGGCCAGTTACCGTAGGCGGGCTGAACTGGGCGCTGGTGGCGGAGATTAGCGAAGACGAGGCCTTGGCGCCGGTGCGTGAAATGTGGACGCTGGCGGCGATAGCCATTGCTATTGTGCTCCTGGCTGTGGCGGCCGTGGCGGTCTGGACCGCAGTGCGGATCATGAAACCCCTCGGCAAAGACCCGTCCGAATTGCAGGCACTGGCGGAACAGGTAGCTGCAGGTAACCTGGTCATTGATTCGTCCGACAGTGACAATGCCACGGGCGTATACGGCTCCATGCTCAAGATGGTGTCAGACCTGAAAGAAGTGATCTTCAAGGTTGAAGAAGCGTCCCAGCGCCAGGCCAGTGCATCTGAACAGTTGTCCGGTACCACCTCGCAGACCCTGGACAGTGTGAATCAGCAGGCAGAGCAGACTGAGCAGGTGGCGTCGGCCATTGAAGAAATGTCCTCTGCCATCAGCGAGGTGTCCCAGAATACCTCGGAATCGGCAGCCGCCGCCCGGCGCACTGATGAGGCGGTCAGCCGCAGCGCCACCGAGGTGGAATCCTCCGCTGAGGACACCCGTGCTATGGCCAGGAAACTGGAGGAAGCAGAAGCCGGCATAGAGGACTTGCGAAAGAATATGGAATCCATCACCAGGGTTCTGGATTCGATAAAGTCCATCGCCGACCAGACTAACTTGCTGGCTCTGAATGCCGCTATTGAAGCGGCCCGGGCCGGTGAACAGGGCAGGGGCTTCGCGGTGGTCGCGGATGAGGTGCGCAGCTTGGCCCAGAACAGCCAGAAGGCGACCGAGGAGATCAGTAGTTCCATCGAAACTCTGGTCAATTCGTCGGAGCGTGCTTCAAAGGTCGTTACCCGTTGCAGCACCCAGGCCAGAGGCATTTCTGAGCGGGCAGGAACCGTAGTATTGCAGCTTCGCGAGGCAGTGGAAGAGGTTGCCCGGATGTCCGGTATGGCGGAGCAGATTGCTACGGCTTCCGAAGAGCAATCAGCCACGGCCGAAGAAGTAACGCGCAACGTATCCACAATTGCTGAAAAGTCCTTGGAGACCAAACAGGCCATGGTCCAGATCTCCGAAGCCAGTGGTGACTTGGCGGAGTTGTCTCATCAGCTCAGGGATTCTCTGTCCCGCTTTAAAGTCAGCTGAGTATGAGGCGTGCCTTCAACACTTAGGCCTGGCACACAGAAAAAAACCCGCTGCGGCGGGTTTTTTTATGGCGGTTATTCGGTCTCTTCGGGGATCACCGGAGGCGGAAAGCCGCCCAGTTCTTTCCAGCGATTCACAATGCCACAGAACAGGTCTGCGGTTTTTTCCGCGTCATAGGCGGCGGAATGGGCTTCCTTGTTGCTGAACGGAATGCCCGCGAGTTTGCAGGCCTGGGCCAGAACCGTGTGGCCATAGGCCAGGCCGGCCAGCGTGGCGGTATCGAAGGTTGAGAAAGGATGGAACGGGTTACGACGGATGTCGGCCCGCAGCGCGGCTGCAAAGATGAAGTTATGGTCAAAGGTGGCATTGTGGCCCACCAGGACGGCTCGCTTGCAATCGTGGTTCTTCACCGCCTTGCGAATGGGGCTGAAGATCTCGCTGAGTCCTTCCCGCTCGGGTACCGCTTCTCGCTCCGGATTCCACGGATCAATACCCGTGAAATCAAGCGCGGACTGCTCCAGATTCGCGCCTTCGAAAGGATCGATCTGCTGAACGTGGGTTTCAGCGCGCCGCACCCAGCCATCGTCGTCCATGGTCAGTATCACTGCCGCCACTTCCAGCAGGGCGTCCCGCTCGGGATTGAAGCCAGCGGTTTCCACGTCGACTACAACAGGCAGAAACCCGCGAAAGCGGCGGGACATGGGATGCGGTGGTTTGTTTTCGTCAGTCACTCAAGCTCCGGTCTTGGCCGTGTGTGAGAAGGAATAAGTCAGGTTTACGCCAGTTTCCAGTGAACGGTTTCACCAGCCTTGAGGGGCACGATGGTTCCGTCAGCCAGCGGCAGCTCTGCCGGCATGGTCCAGGGGTCACGAATCAGGGTGATGGTATCGGTATTCCGCGGTAGGCCATAGAAATCCGGCCCGTTGAAACTGGCGAATGCTTCAAGTTTATCCAGGATGCCAAGCTCTTCGAAAATGTCCGCATACAGGCCGATTGCGCCGTAAGCCGAGTAACAGCCAGCGCAACCGCAGGCTGCCTCTTTGCGATCCTTCGAATGAGGGGCAGAATCAGTGCCCAGGAAAAAGCGTTTGTCGCCGCTGGCAACCGCGTCCCTGAGCGCCTGTTGATGGCGGTTACGCTTCAGGATTGGCAGGCAATAGAGATGCGGTCGAATGCCGCCTACCAGCATGTGGTTGCGGTTGTACATCAGGTGCTGGGGCGTCAGAGTCGCACCGAGGTTGTCACCGGCGTGCTGCCGGACAAATTCTGCGGAATCTGCCGTGGTGATATGTTCCAGTACAACCTTCAGGTTCGGGAAAGCCTCGAGAGTGGGTGCCAGGACACGCTCCAGAAATACCTTTTCCCGGTCGAAAATATCGATATCGGCATCGGTTACCTCTCCGTGTACCAGCAGCAGCATGCCACAATCGGCCATGGCCTCCAGAACCGGATAGATGTTACGGATATTCTTCACCCCCGAGTCGGAATTGGTCGTTGCCCCGGCCGGGTAAAGCTTGGCAGCCACAACGCCGGCAGCCCTGGCATCCCGGATGGTCTGCGCCGTCATGCTCTCGGTCAGATACAGCGTCATCAACGGCTCGAACTCGGTGCCATTGGCAGCCGCCAGAATGCGCTCCCGGTAGGCTGTGGCATCGGCTGCGGTGGTAACTGGCGGTACCAGGTTGGGCATGATGATGGCGCGAGCGAAGCAGGCGGCCGTAGCCGGTACCACGTCGTTGAGAATGTCGCCGTCCCGTACGTGAAGGTGCCAGTCGTCGGGGCGTGTGAGCGTGAGCTTGTCTGTCATGGCGTTTGTCCGAAATACCTTTGGCGGGGCGAGCTTGTGCCCGGTTCTCTGGGAGCCGAAAAAATTTGGCGAATTATACCAGAAGGCGCGGGTGATTGTTTTCCGGTTGGTGGCTAAAGAACTTCCGGCTCAGGCCGTTAAACAGTCTGACTCTGCTAACTCCGGACACTGATGGCTAGCTCTATGGGATTTCGCCCCGGACAACTCCTGAATACTCTGCTGGTTGCCACGTTGCCCGTGGTGCTTCTGCCGGCAACCGCGCAGGCTGCCAGCTATGGAGCCGGAATCGAGAACAGCCAGTGGTATCTCGCCGAGTCGGTATTTGAATGCCGGCTGGTGCACGAAGTTCCCGGCTACGGTCGGGCGGTGTTCAATCATCGCGCCGGTGAAAGTCTCAGCTTTTTCCTGGAGTCTGATTCCGCATTGATGCGACCAGGGCGCGGCAGCCTTGTGGTCGAGGCACCGGCCTGGCGTCCGGGTGTGGCGCCGAAGCTCCTGGGAACGGTCAATGTCTCGGATGATCGCCGTCAGGTCTCGCTGGATACCCGTCAGGCGTTCGTGGTCGCCCATGGACTTCTGGACGGGATGCGCCCGACGGTAACCAGGGAATCGTGGTTTGATGGCCGCCCGGTGCGGGTTCAGGTCTCCAACATCAACTTCGCCGGCGAGTACCAGCGTTATCAGCGCTGTACGTCCAATCTTCTGCCGGTAAACTTTGATCAGATCCAGCGCTCGAGGGTGCCCTTTGTCAGCGGCAGCACGCAATTGTCCGATGCCGACAGGCAACTACTGGATAACATCGTGGCCTATGTGAATGCAGATTCCACGGTCGAGCGGATTTTCGTGGATGGCCATAGTGACAGTATTGGAAGCCGGATCGACAACCGTGCGCTTTCCGAAGATCGCGCCAATGTAGTAGCCGACTACCTCAAGGCGAGCGGTATTGATGAAAACATGATTACCGTTCGGGCTCACGGCGACCAGTACCCGGTATCCAACCGGCCCGCCGATAACCGCCGCACCAATATCCGCCTGCAACGGGCCGGTGACCGCCCGGAACTGCAACAGGCCAACGGCTATGGCGGCGAACCCAGGGGCTGATTGGCGTCAGTACACCGAATCCAGAACTTCCAGGTGGGCATTGACGCTTTCCGCCAGGGCCCGCAGGTGGTAACCGCCTTCCAGGGTTGAAATGATCCGGTCATTGCTGTGCTCACTGGCGACACTCACAATCATTTCTGTTAGCCAGCGATAATCTTCCGTATCCAGATTCAGTTCTGCCATCGGATCCAGCCGGTGGGCATCAAAACCCGCCGAAATCAGGATCAACTGCGGTTTGAATTCATTCAGGCGCTTCAGCCATCCCGCCTCCACCTGCTTCCGGTACTCTTCAGACGAACAGTTTGCCTCAATCGGAATATTCACGATGTTGTCGGCCTGCCGGTGCACGTGGGAGTGCGGATAGAAGGGATGCTGGAAGCTTGAGCACATCAGGATACGCTCGTCGCCACTGACAATGTCTACGGTGCCATTGCCCTGGTGCACGTCGAAATCGATGATCGCGACCCGCTCCAAATGATGAAAGGTGAGGGCGCGCATGGCGGCCAGGGCAACGTTGTTGTAAAAACAGAACCCCATGGATTTCGCCCGCTCGGCATGGTGCCCGGGCGGCCGGGCACACACAAACGCGTTAGTAACCTGGCTGCTCATGACCATATCCACGGCCTGGATATTGGCACCAGCTGCCAGACGAGCGGCTCGAAGGGTGTCGGGCATCATGGCCGTGTCCGGGTCGGTAAACACGCGGCCGCGGGTCGGTTGCATCAGGTCCAGTTGATGGAGATATTTTTCCGGATGCACCATCAGAAGCTGATCACGGGTGATTTCTTCCGGCCGCACCCAGTCCAGCTTCTGGTCCAGGCCAGTATCAGCAAGGTAGCTGATGATGGCCGCCAGCCGCTCAGGGCTTTCCGGATGTTCCGGCCCCATGTTGTGTTTCATGAAGTCATCGTGGGAAAAGAATGCCGTGGTCATACGTCTCGGACTGCCTTCGATATGCTTATATTTTCTTCAAGCTTATCAGGGAAAACTGCACGATGCCGTGTTTCTTTGGTCTTATAACGGCGATAGTCATTTCACATCGGGGTATCAAGGCCTAAGATAAGAGTTACACTCATAAGTAACCTGTTTTATTACATTTATTTCCCAACGGTCTGCCGGCCGCATACAAAGGAGAGTCAGCTTGAGCACCCGGTATCTGGAGAGCCTGTTTAATCCCGCGTCCATTGCGGTGATCGGTGCGTCGGAGCGGGCAGACAACCTTGGCGGTATGGTGTTGCGGAACCTGATGGGGGGCGGTTATCCCGGCCGGTTACTGGTGGTTAACCAGAACGATTACGACAACGTGCACGGGGTGCCCTGCGTCAAGAAAGTCTCGAAAATGGAATTTTCCCCGGACCTGGCAATCATCTGTACGCCGCCGGATACCGTGGCCAAGACCATCAAGCGGCTGGGGGAGGCCGGGGTGCGCACCGCGATCGTTATGACCGGTGGCATGTCACGTACTCACAGTAAAACCGGCCAGCCCCTGATGTATTCCGTTCGTGAAGCGGCCCGGGAGACCGGAATCCGGGTTCTGGGCCCCAACACCATTGGCCTGATGGTCCCGGCACGCAGCCTGAACGCTACCTACGCCCATATGGGCGCCATCCCTGGCCGGGTTGCCTTCGTTGGCCAGTCCGGCACCATCGCCAGTTCGGTCATCGACTGGGCATTCGCCCGTGGTGTGGGGTTTTCCTACTTCCTGACCCTGGGCGATGGCATGGATATCGATCACGACGACCTGATCGACTACCTGGCGCAGGATACACAGACCCGTGCGATTCTCCTGCACATCGAAAACATTCCCAATGCCCGCCGCTTCATGTCGGCGGTGCGGGTGGCGTCCCGCACCAAGCCGGTGATTGCGGTGAAGTCCGGTCGGGTGCCGGAGTCGGAGTGGTTTCCCCACGACCTCCCTGATGGCCTGAAACGCAGCGATCCGATTTACGACGCCATGCTTCAGAGGGCAGGTGTGCTCCGGGTGGATGGCCTTGGCCAGATGTTTGATGCGCTCGAGACATTGACGCGGATGCGTCCCTTGCGCCGCGAAACCCTGGCGATCATGGCCAATGGGGTCGGCCCCGGGGTGTTGGCCGTGGACCGGTTGGCGGATCTTGGTGGTGAACTGGCAGAGCTGTCGAAATCCAGCATTGAGAACCTGGCCGAGCTGCTGCCACCTTACTGGACCCGCAAAAACCCCATTGACCTTAACTACGATGCCTCGCCGGAACTTTACGGCCAGGCCATCAAGATCCTGGCAAAGGATCCGGAAGTGGCAAACGTTCTGGTGATGTATGCCCCGAGTCTGACGGAGGACAGCCTCCAGATTGCGGACGCGGTTGTGCAGGCGTCCAAGGGCACACGTCTGAATGTGTTCACCTGCTGGCTCGGCCAGAGTACGGTCATGGATGCTCGGGAAGAGTTTTACCGGGCCGGGCTGCCGTCGTTCTTCAATCCCGAAAAAGCCGTGATGGCATTCATGCAGCATGTTCGTCACCAGCGGGTTCAGCGGCTGCTTACGGAAACGCCGGAATCCTTTACCGACCACTTTGCAGACCGCACCCACACCCGTCATGTGGTCAACAGGGCCCTTCGAGCAGGTCGGTATCACCTGTCGAACCGGGAAGCGCGGGACCTGGTGCGGGACTACGGGATCAGCACCATCGAAACCATGTACTGCGACGATATGGAAGAGGTGCTGGAGGTGTTTGCGGTTGAGCGGCGCCCCATCGACATCACCATCATTCACGAGCAGGCGTGCCATCCTTTTCTGGACCTGAGTCCGACCCAGCGTCGGTACAAGGGTACGGTCCAGAAACTGAACAGCGAGGCGGCCATCATGGATTCGTGCCGCTACCTGATGGAGGAGTACAAGAGCCATTTCCCGGAAAGTGGATTTCTAGGGTTTGCGGTTCAGCGTTCCTACCAGCACGTGGGTGGGATCGAGTTCAGTGTCGGCATTACCCGGGACGCATTGTTTGGGCCCCTGGTGGTTTGTGGTGCAGCTGGCGCCCAGATCAACGTGATGACCGATCGTCAGATCGCACTGCCGCCATTGAACATGGTGTTGGCCCGTGAGCTTCTGCGCCGTACCTACATGTACAAGCTGCTGAAAGAACACAGCCTGAAGCCGGAGGAGGATATCCGCGCGGTGTCCGAGACCCTGGTCACCCTCTCACAGATCGTTATCGACATTCCGGAAATCAAGGGGCTTGAGATCTCGCCCTTGCTGTTCAACGAGCAGGGGGCCGTGGCTGTCAATATTGCCATCAATCTGGCCGACAAGCCGGGGCGGCCGATTATTCAGCCTTACCCGCGGGAACTGGAGGAATGGATTGTTTTGCCCAAATCGGGGCGCCGGGTCATCATTCGACCGGTACTGGCGGAAGATGAGCCTGCCCACCGGGCGTTCCATGAGTTGCAGTCGCCGGAATCCATTCGTTACCGGTTCTTCCAGTATCGCAAGCATTTCTCTCGCGAAGACGTAGCCCAGATGGTGCAAATCGATTACGACCGGGAGATGGTTTTTATTGCCAACGCGCCCAGGGAAGACGGGGAAGGCGAGGAAACCCTCGGAACCGTGCGCACCTGGACCGATGCCGATAACCTGCAATGCGAGTTCGCGGTCATGGTGCACGATAAAATGAAGGGCGAAGGCCTCGGCGTTGCCCTGATGCAAAAGATGATCGATTACTGTCGGGCCAGGGGTACCGTGGAAATGGTGGGCAATGTGCTGCCGGATAATCGTCCCATGTTGCAGCTGGCGGAACATCTGGGCTTTGAAATCAAGTTCAATACCGAAGAGGAAGTGATGGATCTGCGGCTGGTCCTGAACGAACCGGAAAAAGACTGGCAGAGAGAGCGGCTGGGAAAGAGCGCCCACTGAAGAGCGCAAGGGAGGCCGGGTCAGATAAAGCGGGTATCTGACCCGGATTTACGGCACTACTCTTCGACAATCGCAGAGCGATCTTCGCCCCCGAGCGCTTCCAGGAGCCCTGGAATCAGCCGGGACAGCTCAAGGGTCATGAGCGTGAAAGCCGCATCAAACTTGGCAGCGTGGTCGTCCACGTCGACATCGTCCAGTTGATCCTGAAGTGTTTCGCCGAATTTGAGGCGACGGATGCCCAGTTCTTCATCCAGCACAAAGGAGACGTTGTCGTCCCAGGTCAGGGACAGCTTGGTCACCTGCATGCCCGCATCCAGATGGTTGCGGATTTCATCGGCTTTCAGGTCCAGGCCTTTGCAGCGCACCACGCCGCCATCTTCAGACGGATCCTTGAGTTCGCATTCAGTGCCCAGAACCACCCTGCCGGGCAGGTCGATGGATTCATTCAGCCAACCGGTAAAGGTGAAAGCAGGTGCCTGTTCCACCGCGGGTGGACGAACCGGCAGCGATCCGAGGCTCTTGCGCAGAGTCGAGGCCAGATCTTCCGCCTGCTTGGCGGAACCCGCGTCCACCACCAGAACACCGTCCTGGGGGGCGAGGTAGGCAAAGGAGCGGCGGTTCTTGGAGAAGGCCTGGGGCAGCATCTCCAGCATTACCTGTTCCTTGATTTCGTCCTTTTCTTTGCGCCGGACCTTCCGGCCCTGCTCGAACTCGATGGCTTCGGCCTTCTCCTCAACCGCTTCTTTCACCACCGGGCCGGGAAGAATCTTTTCCTCCTTGCGCAGGGCAATCAGGTGATAGCCGTTGGCACTGTGAACCAGTTGTTCGCCATGCTTGCCCAGGGGCGGAACCCAGCCCTGGCGGCTGGTTTCCTGAGGTCCGCAGGGCTTGAAGGCGTCGGCCTGGAGCTTTTCTTCCAGCTCTTCGGCAGAGATATCAAAGGGTTTGGTAAATCGGAATACGCGGGCGTTGCGAAACCACATCAGGGCTGGTCCTTGTCTTTCATATTTGCATGATCTCTACGAGTACGGTTTTAACGATAAAGCCCACAACGCCGGCGCCCAGCACCGTAAATAGTGCGATGGTGCCGAACTTGCCGGCCTGGGATTTCTTGGCCAGATCCCAGACGATGACACCCATCCAGACAATCAGGCCGGTCAGAAACACCAGCATGGCGATCTGGGAAAACATTGCTTCGTTCATTGCTGACTCCGATTTCAACGTGGATTACTGTTCATCCCGCAGGAAAACCCAGTTGTTCTTATCGGATTGGTCTTCGCTGAAGTAATAGCCTTCGAGGTTGAATCCCTTGAGGTCGTCGGCCTGGGTAATGCGGTTCTGAATGGCAAACCGACACATCAGCCCCCGGGCTTTCTTGGCATAAAAGCTGATCATCTTGTACTGACCATTCTTCCAGTCCTTGAATTGGGGGGTAATCAGCCGGCCTTCAAGGTCTTTCTTCTTTACGCTTTTGAAATACTCGTTGGAGGCGAGGTTGACCAGCACGCCGTCGTCATCCGCAAGCAGCCGGTTGATCTCCTCTGTGATCTTGCTGCCCCAGAAGGCATACAGATCCTTGCCACGGTTATTCTCGAACCGGGTACCCATTTCCAGGCGGTAGGGCTGCATCAGGTCCAGCGGTTTCAGGACGCCATACAGACCGGAAAGCATGCGCAGATGCTGTTGGGCAAAGTCGAAGTCCTGTTCACTGAAGCTCTCGGCGTCCAGGCCGGTGTACACGTCACCTTTGAAAGCCAGCACAGCCTGCCGGGCATTCTCGGGGGTAAACGGCGTGTGCCAATTCTGGAAGCGCTCGGCGTTCAGCTGCCCAAGCTTGTCGCTGATGCTCATCAGATTGCTGATCTGGTGCGGCTCCAGCGTTTTAAGCTGGTCGACCAGCTCGCAGGCATCCTCAAGGAATTCCGGCTGAGTATAGGTACTGGTCGCCAGCGGACTCTCGTAATCCAGCGTTTTGGCAGGGGAAATAACCATCAACATGTCAGGCAATCCTCATTGCAGGAATGTAAGTAAGTCATCCCTGGTAAAAGGCCAGTCCAGTTCCACACCGGTATCGTTGCGTCGGAGCACCGGTATCCGGGTACCGTAGCGCTCTACCAGTTCTTCGGACTGGGCAATGTCCACCACGTCTACCGGGATCGGCTCCGGCATGGGCGTGCTTACAAGCAGGGCTTCGGCCAGTTCGCACAGGTGGCACTGAGAGGTTGTGTAAAAAAGCAGTTCCATTATTTCGGTTGTGCGTCCAGTTTCTGGCCGTTGACGCCTTGGCTGTCCTTGCCCATGAGATACAGGTAAATCGGCATCAGGTCCTCTGGTGCCGGATTTTGCTGTGGATTCTCCGCCGGATAGGCGTGGGCTCTCATGTTGGTACGGGTCGCGCCGGGGTTCAGACTGTTTACCCGGACATTGTGACGCTCGTCGTCCAGTTCTTCGGACAGCAACTGGCTCAGGCCCTCTACGGCAAACTTGGAGACGGCATAGGCGCCCCAGTAGGCTTTTGCTTTGCGGCCGACACCAGAGGAGGTGAAGATCACCGAGGCGTCGTCGGATTTGCGAAGCAGGGGAATCATTGCCCGGCTTAGCAGGAACGGCGCCGTTGCGTTCACGTGCATGACCTTGTTCCAGGTTTCCGGGTCATAAAGCTCCACGGGACTGCGGTCGCCCAGAATTGCCGCGTTGTGCAGCAAACCATCCAGCTGCCCGAAGTTATCTTCCAGGGTCATAGCCAGTTCTTCATAGTCCTTCACCGCAGCACCCTCAAAGTTCATGGGCACTATGGCAGGCTTGGGGTGCCCGGCGGCCTCGATCTCGTCGTAAACCGTCTCAAGCTTGCTGACAGTTCGGCCAACAAGTACGACCGTCGCACCGTGGGCGGCGTAGGCTTTTGCCGCAGCCCGGCCAATGCCGCTGCCGGCACCCGTCACCATTACGATGCGGTCTTTCAGAAGATCGGCGGGTGCTTGGTAATCATGCATAACCTGTCTCCGTGTCAGGCTGTTACCGGCTGAACACCGGATCCTAAATTTGATGCGCTATTGTAACAGCTTTGCCAGATCCGTGACGGTGTCGGCGATGAGGTCCGCTTGCCACAGGTCAATGGCTTCCGGCTCCTCGATGTAACCGTAGCGGACGGCGATGGTTTTCATGCCTGCGTTACGCCCGGCTTCGATGTCCCGTTCGTGGTCGCCCACATAAATGCCGGTGGCGGGATCGGCGCCGATCTGCTGGCAGGCCAGATAGAGGGCCTCCGGATGAGGTTTGCGCTGGGCAACGTGATCGGGGCAAACCAGTGCCGCGCACCGGTCAGCCAGGTTAAGGGCTTCGATCAGTGGAACCGCGAACCTGGCAGGCTTATTGGTCACAATGCCCCAGGGAATACCTTGCTCCTCGAGGGCTTTGAGAAGCTCGTCCATGCCCTCGAACAGGCTGGTCTCCACTGCCACGCCCGCCTCGTAGAGGTCGAGGAACGCGGTGTGTTTTTCCAGGTATTCCGGATGTTCCGGTTCCAGGCCGAAGCCGACCCGGATCATGGCGCGCGCGCCGTTCGAGACCGAGCGTCGGATATGCTCGTGTGGAAGGGCGGGGAGCCCGTGTTGTTCCCGTAACTGATTAAGGCACCGGATAAAGTCCGGTGCGGTGTCAATCAGCGTTCCATCCAGATCAAACAGGACCGTGGAGGCTCGATGCGTGGTTTCAGGCTTCACGAATATCCCTGGCATGCATCAGATAGTTGACGTCCACGTCCCGTCCGAGCTTGTATACCTTGGTGACGGGGTTATAGGTCATCCCCGTAAGCTCACGGACTTCCAGCCCTGCGTGGCGAAGATGGTCGGACATTTCCGATGGCCGGATAAATTTCTTCCATTCGTGGGTGCCTTTGGGTAGCAACCTGAGCACGTACTCCGCCCCAACAATCGCAAAAAGAAACGATTTCGGGTTCCGGTTGATGGTTGATACAAACAGATGGCCGCCCGGTTTCAGCATGGCGGCACAGGACCTCACCACCGATGCGGGATCCGGCACATGCTCGAGCATTTCCAGGCAGGTAACCACGTCGTACTGGCCCGCGTGTTCGCTGTCCTCGGCCAGTTCCTCGATGGTGATCTGGCGATAATCCACATTCACGCCGCTCTCCATGCCATGCAGCCGCGCGACGGCCAGCGGAGCCTCGCCCATGTCGATACCGGTAACGTGGGCGCCTCGCTGGGCCATGCCCTCCGACAGCAAGCCACCACCGCAGCCGACATCCAGAGCGCGCTTTCCGGCCAGGGAAACCCGCTCGTCGATGTAGTTCAGCCGCAGGGGATTAATATCATGCAGTGGCTTGAATTCGCTCGAGGGATCCCACCAGCGGCTGGCAAGGGCCTCGAATTTGGCGATCTCGTTCCGGTCTACGTTCTGGTTTGTCATGGTTGGTTCTGCCTGGTGAATCAATAGGAAATCAGTTAGTCAGCCTTTGTGCGGATTCGCCCGGCCCAGTCCTCAACTCGAAGCATGAGATCGGCAACGTCAATGCGGGTAAGCCGGCCATCCTGTACTTGTGGTACGCCGTTAATCCAGCTGTGGCTTACTGATCGACCATGGTTGCTGTATACGAGGTGCGAAGCCGGGTCGTAGACCGGCTGCAAAAACGGGTCGCTCAGGTCAATGGCAATGATGTCCGCCAGCTTGCCCTCGGCCAGAGAACCCAGTTCATGGTCCCGCCCCAGAGCCCTTGCCCCGTTGATGGTGGCCATCTGTAGGGCCTTGTGCGCCGACAGCGCCGAGGCATCATTGGCCACTACTTTGGCCATCATGGCGGCAGTCCGAAGTTCCCCGAACAGATCGAGGTCGTTGTTGCTGGCGGCGCCGTCGGTGCCTATGGCAACGTTGATCCCGCTATCGAGGAGTTCCTGCACCGGACAAAGGCCGCTGGCCAGCTTCAGATTCGATTCCGGGCAGTGGATAACATGGGCGCCCGTTTGTTTAAGCAAGCTGATATCGCTGGCATCGATCTGGGTCATATGGACGCACTGGGTCTCTGGGCGGAGCAGGCCGAGATCCGCCAGCCGGGCTGTCGGCCGTTGACCCAGCTTTTCAGTAGCCTCGGCCACTTCGAATGCCGTTTCGTGCAGGTGGATCTGGATGGCTGCGCCGGTCTTTTCGGAGAGCCGGACGGCTTCAATCATCGGGCCGTCGGACACAGTGTAGGGTCTGTCTCTTATACACATCTCCGAGCCCACGAGACAGGCAGAAA
>OJDQ01000017.1_pt1 | contig 86854 bp, 79 predicted proteins | sample 1592851 | NCBI WGS metagenome assembly OJDQ01 (sample SAMN05416774, study PRJEB24817) | seawater metagenome | isolation source: Sea water | place: Canada:Atlantic | collected 2013-07 | reverse complement strand
TCAAATACGAGCTGTTGCTGCAGCGCCTGATACATGCCATGGCTCTGTTCTATATAGCGTTTACTGGCGGCGATTGCCTCACTCGCCTGCTTGTCATCGCTCCGTTGCAGCGCCAGGTCATCAAGGCGGCTGACAAAGGTTTCAGAACGGGTTTCAAATTGTGATTTGCTGCTTTGCAGCGCTGGTAAAGAACTCACGTGATAGCCGTTTGCGGTAATCGTGGCCAGTGTCAGTATTTGTGTATTAACCTCGTTCATCAGAGTTTGTACGGGCATCTTCTCTTCAATGACGTCTTCGGCAGACGATTGAATACCTGACAACCCCCAGTATGAAAGGATGCTGGTGATTAACAATAAACAACCGAAGGAAGCGAAACCCAAGATGATTTTATTAACGACTGTTATGGGCATTGATATTCCTGTTTGCAACGCTGTACTAAGTATAGCAGCGAAGGGGTTAATGACTGTCGGCGACAACATACCGTTTAATCGGCCTCAACATAAGAAGACTTAAGTTGAAAATTTCCGCGCTCCAGCCCTAAATCGATGAGTTAAAGGCGCTCCTGAGAGCCCCTGCAGTGCGAACGTTAAAATCAGCACATCTCATTCACATTATTTAAAACATAGTGTATACCCTATACGTTTAAGGCAAAAATAGACATTATTTATAGAAATCGCCATTTTCTATGCCTCGTTAGGCTTTCAAATCTGCTCAACTTACCTATAATAGCCTGAAATTCGCATCCCAGATGTAGGCACCCAATGGACCAAAATAAAGAATTAAAGAAAGCCGGCCTCAAAGTTACCTTGCCTAGATTAAAAATCCTGCAAATATTGCAAGAGCCAAAAAATCAACACATCAGTGCAGAAGACGTGTATAAGATTTTGATCGAACATGGTGAAGAGATTGGTCTGGCTACCGTGTACCGGGTACTCAACCAGTTTGACGATGCCGGCATTTTAAATCGCCATCATTTTGAAGGCGGCAAATCGGTATTTGAAATCAGCCACAAAGAGCATCACGACCACTTAGTGTGCTTAAAATGTGGCAAGGTTATCGAGTTTGAGGATGACCTGATTGAACAGCGTCAGGAACAAATTGCCAAAGACAACAAGATGAAACTGACCCACCACAGTTTGTATCTTTACGGTGAATGTACCGACGAAAACTGTGAAAACCTCGATTAATACAAAAAAGGAGTCTGACGACTCCTTTTTTATTTGGGATTAAAAGCGACCTGCTACAAAACGAACTTCTGTTCGCTGTAAAGGGCAAACACTTTTTCCCAGATTTCGCCCACCTTGCCGTCGCCAATCTGGTTATCACCGACTTTCACGATGGGCAGGATCTCTTTTCCGGAACTGGTGATCCACACTTCGTCTGCCGACAATAATTCGCCCAGGGTAATCACTTTCTCTGATACTTTTATCCCCGCCAGCCTGAGACATTCGAGTACCAGCATCCGCGTAATCCCCGGCAATAACTGATTATCCAGCGGTGGGGTTGCCGCCTCGCCGTCTTTAACAATAAACACATTACTGCTGCTTGCTTCGGTGATCTCGCCCTGATGGTTGTACAGCAAGGTTTCTGCATTACCTTCTTTAACACTTTGCTGGAAATGCATGACATTACCGAGCAGCGCCGTCGATTTAATGTGACACCGTTCCCAGCGCAAATCTTCAGCCAGCGAGACACTGGCGCCAGGATGTGCGTGCCGATCAGCTTTCACCGGTGCCGATAACGCAAATGCAAAGCCAAACACCGTAGGGGTAACGCCTTCCGGATAAGCATGATAACGGCGGGTATCTGCGCCGCGACTAATATGCAGATATACCCCGATATTGTCACCCAGAGTCTCGCGGTTTTCGTCTATCAGACGTTGTACCACATCCTGCCATTCATCCTTATTTATCTTGTAATCAATCTCGATGGCAGCCAGTCCTTTGGTGAATCGTGCCATATGCTGGCTAAATCCAACCATTTTGCCCGCATAGCTTGGGATCACTTCATAAATGCCGTCACCAAAAAGAAAACCGCGATCCAACGGTGAAATACGGGCTTGTTCCAACGGCACAAACTCGCCGTTTAAATATGCTATGGTCATGAGAGTCTCGTTGAAAAAACGCCAGGTCCTGCAAGACCTAAAGGGATAACCAGCGCTCGATAGCCGCTAATTGTAGCAACCATTTAGCCCTGGCATCATCGGCGTCGAGTTGATAAAAAGTTATCTTATCACCAGGAATGCCCTGTGCGAAATGATTCAGATCACATCGCGCAATAGTCCCGGCTTTGGGATAACCGCCCAGGGTTTGCCGATCGGCCATCATCACAATAGGCTGTCCATCAGGCGGGATTTGCATTGCCCCCAGTGCAATGGCTTCTGAATAAAGCGCCCTGGAGGGCAGCTCGATAGCCGGGCCACTTAGGCGGCAGCCCATTCGGTCAATCTGGGGAGTTACCGTATATTCACTGTTGAATAATCGCTGCCATTGCAGGCTGTCGAGCCAGTCATGCTGATAGCCAGGCACCAGGCCTACCCGCACGGCAGACGAGTAATCGGGGATCAATGGCTGAGGTAACGCTGGCGGAAGGTGAAATCGCGACGTTACAGCCAGGCTTTGTACCTCATCGTGCACGTTAAGCGGCTGGCCATCATTGTGCAGACCGCCCAGCTTTTCACGTTTCACCAGGCTTGCACTGTTTATCACCTGCGGAAAGTCAAAACCTCCCTGAATAGCCAGATAATGCTTGCTACCAGGGCGAGCAGGCGTAACGCTAAGATGCTGACCAGCTTTAACATGCAGGGTTTGCCAGCATGGCTGATGTTGATTATCCAGGCTGATCTCTGCTGTCGCGCCAGTCACACTCACCACCGCCGGTGCGGTAAATTCCACCCGTAGCCCGCCCATAAACTCAATGGCCGTGGCGCTTCTCTGCCCGCACAATAAATTAGCCACAGTAAAGGCGTAAGGATCCAAGGGGCCGGACTGACAAAATCCCTGATGGAGCTGACCTTTTCGCCCGCCATCCACCGGATAAGCCGCTAAGTCGATACCGGTAATCCGTATAGCCATTAGTGCGACGCTCCGGCCTGTTGCACCAGCGCATAATACTCATCTTCGTTAATGGCATAAAAGGTAACCTTATCACCAGCCTGTATTAACGTAGGTTCACTTGCATCAGGCTGATATAACGGCACCGGACACAGGCCCAGCAAATGCCAGCCTCCGGGCGATACGTCCGGATATACGGCAGTTTGCCGATCGGCAATGGCTACTGCGCCTTTGGGTACCGCTTTACGAGGATTCGCCAAACGTGGCGTGGCCAGTTCGGCGTCTAACTCCCCCAGGTAGGCAAAGCCTGGCGCAAACCCTACTGCATAAACGTTGTAGGGCGTTTGTTGATGACGGGAAATGATGTCTTCGTGGCTTAACCCGGTGACTTCGCTCACCAGCGCCAGATCGTTGGCATCCGGCGCGCCGTACCACACAGGTAAACGGTGTAACCTGGCCTCAGCGCTGTGCGTACCTGAAGCTGTTGGCAGGTGAGAGACAAACTGATAAACCGCATGGTAGTCGACCTGTGTCATATCAAACACCAGCATCAGACTATCGTAAGCAGGGACAAGCTCGCTAAGCCAGTCCGGACGACGGGCTGTGATTGCATGGTGTAATGACTTCACCGCCTGATTCTGCGCCGCCAGTGTGGCGCCGGTGGTGTAGAAAATCAATCCATCCTCCCCGGCAAACTCAATGGCCCGAATCGCTGCGAAAGGTTGCATATCAGGCATCGGCTCCCGGTCTGACATTGGTCAGCTTACGCTTGGTCAGAGCCACCCTTAACGACTCGGCCATGGCCACAGCTCCGGGGGAGTCACCATGCACACACAAAGTATCTACCGGCATGCTCAGCACACTGTAATCGCTGGCAATAATAATTCCTTCGTCCATCAGCCGGGTGGCCTGCTCATAGGCTTGTTCTTCATTTAACACTGCACCGGATTCCTTGCGCGACATCAGATAACCCTCCGGAGTGTATTTGCGGTCGGCAAAGGCTTCAAACAGTAATACCAGACCAAACTCTGCGGCTTCACGGCTCAACTGCTGATGGTCGGGATGGGCCTGAATCATCAGCGGTGCATTCGTTACCGAACAGCTTGCAACGGCTTGCATAACGGTGCGTCTTAGTGCCGGCTTCTGCATTAAATCATTATACAGCGCACCGTGGGGTTTAATGTATTCCACTTCCCCGCCCTGCGCTTTAGCCATGCCGTCGAGGGCGGCAATCTGATAATGCAGACAGGCAATCAGCTCATCATCTCCCATGGCCAGACTACGTCGGCCAAACCCCGCCAAATCGGGATAACTGGGGTGTGCACCAATGGCCACATTGTGCCCAATAGCCAGTCCAATGGCTTTTTGCAGGGTCAGCGGATCGCCGGCGTGAAAACCACAGGCAATATTGGCCATATCGATATGAACCATGATTTGTTCATCAACTGGCATTGTCCAGGCGCCATAACTTTCGCCTAAATCGCAATTTAACATCATAAGCGGTTAGTTCTTCGTGACATATCGGTTATCATGTTACTTGTTTTATTTTAAAAGTCAGTCCCCATGCTAAAAATTGGTCAGATTAACCCGCTTAAAGTGGTTGGAGAGTTTCCTTTTGGTTATCAGTTGTCCCACTCTGAGGATGACCGCAGTATTGTTTTATCCGAAGAAACAGACCAGCCTCTGGCGGTCGACAGCGAAGTACAGGCCATGGTCTATACCGGCGAAAACGGACAGCTGGCGGCCAGCCTGGCCACTCCCAAAATCACCACCGGTCAGGTAAAAGTGCTCAAGGCAGTCGGCGTTACCGACTTCGCCGCTTTTTTTGACTGGGGTCTGCCGCGTGACTTAATGGTCCCCCGCCAGAACCAGGCGATGCCGGTTAATCAGGGCATGCTTTACCCGGTTTACCTGTACTTTGATGAGGCTACCAGCCGCTTATTAGGCACCACTAAACTGCATCCCTTTTTAAGCGAAAACGGCGTTTACTTCAGTCCCGGACAGGAAGTCGACCTGATCGTCTGCGGCCAGACTGACTTAGGCTATAAAGTGGTCATCAACCAAACCCATCTGGGACTGGTGTTTAGTAGTGATGCGTTTAAAACTTTACGCGTTGGCGATGAAACCACTGGTTACATTAAGCAGATTCGGGAAGATGGCAAAATTGATGTGGCCCTGCAGCAGGTGAATGCCAGCGGACGGGATGCATTACAACAAGCCATACTTGACGATCTTGAGGCACACGGGGGGTTTTCTACGTTAACCGACAAAAGCCCGCCGGAAGAAATTTACGCCCACTTTAACGTGAGTAAAGCGGCTTATAAGCGCGCCTTAGGTGCCCTGTATAAACAACATAAAATTAAACTGGATAAACAAAAAATCACCCTGGTGGAATAATAACAATGAAAGCGACAGTCAGTTGGCAACAAGCCCTTACCTTCTCTGGTAAAACCGACAGCGGATTTAGTCAAACCCTCGACGGCAACGGTGAAACCCTGTCACCTATGGAAACGGTCCTGCTGGCCGTGGGTGCCTGCTCCAGTATCGACGTAGTGGATATCCTTAAAAAACGCCGTCTGACCATTCATGACTGTCAGTGTGAACTCGACGCAGAGCGCGCTGCAGAGCCTCCGCGTGTGTTCACTAAGATCCACGCGCATTACACCGTAAGCGGTGACAACTTAAAAGAAAAAGACGTTGACCGCGCGGTGTCACTGTCGGCGGAGAAATACTGCTCGGTAATGCTGATGTTAAAAGGCAATGTGGAAATCACCACCAGCTTCAGTATTGTTGATTAGTCCCGCGGCTAACGGGACAGTGCAAGCGCAACGGCCCCGTTAGCCTGCTACCAGCGATTGCTGACGAATTCTCGGTACGGGTCGCTCATCAATAAACACGTGCACTACTGCGGTTACCAGCGCAATCGAACAGGCACTCCACCACACGACATCGTAAGACCCGGTAAGGTCGTACAGATACCCGCCTAGCCACACACCGCTGAATGAGCCTAACTGGTGGCTCAGGAACACGATCCCATAAAGCAGCCCCATGTAGGGCAAACCAAACAGCTGCGCCACCAGTCCCGAGGTTGGTGGTACCGTAGCCAGCCAGAGTAAGCCGGTAACAATCGAAAACAGATAGACCGACATTTCACTCATTTCAAACAGCATAAAGGCGGCAATAGCAATGGCTCGCAGGGCGTAAATAAGGGTAAGCAGATTCTTCTTCGAGTACTTCCCCGACCAGGAGCCGGACAGTAAACAACCAAAAATATTGAACAAGCCGATAAGCGACAAACTCACCACGGCGGTTTCGGCAGAAAATCCGCGATCGCTTAAAAAGGCCGGCATATGCACCGTAATAAATGCCAATTGAAAACCGCAAACAAAAAAGCCCACCACAATTAACCAGTAATGCCAGTAACCACAGGCTTCTTTGAGCGCCTCCAGCATGGTTTGTCGGGTACTGTCTTTGTTAACGGCCAGTTGTGCGGCACTGGAATGGCGAAAATTGCCAGCTAAAACCGCCATTAACAAGGAACAGCCGGCCAGTAATAACAACGCATTGACCCAGCCAAAACTCAGAATAAATTCCTGTGCAACCGGCACCACCAATAATTGACCGGCTGATCCGGCGGCACTGCCCAACCCTAACGCAAAAGCCCGTTTTTCAACAGAGACCATGCGCGCCATGGCTGGCAGTACCACGCCAAACCCGGTTGCAGCGATCCCCATGCCCATAAGCAAACCTGCGCCAGTATTGAGCCCGGCAACCGTATCGGTGGTCGCCGTAACGACCAGGCCCGCCGCATACAGGCAGGCTCCCACTACAACGGTTCTGCCTGTGCCGTATTTATCTGCGATAGCGCCAGCCACAGGTTGCGACAGCCCCCACCAAAGGTTTTGCAGGGCAAGCGCGAAAGCAAAGACTTCCCGGCCATAACCAAATTCGGTGGAGACCGGCTCCATAAAAAACCCCATGGAGGAGCGAATACCAAAATTGAGTGCCAATAGAATGCAGATGCAGGCAATGGAAAAGCTGACTAATTTAACCGGTGCTGACATGAATTATCCGAAAACGCTGTAGTAAAAACCGTGGTAACGCCTAAGGCCACAATTGTTACAGTCCCAGCAACAATTGTCGCGCGTTGATTCGGTTTTTCTGCATTTTTTCAGCCTGAATCGGGCTTTTTGGCTACTAATACACACAAAAGTAGCCAAAACACTCAACAAGTAAGCAGTTAACTTAAAAGTTAGCCGTTACCACCACTTCAAATTGATACAATTCCTTACACAAAGATACAACTGCTCGCTAATTTATTGTTTTATGGGGATTTATAATTAACTTAACAATCTGGCACAGTGAATGCTGTCAGGCGTATATAACTATATACTTTCAAGGTAAAACCATGGAACACGTAAAAACCCACCGTAACATTAGCTCCTTACTCATCGCCGGCCTGCTGGCGAGCAGCGTCACATTAACCGGTTGTATCAATGCTGAGGCTACCGACAGTAAAGCTGAGCAAAAAGAAGAAGTGGTTGTCAGCATTCCGGTAGAAGCCTCGCCTGTCACGATGGGAAATATCTCATCGAGCTACCAGACCACCGCAATTTTAGAAGCTAAAGAAGAAGCCTTTGTTGTGGCCCGTGCGTCTGGCATTGTGGAGCACATTTTCGTTGAAGAAGGCGACTATGTAGAAAAAGGCCAGGTCCTGGCCCAGCTCGATAAGAAGCGCTACGAGCTGAATCTTAGTAAAGCCCGTGCCGACCTGACTGGTATTGAAAAAGAATTAAGCAAAATTAAAAAGGTGTACTCCAGTAAACTGGTGAGTGACGATACCTTTGATAAGCTCACCGCCCAGTATGAAGCAGGAAAAGCGGTACTGGCGCTGGCAGAACTGGATTTAAAAGAAACCACTATCACCGCCCCCATCAGCGGCTTTATTGCCGAGCGAAATGCCAAAGTCGGTAACCTTACCGAATCTTTCCAGCGCGAAAGAATGTTCCATATTGTTCAGCAAAAAGCGTTACAGGGGATTGTTTACTTACCTGAAAGTGAAATGGCGTCCATTCAGTCCAAACAAAATGCCAGCCTGAAAATTGCTGCACTGGGCAATGACACCGTGACCGGTTATGTTGAGCGGATCAGCCCGGTTGTCGATGCAACCACCGGGACATTTAAAGTTACCCTGACCGTGCCTAACACCGACGGTCGCCTTAAAGCCGGTATGTTCTCAGAAGTGGCTATTGATTACGCAACCCATGCCAATGCAACGTTGTTACCACGTAAAGCGCTGCTCACCATCGACGATAAAACCAGTGTATTTGTGGTAGAAGAAGGCGTTGCGAAAAAACTTGATGTAACCACCGGTTTTGAAAACGGTGAATTCATTGAAATTACCAATGGCCTGTCAGGCTCAGAAACCGTTGTTACCGTAGGGCATCACAATCTTAAGGATGCGTCACCAGTTGAAATTGTAAACAGCTGATAGCCGCCAGGAGATTGTTATGCAACTTGTTGATATTGCGGTAAAGCGCCCCGTCGCGATTGCCATGTTTACGCTCGCCGTGCTGTTGTTTGGTATGGTGTCTTTAGGCCGCTTGTCGGTAAATTTATTACCGGAACTGGCTTACCCCACTCTGACCATTCGCACCGACTATACCGGCGCGGCGCCGGCTGAAGTAGAACAACTGGTGTCTAAACCCATTGAAGAAACCATCGGTACGGTAAAAGGGGTTCGCACTGTAAAATCTATCTCTCGCCCGGGTCAGTCTGATGTGGTGCTGGAGTTTGCCTGGGGCACCGCCATGGATTTCGCCAGCCTGGAAGTGCGCGAAAAGCTGGATATTCTGCAACTCCCCCTGGATGTGGATAAGCCACGGTTATTGCGTTTTAACCCCAGTCTCGACCCTATCCTGCGCTATGGTTTAAGCTTCAGTACGCCGGAACCGTCGGTTGAGGCCATGAAGTCATTACGTATTTATGCCGATGAGCAAATCAAACGCCAGTTGGAGTCTATTGAAGGGGTTGCCTCGGTAAAAATTGGCGGCGCGCTGGAAAATGAAATACAGGTTCTGGTGGATCAGCGCCGGGTGAGCCAGTTAAACATCAGCATTAACAGCATTATTTCCCGCCTCAAAGAGGAAAACCTCAACACCGCAGGCGGACGCATCGACAACGGTAATCAGGCGTTTTTAGTCCGCACGCTCAACCAGTTTACCGACCTCAACGAAATTGGTGAGCTGTATATTGCCAACCGCAACGGCAAGTCTATTCGCTTGCGCGATGTAGCCACCATAGAGAATACCTACAAAGAACGGGATGCCATTAGTCGCTTTAACGGTAAGGAAGGCGCTGAAATCGCTATCTATAAAGAAGGCGATGCGAATTCAGTGGATGTGGCGCGTCAGGTAAGCATTGCCCTTGTGCGCATTCAAAACCAACTGCCTTCAGATTATGCCCTCGATAAAGTCTACGATCAGAGTGAATTTATTAAACAGGCCATCGAAGATGTAAAATCTTCAGCGGTCATTGGTGGCATTCTGGCCATGATTATTCTCTATCTGTTCCTCAAGGATTTCTGGCCAACCCTGATCATCTCGGTATCGATTCCCCTCTCGGTTATCGCCACGTTTAACCTGATGTACGGTAACGACATTAGCCTCAATATTATGAGCCTTGGCGGTATTGCGCTGGCAGTAGGCCTGCTGGTGGATAACAGCATTGTGGTGCTGGAAAATATCGACAAGCACAAACAACGCGGTAAGGGGCTGGTTAGTGCCGCAACCGCCGCTACCGAAGGAACCAAAGAGGTATCCAGTGCGATTCTGGCCTCTACACTAACGACCCTGGCGGTATTTGTTCCGCTGATTTTTGTTGAGGGCATTGCCGGTCAGCTCTTCAGCGATCAGGCTATGACCGTGTCGTTTGCCTTAATTGCCTCTTTGATTGTAGCGCTCACTGTTATTCCCGCGCTGGCGGCCAAGGCCCATCGTGAGGACAATTTTGCCCAGCAATCTGCGCTTGAGTCCACGCCAACGGTGCGCCCTGAGGGCTGGCGCAAAGTGGTCTTTTACATTACCTGGCCGCTGCGGATGCTGGTGAAACTGGTATTCGGTATTATCCCTATGCTGATCACAACTGTTGTTATTACTGTATGGCGCGCAGTCAGTACCGCTCTGTCGTTCCTGTTTAAACCGCTGACCGGCTTGTTTAGCCTCGCTTTTGGCGGCCTGGAAAAACTCTATAATGTGAGCCTGAAAGGTGCCCTGAGGGCCCGCTGGCTGGTTTTAGGCTGTGCCGTTGCCCTCACCGCTTTTGCTTTCATGCTGATCCCACGTCTGGGTATGGAATTGATCCCGCGGATGTCACAAGGGGAGTTTTTTATCGAAGTTACCCTGCCAGCAGGCTCACGGGTAGAACAAACCGATAACCTGTTAACCCGCCTGGCGGTGTATACCGAATCGTTACCTAATGTGAACCGCACCTATTCACTGGCCGGTACCGGCAGTCTGATCAGTGCTGCGCCCTCACAGGGCGGCGATCACTGGGGTAAATTAAACGTTGTACTCAATAAAGACGCCAGCGAAGCAGATGAAGCCAGTGTTAAAGAGTCGTTACGCGCCTATCTGGCTAAGCAGGCTGGTGTACAGAGCAAATTTGGCTATCCCGAGCTCTTTACTTTTGCCGCCCCGATTCAGATTGAGCTGCAGGGGTATGATTTAGTCCTGCTCCAACGCAGCGCCGACACACTTAAACGGGCATTGGAAAGCAGTAACCGTTTTGCCGACGTTACCAGCAGTCTGCGCGTAGGCAACCCGGAGCTGAAAATTAACTTTAATCATGCTGCTCTGGCCCGCTTAGACCTGGATGCCTCTACGGCCGCCAAACTGGTTGCTGCGCAAATTGGCGGTGAGGTGGCAACGCAATACAGCATGCGCGACCGCAAGGTAGACATTCTGGTGCGTACCGCCGATACCCAGCGCGACCAAATTGACGATATCAGTCAAATCATCATTAACCCGGGTGCAGAGCAGCCGGTCCCACTGCATGCGGTAGCCGAAGTTTTTGTCAGTAACGGTCCCAGTGAAATTACCCGTGTTGGTCAGCAGCGCGTGGCATTACTGGAAGCGAATCTTCGCTACGGTGATTTAGCTCAGGGTGTCGCTGAAGCCGAGCAGATCATCCGTGATATCGCCCTGCCACCACAACTGCGCGCAACCATTGCCGGTCAGAGTGAAGACATGCAGCAGAGTTTCGACTCGTTATTGCTGGCACTGGCTCTGGCTATCTTTATGGTGTACCTGGTAATGGCCTCGCAATTTGAATCCCTGGGCCACCCCCTGCTTATTTTGTTTGCCATTCCAATGGCCGTGGCCGGCGCAATCTATGGCCTGCTACTGACTAACACTAATGTCAGTGTGGTGGTATTCATAGGGTTAATCATGCTGTGCGGTATTGTGGTTAACAACGCGATTGTGCTGATTGATCGCATCAACCAGCTGCGTGAACAGGGTCAGGATAAACACAGCGCCATTGTTGACGCTGCCAACGGCCGTTTACGTCCAATCATCATGACCACGATGACGACCATTCTGGGCCTGTTACCGATGGCAATAGGCTTCGGAGAAGGTGCAGAAGTGCGCACGCCAATGGCCATTACCGTGATCTTCGGACTCCTGTTCTCGACCCTGCTTACCCTGATCCTGTTACCGGTTATCTACTCTTTGTTCGACCGTAAACAGTTTACAGTAGCAGCCTCTCAAACCGCCGGAGACAATGTCTATGGATAAGTTTGCTCAGGCTGGCGCCACTTTAACCAGCTTCGCGCTGCGTAAACCGGTGACTATCTGCATGTGTTTTTTATCCATGCTGATATTCGGCATCGCCGCGGGGCGGTTGTTACCGCTGGAGAAGTTTCCTGGCATTGATATACCACAAATGGTCGTTCAGGTGCCCTATCGCGATGCTACACCGGCCGAAATTGAACGCATGATCACCCGTCCGGTTGAAGAGGCTATTGCCACGATGTCGGGCATTAAACGCCTGCGGGCCGCCTCGTTTGAAAATCGCGCTGAAGTGTTTGTGGAATTTGACTGGGACGCCAATATCAAAGCCAAAAGCATTGAAGCCCGTGAGAAAATCGATGCCATTCGTGACGAACTGCCCGACGACGTTGAGCGCGTCATGGTCTTTAAATTTAATACCAATGACATGCCTATTTTTCAGTTACGGGTATCCAGCGAGCGTGATTTGTCGAATGCCTATGATCTGCTCGACCGTAATCTGAAAGGGGAAATTGAGCGGGTGCAGGGCGTTTCACGGGTTGAACTGTACGGCGTTGAGAAAAAGCAAATCAGTATCCGCCTGATCCCCGAGCGCATTACCTCATTGCATATTGATACCAATGATCTGGGCAGGCGTTTACGTGAGGCCAATTTTTCCATGACCGCCGGCCATTTTTTTGCCAACGATCAAAAATTTATTGTGAATCCTCAGGGCCAGTTCTCGGACATGCGCGATATCCAGCAGTTGTATGTAGCACCGGGGATTATGCTTAAGGATATTGCCACCATCGACTATGAAACGCCTGAGCGAAATAATGGCCGCCACCTCGATCGCGCCTATGCGGTTGGCCTGAATATTTTCCGCGAGTCAGGCAGTAACCTGGTAGAAGTGAGTGAGCAGGTTATGGCCGTGGTTGAAAAAACCAAACAGGACCCGGCGTTTAATGGCATAAATTTATACGTGATGGATGACGTGGCAGAAAGTGTTACCTCGTCGTTATCAAACCTGGTGGAGGCCGGCTTGTACGGTGCGCTGCTGTCGATTGTGGTGCTGTACTTGTTCCTCCGGCAGCTCACTACCACACTGCTGGTCGTATTATCGGTGCCCTTCTCCATCTGCATTACCCTGGGCGTGATGTATTTGCTTGGTTACTCACTGAATATTCTGTCTTTAATGGGATTAATGCTGGCTGTGGGTATGCTGGTGGATAATGCGGTGGTGATCACTGAAAGTATTTTCCAGCAACGGGCCACCCATAGCGACGCCGAACAGGCCACCCGGTTAGGGGTTGGTAAGGTGAGTCTGGCGGTAATTGCCGGTACCACTACCACGGCCATCGTCTTTTTACCCAATATTGTGGGCGTAAAAATTGATGTCACCGTTTTTCTGGAGCACGTGGCCATTGCCATTTGTATCTCGCTGTTTGCGTCATTATTAATAGCACAAACGCTGATCCCGCTGCTGGCCTCAAAGGTTAAGCCCCCGGCAGCTCATCATGCCAAACCGGCCGGTTATATCAGCCGTTATCGCCGGATATTAAGCTGGGCCATGCATAATCAGGGCAAAACGTCTGTGATTGCTATAGCGATTCTGGCCAGTACGGCTATTCCCCTGGGCGTCATTTCCAACGACGATGAAGGCAATGATGACCGCTCACGCGTTTGGCTTAACTATCACATCAGCCAGAACTACACCCTGGAGGAAGTCGAAAAAACGGTCGATAAAATGGAGGCTTATTTGTATGGCAATCAGGAAGCTTTCTATATTAAACAGGTATATACCTATTATGAAGCAGGTGAGGCAACGTCTGGTATCACCTTACAGGATGACTTACCGGTACCGGTCAGCGAAGTTAAACGCCTGATACTGGAAAGCATGCCGAAGTTCGTACGGGCCAAACCGTCTTTCCGCTGGAATGAAGGCAACGGCGGTGGTGTCAGACTCACCCTGCTCGGCGATTCTTCTGATCAACTCAGAGTCATCGCAGATCGCGTAGTAGATGTGCTGGATAATGTAGACGGCTTAACCGATGTTCGCGCCGATGTGGGCAGCGAACGTCAGGAACTGCAAATCCGTATCGACCGTGATAAAGCTTATCAGCTGGGCCTGACTACGCAGCAAGTATCCGGCCTGGTGGCAACCGCGCTGCGCGGAAATAACCTGCGCACCTTCCGCTACGGCGAGGCAGGCGAAGTTAACGTTAAACTGATGTACGGCAAGTCTGTACAGGAGTCGCTTAGTGCGCTGCAAAACCTGAATTTGGCCAATAATTCCGGGCGTAACATTACCCTGGACATGGTGGCTGATATTACCGTTACACCACAGTTAGCGCAGATTAACCGTTACTACCGTCAAACGGCGATAGCGATTGGGGCTAATCTGCTCGATGGCACAACCATGGAGCAGGCGCGCGAACGGATAGAAACGGCAATGCAGTATATCAGTTTGCCTTCCGGCTACAGCTGGACACTGGATGGCGGCTTCCGTCGTCAGGACGAAGCTTTCGCAGTTATGCAGATGAATATGCTGCTGGCGGTATGCATGATCTACATCGTGATGGCAGCGCTGTTTGAATCGTTATTGTTACCCACCGCCGTGATTACCTCGCTGTTATTCAGCATTACCGGGGTTTTCTGGGCCTTTATGGTGACAGGCACATCCATGTCGGTAATGGGCATGATAGGGATGTTGATTCTAATGGGGATAGTGGTTAACAACGGGATAGTGTTAGTGGATAGGATTAATCAGTTGATTGCCGAGGGCGAGGAGTTAATCCCGGCGATTGTCGACGGCTGTAGCTCAAGGATCCGGCCTATTCTGATGACAGTCTCTACCACAGTACTCGGCCTGGTGCCGCTGGCAATGGGCAGTACTCGCATTGGTGGTGATGGACCGGCCTACTCGCCCATGGCGATTGCTATTATTGGCGGTCTGGTCTTTTCCACGCTAACCAGTTTGTTTCTGGTACCGTTGGCCTATGTGTTGTTACTGAAACTACGTTATCGGGTGAGCAAAATGATATTCCGCTCGAAAACGCAGGTAAGTCGGTGGATTAAAGCTTAGAAATAGTTGTGATATACACTAGGAGGGAGTTAAACGGGAACTCGGTTTTTTGACCACTGCGGTTCCCGTTTAATGATTCCCGGCACGATTAGCTGCGTGCAGTCAGGAATTGATAGACGTTTGATGCGTCACGAGACTGAGAAAACTCAACCAGAGAAACACCATTACAAGTAACACCGTCTTTTGCGCTGATGACTTTCAGTACTTCACGTTGGCTCGCACCAATCAGACCAATGTTACGAGATACAGAAGAACGCAGCAGACGCACGTCATCTTTTACTACCGCTTTACAGAAACCAGCAAATTCAGTATCGCCAGTAAAACGAACGCCTTCAGCAGTTACGTCAGCAGCAGCAGTTGATACACCCATTACCGCAAATACAGCAGCAGCGATTGTAGATTTAATTACTTTAGTCATTTATATACCCTCTCAGATTGTTTGATATGCTCCGACACAAAATGCTTGGTAGCGGTTAAGGTGTCTTGGAGTCAGCCCAACGATTGGCGCAGAACGTTTCTCGTTGGTGCACTATATTTATGCCCCATCTGAAAGAAAATTACTGTTTTATTATTGTATAGGGTTGGTGAACATTGCGTAAATTATAATGTTAATCACCCATTAACAACATAAACCACTGTTATATAACGACATTTTCTAAGTGAATATTACCATTCAGAATATCTATTACACTTTGGATATAAAAAAGTTCTAAAAAACACGGTCATTTCTGAAAGTTTTTAGTCTTAAAACAGCCTTTATTCACAAATTTATACAACTTAAGTCGATAAAACGGCCCTTGAAGGCGGTTTAAACTGTAATTTAATTACAGAAATAATGTAAAAAGTATGAAAATTTAGCGTTTTTGAAAGTTTTCACGGGAAGTAAATGCGGATAGTCAGCGAGCAACAATGCGGCTCGGTGTAATACCAATAGAGAGAATTAAAGACCTTAGCAGCGACGATAAGAAAACTGATTACGGGCCGGGTTTACTCACCGGCCCGTAATTAAAGTTAACGGAGAGGTTGCAAAATGGGTTATACGTAATCCCGTTCCCGTTTGGTTTCAATGGTATCAATATAGCCGTGCCATGAGGCATAGCCCAATAACGGCATCAGAACTATAAAGCCTATAAAGCCGGTAACAAATCCAATGGCAACCAGTGAAAAGATAATCCCGGCCCAAATGAACATGGGAACTTTATTGACCCACACCGCATTAACACTGGTCATAACGGCGGTGGCTAAATCCACTTTACGCTCCAGTAATATAGGTTGGGTAAAAGCAGTCACGAAAAACATACCGATACAGAATAAAGCCCCCACACCGGTACCTAATATAAGAAACGGCATCAAACTTTCCAGGCTTTCTATCTGGTGCTGCGGATACAGTGCGTGGATCAGTGAAGCAACGCGCAACCAGAATATCATCAGAATCATCAGCAAAATGCCAAACCCCCACTCATTCACCGCGTTCCGACGCATAGCACGCAACGAATGGGATAAGGTGGGTTTATGGCCTTTTTCATGCTCCCAGCTTATGTCGTACAAGCCGGCCGCTAAAAAGGGTCCAATAAGCATAAAACACACAATAGATGGCAGAATAATCAGATGCCAGCCAGTCATCGCTACTAAGAATGAAATTAACCATGGAACAACGGCAAATAAAAATCCGTAGAAAACAGATAACAGTGGCGTCTTAAGTAAATCCTGAAAACCCAGTGACAGCCATTTTATCGGATCGCCGACGTCGAGCTCTTTGCAGGGGATAACCCGGGCAATCCCGCTATCGGTAATGGCATTTTGGGGTGTTTCTTTAAAGTGTTGTGACATAAATTCACTTCCCTCAGTTGTGACTGTTGTGCGCATAACAGGGGAAAATTCACTTATCCATGATGCCTATCAATCTTCTTTACGGATTGATGCTTATTACTTCAGAATCTTCCCCACCGTTATATATACGATAGATCCAATTGCAAAAGTTCACAATTTATTAACAATAAAAATTAGGAAAAGCGACCTAACCGCACCGGTTGCCAATATAACCGGCGATGAAAATAGCGGTTCACCGCTACATTGAAGTCGTAAAAGCTACAGACCGCGCTTTTTTCGCCGCTAACACATTCAAAGGTAAAACGGTGGCAGTTATTGCCCCAGGGATGGTATTCGATATAGGTGTAGATACGCGCTATTGCCCGCTCAGCGGCGCCATCCACCACCAGCGGCTGCAAGTGTTTATCGCACACCATGTAAATTTGCTCACCGCTGCGGTCGTTTAAGAATCGTTGAGGAGACACGGCTTTCACCAGTCCGCTGCCATGCAGTTCAATAACATGGCCGTCCAGCCAAATACCGGTGTGTTCAAAAACGCCATAAATTCCACAGCACACCATGGCACCATCAACGGGTGCAACAGCGACCTTACTCTCCCCCGGATAATGCTCTACCCCGGCACTGTGATCGACCATTACTTGTGCATGACGCATACCCTGACACCCTGCCTGTAAAAAGACTTATACTCCAAAAAGTACTATTTTGAGTTATAGCGCTTCCCTTTTGATGACTCAAGCCGGTTTTTGTAACAGTTTATGCAAGATATTTGCGCTAAAGCGCAAAATTTGCTTAACAGCCTATAGTCCGATGCGATACCCTGAAAGCCCCGTAATTTAAGTAGTTTAAGATGAAACCGGTACACAGTTCGCACAAGTTAGATAACGTTTGTTATGACATTCGCGGTCCGATCGCCGCGCAGGCTCGCAAGATGGAAGATGAAGGCCATCGCATTCTCAAGCTGAATATTGGCAACCCTGCCCCGTTTGGTTTTGATGCGCCCGACGATATCCTTAAAGATGTCATTCATAACCTGCCTACTTCACAAGGCTATTCTGACTCAACCGGTATTTACGCCGCCCGTGTAGCCGTAATGCAGTACTACCAGCAAATGAACATTCGTAACATTCAGGTTGACGATGTGTTTATTGGTAATGGCGTCAGTGAAATGATCATGATTGCCATGCAGGCACTGCTTAATATGGGTGATGAAGTGTTGTTACCCAGCCCGGACTACCCACTGTGGACGGCTGCGGTAAGCTTATCTTCCGGCACGCCGGTACATTACCGTTGTGACGAACAGGCCGGCTGGTTTCCGGACATTGACGATATAAAAAGTAAGATCACGAAAAAGACCAAAGCGATTGTGCTGATCAATCCCAATAACCCAACCGGTGCGGTATACAGCAAAGAACTGTTGCAACAAATTGTGGATTTGGCCCGCGAACACGAACTGGTGGTATATTCCGACGAGATCTACGATAAAATTCTCTACAACGATGCCAAGCATACGTGCATCGCGTCGCTGGCCGATGACGTGTTCTTTGTTACCTTTAGCGGTTTATCCAAAAACTACCGCGTAGCGGGTTTCCGTGCTGGCTGGCTGGTAGTCTCCGGCAACAAGCGGTTGGCTAAACACTATATTGAAGGGTTAAACATTCTGTCATCCATGCGAATGTGCGCCAACGTGCCCTGCCAAAGCGCCATACAAACAGCGCTTGGCGGCTATCAGAGCATCAACGACTTAGTGAAACCCGGTGGTCGGTTGCAGTTGCAGCGGGATCTGGCCGCCCGTCGGCTTAATGAGATAGACGGTATCACCTGTGTAGCACCCAACGGTGCCATGTACTGTTTTGCCAAAGTCGACGCAGAGAAGTTTAATATCGCTAACGATGAACAAATGATCCTGGACCTGCTGAGCAGCGAAAAGATTCTGCTGGTGCATGGCCGCGCCTTTAATTTAAATGAAGGCATTTATTTCCGCCTGGTATTTTTACCGCACAGCGATATTCTGGCGCCGGCACTGGATCGGATAGAAAATTTCTTTAATGGCTACCGCCAGAAAGGCAAAAAATAATGGCTGACAACAGCCATTTCTTTGCCCATCTGGCCAGGATGAAACTCATTCATCGCTGGCCGTTAATGCATAATGTGCGGATTGAAAATGTGCAGGAGCACAGCCTGCAGGTGGCCATGGTTGCCCACGCGCTGGCGCTCATCCGTAACCGCTTTTTTGATGGTCAGCTGAATCCCGAGCGGATTGCCACCCTGGCCATGTTCCATGATGTGTCTGAGGTGCTCACCGGCGATCTGCCTACGCCGGTTAAATACTACAACCCGGCCATCAAGGAAGAATATAAAAAGATTGAGAAAATCGCCGAGCAGAAGCTAATCGATATGGCCCCGGAGCCCTTTCGCGAAGATTATGCTGAGTTAATCAGCGGTGACAAACACAGCGAAGACGAAGCCTTTATTGTAAAAGCCGCCGACGTAATTTGTGCTTATCTTAAAACGCTGGAAGAACTCAGCGCCGGTAACCGTGAATTTACCCTGGCCAAAAAGCGCCTTGATAAAATGCTCAAAGACTACCATTCAGACGAAGTGGATTATTTTTTGAAGCAATACGTGCCCAGTTTCTCTTTGAGTCTGGATGAAATCACCCAGGAAGAACACGGCGAGTAATAAAGGAGTCTGCATGCAAACCAATTGGCAATCCAACTGGTCGGAACGCCGGTTGCCCCGCACTCAGGCAAGAGACGGCGACCATCGTTCGCCTTTTCAGCGTGATAAAGCGCGGGTACTGCATTCCGCGGCCTTTCGCCGCTTGCAGGCCAAAACCCAGGTACTGGGGGTGGGATTAAGTGACTTTTACCGCACCCGCCTGACCCATTCACTGGAAGCCGCACAAATTGGTACCGGGATCACCGCCCAGCTACAGGGCAAGTTTCCGCGCTTAACCGAGTTTGTCAGCCTTGATCCGTATTTAATTGAAACTCTTTGCCTGGCTCATGATATTGGCCATCCGCCCTTTGGCCATGGCGGTGAAATAGCCCTGCATTACATGATGCACAAACACGGTGGGTTTGAAGGCAACGGCCAGACTTTCCGTATTGTGACACGCCTGGAGCCTTACACGGCGGAACACGGCATGAATCTGAGCCGTCGCAGTGTGCTGGGGTTAGTGAAATACCCCAACTTTATCGACACCCTGACCAATCAGGACATTGTACCGGCCGATGATTTGCGCATGCGTCAGATAAAAGCTGAACACTGGCATCCGCCTAAAGGACTGTTCCGTTGCGATGAAAACCTGTTTGACTGGCTACTCGACCCATTAAAATCAGAAGAACGCGATGCCTTTATGGCCTTTAATCAAAGCGTCGATAAGCATGGTAAAACCCGTCATAAATCCTTTGATTGCAGTGTGATGGAGCTGGCCGACGATATTGCCTATGGTATTCACGATTTGGAAGATGCCATTGTGATGGGCATGGTGAAGCGCGCTGAATTCTCTGAAGAACTGGAAAAGCCATTAATTGAACTCAAGGTGCCCTGGCTGTCTGATGCGATCAGTCAGCTCGGTGACCGCTTGTTCAGCATTGAACAGTATGAACGCAAAAACGCCATTGGCGCTCTGGTTAACTGTTTTATTACTGCAATTCGTATTGAAGATAGTCCACAATTTAGTCACCCGCTGCTGTGTTATCAGGCGGTACTGCCTCATCACCACAGCGAGGCACTGACGCTGTTTAAACAGTTTGTTTACCGCACGGTCATTCGCAAACCCGAAGTGCAATTGCTGGAATATAAAGGCCAGCAGGTGGTGATGGAGTTGTTTGAAGCGTTTAGTTCTGATCCCACTCGTCTGCTTCCCGAAAATACCCGCAGTCGCTGGTTACAAGCCGAGGAGCAAGGCAACGGTCACCGCGTAATTGCCGATTATATTTCAGGCATGACCGACGAATTTGCCGCTCGCCTCTATTCTAATATGTTTGTCCCCAAGCGTGGTGGCGTGCTCGATACTTTGTCACTTTAAGCACCGCTCTGGTTAATCTGCTGTCACCGACAGGATGTCATTTATGCGCAGGATCCGCCTGATTATTCTCATTGTTTTTTGTATGTCGACATTGCCCGGCTGTGCCTCGTTGCTGGCCAGCCAGATTGCCAAAGGCGGCGGCTCGCAAGTCACCGGAAACTTTGGCTGGACTGTTGAAGAAGTAGTTTGTGATACTTCTCACCATTGTGTCCCCGTTACACGGCTTCTTGACAATGAGAGCCTTTCTCTCACTCTGGAGTTTGATTTTTACATTAATCAAAATCACAAAATTTGGCATTTTGAAGCGCTCACCGATAGCCAGCAGTCTAAACCACTGGAAAATGATCTTATCCTGCTTTTTGCCGGCTACAATCAGCCCGCGAAAATCCTCACTCTCCACCAGCAATGGCTTGAGGTGATCACCGGTGCAGATGTGTGGGTGGTACCTGGTGCTGAGCAGGCGGAACACTTTACCTTTGGCCTGGATTATGTAGCCCCGCTGGTCAGTGAGATCTCACGTCAACAGCCAGAGAAAGTGCATTTGGTAGGCTTTTCCATGGGCGCACTGGCAGCCCGTGGAGTGATGGAACAAATCGATAATGGCCGACTGTATTTAATCGCGCCAATGACTGATTTCCGGGTAGCGGTCAACGCGCTTTGGAATTCCGCTTATAAAAACAAGTTTTACACCCTTTTCATTGGCGATGAAACCGTCGAGGAAGCAGTAGATATCGTTTATGAGCGGGCCGGGAAAACTGCTCAGGATACGGCGTTGGTCCAACGTATTGAGCACATGCAGGGCACTGCCTTTATCTATGCGTCACTCGACGATAAGGTAACCCCTGCTTCAAAATGGTTGCAGATAAAGCGCGCTGGATTACAGCTTAAAACCTACCCGCAGATGACTCATGTGGAGATGGTCGCTTTGTTCAGACAAGACTTGCTAGAAGACGTTACGGCCGACCTGCTCGGCCGCACCATTACCTCTGCAGACACCGACATCATTGGCATAATGTGTGATGCCAGCGACACTGAATGCCTTAACCGTCTGCCCGCTGATGATGACGGTTCAGAGGATTAGCAACCGTATTAGTGCATGGCCAGTTTCACCGCATTTAACTCGCTGGTTTCTGATGTTGTAGGCATAGCTTTAGCGTCTTCCACCATCACCGCCATGGAGTCCAGCACATCGAGAAAGTCCTTTAATTGCTCTGGGCTCAGTTGCGCAGACAGCGACTCGATTTTGGCGATCAGGCTTTTTGTTGGTAATCTCATAAGTGTCAATATTCTGTGGTTATAGGCATTGAACCAACGATGTTACAAATACCTTGCCAACTTGTGAGGTCAGCGCAAGCCGACGACACTGCTACGAATACTCACCGGCGTGGATGAAATTTTTTTGTGCTTAATGCGGTCTTAGTACGTAACCAGAGGTATAAGTGTTAGCAAATCAGGCATTATGACTAAACGATTCAAACCATCACAACGTTTCAAAAGCAGTGAAATTACCGACGAAGCAGTGTTTTCATCGCGCCGTAGTGTGCTTAAATCCATGGGCTTTGTTGGCGCTGGCGCATTGCTAAGTGGCTCGGCGGCAGCCCGCGGTTGGTTCGACGATGATGATAAGCCAGCCTTTAAGGCCCGGCCGCTGGACTTTACCCGTAATAACAGCCTGTCGACCGACGAAACCATGACGCCCTATGCAAAAGTCACCTCGTACAACAACTTTTATGAGTTCGGCACCAGCAAGGACGATCCGGTAGAAAATGCCCAGGACTTTCAGGTTGACCCGTGGTCACTAAAAATTGACGGTATGGTTCGCAACCCCATTACCCTGAGCTATGACGATATCCTCAATAAATTTCCATTAGAGGAACGGGTGTACCGGTTAAGATGCGTTGAGGCGTGGTCGATGGTTATCCCCTGGCTGGGGTTTGAATTAAACAAATTGATCAAGTTGGCGGATCCCCTTGGTTCAGCAAAATATGTAGCCTTTAAAACCCTCTTCGATCCCAAACAAATGCCGGGCCAACGTAATCCATTTATGGGGGGCGGCATCGACTATCCCTACGTGGAAGGTTTACGACTCGATGAGGCCATGCATCCCTTATCGCTGATGTCGGTGGGCGTGTATGGTAAAACCCTGCCACCTCAGAACGGTGCGCCAATTCGCTTGGTGGTACCGTGGAAATATGGCTTTAAAAGCATTAAGTCAGTGGTGCGCATTACGCTGACCGATCAGGAACCACTCACCACGTGGAATCGGTTGGCTGCGCATGAATACGGGTTTTACGCCAATGTGAATCCGGATGTGGCGCATCCACGCTGGAGTCAGGCCAGTGAACGGCGCATTACCAAAGGCGGGCTGTTTTCACAAAACCGGATCGATACCGAACGATTTAATGGCTATCAGGAAGTTGCCCCGTTGTATAACAATATGGATCTTACCCGGTATTACTGATTGTCAATGAAGCTGTTAAATAAACCGTTAAAACTGTCTGCGCTGCAAATCAGGCTAACCAAAACACTTTTGCATTTACTGATCCTGGGTTGGGTTATCATCACCTTTTACCAGAGCGTCACTGACAATCTGGGAGCCGATCCGGTTAAAGCGCTGATTCATTTTAGCGGCATCGGCGCGTTAAACCTGTTATTAATTACCCTGCTTATCAGTCCGGCTGCACGCTACCTGCCAGCGCCGGCATTAATGCGCTTCAGGCGCATGCTGGGTATTTACGTGTTCGTTTACGCGGTCATCCATTTACTCACCTATATTAGCTTTGAATTGCAGTTTGACTGGTCTTTGGTGGTGAGTGAAATTATCAAGCGTCCGTATATCACCGTCGGCATGGTGGCGCTATTACTCCTAACGGCTCTAACAGCCACTTCGCCCAATAAAGTTCGCCAGCGCCTCGGTAAACGCTGGCAACGCTTGCACAATTCTATCTACCTGGTGGTGTTTCTGGCCCTGTTGCACTTCAGTTGGTCGCGAAAAACCGGCCTGCAGGAGCCATTAATTTACTGGTTTATTGCCCTGCTGATAGTGCTTCCCCGCCTGCAAACCCTCAAACAGCGTGTAACGCGATCCCGTTAATCGGTTTGCGTTATGTAAATTTTATATAGGATTAAGTGAATATTTCTTTCCGCGTGGCATAACCTCAGCACTATAAAATCTAACTAATTGTTTTACCATTATTTTTTATTCGGCATAACAATTGAATCTGCTCCCTGTGAAATACATTAAATTCACGTTGTGCACAGCACAACAGCGAAGCGGAGCTCACTTATGTTTGTTGAATCGGTTAAAACACAGGGCATTGCGCACCTTTCTTACGTAATAGGCAGCAACGGAGAAGCCTGTGTTATTGACCCTCAGTTAGATACTCAGCATTACCTGTCGCTTGCCGACAATCATGCCTGCCGGATAACGACCATCATCGAAACCCATCGCAACGAAGACTTTATCTCTGGCGCTGTAGCGCTGGCCAATCAGACCGGCGCTGAGATTTACCATGGTAAAGACGCCGACGAACCCATTGAATACGCCCGCCAGGCAAATAACGGCGACACAGTTGAAGTGGGTAAATGGACACTGGAGGTCATCGCCACCCCCGGCCATACGAAAGACAGCATATGCCTGCTGGCTATCGACAATGAACAGGATGGTCAGCCCATTGGCGTATTTACCGGCGATACCTTATTTGTCAGTGAAGTCGGCCGCACGGATTTTTACCCCGAACAAATGGCAGAGATGGCGGGCCTGCTTTATGACAGCCTGCAAACACTCGCCGCGCTTGGCGACGATATCATCGTCTACCCTGCTCACGGTGCCGGCTCTGTGTGCGGGTCTGGCATGGCTGAACGGGAGTTTACTACGATTGGTATTGAGAGACGGCAAAACCCCGGCTATCAGTGCGCCTCTAAAAAGGCGTTTATAGAACGAAAACTAGCCGAAAAGCATTACATAGCCCCGTATTTTAAGAAAATGGAGCAGTCTAACCTTACCGGCCTGGATACCCCTGTACCGTCTGCCGCCTGTCAGTTACTGACGCCTGAATGGCAGTCTGCATGGCAACAAAGCGCAGAGCGCCCCGGCGTTTTAATAGATGTGAGGAGTCATGCCCAGTTTCGCGACGGTCATTATCCGGGCAGTCTGAACTTACCAGGGGGCCTGCTAAGCGCCTATGGCGGCTGGTTTCTTGATTATTCCACACCGGTAGCGCTGGTTGCTGATTCCGCAGCTCAGGCCGCCGACAGTGCCCGCCAATTATGGCGGATGGGTTATCACCAGATTGCTGGCTACCTGACCATAGTACCGGCTCCGGTGACCGTTGAGGATTATCAGCATCAGCATGTTAAATCTGTCACCGCAGATATCGTGGACCAACGCATTAAAGCATCGCCAGCCAACTGGCAACTGCTGGATGTGCGTAAGCACGAAGAACTCGACAACGCCGGGTTTGCTGATGCACAGCATCTTTATTTAGGCTATTTACCTGACAGGCATCATCAACTGGACAAGTCATGTCATTACACAGTGGCTTGTGGCAGTGGTAAGCGCGCCACCGCGGCTGCCAGTTATTTACTGGCACAGGGATTTGAACAGGTCGATATCTTTATTGGTTCGATGCAGGCCTGGCAACGCTACCAGTAAGACAGTCTGCACAGGTCTTAAGAACATGAAAAACACAGCTGGCAAGGAGGCCGGATGTGTTGCCCCTTCATGCTGCTCTGCTTGCTTTATAAGCAGAACACTGCAATATTATTCAGGTAACAAGGACTTATCGTTACTCCATTTACCAGATTTCACGGATTGAAAACATGGCAGACCACACATTCTCTTTACTCCCTCCAGGCCAGTCCTTTCACTGTTGGGGGTGGTTATGTATCTGAAAAGACTCACTACGGGCTGTGTTATTGCAGCAATACTCTACTGGGCATACCATATCAGCTCGCCAAGCATCAGCTTACTCAACAGTTCCGACAGCGAAATTATTCAGGCCAGCATTAGTCTGAGCGACAACAAATTATCTTTTGGCGCGCTGGAAGATGGTGAGGACAAAGAGCTGTCTTATTCATTACTGTCGGGCAGCGGCGAATATACCTATTACTTCAGACTCAGTAATAACATCGTGCTAACCGGTAAGTGTGGCAACTTCAAAAGCTTTGAAATCAGCAAACGGGTGATATTTCTCGTTAGTGATAAAAAAGTCATTTCTCAAAACAGTAACGGTGAACCGCTAAACTGTGAAAGTAGCCAGGTGTAAGCGAACGTTGGCTTCGGTATACACCTGGAAGCTGTTAGTTAAGAGTGAGTGTCATTAACTGCCAGCGATCTTCAACCCGCCCCCCCTGGCGCTGATAAAACCGTTTAGCCTGATGGTTGGCAGCCAGCACCTCCCACTTTAGTTTGCTCCCTCCCACAGCTTTACAAAGGGCTTTAGCTTCGTTAAATAACGCTTCACCCACGCCTTGACCTCTGGCATGTGGCGTCACAATTAACTCTTTGATCACCAGCCACGGTTTGAGGTCGTAAGTAAACGGCTGATAGAAGTACACCAGAATGCCCGTGACGGCTGACGGACTCTCCGCTACCAGCACACCGGTATGCCGGTTATCCGTAATGAGCTGCGCCAGGCTGTGACGATCCACTTTAAAATGGTGGTGATAACCTTCAAATTCTGCCAGCGCTTCCATTAACGTCAATACTGCATCAAGGTCGCTTTGAACAGCCTGGCGGACAGTCACTTTATTCATCACTGGCTAACTCAAAGCCTTCATCGAGCCAGCCGGTAACCCCGCCAATCATTTTTTTAACCGGACGACCTAAGCGCGCCAGTCTGATAGCGGCTTTTTCGGTAGCGTTGCAGTGCGGTCCGGCGCAATACACCACAAAGACCGTTTCTGCAGGATAAGCCGATAATCTGTCTTCGTTTATCTGGGCATGAGGCATAAACGTTGCGCCTGCGATGTATCCCAGACGGGCAACCTCTTCAGCACGCACATCGAGCAATACAAAATCGGTGAGGTCATTGTGCAGTGCATAGTGTACATCCCAACAATCGGTTTCAAACTTCAGCAAGTTTTGAAAATGGGCCAGGGCTTCTGCGCTGGCAGCGGGTCTGGGGCGAATAACAGTAGATGGCATAATAAAGCTCCTTTGATAACGGTAAATTAATTATCACCGCCGATTCGCGTTGCCCCAACTGTCTAAAATGACTATTATCGATAATATATAGACAACCTAAAGCGCAGATAGCGCAAAATAGTATGATAAAAGTCACCATTTTGCTGTGTGAGACGCTCTCTTTGTTTGAACTCGGCTGCGCTACCGAACTCTTCGCCCTGCCCCGGCCCGAGTTTGAAGACTGGTACCAGACCCAAACAGTCACTTTGAGTGATAATACGTTTACGGGCCCCGGTAACACGGTGTTTAAGTGCCCTCGTGTCGTTAAGCTGCCTGACACTGATTTGCTGGTGATCCCCAGCTTTCCGGTAAATATCGGGACCATTGACCCATTGCTGGCCAGTGAAGTACTTCGTCATTACGAACAGGGCGGCCGGATTATCAGTTTTTGCTCCGGCTCATTTTTGTTGGCAGCTCTCGGGCTACTCAACCAGCGTACAGCCATAACGCACTGGCGCTATGCAGGCCAATTTAAGCAGCGGTTCCCCCACATTACCTACCGGGATGACAGTTTGTACTGGTATGACGGCAAAATAGGTTGTTCGGCAGGCAGTGCCGCCGCTATTGATTTGGGCGTGGCAGTGATCCGCGACGATTACGGCTACGAGCACGCCAATGCGGTAGCGCGCAGATTGGTTTTACCGGCTCACAGAGACGGTGGGCAGTCTCAGTTTGTCCAAACACCTCTGGCCAGGACCAATTCGGCGTTGGCGAAAGTGCTCGACTGGGCGGTTAAACACAGCGGACCGGGCTTAACGGTGGCGCAAATTGCCAATAAAGCGAATATGACCCGACGAACCTTTGACCGGCACTTTATCCGCCAGTTTAATATGACCCCCCATCAGTGGTTGTGCGAACGTAAACTGGAAGTTGCCCGCCAGTTACTGGAATCCACTCATTTACCCATTGAGCAAATTGCTGAACGGGCAGGCTTTGAAAGTGCCGTAACCCTGAGACACAATTTTAATAAGTATCTTTCGGTATCACCGTCGAAATACCGTCAGACATTTCAAAACGTTAAGCCGATCACTTAGGCTGTTGAGACAGCGGCCTGGCCTTTTCCCACTTATAGATACCCAACCAAAACCCTAACTCCAGCAGCATTCCTGAGATAACCAGAATAAAAGTGCCGGTGGCAAACCCGGCCTGATAACAAAGCAAGGCACCTAACAGCAGTGCTGCCAGTAACAAAATACGTTTAATCATAGCCATAAAAGCCGCTCCTATTAGTTTGACTCTACTGAGTAAAGCGCTGAGACGCCCTTTACGCAATAAAGAAAATGTAACCGGGGGTGACATAGTCAGAGTGTATAGCTGGGTTTTCCTGTTTGCCCTGCATTTACTGCACAAACAGATCGATTAAAAAAGTAGCAAAAAAACTTGCATGTTGTTTTATACAGTATTACTGTATATCCATACACTGTATATATTAACAGGAAAGCAAAATGACATTGGCAACCACTACATTTGAAACTGAAAGCAACATACTTCAATTTCCTCAGCGCGTGGCAAAACGCGTACCGGCACAAAAAGGCTGGTCATATTTGTTGTCTAACTCCGTGGCGTTTCAGAAAGATATCGACTACGCCATACGTATACAGAAACCTGATCAGGAAAAAGTACCTGCCTGGATCCGCCGGCTCATTACCAGTGGTCAGTGCCGTTCAATTTACGTGGAAGATCTTATCCTGACGCCTCAGGAGCGGGTTTCCATTAAACAACTGTGTGAACAATATGCAGTGTCGTTGGTAGCGGTATCCGTTAACGACAAAGTGGCCGGTAATATTTTACAAGGTCCTTGGTAAACCAAACGACAGGCCTTACACTATCGGCATTACCCTGAAAACGGAATAAGCCGGTGTTGTGTTATTGTTGTAGTAAGAAGCTGTACAGTGAATGTTGCGAACCCAAACATACCGGGGTAGCTATTGCTGAGACAGCCGAAGCGTTAATGCGCTCACGCTTTAGTGCTTACTGCATAAATAACTGGGCGTATATTTTAAAGACCTACGCTAAAAGTCAGCGTAAGGCATTAAATGAACAAACGCTCGAAGACAGCGCTCAGGGAACCAAATGGTTGAGCTTGTCGGTAGTCACACCACCATCCAAACCACATCAGGGTGGCAGAACAACAGACCAGGTGGAATTTAAAGCCTACTATACACTGCACCACAAACCTTACCTGATGCATGAAACCAGTGACTTTATTGTAGAAGACGGTGAATGGCGTTATACCACAGGTACTATGCACAGCGATTCAGGCTTGCTGAAAACTGGCCGAAACGACCCCTGTTTTTGTGGCAGTAACAAAAAATATAAGCAGTGCTGTTTGAAGCGATTATAACGCTTTCACCACAATCGCAGTGTTACTTATGAGCTAAACCCCTTCTCATTTTATTTCCGTACTGATTAATGCCCCGCCCTAAATATCACTGATGAAAGCACGTCAGCCCTTATTGCTGCATGCCACTTGGCTTTAGCTGGGAATGTGATTACAGTGTAACAACGCAGCGATAAGTGGCCCCTGTGGGGTTACTGATAGAACTGCCTGAATCATTGCAAGATAACAACAAGGGAATGAATAGCATCAGGCTCTTCAATTCTCAACAACGAGAGAAGCATTATGAAAATGACCCGACTTTCTTTAGTTTCACTGGGCCTGCTTGCCGCATTAGGCGGCTGTCAGCCAGCCAGTGATCCAGCACAGGAAACCACCGAAACCACGCCCATGTACACCGCTGAAGATGCCGCCATGTTTGTCGAATCTGCCCAGCGTGAAATGGAAAAAATGCAGGTCCCCGCAGCAAAGGCGGCCTGGTTGTATGCCACCAATATCAATGAAGATACCGCTACAGTAAATGCCTATATTTCTGAGCTTTTTTCAAACCGGGCATCGGAACTGGCCAAACAGGCAGCAGAATATAACGAAGTCGAGGTTGATGCCGATCTGCGTCGAAAGCTCAATCTGATGCGAACGTCCCTGACCATGCCACCGCCGGCGAGCCCAAAGAAGTCGGAACGTTTAGCAAAAATCAGTTCTGAGCTGGATGGCATGTACGGTAAAGGTAAATACTGTCGCTCTGAAGATGACTGCATTGGTCTGGTCGACATGAGTGCTGAAATGGCCACTTCCCGTGATGCCGATTTGCTACTGGAATACTGGCAAGGCTGGCGCGAAGTGTCTGTGCCGATGAAAGACTTGTATGCCGAACAAGTGGTTATCGCCAATGAGGGGGCGGCGGAACTGGGATTTGCGAATGTCAGTGAACTGTGGCGCAGTAAATATGATATGCCCGCCGATGACTTTCCGGTAGAGCTGGACCGCTTATGGGGCCAGGTAAAACCCTTGTATGACGCCCTGCACTGTCATGTTCGTGCTGAGCTGGGAGAATATTACGGTGAAGATATCGTGCCTCAGGACAAACCGATCCCAGCCCATTTACTGGGTAATATGTGGGCGCAAAGCTGGGGCAACATTTACGATTTGGTCAAACCGGACGAGCCCATGGAAGTCCCCGATGTAACAGGCGCACTGCGTGATCAGGATTACGACGAAATCAAAATGGTCAGGCAAGCTGAGTCGTTCTTCTCCTCGCTGGGCTTTGAAGAATTGCCAGCAACATTCTGGGAGCGTTCACAGTTCAGTAAACCTGCCGATCGGGACGTACAATGCCACGCTTCGGCCTGGAATGTTGACGATAAAGACGACTTGCGCATCAAAATGTGTATTCAGATCACCGGCGAAGAATTTAACGTTATTCACCATGAACTCGGTCATAACTATTACCAGCGTGCCTACAATCAGGAACCCCTGTTATACCGCACGTCTGCCAACGACGGTTTTCACGAAGCCATTGGCGATACCATTGCCCTGTCGATTACCCCGAAATACCTTAGAGAAATTGGTCTGATTGATGAAATTCCGGATCCTTCCAATGATGTGGGTATGTTATTACAAACGGCACTGGATAAAATTGCTTTTATTCCATTTGGCCTGATGGTTGACCAATGGCGCTGGAAAGTCATGGCCGGTGAAGTCGGACCCGATGATTACAACGAGCTATGGTGGAATTTACGTCAGAAGTATCAGGGGGTCATGGCCCCGGTAGACCGTGATGCAAACGCTTTCGATCCTGGTGCAAAGTACCATGTTCCGGCCAATGTGCCCTACACCCGCTATTTCCTTGCTCACATTCTGCAGTTCCAGTTCCACAAAGCCTTATGTGATGTAGCTGGCGACGAAGGTCCGCTGAACCGCTGCTCGATTTACGGCAGTAAAGAGGCGGGTGACGCCCTGAATGCCATGCTGGAGATGGGCCAGAGCAAACCCTGGCAGGAAGCACTGCAAACGCTTACCGGCACGGATAAAATGGACGCAAGCACCATTGTTAATTACTTCCAGCCACTTAAAACCTGGCTGGATGAGCAAAATAAAGACCGTCAGTGTGGCTGGTAAGCCCTTAGCCTTATAAAGGCTGACAAATATTCACTGACTGTAACAAGCCGCTGGCAGGTTTACCCTCCAGCGGCTTTTTTGTAAGTAGGGTTACGCCGTACAGGATGACTTTCGGCGCCACTTCCCAATGACCAACCGTACCGGAAAATTACTGATCAGCGTACCGGCAAGAATTAGCAATAACGCAATAGTTAGCCCTGGCGTCCACTGCTCGTTAAACAAGGGCACAGCCAGAACACTGGCAAAAACCGGCACTAACGCCATCAGTCCGCCCATTCTCGTTGCTCCAATCAGATGAACCGCCCGACCGTACAATACCATCTGAATAGTGGTTGCCATTACGCCCTGATAAAAAGCCTGTAACCCCAGCATTTGCCAGGAAGCTTCGCTGAGATTATGTGGTAACCACAACACATAAACGGGCGTAAACAACAGCGTCGTCACGGCAATAATCCCCAGCGTTGCGTGCCATGGCGCAAACTGCCAACGTCGCAATAACACCGTAAATATTCCCCAGCACACGCACGCAAATACAAAACTCACATCACCGGACCAGTACCGGTTATCAACCAGCAACGTTTCAGTTAACAATGCAGCAATGCCCAGGCTGCTTACCGCAATACCAAGCCAGGAAGACAAAGTATGACGTTCACCGGCAATAAAATACGCAAAGACCGCAATCATAATCGGCATCAGGCCCGGTAATAATAGTGCGGCATGGGTTGCCGGCGCATTGGCAAAGCCGGTAAATACCGACAAGGCATAGGCTAATCCGCCAATACCGCCCAAAACGGCCATGCGCCACTGACAAATGACCTTGCGATGCTGCCAGATGAAAGGTGAGAACAACACAAAGGCCGTGCCAAAACGCACCATAATCATGTCCGGGATCGCAAGCGCTGCCAATGCGCCCGCCTTTGAGACTAAAATGAATCCAGTCCAAATCATGACCGCACACAATGCGTAGGCCAACCCCGCTTTGGGCAGGCTACTGCCTGCGTGGGGTTGCGGTTGCCCGTTAGTCTCACTCATTAGGTTACATTCCCTTCTTGATTTCATTGTCGATAAGTATAAGCTATCCAACCATTCACTTATAATGAATAATAAAGAAGGTTTCTTTCATTATTTATGAAAGAAACCGACCTCATTTTAATTCCGGAAGCCCAGATGGATATAGCCGACCTTACCGTTTTTAAAGCAGTCATTGAGCATAATAGTGTTAGCCGGGCAGCTGAGTCGCTGCACCGTGTACCCTCTAACGTGACCGCTCGTATCAAAAAACTGGAACAGGAACTGAATGTTGAGCTTTTTCTGCGCACGAATAACCGTCTCACCGTTACTTCCGCAGGACTCCGGCTGCTCGATTACGCCAACCAGATACTACACTTACACAAAAGTGCCCTGGCCGAATTAACCCAGGGAGAGCCCTCAGGATTACTCCGCCTCGGCTCTATGGAAAGTAGTGCTGCCTCACGACTGCCGCTTATTCTATCGGCGTTTCATCAGCATTATCACGCCGTTCAGATTGAATTACTCACCATGGCATCGATGCCGCTTATTGACAAGGTGATCGATGGCGAACTGGATGTGGCAATGGCTTCGGATCCACCCGACGATCCCCGTCTCAACAGCGTGCGGTGTTTCGACGAGGAGTTGGTCCTTATCATGCCCTCAGACTGGCCAGACCTAAACGACTTACCCGCCTCACTGACCATGGTAGGCTATCAAAAAGGCTGCTCTTACCGGCACCGCCTGGAAACCTGGTTTAAAAAGCATGGGCATACTTGCGAGCGAGTAATAGAAATCCCCAGCCACTTTACCATGATAGGCTGTGTTATAGCCGGTATGGGTATTGGTATGGTCCCGCGCTCCCTGCTGGCCCTGCACCAAACCGACGGGCTTAAAGTCGCAACCGTTGAACCGGATATTGCCAGTGCGCCGACCTATCTGGTGTCGCGCAAGGACAATCCCTCCAGTGCCATTCACGCCTTTATTACCTGCACCGGGGATATCGCAGCGACTGTGTAACTGCGGTTTTTTTGCTATGCTTGACTCTGGAGCTAACTCCAGGGTTTACACTAACAGCATGAAGACAAAACATTACAAAATTGGCCAGTTGGCTAAGCTTACCGGACTAACCGTCGATACCGTGCGTTTCTATGAAAACAAAGGGCTGGTGCACGCGTCACTGCGCTCGGATGCCGGCTACCGGTTGTTTTCAAGCACCGACCTCGCCCGCTTGCAATTTATTAAGCGAGCCAAAGCGGTTGGATTTACACTCGATGAAATCAGCGAGTTACTGGAACTGCGCCTGCACCCCGATGCGCACACCTGCGAAGAAGTGAAACAGGTAACAGCGCGCAAGGTTCAGGAGCTGGATGAAAAGATTGCGGAGCTGGAGAAAATACGCATGTCATTAAAAACCCTGCATACGGCCTGTTGTGGCGGCCCTGAAAGCGCCGAACACTGCTCTATCCTGCAGGCCCTCGATTCCATGGAGGCATCATGAGCGATATCGCCCTGTTAGCACAAAACTTTTTATTACTGTTTATGGAGTCAGCGCCGTGGTTATTGCTCGGCCTGCTGGTAGCCGGCGTAATGCATGAACTCGTCCCCATCAGTATGTTACAAAAACACATGGGCAGTGCCAGTGCCGGCGCCGTTGGTAAAGCAGCGGTGATTGGCGCGCCTCTGCCTCTGTGTTCCTGTGGGGTGATTCCTGCAGCGGTGGGCTTACGCCGTAGCGGTGCCTCAAAGCCCGCCACCGTATCGTTTCTGGTGTCGACCCCGGAAACCGGTGTGGATTCCGTTTCTGTGTCCTATGCGCTGCTTGGCCCGCTGTTCGCCATAGTCCGTCCATTTTGTGCCATCATCAGCGCTATCTACGCCGGTATGATGGTGAAATGGTTCGATAAAGAAGCATCAGCAACCAGCAATGAGTCACCTGCTACACCGGCCGAAGCCCCCCAAAGCTGCTGTAGCAGTAAACCTGCCGTAGAAGAAACATCATCATCCTGTTGTAGCAGCAAGCCAGCTGAGCCGGTCAGCACGCCATCCTGCTGCAGCACTGAAAAAGCACAGCCGACACCAGCGAGTACATCTTCTTGCTGCGACAGCGAAAGCAGCTCAGCCTCACATGCAAATAAACCCGGCTTTACAGATAAAGTCGCCGCTATCTGGCAATTTTCCAGTGGCAAACTGCTTATTGATATTACCGTCTGGTTGTTGATAGGTCTGGCGCTCGCCGCAGCAATTCAAACCTGGGTACCCACCGACTTTCTGACCAGCTGGGGCGATGGTCTGGTGGCCATGCTGGTTATGGCGGTGATTGGGATTCCGATGTATATCTGTGCCACAGCATCGACGCCTATTGCAGTAGGCTTTTTAAGTGCCGGCTTATCTCCTGGTGCCGTGCTGGTATTTTTACTGGCCGGCCCGGCCACGAATATTTCAACCATGGGGATGATTGCTAAGGAAATGGGCAAACGAACCCTCATGCTGTATATCACAAGTGTGATGAGCGCCAGTATTTTGCTGGGTTACACCCTGAACCTGCTGGTGAGTCATTTTTCACTGCAGTCGTGGATTGCGCTTGGTCAGTCAACCCACGAACACGGTGAGATTTCACCGATCTACGCACTGTGCGCTGTGCTCCTCGGAGCTTTAATGATTAGAAATGGCTGGCAGGCACTGCAGCAAAAAATGACTAAGTCTTCCCAGGCCAGTTGCTGTCACTAATGACCACTAACTGGCAAGGCCCTTGCAACATCTATGGTTTTCTACACAAATAAGGTGAAAACCATGGATATTCTACGCATATTATTGTCAATTTTACTGCCACCGCTGGGCGTGTTTCTGCAAGTCGGTATTGGCGCGCAATTCTGGATCAATATTTTACTGACGCTGCTGGGCTATATCCCGGGCATTGTGCACGCGGTTTATATTATTGCTAAGCGCTAGCCGCTTTAAGCCGGTTAAAATACTCCCGGTTTGTTGGCAACTGCGCTAACAGTTTATCGCCGTTATGCAAAAACTCCCGGCGCACCCGTTCGATTAGTGGTTTGCGCAGGCTGGTAGTGCCACCCGGCTGCCAGTCATGGGAGCGAAACCCCATACCATACAATACGTATTGTTTACTGGCGGAGGAAAAAAGCTCCTGGCGCAGATTAGTTTCTAACAGGCCAGGCGGCTGACTTTGCCATAACTGCAACGCTTCCTGCAGGCTGTCCGTCCAGGATGCAGGATCGGCATGGGCCTGCCAATAGGGGCTGTCGCGGCGCTCACTTAACACATAATGCAGTTTGATGAAGTCAATAATCTCGCCCCACCGTGCGTCCGTCATTTCATTGTAGCGTTTACGAAGCACCGCCATGGCAGCCCGGCTGCGTGGCAGTTGGTCGGCTATCCATTCTGCCGACTTTTCAATCAGTACCAGCGCCGTGGCTTCCAGCGGTTCAACAAAACCAGCGGACACCCCGATTGCAACGCAGTTTTGTTCCCAGAATCGCGCCCGGTGGCCGGGGTCGAAACGGATGGTCCGCGACATTATCGCTTTCTGGCTTAAAGACTCGTCACTGCTGATATAAGCTCTTAACGCGTCTTCGGCCTGGGTCTCGGTAGTTAACTCGCTGGCAAATACATGGCCGATACCGCGGCGCGACTGTAACGCGATATCCCATACCCAGCCGTGAGGTTTTGCCGTAGCAACCGTACACGAGGCGATTGGCGTTTGGTCACTGGCATGGTTCACCTGGGCTGCCACTGCCGTGTCGTTAAATAAAATATGCCGTTTAGAAACAAAGGGAACGTTGTAATGCTGCCCGATTAAGCGCGCACTAAAACCGCTGCAATCAATAAATAAGTCACCTGCCAACGGCTCGCCTTGCGCCAGTTCAACAGCGGCTATTGCGCCATCGGGATGACTCTGGATGCCGGCAACATGGGCGCTTTTATACTGCACACCGAGTTGCTCCGTGCAATGACGATGAAGGAGCGCAACAAATTTATCGGCGCTTAAATGATAGCCGTAATTAAAGTTGTAAGCGTATTCGGGTAATTGGGGCATTTTCGGCGCCTGATAGCGCTCGCATGCCATGCCCTGGGCACAAACCCAGGATTCAAAGTCGCCCGGACAGCCTTCATCGTGCCAGGCTTCAACCAGATTAACCGCACCAAAACCTGCAGGAGCTGTAAAGGGATGGTAATACTTATCCTCACCGCCCTGCTGCCAGCCAACAAACTTTGAAGCCTGCTTAAAACTGGCCTCACATTCACTGAGGAACTGCTTTTCGGCAATGCCCAGCAAACGCAGCGTATCGCGCATAGTAGGCCAGGTTCCTTCACCCACGCCAAGGTTTTTAACGTCAGGCGATTCCACCAGTATGACTTCAGTGTGACGGTTCTCGCCAACCAGTGGGTTCTTGGCCGCAATAATGCCAGCGGTAAGCCAACCGGCGGTACCACCGCCTACAACCACAACCCGGGTAATATTCTTTTGCATGCCTGGCCCTTACTTAACCTGCTCGCCGGCAGGACAATACCGGGCAATAAAGTCGGCATGGGCGGGTAACTGGCCCAGTGCATTATTAACCGATTGCTTAAATGCACTGAGTTGCTGTTTTAAGCCGTCGGTGGGTAACATTCGACTTGCCCCGTGATGCTGTGCTGGCATCAGGCCCTGGCCCATCATTACCTGCACCCAGGAATCGACTCTGAACAGCGCCACGTCGTCTGGCCACACATAGCCATTTTGTGCAAAGATAGCCATGCGATGGGCTAAGGGTTCCGGAATATCCATGGTGCGGTAATGATCCCAGAAATCACTGTCATCACGTTTGGTCAGGTTGTAGTGCAGAATAATAAAATCGCGAATAGTCTCCATTTCTTTCTGCGTTTCACGATTGTACTGCTCTGCCAGTAGTTCGTGATCGCTGCTGAATGGGAATAACTTCATTAGTCGGATAAGCGCGGTGGTAACCAGATGTATACTGGTTGACTCCAGCGGCTCTAAAAAGCCACTGGCCAATCCAACGGAAATACAGTTCTTATGCCAGGCTTTTTCCCGTCGGCCGGTCTTAAATTTAAGATAACGGGGCTCGGTAAGCATTTCGCCGTCGAGGTTTTGCTTAAGGGTTGCCAGTGCTTCCTCGTCACTTAAAAAGCGACTGCTATAAACAATCCCGTTGCCCACCCGTGACTGTAGCGGAATGCGCCACTGCCAACCGGCTTTATGAGCCGTGGCGATAGTGTATGGTTTGGGCGCTTCGGTAGATTGGGTTTGAATAGCAATCGCCCGATCGGCAGCCAGCCAGTGACTCCAGTCTTCATATCCGACACCAAGATGTTCGCCTATTAACAGCCCGCGGAAACCGGTGCAATCAATAAACACATCCCCTTCGATCGCAATACCCGTATCCAGTGTCAGGCGGGTTAAGTTACCACTTTGAGGATCGGTATCCACCGACTGAATTTTACCCTCACAACGGGTAACACCGGCGGCTTCGGATTTCTTTCTAAGGTAAGCAGCATAGGCCGTAGCGTCGAGGTGGTAGGCAAAGTTAAGCGGCCGATTACCAATCTTAGTAGCAAACTTATTGGCTTTGGCAGCTTTTAATTCCAGGCAATAGTCTTCCAGACTATCCTGCTGACCATTAGCCGCGGCTTCCATCCAGAACTCGTGAAATTCGGCCATCCATGAACGCTGGCCGATTTCGCCAAAAGAGTGAATATAACTGTCACCGTCGTTTGCCCAGTTATCAAACTGAATACCCAGCTTAAAGGTGGCGTTTGTTGCGGCCATAAACTCTTGTTCGTTGATGCCCATCAGTTGATGAAAATTGCACATGGTAGGAATAGTCGCTTCCCCTACTCCCACGGTGCCAATCTGATCAGACTCAACTAACGTGATATCCAGCACGTTACCTAAACGGGTCACTAAACTAAACGCGGTTAACCATCCGGCAGTGCCGCCGCCGGCTACAACAACACGGGTTTTCTTTTGCGCCATCAATTTAAGCCTATTTATCGATTAAGGTTATTCAGTAACATTGCGCGTAAACGGCGCGCCGATAATTCATCCATCTGCGCCAGGGGGCCATGACATTCCACCGGCAAATGCTCGATGACTTTTTCGCCGTCACCAAACACATAATAGTCAAACAATGCCCGCCACGCGGCTTTTTCCTGTGCCGGTTTATCACGCAGCGTCAGCATGCCATGCATCAACACATCCATCGGGTTGCCCAAATAAGGTTTAGCGGTCATCCACCAAAAGTTAACCATCACATTAAAGCGGTCGAAAGCCCTGACTTCATGCCACCACATGCTGGGGTAATACAGTCCGTCACCGGGTTGTAGATCAGCAATGTAGGCATTTTCCAGCGCTGTTTTTAAGCGTGGGAATTTTTCAAAGTCGGGCTCATCAAGATTAGCGGTGGTAACCACCTGCCCACCGGGCGTTGGTGACAGCGGACCGGGATACAGATTGTCTACCTGTTCAGGCGGAAATAACGTAAACCGGCGTTTACCGAGCACACAACAGGCAATATTTTTAGGTTGGTCGAAATGCGCGGCGGCCACCGATTCGGTGCCGATCCAGATTTTGGGGACCGGCTGGTTACCGGCAAATTCCGGATGCTCAAAATTAAGCGTATTCATTTGGTTAAGTGTTGGCAAACCGTGGTCAAAGCGCAGGGAGTTTATGTAGAGGTATTCGTGCTCCTCACTGCTGAGGCCAGCTTTGATCTCGGCCAGCACGTCGCGCAGACGGGCTTTTTCACTTTGGTAATTAAATCCCGTGCAGGTTTCGTTGTAGCCAAACCTGGCGTTTATGGTGGCTGGCGCCCGATACACCAGCAAAGGATTACCGGCGTCATGTTCACCGAGCAAGTCCATCACCTGCTCCGGCGATTGCATTCCGGCCTCAACCAATGGCCAGTGTTTTACCAGCCCTTTTAGAATGACCGGTTTATTTAACGCAAAAAGATCGTCAAAAGGAATGTTGTCGGGTGAAATGCCCTCTAACACAAGTACCTGATTGGCCGTCATGGTAATGCGTCCTTAGTTAATTACAGTACTGCCGATTTAGCATTCTTCAGTTCGATGAGACGCTGGAAGTTACCCATTGAAGACAGAATAAAAAATAAGGCACTAAGCATACCGTACTGATTGAGCCTGGCGAGTTGATTGTTGTCAAGTGCGCTAAGCTTTTGCTGATTAATCGTGTAGTAATTATTCAGGTTTACCTGCTCAACGTTACTCAGTTTGATCTGTATAGACACCGGCTCAAGTAAGTCCAGCTCATTGATTAAAGTAAACAACGTATGGTTGAATTGCGCGCCGGTTTCGATGGTTTGCAGGGCTGTTTTCACATACTGTAAATATTGCGATTCGCCGCCCATGGGCATAAACACCGCCTCCCCTTGAGAAGTATTAACCCGGGCATCGTCCATATCCAGGCATATTTTCGGATCGGTCGGTTCACCATTGTCATTTTTACTATAACCAATGCTAAACGGGCCGCGGGCCAGTAATGCCGGTACATAACGAGTCGTCCATCCGGTCGCGGATAAGAACAGGTTTTCATTTTTTTCCAGCCCCAGAATCGCGTGCAGCTGCAGCAGCTCAGAGCCTTCGGCGCGATAAATGAGGATGGGGAATTCTTTTTGTAATTCAGTGATCTCAGAGGCATAGATCTGACAACGATTTACGTTATCGCTAACGCTGTGGGTATCACTGACACTGATTTTGATATCGGCGTGATCAACGTTGTTTAAAACGGCAATATTAGACATAGGAAAATTCGCTAAATAGCTAAGAAGAAACTGTCAGTCTGCATCCTACCCTTAGCTGTGATGACAGGCAAATGCTGACTGGAATACAACAGGGAAATGCCTGACCGGCACAGGGGGCGCCGGTCAGGTTTTACATCACTTAGAACGTGTAACGCGCGTTCAGAACGTAGCGTCTGTCCAGTTCCTGGATAAAGAAGGTGTTGTTGTAGCTGCGTCCATACTGGCGCTGGCCTTCTTCAGTCAGGTTGATGATATCCATGCTGACAGTCAGATTTTCGCTGAACTCGTAGCTTACGTTAACGTCTACTTGCTCGTACTCGTCGATAAACAGCGGGTTACGAACAGAAGATACGCCACGGTTAACTTCGCTCAGGAACGAGTCACGCCAGTTGTAAGCAACACGCGCAGACAAACCGTCCATTTCGTAAATCAGAACGATGTTAGCACTGTCTGACAGACCTTCCAGAGCAAACTGGTCAAGGGCTGGATCAGCACCTACGTCGTAACCGATATCACCGTCTACGATGGTGAAGTTAGCCTGATAACCAAAGCCTGACTCACCGAAGAAGTGCTGCCATGCTAACTCGTAACCAGAGATACGAGCGCTTTGGTTGTTCACTGGCTGAGTTACCTCAAACAGCATGTTTGGATCGCCCGCTACCGGACCAACACTGTAGTTTGCAAATACGTCATCTGCAAACGCCTGACCTTCCTCGAAGTCATCTGCGCCACCCGGGAATGCATCCGGGTTAGACAGCAGTGCTGTCATGGTGAAGTAGTTACGTTCTGTAACTTCGATACCACGTGATTCCAGTTCAGCAATCGCATCGCCAGAAACGGTGCCAGCCTGACCTGAAGTTGGGTCAAGTAAGCCAAACAGGTTTTGTGATACCTGTTGAGTACCTACGAAGTTATCTACGTCTTTACGGTAGTAACCCACAGACACCATGCTCGACTCACCGTAGTAGTATTCCAGTGACAGGTCGAAGTTGTTTGACTCCAGCGGATCCAGTGCTGCGTTACCGCGACTACCAGAACCCTGACCACCCAGGTAAGTTGGGCGGCTAGGCGCGCCAATGCTGGTTGCAGTGTACATCTGGTTGTAAGCAGGACGAGCCAGGGTCATGCTGTAAGAGAAACGGGCTTTTAAATCATCGGTCAGGTTAACTGACAAATCGATGTTCGGCAGCAGTGCCTCATAAGAGTGCTTCTCTGACAATGCATCGGTACCGCTACCCAGCTGGATACGGAAATCGTTATCTGATAACCAGATGATTTGCTCAGGTACTGATTGCAGAGAGATAGACTCAACGTCTGTCTTCTCATAACGTAAACCCACTACCAGGTTAGCTTCAAAGCCACCAATTTCGCCGTCCATTGTTGCCATACCGTAAAGTGACATGATGTCTTCTTTAACAGTGTTGTTGTCAGACGCAACGGCTGGCAGATCGCCTGGAGTGAAACCGTATGCCGGAGCAACGCCTTCTAACAGGTGTACTGCGTTACCAACGAACGATACGCTACCCAGAGAGATAGTGGTCGCGCCAGCGGGAACAGCCATAGCGTCTGCACCGGCAACGCCGCTCATGTCATGATCTTCAAATGCACAGGCTGTACAACCGATTTCCAGCAGACCTTCAGGAATGTTACCTACATCAGATACACCCCAGCCACCCAGCTGTGCTTCAGTTTCGTAACGAACCTGGTTCATTTCAGTGCTCATGTAACCCACACCGAAATCAAGTTTGATATCTGAACCCTGATCCCAGGTACCGTCTAAACGGAACTGAGCAACGTCAGACGTCTGGTCAGAAGAAATCGCACGGGTAACCTGAGGACCTACGTCTGGCAGGTCGAAGATACCGTTATCGTTACCTTTCTGAGAATCGTCAACCACGATGCTCGCCTGTGGCATGCGCTGACCGAAGTCAACAGTCTGCCAACCCGCGGTTGCACCCGCTACGTTGAAACGAATTACGTTTTTACCATAGGGACCAGCACCGCCACTTTTTGCTTCCGCAACGTTCGCGTCAAAACGCAGGTTCAGTGAATCATTTGCCCACCAGTCAACGTTAAAGCCAAATGATGACAACTCATCTTTTGCACCCATAACCAGGTTTTGGAAGAAGAAGTCTTTACCGCCATCAATGTCTTCGGTAAAACGAATAGGCGTAGCCACTACCGGGTTACCGTCAAATTCCATATCAGTGAACTGACGTGCAAACCAGATACCGTCAACCACTGAAGTTGACTGAATTTCGTTGCTGGCATAAGTCGCATCGGCAGTGATCGTCATTTCATCACTTGGAGCATACTGAACAGTCAGCATACCGTTGACACGTTCACGGTTATCGTGGTTAACACCTAAACCCAGGTTAGATGGCATAGCAACCAACTGTCCCTGATTTGGTGCATTGGTGACGTTAGCGCCCTGCACCAGACCAAAAGTACCTGGTGAGTTTACGTCCCAGTTATATAACTGATAGTTTTCAACACTCATGTGACGGCTACCAGAATCACGCTCCTGGTAAGAACCGAATACAGACACACCGAAGTTACCGTTATCGTTAACCCAGTTGGCCACACCGCTCATCTCAGGTGTTACGCCATCACCACTTTCGTCTTTAACGGCTTTAACCCCTACCGACGCACGGTTATCACCCTGTGCCAGTGGCTTTAATGTATTAATGTTGATTGTTGCACCGATACCACCTGAAGGTACCGCTGCGCGACCTGTTTTATAAACTTCAATGCCGCTAACACCTTCTGATGCCAGGTTAGAGAAGTCGAATGAACGAGTGGTACCAGACGCGCCCTGGTCGAGCGGGTTACCTGTAATAGAGGCAACGTTAGCGGCTGGCATCTGACGACCGTTCAGAGTGATAAGGTTAAAGTTACCACCAAAACCACGAACGGTTACTTCAGAACCTTCACCGTTTACACGGTTAATCGATACACCAGTGATACGCTGTAATGACTCAGCCAGGTTAGTATCCGGGAATTTACCCATGTCTTCAGCAGAGATGGCGTCAACAACACCTGTAGACTGACGTTTTACGTTCATTGATTGTGACAGACTGCCACGAACGCCGCGTACTTCGATCTTTTCAACTGTTTCCGCTTGTTGTGCCTGAACGCCTGTGGCGACCATCACATATAGTGCCCCGGATACAGCAGTTGCTAGCTTGCTTTTATAAAACATAATTTGGTTTCCAATGAGATTAACACTTTTTTAATTATTTGCGCTGTTGGCCTTAATCATCGCTTATCTGATACCCAACCGATTAACCGGTAATTAAGTGCAGGCTGACCCGCTATTGCCTAAACGCAGTGCTAAATTCAATACAGTTCTCTCAATCCGTATTGAACCGTTACAAGCGGTAAATCAGGTTAACCGTTTGTAACGCCCCATATGTATAGTTACATTTTCGTAACAATGCAAGCTTTTTGTAAAGCACCTTAACTAATTGATAAGATTTTAACACTTTTACCTTATGTGGTGTGATCTTTGCTTTGTACTTAGTCACTAAAAAGTTAATGAAACACCGTCATTCTAATCGATAAAATGTACAAAACTGATGAATATCGGCTATCAATTCTGTGTATATTAAACAGGTGTTTAAAGGTAAAATTGAGCCTTTGAATGCAGAACGCCCAAAAAGGAATTTAATTTATTATTATATTTCAGAAGCTTATATTTACTATTTATGGTTTAAGCATAGTGTTAATTTGTACAATACTGGATTTTGTGCCTGACTTATTATCAATTAGTGCAAAGCAGCACTCATTTGCTGGAAAAGCCTTTTAAGAATTTAAAAAGCAGGTATATTAACAAAACATTTTGCAACGATGATTTAACATACCGCTAACGGAACCATTTGTTGCCTAATGAAATAATAATCAAACTGAGCGAATCAGTAGAGAAATGTGTTAATAAAAATGAAACAAACAGACCCCCTACAACAAGGCACACCACTCGCTCTGATGACCGACAGGCAATTTTTTCATTGTCTGAAAGAACATGGTCCAATGACGCGAGCCGCCATAGCCAAGAAAACCGGTATTTCCCGCCCGACGATTTCTGAATCTGCGCAGCGACTGGAAAAAAGCGGCCTGGTAGTAGAAACCACCAGAAAGACCAAGAACAAGCAGGGCCGCGCCGGTGTTATTTACGAAATTAACGCCGCAAAAGGGCTGACACTCGCCATTGCTATTGATGTGAAGCAGATCCAGTTAAGGCTGACTGATTTATCGCTTAAAGTGATCCGGGACCAGTGTTTTTATATTGACCCCGGATGGCAGCAGGCGGAACTCGCCAACGCCATCCTGCGCTTTATTGGCCTTGCAGTACAAGACCAGTCATCCCCGCTACTGGCGATTGGTGTTTCAGTGGCGGTGCCGGTGAATTCTCAAACCGGTGAGATCCTGGCGTTGCCCTACTCTAAATTCAGTATTATTCATGGCATTAACTTCAAAACGCTGCTGCAAGAGCATTTTGAATGCCCGGTCACTTTGGATAACGATGTAAACTGGGCCACACTGGCCGAGAAAACTCTGGGCATCGCTAAAAATGTATCCGATTTCGTTTTCATTTATTTTGGCGAAGGTATTGGCGCCGGGATTTATCTGGATAATCATCTGATTAGAGGCTCTACGGGCATCTCCGGCGAAATTGGGCATATTATGGTCAATAAAGACGAGAACCTGCAGGACTTTGTTTCTAATCATCACTTACAGCAAGCGCTGGAGGAAGGCGTGGAGTTAAGCCAACACCCCGCTATTGCACAAATCGGCAGTACATTGGCCACCATTGCCGCGGTCATCAACCCCAAAATGTTTGTATTGGGTGGACCAATGACCAAGTACCCGCAGTTTATTCCGGCGATTATTAAACAAATTCAGCCGCTGCTGTTTAATAAAGTCAGCTTTATTCCCAGCAATGCCCCTAACTATGCGCCTTTAAACGGTGTTCAGGCCGGCACTTACGAACTCGCTTTAAGCTCATTTGGCCTGCCCTCGCCCCCCGAGTCAGAATAAGCCAGCCTTAGAATACGGCGCTCAGCAGGAGCGCCAGTACAAACGCGATTGAGCCTAATAAGGTTTCCATTACTGTCCAGGTTTTTAACGTCGTCTTTTCATCCATTTGCAGTAACCTCGACACCAGCCAAAAGCCAGAATCATTAAAATGCGACAGCACTGTCGCACCACCGGCAATGGCAATCACAATACAGCATAAATCCACGGCGCTGAGGCCGGGGACCTGAGTCACGACCGGCGCAATCAATGCAGCGGTAGTGGTAAGGGCCACCGTGGCTGAGCCTTGTGCAACGCGCAAACAAACAGAAATCACAAATGCCGCCACGATTACCGGTAAACCGTTATCCACCAGTAACTGAGCAAAGGCATCGCCAATTCCCCCGGCCCGCAAAACGCCACCAAACATTCCCCCGGCGCCGGTAACCAGAATGACTGCGCTAAGCGGTCCGAGGGCATCATTGCAGAGTGCCTCGTATTGCTTACGGGAGAACTGTTTACGAAATAAACCAAACGCCATCAGTAACGTTAACAGCAGTGCCACCGGCGTTTTGCCGAGTAACCGCAGTCCACTTAACAGTGAGGATTGTTCCGGTAACATTCCGGCCACCTGCAACGTATTAACCACCGTATCAAGACATATCAGACCAAACGGCAGTAGCAGCACCGCAATAACCCTGGCAAACGAAGGCTGCCACTGGCCAGTACCGTGGCTATCGTTGTTGGTAAACCACGCTGGCAATTCGATAGTAAATCGTTTACCGGCATACATGGCATAAAGGTAGCTCCCCAAAAACCACGTGGGGATGGCGATGAGCGTACCAATAATCAGCAACAGCCCGATATTAGCGCCCAGTAAATCAGCCGCTGCCACCGGCCCGGGATGAGGTGGAACAAAGGCGTGCATTACCGCAAATGCGCCCGCAGCGGGTAACACGGTTATTAAGGTTGATTGCTGTAAACGTCTCGCCACGCTCAGTAGAATCGGCATCATGACGATTAAGCCGGCATCAAAAAAGATGGGAAATCCGAACAACAGCGAAGTAATACCCAGCGCCAGCGGCGCACGTTCCAGACCAAACAGACTGATCATCCGCTGAGCCAGTACATCTGCCCCGCCGCTACTCTCAAGTAACTTACCAATCATACCGCCAAGGCCTACCAGCAGGGCCACTGCAGCCAGCGTACTACCAAAGCCCTGCATCATCACGGGTAACACGTCAGCGGCACCGATACCGGTCACCAGGGCGGTGATCAGACTCACCAGAATTAACGCAATTAGGGCATGCACCCGGGCCACAATAATCAGTCCCATCAGGACTAACACCATAGTCAGACCGGTTAACAGTAAGACAATATTGTCAGTTTGATTGCTCGCAATATCCATGGAATCTCAGTTTATTCTTAAATTTACTATTCACACAGGTCGAAACCCGGGCTAAAATGTTACGCATAACATTTAGCAGAACATTTTTTTAACAAGAACGCAAGCAGACTCTATGACAACAATCGATAAAAACGCTGCGCCCAGTTGCATTATAGTAATGGGCGTCAGCGGCAGTGGTAAAAGTACGGTTGGAGAACGTCTGGCTGAGGCTAGCGGGGCTCGGTTTGTTGACGGCGATGACCTGCACCCGGCCGAAAATATTGCCAAAATGTCACGCGGTGAAGCGCTCAATGATGACGACCGTGCGCCCTGGCTTAAACTCATTGCCGCCACAGCTGAAAAGAGCCTGGCCGCCAACATTCCGGTGGTCATTGTTTGCTCAGCGTTAAAAAAACAATACCGCGATGTATTCAGACAACATATCAGCCGTGTGCAATTTGTGTTTCTGGAGGGGAGTTTTGACTTGATTAAGCGCCGTATGGAAGCGCGCCAGGCACATTTTATGAAAGCCCGCATGCTGACCAGCCAGTTCACCACCCTGGAACGCCCCGACGAGCGGGAACCCGATGTTTACACTGCTGATGTGGAATTACCCATCGCTGACCTGGTTGCGGATATTCAGCGTCACCTGCCCTTCAATGCACAGGGTTAACTGAGCGATTCACCCTCGGTATAGGAATACCCCAGATCAAACAGTTTGTCTGAGGGTACCTTACCGTTTATCACGTCAATTAGCAGGCGGGCACTTTTAATCCCGATTGCCTGACGAGGGGTGACCACACTGGTCAGTTTAGGCTGCATAGTCAGCCCGATATCCAGGCCGTTATAGCCCATTACCGCCAAATCATCCGGTACCCGTATCCCTTCATTATTGCAATATTGCATTGCCCCAACGGCTAAATCATCGTTAGTACAAAAAATACCATCCACCCTATCAAAGGTATCCAGCGCCTGCTGTAGCAGTTTCATACCTTGCGAAAAACTCGACTGAAAAGGGGTTGCGACCGTTTGCGGAGTCAACCCCGCCTCCCACATCGCCTGCTCATACCCCTGCTGACGCAGCATGGTTCGTCGGTCCAGCCGGGCCGCCAGATACACAATATGTTGTTTGTTGCTGGCAATCATCCGGCTTACTGCATTAAAAGCTGCCGCTTTATGATCCAGTCCTACCACCATATCTATAGGCGCTTCCGGCAACTCCATACATTCCACCACCGGAATACCTGCCTGTTTTAACATGGTTCGGGTTCGATCGGTGTGTTCGGTTTCACAAAGAATCAGGCCATCCACCTGATAAGACAGCAGCATTTCAATTTTACGTTCTTCTACTTTAGGGTCGTAGCCTGAGTGGGCGAGTAAAATGTCGAAGGATTCTGAATTGGTGATGGTTTCGATGCCATCCACCAAAGCGGAAAAGACCTGGTTGGATAATGACGGGATCACCACGCCAATGGTGTGACTCAGAGACTTTGACATCAATGCAGGCGCGCGATTATGAATATAACCGGCGCTTTTTACCGCCTGAGCAATTTTTTCGCGCGTGGCTGGCGCTACCTTTTCAGGTGAACGAAAATAACGGGATACCGTCATTTTGGTAATGCCCAGCTGATCGGCGATATCTTGTAGTGAAGCGCGATTGGTCATAAATGTTAACAGATGTACAAACAAGTCGGACAAACATGTTACACGTAACATTTTACCGAGGAAACCTGAATTTTTGTCTTTCGGCGCCAGACTGACCGCTTCAAAGTGGTGCAGAGTGCTATCTCCGGTGACTTAATACCGGGCAAATGACGGTTGAAGACAGGTAAGGCTCCCCCTCTCTTTTTACTGCGTATCACCCAGTTGCAGCAATCTGGCGTGGCTATTCTCGCACCAAAAGCAATTTTCTGCGGGGCGACGCTTTATTGCCTGGTTGAATGCTTGTTTTGCCTGCTCATAGTGCTGGCTCACGTAATAGGCTTCTCCCAGGCTGTCCCATAAATTCCCATCGTCACCATACAGCTCTACATTGAGTAACAACAGCGCAATCGCGTCATTATAAAACCCCTGATCCATTAACCGTAGCCCGGCACGATTAAGCGTGCGTTTTTCGTCAATAACACTGGCAAAGGTTTTCTGCACCTGTGCTTTTTTATGTTCAGGTGCTCCGCTGGTCTGCAGCGACAGTCGCACAATGTCGCTGGTGAGACCGCTCTCAAACGCTGGCAAAGGTTCACTCTCAAATAAAAACTGTTCAATGAAATACGGCAAAGCCATGGTACTTTCTACCAGTGCATTCGACGCAAACAGGATCAGCGTCTGTTCGTCCGGAAACCAGCGAAAGTCAAAATAGTAGGTGCCGTTTGAGCCATTGTGACCGATAAAGGGCGTTTCTCGTGGGGTGGTCATTACCGCCCAACCATAACCATAATGGCTGGTGCCCTCCTCGTTTTCTGCTACATGTGGCTGAAAAAGCCGGTTGCGGTATTTCGCCGCCAGTACGGAATCATTCTGCAGCGCCTGAGCCCATAGGTACATATCGTTCATGGTGGACAGGATCCCGCCATTCCCTTTCAGTGGCCATGCGATAGCCCCATCCTCAAAGTACTGGTCACGGGTACTGCCGGTTTCAGCTTCGCCGTATAAATAGCCCACTGCCGCAGGCAGTTCAGTCAGCAGCGGTTTCAGGTAACCAGTGTGGTGCATACCGGCAGGTTCAAACAGCGCTTGCTGAATATAGGCTTCATAAGGCATGCCACTGGTCAGTTCGATCACCCGGGCCAGAATACTGTAACCGGCATTTGAATAGGCATAGCCCTCGCCTGGCGCAAAATACAGCGGAAGTGCAAACAACCGGTTAAAAAATGCATCGGTAGGCACGTGACTGAAATCGCCTTCACCCATGCCGTTAGCCACCCCCGCCGAGTGCGTCAGCAAATGATGTAAAGTAATGGCCTGTTTGTCTTGTGGCACATCGTCAAAAAACTCGCTGAGAGACATGTTGGTGGTGAGTTTACCTTCTTGCACCAAATGCATCACGGCTGCCGCGGTGAACTGTTTTGACACCGAGCCAATATCAAACAGGGTATCAGCAGAGATAGTGACAGTCTCTTTACGGTCGACCTTTCCATATCCTTGCTTAAAGCGAACCTCGCCCTGTTCGGCAATTAATACAGCGCCGCTAAACCCATTGGTTACCGAGGCCGTCAGATATCGATCCAATTGTTTCAACTCGCGGCTTTCTGCAGCCAGGCCCCACTGGCTGCTAAATAACAGCAGCACAGCTATGACAGTTTTAAATAAACGCATCACAAACTCCATTTCTGGTGATTTTTATAATAGTCGTCAGGGCAGCGCAAAAAGTTCTATTGTTGTTGCTGATGTTGCCTGATGGTTTGCCACTGAGAAACAAAACAGTCGTATAGTGTCTGGTCGAAGAGGTAAAAATCAATCTCAAGGGTGCCGGCAAATTGTAAACAAGCATTAATGGCCACCTGCGCCGCTTCCGGATGAGGGTAACCATACACACCACAGGATATTGCCGGGAAGGCCACCGACTGACAGCCATTTGCCAGCGCCAGCCGGCAACTTTGCTGATAGGCGCTGGCCAGTGTTTCCGCCGGATGCGGATCGCTGTGATATACCGGGCCAACGGTATGAATAACGTGTTTCGCGGCCAGGCGACCGCTGCCGGTAATGCGCGCTTCACCCGGTGGACAACGCACTCCATTCGTCGCCGCAACCGCTTCACAGGCTTTCAGCAACGCCGCACCGGCGGCCTGATGAATAGCGCCATCGACACCGCCGCCACCGAGCATAGCGGGGTTTGCCGCATTAACAATAGCGTCGGTGGTGGCGCGGGTGATATCGCCCAGCACAAAGCGAATAGCCATTAGTGTTTACCGATTAGGGAATAAGCGCTTTACTATGCCACTGCCCCTGCTGTTTTTCAAAAAACTGCCGCTGCTGCGGGTTGCCGCGCAGATTAAGGTAATCCACGCTTTCCACCAGTAAGGTGAGCACACAGAAATGATCGGGCAAGACATCCGTATTAGCACCGTGATCAATGAGAGACTTTTTCGGGGCGGTGCGCTCGCTGCCGGGCTCGCCCCATAAAAACTGTTGCCGGGCTGCCACCGACAGGCGCTGCCAGTGCTGTTCACATAACGACTCATCGGTATCCGGAGTATCTACCCTGCAACGCACCGCCATTCGGTATTGCTCGCGGGTTTTGGCAAAATACCAGCATACCGCAGCGTGGGGACTAGCCTGGAGTTCGGCGATCTTTTTATTGCGGGTATCGGTTACCACCCACAGTACCGACTGCTGTTCATCAAACCCGCGACATACCACAGTGCGGTTATGCGGCAGGCCATCTTCGTCAACCGTGGCCAGTTGAAAGTAACGACTTTCCGGCATATCCCGGGTCTTATCCAGGCTTTTTAGCAATAACGCTGCCCAGTCACACATGGTGTTTAACCATTAACCTTAATACCGGAAAACAAGCGGTAAAAATTGGCAGTGGTGGCTTTGGCCAGCTCGCTCACACTGATGCCGCGCAACTCAGCTATAAACTCTGCGACTTCCACCACATAGCCGGGTTGGTTTGGCTTACCACGATGGGGCACCGGTGCCAGCCAGGGTGAATCAGTTTCGATCAGCAGTCGTTCAAGAGGAATCGCCTTGGTTACGGCCTGTAATTCAGCCGCAGACTTAAAGGTAACAATGCCGGAAATCGAAATATAGAAGCCCAGTTCCATGGCCGCCTGAGCCATTGGCAGATCTTCGGTAAAACAATGCAGTACACCAATGGTGTGTTCCGCTTTATATTGTTTAAGCAATGCAATGGTGTCTTCGCGAGCATCCCGGGTGTGAATAATAAGCGGCTTGTGCGTATCATTGGCCACTTTGATATGATCGATAAACGACTGAATCTGGACCTCGCGGGTATCTTCACTGTAATAGTAATCCAGCCCGGTTTCGCCAATCGCGATCACTTTATCGCTGCTGGCAGCGGCCAGTAAGGTGTCATAGTCACAGGCATCTTCCTGGTGTAACGGATGCACGCCGCAAGAGACAGACACATCATCAAAACCACTCACCGTACTAAGCATTTGTGGGTAATCTTTCACCGATACCGATACACACAGGAAGTGCTCTACCCCGCGTTGACGGGCAAAGGCCAGCGTTTGCGCCAGCTCTTCAGTATTTTGCTTTAAGCGGTCGAGATGACAGTGGGAATCTACAAACAAAAAAAGCTCCTTAGGCTTGTTTTAATAATGAAAAAATCTGACTCAGCAGTAAAACCTTGTTCACGCCGGGATGGCGTACCCTGACAGCATAATCAATGCAATGCTGATAGCGCTGCCAGTCTTCTTTACGCTGAGTTTTACAGTATTGATCATGATAATACTGCTGACACCAGTAAATCACCTGCTCTGCATGCTCCTGCCACTTCGATGCCACTTCCGTAACATCCTGATTATTCCCCAGCAACGCTTCCAGGCCGGTTAGAAAATCACGATAGCTCAGGGTGCTGTCGTCGGTTAACGCCTGAGCAACCCGCAAAGGCGCATTACCATAGGCATTGAGTAACGCCTGGTCAACTTCATCATGGCCCTGGGAAGCCAGCCATTGAAGACTTTGACTGGCAGAAGGCGTGGCGATAACGTGCTTTTCACAGCGGCTCAGAATAGTAGGTAGTAATCCTGCAACACGGTGAGTAAGCAACAGCAAATAGGTATTATCAGTGGGTTCTTCCAGTGTTTTCAGCAACGCATTGGAGGCTGACTCGGTCATGCGCTCGGCGGCCGGGATAATTAAAACTTTATGCCGGCCTATCTGCGCAGTGGTATTTAATTTACCAATAGCTTCACGAATGGCATCCACCCCAAGCTGTTTTTCGCTTTCCAGCACATACCGATCCGGGTGGGTTCCCGCGTCAATGAGCTTACAACTCTGGCATTGCCCACAAGGCCCCTGGGCTGTTGGTTGCAAACATAACACGGCCTGCATCAGCGCATCCGCCAATTGCCGTTTGCCCACGCCCTGCGGGCCACTAAGCAAAATACCGTGGTGCAGCGAACTCGACTGGAAACGCCGGACCAATTGTTGATAACGCTCGGTTAACCAAGGCAACGCTAGCATGAAAAATACTGCTCCAGAGTGCGCTGCACATCACGATGCACAGCCGCCATAGATTGCATGGCATCAATAGTCATAATACTGCTGTCAGCTGCAGCCAATTCGCGGTAGCGAGCCCGGGTGCGCTCAAAAAAGCCCAGCCCGGCAAGCTCTATACGATCCAGTTCGCCACGGCCTCGGGCGCGCTCCAGGCCCACCGCCGGCTCCACGTCCAGGTACAGGGTCAGATCGGGCTTAAAGCCCTTTAGCGTAATATCACTAAGCGCGGCCAGCGTGGTCTGGTCAATGCCGCGGCCACCGCCCTGATAAGCCTGTGAAGACAAGTCGTGCCGATCGCCAATAACCCAGGTGTCTGCCGCCATGGCAGGTTTAATCACATTGGCCAGCAACTGAGCGCGCGCAGCATACATCAGCATCAGTTCGGTTTCTTCAACCACATTTTCCTGCCAGTTTTGCTTTACGCAATTGCGGATTGCTTCTGCCATGGGCGTGCCGCCGGGCTCGCGTGTCGTGACAGTAGCAAAGCCCCTGGACTTAACCGCTTGTTCTACCAGTGCTATCACTGAACTTTTGCCGGCCCCTTCGAGGCCTTCAACGACAATAAACTTACCTGCCATCTATGGTTGTCCGTCCTTTCGGTTTAGCTGGAACTCTCGTACCGCTTGATTATGTTCTTCTAATGTATTGGAAAACTGATGACTGCCATCCCCCCGGGCGACAAAATACAGCTCCGAGGTCAGTGCGGGCTGCAAGGCCGCATCAATAGCCACCCGGCCAATCATGGCAATAGGCCCGGGAGGTAACCCTTTGTGTACATACGTATTGTAGGGCGTATCTTCTCGCAGGTGCTGCCGGGTCAGGTTGCCGTCGAAACGATCTCCTAATCCATAGATCACCGTTGGGTCGGTTTGCAGCCGCATGTTCTGTTCAAGACGATTAACAAACACTCCGGCTATGCGGGCGCGCTCTGACGCCAGGGCGGTTTCCTTTTCGATAATCGATGCCATGGTTAATACATCAACCGGCGCCTCATAAGGCAAACCGGGCTCACGTTTAGCCCATTTTTTCAGCAAATAGGTCTGCATAGCAGCAGAAGCCCTTTTTAAAATTTCACTGGCGGGTGTCTGATTGGTGAAATGATAAGTATCTGCCAATAATAACCCTTCAAGGTGGGTTAACGGCGTGGTGCTGTATTGTTGCCACCCGGTAAGTAAGCTTTTTACCAGTGCCTGCTCTTTGGCTTCCAGATCGTTTTTGAGGCGTGGATGTGCGCTAAGCGTTGCCAGCCACTGCGGGTAGGTTTGTCCTTCAATCAGGCTGATATCAAACTGCACTTCCTCACCACGGGAGAGCAACTCAAACGCATCAGCCAGCGTTAAGGGCGGCTCAAAAGCATATGTTCCGGCCAGAATAGGCTGGCCACTATAAGCAAATTTTAGCCACAGACGGGCAGCAAGCTTTGGCATGGGAAGCCAGCCCTGCTGATCAAACCGCTGCAGGGTTTCAATAGCGCCTTGCCCGGCAACGAGTGTAAATAACCTGGGCTCTTCGAGCTTAAGCGGTTTGCCAAATTGCTGGTGCAACCAGCCCATGGCTGCCATAGCGCCGCCCACTACAATAATTAACCCTAACGCCAGTTTACGCAGCACCGTATTCTCCTGCATAAGCCGCCGCCAGAGCACTCTGTAACGACAGTACCGGCGCAATAGCCAGTTCCCGTCTGGACTCACCCAGCGTGAGGGTTTTCACCGGCACAATTTGCATCAGTGCATTGGATAAAAACATCGCGTCTACGTGTGCTATCTCAGTTAACTGTTGTTCGATAATGTTGATATCCGGACGGTGGTCGAGGATAAACTGCCGCATAACGCCATTAACGCCAGCCAGCGCCAGCGAAGAGGTAAACCACTGATTGCCGGTCTGCCAGAAGAGATTAGCGGCACTGGCTTCAATAACATTTTGCTCAGTGTCGGTCACAATGGCGTCGTCGAAATCGGTTCGCACCAGAGCCTGTTTAATCAACACCTGCTCTAAGCGGTTGGCATGTTTTAACCCGGCCAGCAAAGGTTGCCTGGCTAAGGTCACAGGCACAGTACCTACATGAATACCCTGATGTTGCCAGCTTTGATAAACAGCAGGCACGTCGTGCCAGCTTACCGCAACGTTTACTGTTGGTTCGGCCAGTCGCGCATAGCCACGCCCCCCCTGCCCAGCGCCAATTAACACCTTTAGCACGCCGTCGCTGCGCGCTGCTAAAGCGGCCACTATGACCTTACGAATGGCGTCAGCGGCAACCGTTAAGCCAAGTGCCTGGCTGTCATTTACCAGACGATCAATGTGTCGATTTAACAGGGCAACCTTACCATCGGACACCTGCATAGTGGTAAACGTACCGTCACCATAGTTGGCCAGCCGGTCATTGAGGGCAAATTGTTGCAGTGGAGCCAGTCCATGGGTATCAGTCATACAGCGCGTTCGGCAGTTACCGGGTTAGTCAGTTTCAGTCGGGTATTGTATCAGTAATTCTGTTAATACCAAGCCGCAGCAGCGGATGGTTTTTTCGGCAAACAAAAAGGGAGCACCGGGCTCCCTTTATACTTTGTTGGATATCGGCTTATGGGCGCTTAAAGATCAAGCTGCCATTGGTGCCACCAAAACCAAAAGAGTTACATAATGCATACTCTTCCTCAAAGGCCTTGGCTTTATGGGGAACAAAGTCCAGATCGCATCCTTCACCCGGCTCATCCAGGTTAATGGTCGGCGGAGCCAGTCTGTCGCGTAGCGCCAGAATAGTAAAGATGGCCTCAACTGAACCTGCGGCACCCAGCAAGTGACCGGTCATTGACTTGGTCGAACTCACCAGCACTTTCTTCGCATGCTCACCAAACACGCTCTTAACGGCCGACACTTCAGCAATATCACCAGCCGGCGTTGAAGTCCCGTGAGCGTTGATGTAACCAATCAGGGTTGGGTCAATTTTGGCATCGTTAATGGCATTTACCATCGACGCTGCAGCGCCTTCACCATTCTCTGGTGGCGACGTCATATGGTACGCATCGCCACTCATGCCAAAGCCTACCAGCTCAGCATAAATAGTCGCGCCGCGCGCTTTGGCTGCTTCGTATTCTTCGAGCATAACCACACCGGCACCTTCGCCCATAACGAAACCGTCGCGGTCTTTATCCCACGGGCGACTTGCCTGTTGTGGTGAATCATTACGCGAAGACAGTGCCCGGGCAGACGCAAAGCCAGCCATACCCAGCGGAGTAATTGACGCTTCGGCACCGCCAGCCAGCATGGCATCGGCATCACCGTAAGCAATTGTGCGTGCTGCTACACCAATATTGTGCACACCGGTTGTACAGGCCGTGACAATATTCAGGTTTGGCCCTTTCAGTCCTGCCATAATCGACAGAAAACCTGAAATCATATTCGTGATAGTGGAAGGGACGAAGAACGGCGAAACCCGGCGTGGGCCGCTGTTAACCAGCTTACTGTGGTTTTCTTCGATAAGTTCCAGACCGCCTATCCCTGAACCAATGGCAATACCCACACGAGGTGCGTTATCGGCAGTAATTTCAAGACCGGAATCCTGTAAAGCCTGCTTACCCGCAGCTATCCCTAACTGGATAAAGCGGTCCATTTTTTTGGTTTCTTTTTTATCGATATAGTCTTGCGGATCAAAATCGTTGATTTGACCGGCAAACCGAGTGGAATAGTTACTGCAATCGAAATGGGTAATCTCGCCAATCCCGCTTTCGCCAGCCAGAATTCGGCGCCAGGTTTTGTCTGTCGACAAACCTAAAGGGGACAACGTACCCAAGCCAGTAACCACTACGCGACGTTTTGTCACAGAATGTCCTCGCATTGGAACTAATCAAAACAGCCCAACGGTTTCAGCTAAGAAACAAGCGTTGAGCTATCACAATACATACAAAAACGGCTCCGTTACAGAGCCGTTTTTTCACAATCTAAAAAAGAGGCTTACGCGTCTTTATTAGCGTTGATGTAGTCAACTGCAGACTGAACAGTAGTGATTTTCTCTGCTTCTTCGTCTGGAATTTCAGTGTCGAATTCTTCTTCCAACGCCATTACTAACTCAACAGTGTCAAGTGAATCAGCGCCCAGATCATCAACAAAAGATGCTTCGGATTTTACTTCTTCTTCTTTAACACCAAGCTGCTCAACGATGATTTTTTTTACGCGCTCTTCAATGTTACTCATAATTCTAGGTTTCCCTTAACGTCACTAGATACAAAAATTGTCGCTAGTTTATTTTGCAATATTATCGCTTGCAAGCGACCAGCTAGAACTATCTATCTGGTCAAACCAGCAACGAACCAAGTTTAATCAACAAGATTTTAACATTCAAGGCTTTCTCTGTCTGTGTGTCAATGCAAAACTGCAAAAATTCACACAAAGTAGAGTTAGCCCATGTACATCCCACCATTTACATGGATAGTCTCACCAGAGATATATGCCGCACCGTCGCTCACCAGGAACGCAACCGTTGCAGCAACTTCTTCTGGCTGACCCAAACGATTCGCCGGAATATCTTTGAAAATGGCTTCACGTTGCTCATCACTTAAAGCCTTGGTCATATCGGTATCGATAAAACCAGGCGCAACAACGTTTACCGTAATGCCACGAGAGGCTACTTCGCGAGCCAGTGATTTAGAAAAACCAATGACACCGGCTTTCGCCGCCGCATAATTAGCCTGTCCGGCATTACCCGAACTACCCACTACTGACCCAACATTCACAATGCGACCACAGCGTTTCTTCATCATTCCACGCAAAACGGCTTTTGACAATGAAAAGATAGCAGTCAGGTTAGTATCAATAATCGCCTGCCACTCTTCGTCTTTCATTCTCATTAGCAGATTATCACGTGTGATACCTGCATTATTGATCAAGATCTCAACAGGACCAAATTCATCACTGATGGCTTTGACCAGGGTATCAACGGCACCTTCTTCGGTAACGTTGAGTTTCATTCCTTTACCACCAGAGGCAGCCAGATACTCAGTGATAGCTTGCGCACCACCCTCGCTGGTTGCCGTACCGATAACCACAGCTCCCTGCGACGCCAGCAGCGTAGCAATCGCTTTACCAATGCCACGACTGGCACCCGTTACCAGGGCAATTTTACCTTGTAAATCGCTCATTTAACAAATATTCCTATTATTCTGCCTGCCAGGACGCCACCGAATCCGGTGTGTTGACAGCAATATAATTGACAGATTTAACAATCCGTTTGCCCAGTCCGGTTAACACTTTACCCGGACCGACTTCAATAATGGTATCGATGCCTTCTGCAGCCAGAAACTCTACCGTTTTAGTCCATTGTACCGGGCAATATAACTGACGCACCAGCGCATTACGAATACCGGCAGGATCTGATTCAACCGCTACATCGACATTATTAACCACTTTGACTGACGGTGTGGCCAGCGCAATGGTTTCCAGCTTGTCATCGAGGTCGTCAGCCGCCGGGCGCATTAATTCACAGTGTGAAGGTACGCTTACCGCCAGCGGTAAAGCACGCTTCGCACCGGCTTCTTTACAAGCATTGGCGGCTTGTTCTGCGGCGTTTTTCTCACCGGCAATAACCACCTGACCGGGCGAGTTAAAATTGACCGGAGAAACCACGTCTCCCGTGGCGACAGCCGTGTCCTGACAAATTTCTGCAATGCTGTCATCGTCGAGGCCGATAATAGCATACATAGCGCCGGCACCGGCAGGTACTGCCTGTTGCATAAACTCACCACGGGCCTCTACCAGCTTAACCGCAGCAGCAAAGTCCAGCGCACCCGCGCACACCAGCGCCGAATATTCGCCCAGGCTATGACCGGCCATGTATTCTGGTGCAATACCCTGCTCTTCAAGCAAACGGTAAATAGCAACACTGGCAGTTAACAACGCCGGTTGAGTCACCTGCGTTTCATTGAGTTTGTTATCAGGGTCGTTTTGCACCACGTCCCACAGATCATACCCCAGCGCTTCAGAGGCTTGCGCAAAGGTATCGAGAATTGACGGATGAACGTCGGCCAGCTCTTTGAGCATGCCAACCGCTTGAGAGCCCTGTCCAGGGAACACACAGGCGATACGAGTCATAAAGCATCCTTATAATTGTTCTAATTCAGGTGATGTTGGCTGCCAACTCACCATGGCATTTGTTAATACCTAACTAAAGCAGAAGCCCAGGCAAAACCACCACCGAATGCTTCCAGCAATAAATGTTGACCACGCTTGATTCGACCATCACGAATGGCTTCGTCGAGCGCTGTAGGTACCGTAGCCGCAGAAGTATTACCATACTTCTCCAGTGTCAGTACAACCTGGTCCAGCGACATGTCCAGCTTTCTGGCTGTTGCTTTTATAATTCTGAAATTGGCCTGGTGTGGTACCAGCCAGTCCAGATCACTTTTTTGCATATTATTGGCAGATAACGTCTGCTCAACAATTTCAGACAACTTGGTGACTGCTACCTTGAAGACTTCGTTGCCCTTCATCGAGCCCCAGTTTTCATCAATAGAGGCAGGATTCATTTTATCCGGATTGCCAATTTTCAGCAGGTCACTGTAAGACCCCGCAGCATTGATATGGGTAGACAGAATTCCCGGCTCGTCACTGGCTTCTATAACGGTTGCACCAGCGGCATCGCCAAACAGAATCACCATGGTACGATCGGCCGGATTGATATGCCGGCTCAGGCAATCAGAACCCACCACCAGAACCCGTTTAGCCATTCCACTTTTAACATACTGGTCGGCAATGCTTAATGCATAGCAGTAACCGGCACAGGCTGCCGCTACGTCGAAGGCCGGGATGTTATCAATGTTGAGAATATTTTGAATTTCACAGGCAGTGCTGGGTAAGGCGTGACGACCAGAAGTGGTCGCACAAACAATCATGTCGATAGAAGATGCGTCAATACCGGCCGCTTCAATGGCTTTCTTGCTGGCTTCTGCCCCCATGGTTGCAGCGGTCTCATCCGGACCAATAATTCTGCGTTCTTTAATGCCGGTTCGGTCCGTGATCCATTCGTCACTGGTGTCCACCATCAACTCTAAATCGGCATTGGTACGTATGTCGCTAGGATAGTAGCTACCTGTACCTATTATACGAGAGTATTTGCTCAAAGTTGCTCCAATAAAACGGTTTCTATTTTACTTTTTATTTTTTCAGGCACGTTCATCTCAGCTTCTTGCTTGGCCTGCAATATGGCGTAATAAAACGCTTCTGCCGAGGCATTGCCGTGACTCTTGATCACAATGCCGCGCAATCCTAACAGACTGGCACCATTATACTGGTCGGGGTTCACACGATTGTAAACTGTTTTTAGTAAGGGCAAAGCGATTCGGGCCATTAAGCGACTGAAAAAGTTAGCCTGGGACTGTCGTTTCACTTCATTTATAACGAGTTTGGCCAGGCCCTCACAGGATTTAAGTGCAATATTGCCGGTAAACCCGTCGGTCACCACCACATCGGCATAGTCAGTGAAGATGTCATCACCCTCCACATAGCCAATGTAGTTAATCCCTTTGGCATTCTTAAACAACTGATCGGCGTACTTAACCTGGGCATTACCCTTTATATCTTCTTCGCCTACATTGAGAAGTGCCACTCTTGGTGAGTCAATACCACTGATTTGTTCAGCCAGCACTGAGGCCATCACGCCATATTGGAATAAAATCTCGGAGGTACAATTAACATTTGCCCCCAGGTCGAGCAGAAAAACACGGTGATGGCTGGCGGTTGGCATATCAGAAACCAATGCCGGACGATCAATACCCGGCAGGGTTTTAAGCAGGTAAAACGCCATGGTCAGTAACGCACCGGTATTGCCTGCGCTAACGCACGCATCCGCTTCACCGGTCTCAACCAGTTGCAGTGCTTTCCACATGGAAGATTGTTTTTTATTACGCAGTGCCGAAGTTGGAGGCTCGCCCATTTCAACGATTTGCTCGCAGTGATGCACTGCAGTACGTTGACGTTGGTCGTCGGTCAGGGTTTCCAGAGCGGGAAGAATAACGTTCTCATCACCACACAAAATAAACTGTGCATCGGTAATGGACTGAATGGCTTTTTGGACAGCAGAAAGGATAACAGGGGGACCATGATCGCCCCCCATGATATCTAACGCAATGGTTAGTTTAGACAAAATGTCGGCACCAGTAACTTAGTTACCGATGACTTTTTTGCCTTTGTAGTAACCATCAGCTGTCACGTGGTGACGGCGGTGTGTTTCACCCGACGTTGCATCGACAGACAAAGTCTCGCCTGTCAACGCATCGTGTGAACGACGCATGCCGCGCTTACTACGCGTTTTACGATTTTGTTGTACTGCCATAACTTACTCCTGGTCTCGCTTAAGTTCTTTCAAAACCGCGAAAGGGTTTGGTTGCTTCTGTTCCGGTTCAATCTCGCCGAACTGCATATCGTCACTGGTGACTGCACACGCTTCCTCTGCATGAAGGGGCACAATCGGTAACGACAAAATCAGCTCGTCTTCAAGTAATTGAAGAAGATTGACTTCTCCGTGGTCGCCGACCTCTACCGGATCATAGGCTTCGGGTAATGCTTCTGCGTCTTGTTGTCCCTGCACCGGACTATAACAAAAATCAACATGAAGCGGACAATCAAATGCCTCGTTACACCGTTGACAGAGTAAAACTACTGCGGTGTCCAGAGTGCCATGAAAAACAGTAAGACCCTGCGCGTCTTTTTCGAACTGCACTTTCACTTCAACCCATTCGTCACTGCTGACGACGGAACCCATTAATCTCGCCATGTCTTTGGTCGCGATAACTCCCTCATAATCTGAGCGATTTAGCGCGCTTTTGACCGGTTCAACCTGGTGCGGTAATTTCACTTTCTGCATAGGGCGCGCATAATATAGCGTCAGCCCTTTACTGTCAAAGGATTAATCGTTTTTTTACCAATGTGGCAAAATCCGCTAAACTCTTTTTCAATTCCCTTGCTATAAAGGGGTAAATAAAGCGACGACAGAAATATAATAACGATGACATCACCAAGAATTATTCTCGCCTCATCTTCAGCATACCGCAGAGCACAACTGGCCAATATTGGCTTTCAGGTACCAGGCATCAGCCCCAATATTGACGAAACTCCGGTTCCCGGCGAAGCGCCTGATAGCCTGGCATGCCGGCTCGCTACAGAAAAAGCCCGCGCCGTGGCGGCTGACTATCCCGATGCCGTGATCATCGGTGGCGACCAGGTGGCTACCGTGACAGACAAACAGGGTCAGTGCCATATTCTCGGTAAACCGGGCACTCTGGATAAAGCCATCGAACAACTCCAACTGTGTTCAGGTAATAAGGTGCGCTTTATTACCGCGCTTAGTCTGGTACACCAGGCCCATCAGCGTGAACAAACTCAGTATGAAGACGTCTACGTAACTTTTTCGGCATTATCGGATTCGGTGATAGAGCGTTACTTACTCAAAGAGCAGCCCTATGACTGCGCCGGTAGCTTTAAAGCGGAGGGCGCCGGCGTATTGCTGTTTGACCGCATCGACTCGAGGGACCCGAATACCTTAATTGGCCTGCCGGTTATGCTGTTACGGGACATGCTGGCCAACTGGCAGATTAATTTACTCGATTTAACCCTGCGTCATTAACAGCGCATGCAGCTCAGTAATGGAATGCACAATAGCTTTTGGATGATGCTTCGCTAAATTAACCGGTGCGTGTACACCATAGCTAACCCCTACTCTGTCCATGCCAATAGCCTGAGCCATTAGCATATCGTAGGTAGTATCGCCAATCATGAGCGCTTGACCAGCGGTCAGGCCGCGTTCTTCCAGCAGCTGTAACAGCATGTCCGGTGATGGTTTGGAATCGGCTTCATCAGCACAGCGTGAGGTTGTAAAGAAATGCCCGGTGTCAGTTTGTTGCCAGGCCCGATTTAGCCCACGCCGGGCCTTGCCAGTTGCCACGGCCAATACATTTCCCGCATCGGTTAGCGCACTCAGCATATCTGTTACCCCGTCAAATAACGGGCATGGCGTGGTATCGGCACCAAGATACACTTCTTTATAGGCCAGGGTTAACCGCTCGGCCAATTCATCATCATCGGTATTAAACAACTGCTTAATTGCAGGCTTCAGACTAATACCAATGATATGGCTGACTGCGGCAGCGGAGGGAATAGTCACCTGGCAATGTGCTGCAGCCTTTTGCATACAGCTCACAATTTTGGCCGCTGAATCCATCAACGTGCCATCCCAGTCAAAAATGATCAGTTCGTACTGCTTGGTCATAGTATCCCGCGTGTTTATCCGTTAGTAAGCGTCTTTAAGGTGTTAACGGCTTTGGTAAGTAGCTCATCGTAAGGCGCGTTAAATGTCACCATTTGTTCAGTTTGCGGGTGCATCAGGCGTAAACTCGAGGCATGTAAAAACAATCGGTTCAAACCCAGTCGTTTCATTTGTTTATCAAAGTCTGCATCGCCGTATTTGTCATCACAGGCAATCGGATGGCCGGCATGTAAACAATGCACCCTGATTTGATGGGTACGGCCGGTGATCGGTGACGCTTCAACCAGCGTGGCATCATCGAACTGCTCCAGTATGCGATAACGGGTTTCTGAGGGCTTGCCCTGCTCAGAAACACTGACCAGACGCTCACCGGATTGCAGAATATTTTTCTGTAATGGGGCTTTCACTTTAAACCGGTTTGGCGGCCACTGACCGGCAACCAGTGCGTGGTAACGTTTATCCATCTGGCTGTTACGCAACTGCTCATGCATATGTCGCAGTGCCGAACGCTTTTTAGCCACTAAGATACAGCCGGAGGTATCACGGTCCAGGCGATGCACCAGTTCCATAAATTTTGCCTCGGGCCGCAGCGCGCGTAGCCCCTCAATCAACCCGAAACTTAAGCCACTACCGCCATGTACTGCCAAACCAGAAGGTTTGTTAAAAACAATAAGGTGCGAGTCCTCAAACAGAATATGCTGTTCAAGGCTGGCGATTTTGTCGAGTTTCGGAGAAGGTAATTCAGGCGTCTCACTGACTCTGACCGGGGGCACACGAATGAGATCGCCGGCAACCAGCTTATATTCAGGTTTCACCCGTTTCTTATTCACCCTGACCTCACCTTTGCGTAAAATTCGGTAAATAAGGCTTTTCGGCACGCCCTTTAAAAAGGTACGCAAAAAATTGTCGATGCGCTGACCGTCTAAATCAGGTTCAACTTCAACGAATTGGACCTGGGAGGTGGCTTTAGTATTGTCTGATGATGTCACGGGCATTGCGTCGGCTGTTTTCATAGGCTGCGATTCTAACGTATTTCCACAGGACATTCACTTAACTCCAGCCAGGTATGGCTAAAAACCGACATTGGCAAGGTCGGTATGACGGTATTTTGCGCTGAAAGCGACCTCAACACGGTTAATTAACACCTAATTACGGGTATGGCTTGCCTATTTCAATGCTTTGGTGCGATAATCAAACTGTTTTAACCGAAACGACACCGAAAGGTTATCGTCAGACTCGTTGTTAAAATAACGTTAAACTAAAAAGTTAAACAACCGGTCGCAGAGTCTGTATTACCACCAAACTACCCCATTGCGGATTTATCAATTGAGTAGGTAATACAACGTGCGTTGATGAACAATCACGTAGCTGAAAACTTGCGACAATGGCAAAAATAATTTGCCGTTTAGTTATACAGAATTGAATTGACATAGTTCACTGACCCGCGAAGTTCAGGTTGGTGAACAGATACATAAAACTTGTACAGGGCCGTCGTTCCCGACACCCAATAAAGACAGAAACGCTTTTTTGATGTAGTAAAAAGCGAATAAAATCAAGGGTAATGCGACAATACAACAGGATCCCTGCCCAACGTGAGGTTGCGCGGTGAGGTTTTGCACAGTCACTTTAATTGTGTATCTGAACGGCTGTAAGCAATAACAGAGTTAGATACAATGAAAAGAATGCTAATCAATGCAACTCAACAAGAAGAGTTGCGGGTTGCCCTGGTAGACGGGCAACGCTTGTATGATTTAGATATAGAAAGTCCCGGACACGAGCAAAAGAAAGCGAATATCTACAAAGGTAAAATTACCCGCGTAGAGCCCAGTTTAGAAGCTGCCTTTGTTGACTACGGCGCCGATCGCCACGGTTTCCTTCCTCTCAAAGAAATTGCCCGCACCTACTTTCCAAAAAATTACAAGCTCGAAGGTCGTCCTAATATCAAGGACGTTATCAAAGAAGGCCAGGAAGTTATCGTTCAAATCGATAAGGAAGAACGCGGCCAGAAAGGCGCAGCGTTAACCACTTTCCTGTCGCTGGCTGGCAGCTACCTGGTATTAATGCCAAACAATCCTCGTGCCGGAGGCATTTCCCGCCGTATCGAAGGCGACGAACGTACTGATCTGAAAGCCGCACTGTCGAAACTCGACCTGCCTGATGGCATGGGTCTGATTGTTCGTACCGCTGGTGTGGGTAAATCCTATGAAGAACTGGACTGGGATTTACGGGTTCTGTTAACCCACTGGGAAGCAGTTTCAAAAGTTGCAGAAGAACGCTCAGCCCCCTTCCTGATTCACCAGGAAAGTAATGTTATTGTGCGCGCCATTCGCGACTATTTACGTCGCGATGTGGGTGAAATCCTAATCGATAAACAGCGTGTTTACGAACAGGCATTGCAGCACATTGAACTGGTTCGCCCGGACTTCGCCAGCCGCGTCAAGCTTTATAAAGGCGACGTGCCGCTGTTCAGTCACTATCAGATTGAAAGTCAGATTGAGTCGGCTTTTGAGCGTGAAGTACGCCTGCCTTCCGGTGGTTCAATTGTGATTGATCCCACAGAAGCATTAACCTCTATTGACATTAACTCAGCCCGCGCAACCAAAGGCGGTGATATTGAGGAAACGGCGCTAAACACTAACCTTGAAGCAGCCGATGAGATTGCGCGTCAGTTACGCTTGCGTGACCTTGGTGGTCTGGTGGTTATCGACTTTATCGATATGACACCGGTAAAACACCAGCGCGAAGTGGAAAACCGCATGAAAGATGCTGTGCGTCCCGACCGTGCAAGAGTGCAACTAGGCCGCATTTCACGCTTTGGTTTGCTGGAGATGTCCCGTCAGCGTCTGCGCCCGTCACTGGGTGAGTCTGCGCATAATGTCTGCCCACGCTGTTCTGGTCATGGCACTATCCGTGGTACCGAATCACTGGCGTTGTCAATCCTGCGTATTCTTGAAGAAGAAAGCATCAAGGATAATACCGGTCAGATTGAAGCCCAGTTGCCTGTACCTGTAGCAACCTATTTGCTGAATGAAAAGCGCAAAGCCGTACAGAATGTTGAAAAGCGTCACGATGTCAGTTTGATCATCATCCCGAACCCAAATCTGGATACACCTCATTATCAGATTTTACGTCACCGTGCTGACGATGTGGTGACTGATGCCAGCTACAATATCAGCCTGGCAGAGGTAGAAACCAAAGAAGCATCACCCGGCGTAACGGCTCCGGCAAAGCGTGAAGAACCAGCCTTACAAGGACTGATAGCACCTAGCCAGGCACCGGTAGTACCACCGAAAGCGGAAGAGAAGCCCGTAGAAAAGCAAACGGGTTTATTAGCCGGAATCGGCAAATGGTTATCCGGCTTATTTGCCAGCGAGGAAGAGGTTGAGGAAAAACCGAAGCCAAAAGAAAAACCACGCAACAACAATAACCAGAACAACCGTCGCCGTAATAACGACAGACGTCGAAACAATCGTTCGGGTAATAACAAAAATCGTCGTAACGATAGCGACGAGAAAACTACAGCGCCAACTAGCGAAAAGTCATCTGATAGCAGTGATAACAAAAGCCAGGATAAGCCTAAGCAAACCCGTGGCCGTAATCGCTCGCGTAACAGAAACCAGACGGAAAAATCCGACAAGGTTAAAGACGAGGCTGCTGAGCAACCGCAAACACAACAGCAACCGCAAAAACAACAGCAACCACAAGCGCAACAGAACGATGGTGCCAATGACACCGACAAGCCTGTGCGTAAAAAGCCGGTTAAAGAGCGTCGTCAGCGTCGCGAATTAAAAGGCAGCGTACGTGCTGAAGGCGGCACTGACAAACATCCTGTACGTACTCAGGCGGTTAAGGATAAAGCCGATCAAACAGCTAGCGAGGCGGCATCAGAAACTGAACAGCCAATCGCTGAACAACCGGCAACTGCAGTAGCGGTTCAGGAAACTGGCAGCCAGTCACAGCAGACTCCTGAGGTAGTTGAAGAGCCAAATCAGGCTACCCCGGCGGCATCAGGTTCAGAGGCGTCATCAGATGACGTTAATGAAAAGGCTGACAATGCGGCGGACAGCAACGACGATAATGCTCAGGACGAGGACGACAAAGCCCGTTCAGAAAAAGGATCGCGCAGCCGCAGTCGACGTTCACCTCGTCATGCCCGCGCCGCTGGTCAGCGTCGTAAGAAGGAAAAATCTGATGATGACGCCCCGGCCCAGCCTGCGCAACAGGATGAACTTCAGTTTGATGCGCCTGAGCCAAAGGATGCGAGCACTGTAGAAGATAGCGAGACCTCTGGCAGTGAAGTGGCACAGACAGCAGAAACTGATGAGCCAAAACAGGTAGAAATAAACCTCGACGCCGAAGCCCAAAGCCCGGCAACCGAGGAACAAACCTCGAAGCAAGCGGGTTCCGAAACGAGCGCACAGACCGAAGCTGTGGCGCCACAAGCTGAAGAGCCAGCCGCTCCCCAAACCGTTGAATCAACGGCCACACAAGAGCAGCCAGTTAACGCTGAAACCACTGCGGCGCCCCTAGACCAAGCGCCTGAACCTAAGGTTGAGGAAAAACCCGCAGCGCTGGAAAGCACGCCAGAGCCTGTTGCTGAGGCAGAACAAGCACCTGCCCCGCAAACGGCAGAAAAGGCAGCCCCCGCGGCGCCGGTTAAGGTAGCAATGGCCAGCAGTTTAGGTAAATTTACGGCGACTCACCCGATGACCAGCCCAGCCAAAGTGGCAGCGTCAACGGTTGAAATCACCGTGATCAGCCGCGCCGACGATCAGCGCCCCGCCCTGACCGCTTCAGGCCGTCTGGCAACGATGGCAAATGCGACAGCAACAGCCTCGGCACCGACCACGCGTCCTGCCAGTCTGTAACAGTGTAAAAATGGAAAAAGGGCCAGCATTGCTGGCCTTTTTTGTTGAAGCCCGGTAAGAATATGAATTCATCTAAGCCTCTACCGCTTTTATGGCTCAAAGGTCTTTTGCAGGACCCGAATGCAGACCAGTTTGAGCAGGTCCAGTCGCTGTGGAGTGATTTTGGTCAGTTGCTACGTTGCTACTCGCCGGCCAGGCAGTCCCGTGTAATTATAAAGCTCATCAGCCAACCAGAAAACTTCGCTCATCCAAGAGGCTGGAGCAGTCAGCACAGCTTGCAGCGCAAATGGCGTTCCTATGTTGTAGAGCAGGCTTTCTACACCCATTACGCCCCACGCTTTACTCACTGCGGAAATCTGGCGCAACTGATAGCCTCGGATGCCGAAGACAGTGCTGTCACTAAACGGCTGGCGCTGGTGCTGAGCGATCTGAATCAAGCCGGTTTTGATTATCGACATCAACAACTTAGCCCTGAAGGTTGTAAACCCGTGTTGGCGTGGCTGGCGGCATTTCATGCCTGCTATATTCATCAGCCGCCACAAGGCTTGTGGGACCAGGGGTGTTACTGGCATCTGGCAACCCGCCCGGACGAATTCAATAAAATGGCCCAAAGCCCCCTCAAACAGTTTGCGGCGGCTTTTGATCAGGCATTACAGCAATGTCCCTATCGCACTCTGGTTCACGGTGATGCCAAAGTCGCTAACTTCTGTTTCAGTGCCGATGGCCAGGAAGTAGCCGCCGTGGATTTTCAGTATGTCGGTGGTGGTATTGGTGTCCAGGATGTGGCGTACTTTTTGGGGAGCGCACTGTCAGAGCAAGCACTGCTCGAGCGCAGCGAAGACTGTCTGGATTTTTATTTTGAGCAGTTAAGCAGCGCACTGGGCAAACGTGTTAGTCACCAGGAATGTCTGGCTATTTGTGATAGCTGGCGAAAATTGTATTGTGTGGCTAACGCCGACTTTCACCGCTTTTTAGCGGGCTGGAGTCCCGCCCATTTAAAAATTAACCGCGCGTTGCAATTGCAGACGGCACAGGCCATTGACACGGTATCAGCCGGGCAACTATTGAAGTAGGAAGTCGCCCGGCTAAACCGTTTATCAGGCGTTTTGGCTAAACCAGCCAAACGTCCCGGCCTGTTTATTAAGTACGACTACCGAGTCGGCTACGTCAGCAGCGCGGCCCGCTACCCCGTAACACACATGAAGCGGCACCAGATGTTCTTCGCGGGGATGACAATAACGCGCTCCCGGCGCCTGTTCCCAGCCGATGAGTTGCTTCTGACGCTCCGCTTCGGTCATCGACGGATTAGATAATACGTTTTTCAACCAGTCTTCAAAGCCCTGGTTCATAGCCTGACTCTGCGCAGTATCAGGGGCAAAGAATGATCGCATATTGTGAAAAGAAAACCCTGAGCCAAGGATAAGCAGGTCATCATAATCTAAATCTGCCAGAGCCTGACCGATGCGTATATGCGCTGCGGCATCCAGCGTATTAACCAGTGATAGCTGTACACATGGAATATCGGCGTCCGGATACATAATCTTCAGCGGCACAAATACACCGTGGTCGAGGCCACGCTTCGCGTCTTCAGCCACCTCAATGCCACTTGCCCGGATGGCCTGAGTGACCTGGCGTGCGAGCTCAGGCTCCCCGGCACAAGGGTATTTAATTGCGTAACTTTCTGCTGGAAAGCCATAGTAATCGTAAATCAACTCAGGGGTTGGGTTGGAGGTTACTGTAGCGACCGACTCTTCCCAGTGTGCACTGATGATCAAGATAGCTTTCGGCCGGCGAATGGTGGCAGCCAGCTGCGCAAGGTGCTCGGTTAAAGCACGGTGACCTGGGTCTCCCAGTAACGGCATAGGCCCGCCGCCATGGGAGATAAACAATGCTTGTTGTGACGCTTGCATAAAACCTCCTAAAATTGTGGTCCACGGGGCACGATGCCGCCCGGATTCAACGACTTAATGGAATAATACCCCGCTTTAATATGGTCAATGTTGACCGTTTCAGCTATCCCGTCAAGGGCCCATATCCGATGCATATAGGCATTAAGATGGGTAAACTCACGAATTAACTGACGATTACATTTAAATAATCCGTAATAAGCTGCATCAAATCTGATCAGGGTGACAAACAATCGAATGTCGGTTTCGGTCAGATTATCTCCCAATAAATAAGGCCCACCGTCTGCCAGTCTGGCTTCCAATCGATCCAATGTTGTAAAAACATGGCTGTAAGCCTCATCATAGGCAGTCTGACTCGAGGCAAAACCAGCCTGGTAGACACCATTATTGAGGGTGCTGTAAATGGCTTCATTAAGCTCGTCTATTTGCTCAGCCAGGGCTGAGGGATAAAGATCCGGGCCGGTATTGACCAACTCACAAAATGCCGTATTCAACATTCGTAAAATATCAGCCGACTCATTGTTCACAATGGTTTGCTGCTTTTTATCCCACAACACCGGCACTGTTGCCCGGCCAGTGTAATCCGGATCCACCTGCGTATAGAGCTCGTGCAGGTATGTGGCCTGATTCAATTCATCTGCAGTGCTGCCAGGGTAACCACCAAACTGCCAGCCCTGCTCGCTTAACCGTGGGTTAACCACACTGACCGTAATAATATCAGTTAAGCCTTTCAGTGCGCGTACTGCAAGCGCCCGGGATGCCCACGGACAAATATACGCCACATATAAATGATAGCGGCCCGCTTCGGCTTTAAAGCCCGCAGCACCGGTGGGGCCGGCAGAACCATCGGGCGTGATCCAATGACGAAAGGACGACACCTGACGAATAAACCGACCCTCTTTATCTTTTTTCTGCACGGGCTGCCAGTCGGCATCCCATTTTCCATTGACTAACATTGTGTTTCCTCCCGGGCTGCCGGCCAGGACCAACCTGACAGGCACCATTGGTGATTAACGGGTTATTCTGCGGCCAAAGACCGGGCAATAACGTTGTCTAATGCAAGCCGGCCGGCACCAGTGATGGCCAATGAGACCGTTACCGCGAAAAGTGCCAGTGCATACTCATAACCGCCGTTAGACAGAAACAAACCGTTTTGGATATGCGCAGTGAAAATAGCAATCAGCATAGTAAATGCAGTCACTGCGGCGGCCGGACGGGTCAATAAACCGAGAACCAGGGCCAGTCCACCAAAAAATTCCGCACTCCCGGCCAGCAGTGCCATCAGATAACCCGGCTCAAGACCTATACTAGCCATGTACTGGCCGGTACCTTCGAGGCCGTAGCCGCCAAACCAGGCAAATAACTTTTGTGCGCCATGCGCCGCCAGCGTAAGACCAATGGGCACTCTTAATATCAGCGCGGCCACACCTGCATTTGAACTGATTAACTTTGCTACTAATGCTTTCATACTAAATCTCTCTCGTCTTAATGGGTGAATAGAGAAACAGCCCTGCGCTGTTTCGAATCGATGGTGATACTTTACTATCCACATATTGATTTATTAAGAGGGTTAAAATAGAGTAACTATCAACATTTTGTTGATAATGGAATTCGCATGGACAGAATAGAGGCAATGCGGGCATTTGTGATTGTTGCGCGAAGCGGTTCATTTAGTGCCGCGGCGGATAAGCTCGATAAATCCCCGCAGTTAATTAGTAAGTATGTCTCTCAGCTTGAGGCCCATCTGGCTACGCGCCTGCTTAACCGCACAACGCGCAAGGTGCATTTGACCGAGGCCGGGCAACAGTATCTGCCTCGCGCCAGTCAGGTTCTCGATGAAATTGATGCCATGGAAAATCAGTTAGGTGATTTGCAGCATAAAGCCCATGGCTTATTGCGGATCAGTGCACCGGTAGCATTTTCCACCCGTCATCTGGCACCTCTCATTAACGAATTCCAACAGCTCTACCCCGACATTGACGTGGATTTACATCTCAATGATCGTAAAGTGGATATTGTTGAGGAAGGCTTTGATGTGGCATTACGGATTGGCCATCTGAAAAGCTCGTCGATGATAGCCAAGCGCCTGACCGCCATCAATCTCGTTATGTGTGCAGCGCCAGACTATCTTAGCAAATACGGCGAACCGCACACTATGGAAGACTTAATCAATCACAACTATCTGCGCTACAGCTTACTGGATAATGACAACAGCCCGGCTGCCCATCAGTATCTGAACCAGCGCCATCATCACATTATTGGCACCGTCAGTTGTAATCACGGTGAGTTCCTGTGCCAGTCAGCGGTGCTCGGCCAGGGGATTGTTTTGCAACCCACCTTTATTTGTTTCGATGAGGTCAATGCAGGCCGGCTCCGGCTCATTATGCGGGATAACGAGCCCGAGCCACTGCATTTATACGCGGTTTACGCCCACCGGCAGCTATTGGCAAGTAAGGTCAGAGCCTTTATCAATTTCGCTGCCGATTTTTACGGTGACAAGCCTTACTGGGATAACTGTTTATCCCAGCATTAGGTGCAAAACCGTGTTACTGAGCTTCTGCCATGGCATGGTACAACTCACGAATTTTCTTCACCATGGGACCAGGTTTGCCTTCACCGATGGATCTGCCGTCGACATCAACGACCGGCGTTTGGGCACCGAAGGTACCGGTAACAAAGGCCTCATCCGCACTGTAAACATCCACCAGTGAAAAATTCTTTTCCATTACCGCAATACCATGGGCTTTACAGACATCAATGGTTTTCTGGCGTGTAATGCCTTTCATGGCATAGTCACCGGTAGACGTCCACACCTCACCCTTACGCACAATAAAGAAGTTGGTTGAGTTACAGGTGCTGACAAAACCATGGGGATCTAGCATCAGTGCCTCATCGGCCCCGGCCTTATAAGACTGAATCATCGCCGTGATGCAGTTAATTTTGCTGTGAGAATTCAAGCGCGGATCCTGAACATCAGGATGGCCACGTCGCACATGCACGGTAAACAGATTAATTCCGCGTTCTACCGGCACCAAATCCTGGGACTTATATTCAGCAATGATCACAATAGTCGGGCCCCACAGACTCAGTCTGGGATCCTGATAAGGGGTTTTCTTCGGGCCTCTGGTTACCATCAGTCTGGCATGCACTCCATCGGTCATGCCATTCGCATCGACTGTTTCCTGTAAAGCGGCTTTTAACTCATCACGGGTTTTACCGATATCCATGTCCAGTGCTTTCGCGCCGGCAAATAACCGGTCGAGATGGTCGTCGATAAAAGAAAATCGGCCTTTATGCAACCGCAAGCCTTCCCACACGCCGTCACCGAGCATAAAACCGCTGTCATAAACAGACACCTTCGCTTCTGCCCGGGGCACCAGATCGCCATTAATATAAATTAAAATATCCTGATTACGTTCGTCATCGATGGACGCATGTGCGCCGCCCGCTTTATGTTCCTGCATGGCTTCCTCATTACGTTGTTACTGGCTTTTATAGGTCACTATAAAAGTATACTTCAGCCCGTGTGTTTTAACCTAGAGTCCAGGTGTTTAAAAATATCCGCGCCAACACTAATTATTAAAAGTAAATAAATCACGGCGTTACCCTAGCATTTTCCTACTCGCAAAACAAAATATTATATAGTATAAAATATTAACAATAGACTTGAAATAACACCACCAGGCCGATTATGCTTGCCATTAATGAGCATTCACTACCGGTCAGCTTACTCAGTGTCAGGTAACACGATAATAAGGAAGTCACCCATGCGAATAGCCATGTGGTCAGGCCCGCGCAATCTCTCTACCGCCATGATGTATGCATTTGGCGCTCGCGCCGATTGTACGGTATGGGACGAGCCATTTTATGCGCCGTTTTTAAAGCACAGCGACCGTGTGCACCCAATGCAGGATGAAATATTTGCCCGCGAAGAGACCGATCCGGTGGCGGTAGCCAAACGCTGTATTGGCCCTACACCACAGAATAAACCGGTTTTTTATCAAAAACACATGCCTCATCACATGCTCGAGGGTTTTCCCCTGGACTGGCTTGGAGACGTATGTAATGTGTTTTTGATCCGTCACCCGGCACGGGTGATTGCCAGCTACCATAAAAAAAATGGTGAACCCTGCCTGGAAGATATTGGCATTCGTGCCCAGTGTCAGTTGTTTGACCGGATCGTTAACGAGTCAGGACAACATCCCATCGTCGTCGACTCTTCTGATATTCGTCAGAATCCACCGGCCATGCTGGAAAAGCTCTGCAACGCTATTGGTATCCCCTGGGACCCTGCCATGCTGAGTTGGTCTGAAGGCGGCCATCCCAACGACGGCGCCTGGGCAGAGCACTGGTATCCGGAAGTTTGGAAAAGTACCGGCTTCGCCCCGGCTGAGCCCCCAGTGCCAGAGCTGCCCGATGCGCTCCTCGGTGTGCTCAATCAGGCCCTGCCTTTTTACGAGCAGCTGGCCGCCCACAAGATAGTCCCTTAATCGACGTTTATTTGCCCCACACCGGAGCTGGCTGAACTCACCAGCTCCCCCCTTTTCCCCGGCAACATCAATCACTATCAATCATACGCAACCAAAAAAATGATTATTTTTGATTATTTTTGTATATATATGTTTATTAATTGTGTATTCTCTCCCTGTATGTGTATTTTTTGTAAATTGTTCACCTAAAAATTACAAAAACAGGTTTACAGCAGGAGTAAGGAATAATGCAGAATCCATTGCTTGGGGTGTTTTTTCATTGGTTGGGCGGGTTATTCTCTGCCAGCTTTTATGTACCCTATAAACAAATAAAAGGCTGGTCGTGGGAAATATTCTGGCTAACCGGCGGGGTGTTCAGTTGGCTTATTTGTCCGTGGTTATTTGCCTGGATCCAAACCCAACAACTGTTTGATGTATTAAGTACCACCTCATTCAGTGTATTACAGCAGTGTTTTCTTTGGGGCCTGGGCTGGGGGTTGGGTGGTCTGACTTTTGGTTTGGCTGTTCGGTATATGGGCATTTCCTCAGGCATGGCGATTGTACTGGGCCTGACCACCGTATTAGGCACTCTCGGCCCACCGGTATTCGACGGTACTATCGGTAAAGTACTGGCAACGCCAAGTGGACAGTTTGCCATTCTGGGTACTTTTCTAACCTTACTGGGCGTGATTCTGGTGGCCCGAGCCACCGCAGAAAAGAACCGCAGTACCGGCGCTCAGTCCGAAGGCGCGATCGATATGAAAAAAGGGCTGTTAATTGCGCTTTTTTCAGGCGTGATGTCTTCCTGCTTTGCTTTTGGTATTGCCGCCGGCAAGCCCATTCGGGAACTCACCCTGGCCGCTGGTACCGACCATTTGTGGCAGGGTCTGCCAGTACTGTGTGTGGTATTGGCTGGCGGGTTAACCACCAATGCCCTGTGGTGCGCCTGGCTTATCCATAAGAATCGCTCAGCAGCCGAATTTAGTGGCTATACACACAATCAATCGCAACGCCTCGGCTCAGACAGAATGATAAAAAATTACCTGTTAGCTGCGCTGGGTGGATCATTTTGGTACTTTCAGTTTTTCTTTTATACCATGGGCGAAAGCCACATGGGCGACTATGAATTTTCGAGCTGGACCATTCATATGGCCAGTATCATTATTTTCTCAACGCTGTGGGGACTGGCATTGCTCGAATGGAAAGGAGCCAACCGCAAGAGCAGATTGTTGCTGCTGGCAGGCATATCGCTACTGGTGATGTCGACCATACTCATCGGTGTAGGCAACTCACTGCAGTAATCTGAGGCTGTAAAAAAGCCCGCCTGTTCAGGCGGGCTTATTAATTTCATTCATCGGCATTACCAGGTTAAATCATCCGGTATTTCATACTCAGCATACCAGTCATCTTCGGCGGATTTTTCTTTGTTCTCTTCTCGCAGATCGGCGCGATATATCACCATCTTTGCGTCACGTTCGGCGATTTTATCCGCAACAGGCGTTGGAATAAGCAAATAGTCCTCATCCAGTTTTACCACAGCCAGACGGGCATCAACCACCAGTTTATGCACCGCATCACTTACGTACATGCGTTTAACCACATTTTCGTCGGTAAAGTTAAGCACTGTGTCACCCTTGCCTTTCGGCTGCTGGTTAACGGTAATTAACTGACGAATTTGCGCAACTACGGCTTTTTTCTCAAGCTCCGCCTGGCGTTGCTGATTAAGCTCCAGATCGCGTTGCTTTTTCGCTTCCGCGGCCTGTTGTGCCGCCAGTTTATTTTCGTCCTGCTCAACGGCGGTGCCTTTATTTTTGAGCTTTTGTTTTTTACGTTTATCGGCTCTTGCCTGTTTGGCTTTCGATTTATCGGCCAAACCGGCTTTGAGCAACTGATCCTGTAACGATGCCATAATCTGTTCGCTTACTTCTTCTTAGTGTCTTTGGCTTGCCATTTTCCGTCCTGATACCACGCAGACCAGCCAGTGGCCTTGCCTTTAGCATCTTCGGTCATGACATATTGTTGCTTAGTCTTACGACTGAAGCGCACAATAGCCGGGTTACCGTCCGGATCGGTTTTCGGCGCATCAGCCAGATAGTAAAACTTAGGCGATATACGATCCCTGAAGCGGGCCAGTTCCTCAACCTTGGGCGCACGTGTCTCCCGTGATTTAGGGAAATTGTGCGCTGCCAGGAAAATGCCGGAAGCCCCGTCCCTGAGCATAAAGTGGGCATCACTTTTCTCACAGGGTAATTCAGGTAAATCCACCGGATCTTCTTTAGGTGGCGCTGCCTCGCCGTTCCGCAGTAACTTACGGGTGTTTTTGCATTCGCTGTTAGTACAGTCGAAGTATTTTCCAAACCGACCGTTTTTAAGCTCCATGTCGCTGCCACACTTATCGCACTCTATCAGTGGCCCGTCATAACCTTTAATTTTGAAGGTTCCCGCTTCCACATAAGTGCCCGGACAAGCAGGTGAGTTACCGCACACATGTAGCTTGCGTGTTTCATCAACCAGGTAGCTGTCCATGGCCGTACCACATTCCGGGCAACGGCGTTTGGCGCGTAAATCCTCGGTCTCCTGCTCGTCATCGTTGTCGACCTGCACCACTTCTTCACCAGGCGTGAGGTTCATGGTGTTGGTACAACGCTCTTTAGGCGGCAGGTTGTAGCCTGTACAGCCTAAAAATACCCCGGTACTGGCTGTACGCACGTTCATATGACGACCGCACTTATCACAGTTAATTTCTACCGGTACTGCCTGATTAGGCCGCATTCCGCCTTGTTCAGCTTCCTGCTCGGCCAGCAGTAACTTGCTGTAAAAATCGCTGTAGAACTTATCGAGCACCGCTTTCCAGTTATCATGGCCTTCGGCGATTTCATCGAGGCGCTGTTCCATGTTGGCGGTAAAGTCGTAGCTCATCAGGCCGTCAAAATTTTCCATCAGGCGATCGGTAACTATCTCACCCATTTTTTCTGCATAGAAACGCTTGTTCTCCAGCCGCACATAACCGCGGTCCTGAATCGTGGAGATAATGCTGGCGTAGGTAGAAGGCCGGCCGATGCCACGCTTTTCCAGTTCTTTTACCAGCGAGGCTTCGTTAAAACGGGCCACTGGCTTGGTGAAATGCTGTTTCGGATCGAGTTGCTTAAGATTGAGTTTGTCGCCCGGATTCACATCTGGCAGCAACTTATCCTCTTCACCCTTTTTACTTTTCTGCGGCTGCACTTTAGTCCAACCATCAAATTTCAGTACCCGGCCCTTGGCAACCAGCTCAAAATCACCGGCTTTGACTTTCACCGTAGTGGCATCATATTTCGCAGCTGTCATCTGACAGGCTACAAATTGGCGCCAAATAAGCTCGTAGAGACGCTGTGCGTCACGTTCCATGTCTTTTAGTGTCGCAGCAAGGGTTGTTACGTTTGACGGCCTGATGGCTTCGTGAGCTTCTTGCGCGCCTTCCTTACTGCCGTAACGAATAGGTGACTCCGGTAAATACTTGCCACCAAAGTTATCGCCAATGTATCCACGACAAGCCTCCAGAGCCTCCTGGCTCAGGTTGGTCGAGTCGGTACGCATATAGGTAATGTGACCGGCTTCATACAAGCGCTGGGCCATCATCATGGTTTTCTTCACCCCAAATCCCAGACGGGTACTGGCGGCCTGTTGCAAGGTTGAGGTGATGAAAGGCGCAGAAGGACGACTCTGGGTCGGCTTCGACTCGCGGCTCACCACTTCATAGTCAGCAGGCTTCAGTACGGCCAGTGCAGCATCGGTTTGTGCTTTATTCACCGGCTTGAAGGGTTTATCGCTTTCCTTCACCACCTGCATCCGCAGAGCATCACTGGCCCCAGTGGTCAGGTCAGCATGGACATCCCAGAATTCTTCGGGCACAAAGGCTTTGATTTCACGTTCCCGTTCGACCACCAGACGCACCGCCACCGACTGTACCCGACCGGCAGACAAGCCACGGGCAATCTTTTTCCAAAGCAGCGGCGATACCATGAACCCCACTACCCGGTCGAGAAAACGACGGGCCTGTTGGGCTTCCACCCGGTCCTGATTCACATCACCGGGATGCTCAAAGGCTTCCTTAATGGCGTTTTTCGTGATCTCGTTAAACACTACCCGCTGGTAAGTTTTGCCCTTCTGGCCAAGAATTTCCTGCAAATGCCAGGCAATCGCTTCCCCTTCGCGGTCCAAATCCGTTGCGAGATAAATGGTGTCGGCGTCTTTGGCCAGTTTTTTAAGCTCATTAACCACTTTCTCTTTGCCTTCCAGCACCTGATAGTGGGCTTTCCAGTCGTGTTGAGGGTCTACCCCCATGCGGTCAACCAGCTTTTTATATTCGTACTCGCGCAGGTATTTAGCCTTCGCTTCATCCGATAACGTTTTCAGTTCTTTGGCCGGTTTTTTCGGCTCCACCTTACCAAGCGCCTTGGTTGGCAGGTCGCGTACGTGACCCACGGAAGATTTAACAATAAAATTTTTGCCAAGATATTTATTTATTGTTTTGGCTTTGGCCGGTGACTCGACTATGACTAGTGATTTTGTCATAAATAAGAATTAAACCTTTGAATAAATTAAATTTTCGATAGCAAACCAGGAAGAAAATAAGGCAATTACACTCACATAGTCTGGCGCTTCTTTTTTTAACATATATCTACAAAGTGAATGGAAAACAAGTTCTTCTTCATACTTATTCGCAAAGTTTATTTTTCACCCACCCAAAATAGCGCATTTTTTAACCACCCTGATTGGCAGCGTAGTTAAAACACGTATAATGCGCCGGGTTGTCGCAAATAACGGCAGAAATTACAACACTTAAATAAAAAAAAGTTGTACTTATATATAGCGTAATCATAGGCGCTGTCCGGTTATTCTGCCCTTTTGCTCGACAATATGTTTACCGAATGACTCAAATTTAAGGCAGGTTGTCATGCAATATTGTGAAGCGAATTTTGACGGGCTGGTTGGCCCGACCCATAACTATGCCGGATTGTCTTTTGGCAATGTCGCCTCTTTCTCCAATGCGAATGCTATCAGCAACCCTAAAGAAGCCGCCAAACAGGGCCTGCAGAAAATGAAAGCGCTGGCCGACATGGGCATGGTACAGGGAGTACTGGCTCCCCAGGAACGCCCTGATCTGGCAACCCTGCGTCGCCTCGGCTTCGCAGGCAGCGATGCTAAGGTGCTGGAACAGGCAGCAGCCCAGGCCCGAGAAGTATTTCTGGCGTGTTGCTCAGCGTCCAGTATGTGGACAGCCAACGCCGCCACCGTATCGCCCAGTGCCGACACGGCTGATGGTCGCGTGCACTTTACTCCGGCTAACCTGACCAACAAATTTCACCGTTCGCTGGAACCTCAGGTGACCGGCAATATTCTGAAGGCTACCTTTGCCAACAGTAAATATTTTGCCCACCATGGCCACCTGCCCGATAACGATCATTTTGGTGATGAAGGCGCGGCTAATCATACCCGTCTGTGCAGTGCCTACGGTCACGCCGGCGTTGAGGTATTTGTATACGGTCGTCATGCGTTTCGCCATGATTTACCACAACCCACTCGTTACCCTGCCCGACAAACTTTCGAGGCTTGTCAGGCGGTTGCGCGCTTGCACGGTCTTAGCGACGAAAGCGTGGTGTACATCCAACAAAACCCGAACGTGATTGACCAGGGGGTTTTTCACAACGATGTAATTGCCGTTGGTAACCAGAATGTACTTTTCTATCATGAGCTTGCGTTTCATAACAGTGAGTCTGCCGTGGCTGAAATCCGGGCTAAATTCGGTGACAAACCACTTCATTTTATCGAAGTGAAAAGCGATGAAGTGGGCCTGAATGACGCCATTAAAACGTATCTTTTTAACACCCAGTTACTCACCCTGCCTGACGGTAATATGACAATTATTGCGCCGTCTGAGTGTCAAGAAAATCCGGTTGTTGCTAACTACCTGGCTGAACTGGTGACCCGCGACACGCCCATTAAAAGCGTAAACTATTTCGACGTGAAACAGAGTATGCGTAATGGCGGTGGTCCCGCTTGTCTGCGCTTACGCGTAGCACTTACCGATGCCGAACTTGGCGCAGTTAATCCCAACACTCTGATGAACAATGCGCTGTTTTCACGACTCAACGGCTGGGTAGATAAACATTACCGCGACCAGTTAACCGAGCAGGATTTGTGCGACCCACAACTGTTGGTTGAATCACGCACCGCTCTGGATGAACTGACGCAAATCTTAAAGCTGGGTTCGGTGTATCCGTTTCAGCAAGGCTAATTGTTCAGTACGATAAAAAAAACGCCGGCATCTTGCCGGCGTTTTCGTTACTGTTTGCCGCTAATTACTGCGTATCAGCACAACTGGCGCTGGTACCCCACGGGCTGGAAGGCGGTGGCGCCCCCTGAGTGGTGCGATCTGCAGTTGACACACTTAACCAGTAATTCATTTTATCCACTGATTCCGTGCCTGATGACTCACCGCGGGCACTTATAGTAAGTTGAACCCAGGCACCGTACTGTTTCGGATAGTTAAGGTTAATCAGTGCCTGACCGTTTTCATCGGTGTTGGCATCCGCATCAATAGCGCCTACATTACCCGGCGTTAACTGTCCGTCACCATTAAAATCTTCACCCACGTCCAGTCGACCATTGCCGTTCAAATCTTCATTAGCACAGACAGCGGTAGTCACTGAGTAATAGATAGAATCATCTTCATCCCAAAGCCAGTAACCTTTGGCATAGGCTGCATCATTGCTGGTTTCGGCAACAGGTGTAGCACTAAATGTCAGGGCCGCACCGGTCACCGGATTAGCATCGGCATCGGTCACAAACACGGAGAACTCTTTGCGGTAAGAAGACTGCTGCGGTGCTTCAATCAGATTACCAGTACCTAAAGAGATATCAAAAGGACGGTCACCCACTGTCAGTAAAGTAGAATCCTCAACCGCTGGCTCATCGTTTACGTAGGCACGCACTTCAACACTTTGATAGGTACTGACTGCGTTAGACTCATAAACGGTGGTGGCAATACCACGGCGGTCTGTGCGGCTCTGAGCGTCGGTCAGGTTACCGTTAGACACATCATTGACTTCAAAGTTAACCAGCTTGTTACGCACCCGGTTACCGTCGGCATCCAGCACCACAGCAGAAATGGTACTGGTTTGACCGTCAGGGCCAATCGAGTCTGGCGTGGCATCCACAATGATGGTGTCTGCATCGGTGGCGATAAAGGCAATCTCAATTTGGGTAGAAACCTCTACACCGGCACCGTCAGTCCCGGTTGCCGAGATAGTTGCCAGTCCGGCATTACCTGAACTTACCGTAAGATCTGCAATGCCGCTGCCATCGGTTACCGCATCTGCGCTTACCACAGTACCACGCGAGATAGCGAAGCTGATTGAACCGCCGGCAAACGGTGCCGCGTCACGTAACCAGCTAACCTGCAGGTTATAATCGGTATTCAGCGGGATATCCTGGTCAACATTATTCACATCAGGCGGATCCACAAACACAAATTCATCCTGCTGTACTTCAATGGCGAAGGTACTTTGCGTGTTCAGCGCATCAGCAAATACTGTAAAGGTGCCTGCGGCGGGTGCAGTGAAGGCCACTGTCGCGCGGCCTTCAGCACTGGTTTGAGGCGCAGCGTTATCCAGCGTGCTCGCCGTTACATCAGTACCTGATTCATCTTCCACCCGTAACGTCAGTGTTTCACTGGCAATGCCCACATTATCGGAGTCTTGCAAACTAACGGTCAGGTTCACGCTGTCACCGATAATGGCCGAGGTGGTGCCGTTAATTTCAATTTCAGTGCCCACAACGTTAATCGTCAGCGTTTCTGTGAGCGTTTGTTCGCCACTTACCGTCGCGGTAACGTTTATTGTGCGGTTTTCTTTGTCGCCGCCAGTCCGAAGCAGCACAATTGCCGTGCCATTTTCATCAGTTACCGGCTGGGTTTCAGCAATAGCTGCATTGCTGTCGGCTGCGAATGTCACGTTGACACCGTCGAGCAGAATATTTTGTGCATTTTTCACCACCGCCCAGACTTCGACTTCATCAGAGCCACTGGAAGACAACTGAGACTGACTGGCAAACAGTTCGAGCGACTCAGGCGTTTCCACATTCGCGGTAGTACCACTGGAGCTAAAGCCGATGCTGGCGGTCTCGCCACTTTCCAGCGCCGCTTCAACGGCACCGGAGCCTGACAGGTCCCCAACGATAAGAGTAATAGTGGCCACCCCCTCAGCGTTGGTCAGAGCCGTACCTGTATCGTTCGAAAAACGCGCCAGGCTGGCAACCGTAAAGCTGAATGTCACCACGGTATTGGCAACCGGGCTGCCACTGCTGTCGGTCACTGTTGCCGACAGGGTGAGTGGCGATTCACCGGTCAGTGACGTACTGGTATTACCGTCACTGTCGGTTAGTGCTAGACTCACTGAAGACGTGGGATCGGGCGTAGTGCCCCCGGTGTTTTCTTCTCTGGAGACAGAACCACCGCCTCCGCAGGCAACTAGTAATAATAGTGCCCATGTGGCGGCTATTAAGCGTAGAGATTGCATTTTCATCGTCTTCCCGGACCTCTTTACCGTTATTGGGTCATTTTAAGTATTTAAAACTGCTATGAATCTGGCACACTAACTAAGAACTATAAATAAAATAACATTTCAGGGAATTTACATGTCTCAGTCTTCACACAAGTACAGTTTAACTGCACGAATCTTTATCGGCATGATCGCCGGAATCATTATCGGCGCACTGCTTCAATTTCTCTTTGATGATAGCGGAGATTTGCGGTTTTCGATATTCTCGGTGGAAGTTTCCACGTATAGCATTCTGGTCGAAGGTATATTTTCAACGCTCGGACAAATATTTATATCGAGCCTGAAAATGCTGGTTGTGCCGTTGGTTTTTGTTTCATTAATCTGTGGTACCAGCACGTTATCAGAGCCCTCTAAACTGGGTCGGCTTGGCGCAAAATCCATTGGTCTGTACATTCTGACCACGGCTATCGCGGTCACACTGGCGATTATGGGCGGCCTGTTGGTATCACCCGGCGAAGGGCTGAACCTGCAAAGCGAAACGACTTATGTAGCAAAAGAAGCGCCTTCCCTGTCGCAGGTGATCGTGGATATGTTCCCGTCTAATCCAATTAATTCGATGGCCGAAGGTAACATGTTGCAAATCATAGTCTTTGCCGTGTTGCTTGGCATTGCCATGGCAATGACCGGTGACGCTGGTAAACGTCTGGCAGCGTTCTTTGAAGACGTTAATACCGTAATCATGCGCCTGGTGACCATCATTATGAACCTGGCCCCTTACGGTGTGTTTGTGCTGATGGCCAAACTGTTTGCCACCATAGGCCTGGAGACCATTGGCGGCTTGCTGTGGTATTTCTTCCTGGTGCTGGCGGTACTGGTTATCCATGCGCTGGTGACCTACCCGGTTCTGTTAAAAGTATTCAGCGGCATGAGCCCGCTCATTCTGTTGCGAAAAATGCGTGATGCGGCGTTATTTGCCTTCAGTACCTCAAGCAGTAGCGCCACGCTCCCGGTAACTATGGAAACCGCCCGCAATAAGCTGGGCATTGGTAAGTCAGTTTCGTCTTTTACCCTGCCACTTGGCGCGACTATCAATATGGATGGCACGGCGATTATGCAAGGGGTTGCCACGGTTTTTATCGCCCAGGTCTACGGTGTGGATTTATCTTTGGGCGATTACGTGATGGTTGTGTTAACCGCCACTTTAGCTTCAGTAGGTACCGCCGGTGTGCCCGGCGTGGGACTAATCATGCTCGCCATGGTGTTGCAGCAGGTTAATCTGCCGGTTGAAGGGATTGCTCTGATTATCGGTGTAGACCGCTTACTGGATATGACCCGTACCGCAGTCAATATCACCGGTGACTGCACCGTGGCCACTATTATCGCCAAATCTGAAGGCGAACTGGATGAGGCCGTATTTAACGACCCGGACGCCGGTCAACAACAGGAAGACGTAGACTTCGAACACTTTGATAAGAACAAAGAAAGTGCCTAAGCACTTTCTTTGTCCCGGAAACGCCACCGGCGTTATCCGGGTAATTCGCCTAAGCGCGTTACGAATCCCGGCAAACAGCCTTTAGTAGTTACACGTACATCCCACGGAGCCGTCGGGATTAACCCACTCTGAATAATATCCCCGGCGAGTTGGGTCAGGGTTGGTTCCGCAGTTCATCGCCACCTGACGACAAAAAGAAGAAGATTTACCAATTTGCGAATTTGTATGTCTTTCAAGCGCTCTTTCTGTTACCTGAGCACAGCCTGATAACAACAATATAGTCACTGTCGTTGCGATTGTTTTCATATATTCCCTTACTTACGTATTACCATCTACTAGTTCTGGTTGTTTCTTAAAACCTAATGCAACGCCCGGGCAGGCTGAATTGCAGCGGCCTTTTGTGCCGGGTAAAGCGTGGCCAGTACCGAGAGAACAATGGCGACCAGTACAGTTAGGAGTACATCGTTGAGTTGCAATTGTGAGGGTAAAAAGTCGATAAAATAAATATCGCCCGACAGCACTTTTACGCCCAACAGGTCTTCCAGCTTACCCACAATCAGCGACAAATTCGGTGCCGTGATCACAGCCAGTAATGTGCCCCAGAATACACCAATTAAGCCATTCAACAGGCCCTGGTAAACAAAAGTGTTCCTGATTTGATTATCGGTAGCGCCCATGGTTTTTAATATGGCAATTGAGGCCTGTTTTTCTTTTACCGCCATCACCAGCGATGACACAATGTTGAAACAAGCCACCGCTATTACCAGCGATAAGGCTATATACACTACCACCCTGACCAGACGGATATCATCATAGAGATGACCCTGGGTGCGGGTCCAGTCAGACATATACACCGCCTGGGGAAACCCATAACCTACCTCGCGAATAATTGAATAGGCGGCAAACGGATCGTAAAACTGAAAACGAAGCCCCTGAGCGCCCGACTTTATGCCTGCCTGCTCAGATGCAGTGGCAAGGTGCATAATGCCAATCAGATTATCGAGTTCGCCCCCCACATGAATACTACCAGCCACAGTGAGATATAGATTTTTCGGCGCAGCAAAGGTTAAATCTTCGGTAACGGCCGGGATCACCACACTGAGTTTATCGCCGGGCTTCAATGCTAATTTGTTTAAAATTCCCTGGCCCAGTAATACCTGATTAGGCCCCTGTCGCAGTTGTCGCCAGTCATCCTGACTAATTTCATTTTGCCAGCGGGCCGGGATATTAGCGTTTATCTGCATGCCGGTTAATTCAACCGCTTTCAGTGCACTGCCCTGTTGAATCATGCCGGTAATTTTGGTGTAAGGCTCTACTTCCTTGATACGAGGATCTTCGCCCAGCACCTGTTGGTATGCGCGCCAGTCCACAATTCCCTGCTGATTAATTGAGAAGAGTTCGGCATGGGGAATAATCGCCAGCAAACGCTCGCGCAATTCCCGTTCAAAGCCATTCATCACGCTCAGCAGAATAATCAGTACAAAACACCCCAGGCCAATTCCCAGCGTCGATGATAACGACACAAAAGAGATATAGCGGTTGCTGCTTTTCCCGCGCCGAAAACGCCGTGCCAGTTGCCAACTGAGGTTCACGACTCGCTCCGTTGTACCAGTGAGCCATCGGTTAACTGCAGCACCCGATCCATAGCATTGGCCAGAGCAATATCATGAGTCACCACAATAAAACTGGTGCCCATTTGCTCACTGAGTTCGCACAATAACTGATAAATCTGATCGCCGGTTTTCTTATCGAGGTTACCGGTGGGTTCATCAGCCAGTACGATAGACGGGTTATTCACCAGGGCTCGGGCAATCGCTACCCGCTGACGCTCACCACCAGACAATGCTGCGGGCTGATGGGTTAAACGGTGACTCAGGCCGACTTTTTCCAGTAGTGCCGCCGCCTGTTTTTCTGCTTCGGCCTTGGCCGTACCGGCAATGAGTAAAGGCATGGCGACATTTTCCAGTGCCGAAAATTCTGCCAGCAAATGGTGAAACTGATAAATAAAGCCCAGTTCGTTATTACGCAGTGCAGCCAGTTGATTGGCGTTAAGGCCGGCCAGTGAACGACCATTTATCGTCACATCACCGGTGCTGGGCAGGTCGAGACCGCCAAGAATATGCAGCAAGGTACTTTTACCAGAGCCGGAGCTGCCTAATATTGCGACTTTCTCACCCCGTGCCAGGGAAAACGACACCTCACTCAGCACCGATACTTTGTCGTTACCGTCGTGATAGGTTTTGCTGACGTCCCGGCAAATCAATACCGCATTTTCTGCCATGCTGTCCTCTTAACTGATTGAATCGATAATGACTATTATCGTTTGAATGCAAGTGTACTCGATAGCACTTACAAGGTATAGAACCAGTCAAAGCACAACGCTGTAAAATTACCGCAAGAAAAGAATTAGGGAAAATGTATCCGACCAGCGTTTTAGCATGAAAATGACTGTTAGTGGTGGATTAAGTTTCTGAGTGTCAGAAAAAGAAATGGCGGAGCGGACGGGACTCGAACCCGCGACCCCCGGCGTGACAGGCCGGTA
>OJDQ01000015.1_pt1 | contig 87955 bp, 91 predicted proteins | sample 1592851 | NCBI WGS metagenome assembly OJDQ01 (sample SAMN05416774, study PRJEB24817) | seawater metagenome | isolation source: Sea water | place: Canada:Atlantic | collected 2013-07 | reverse complement strand
TCCACACGCGCCACATTCCATAAAAAGGCTTGCAGAAATGCAAGCCTTTTTGCTTTCTGCGGTGTGTCAGGATTTCCAGCCCCCCGTCAGAGCGGAGGGCGTTCAGCCGGAGCAAGTCAAATTGTTGACTTGCTTAAAACCACCGGCTTCACCCATCCACACGCGCCACATTCCATAAAAAGGCTTGCAGAAATGCAAGCCTTTTTGCTTTCTGCGGTGTGTCAGGATTTCCAGCCCCCCGTCAGAGCATAGGGGCTATTAGCATTACAGGTTATAGCTCACCATTACCCTATACATCACTGTCGCATCGTCCACCACACGCGCCACATTCAAACCTCTGTTACGCTGAAAAATACCAATCCGCCATTGCGGGAAGTGGCTGGTGATTGATTTGGTCTGGTATCCTATACCGCGAGGATTCATCACCGTCAGTGTTTAATGGCTAATAAGAGAACCGAATGATTGAGCGAAGCACGCTGTGGGGCGTTTACTGGCGTTACCTTATTGCGGTAGCGATAGTCTTTTTTACAGTGGTAGTGGTGGCTGTGCAACTGCCTTTTTTATCGCTGATTGAGAACTCTCGGTTTCACCCTATGGCTTTCTGGCTGATGGTCATGAGCTTTGCCTTGCTTTTTACTCTGGTAGCACCGCCGGGGGTTATTAGGCTTCTCTTTGGCTATCGGCTAAATTTAAGCCCTCAGATCTGGCGGCAACTGAATTTCAGTTTTGTTGGTTTGTTTTTATTGCTTGCTCTGATGGGATTGTTGGCTCAGGGCATTCTCAATACCAGCCTGTGGGGCTACTACAAACTTTATTTGCAACCGCTGGCTTTAGTCACCTGGCCACTAGTCGCCTCGTGGCGAGTATTATCCCGCAACTGGGCTTTTTGATATCAGTCAGGTAATCTACTTTGTAATACTTTACAGCAAGTTAAATTAATAAGGACGTTATGATTGAAGATCTTTTTTTCATCAACTCAAAAGCATTGGCGGATAAACTTCACAAGGACGACATCAGCGAAGAGTTAGCTTTCAAACATTTGCTGCTATATAGCATGCTGTTTGCCAGCGCTATTACATATCCTATAGTGGTTAGCTGTACACAAAGTGATACTTTTAGCTTCTGGTATCAAATTGCCAATTTTTTCGCCTTTGCGCTGCTCCAGTTCTGGGGAATGAGCTGGCTCTATCGCACTAATAAACAGGGCGACGGTAAAGCGTTCTTCCTGCGTTGGGCGGCATTATCGCTGCCGGTTGGATTACAGGTTTGGCTTATCTCTTTGTTATTGGGTCTGTTGTATGGGTTTCTCTTTAGTTTTGTTACTGTGCAGCATATTAATGAGTTGCCTGAAAACACCTGGCTCGTCTCAGGCATGCTATTTGGGCTACTAATGCAGCTTATCTATTACTTTATTATGCAGCGTAACTTTAAACGTTGCGCTAACGGGCTGTAACCCATGGGCCTGATCCATTCATCTCTATGGCGGCACAAAATGAAGTATACGGCGCTGTTTTTGCTTTTCGTAACTCTGGATGGCAGCGCTAAGGTCAAGATGACTTCAGCTCAACTAGAGGCGTTTAAGAGCTCAATTAAGCAAGGATGTACCTCGCGAGGGATTGAGCGTCAGGATAACCATGCGGTGGCGTTCTGTGATTGCATGGACAAGATACTGAGAAACTCCCTCTCCGATGCAGAGTTTGAAGAGCTTGCCGAACAAGCGGCGGCCGGCAAGCCGTTTTCCGAGATGGCACCTTTTAACGTTCTGATACCTCAAATTACACAGTGTAAAGTGCCTGCTGAAAAAACCAGATAACGCCCATAATAGATAAAAATACCCCGCTGTACGGCGGGGTATTTTTGGCATTTTCTGAGCAACAGCCCGCGGCGCGCTTCTATTAAAGATAGAGCATTTGTTCGCGGGTATGTGTCATTTGATTAATGAGTTTATTCTGTAAGGTATGCGGCACATTGGCTTTGTTCATAGCGTTAATGAATAAATCCACGGTCAGGTTAAAGTCTGCCTCGGTAATATTCATACCGCCGTGTACCTGTTCCATGGTATCGCCCGAATAACGGCAGGGCCCACCTGAAAAAACGCACAACTGCTCGGCAAACTTTTCCATAAAGCGGTCGATGTCGGTATCAGCGAAGTAGGGCAAAATGGTTTCGTTATACTCGATTTCATAAACGAAATTTTCTACGATTTCGTTAATTTTTGCCTGGCCGCCCAGTTCTTCATACAGTGTGTCAGAACGACTGGCACAGCCGCTCAGAATTGCTATACAAGCAGCAATAACCATCAGTTGTTTTACCATAACTGACCTCCCACAGATAAATACAAGCCTTTCTGCCCTGTGGCACCGGCAATACTGCCTAAATCTGCCCAGGCCAGGGTAAAGTTAACTTTCTTTGAGGGAATGTAAGTCACAAAAACATCCATCCAGTCATCTTCGCCAAGTCCTAAATTGTCGGGCTTCTGACGATATTCAACCCCGGCAGCAAAATGGCGGGAAAATAACACGCCAAGGCTGCCTTCCAGCATCAGTTCATAATCGCTGTTTTGCGGACCGCCGAAACCTAGCAGACCCAGTTGATTCGCTTTTGTCAGCCTGCCGGTCAGGTTCCATACCAGGTTATAACCTCCCACAGCGCCTAAATGGACTTTTGTCGCGGCCAGATAGATATCAGTGCCAGAAGTCTCTTCGCTACCGACCAGGTTGGCCACTGCTGTATCCTCGAGGTCCTTATATTGAATACCGGCACTGAGTTGCGGCCAGTCTGAGTAAACCACGTCGCCGTAAAGCTTAAACTTGGCACCATAAACGGTTTGCGCTATCTCGCCGCCCAGGGTTGTCAGGTCAAACACATGGCGTGCCACACTGAACTCCGCCCGATCATACAATGAGACGCTTGCTCCCAATACGTTAAGCCGGTAATCCTCAAGGTTAACCTGAGTGATAAAAGCATTCGCAGACACCTCATCCTGGCTGTCATAACCCGATAAAGTGGCCCAGGGCACTATGCCGCCGCCGCCACTGCCTTCCAGCTGGTTGAGGCCTGCTGTGCCAATCAGTTTGCCGTCGCCGGCAAAAGCCAGCCCGGTGCAGAAAATAAGGGTACTGCTTATCAGTTTTGTTAGTCGCACTCAAAACTCCTTATTGTTGGTAATATTCCGATGAAGCCAGCCAGTCAATTAGTCCGCCAAGTGGTAGCGGGCGACTAATATAATAACCTTGTGCAGTATCACAACCCCAGTCAGCCAGGATTTCCATGGCATTGGCATCTTCTACGCCTTCCGCCACAACTTCTAAATCAAATATATTAGAAAGGCTTAGCACCGTATGCACGATTTGCTGATCTTCAGTGTCGGTGCTTAAGTTAAGTACAAACGCCTTGTCTATTTTAATCGCTGACACTGGTAAATTCTTTAAATAGGCCAGTGAGGAATAGCCAGTGCCAAAATCATCAATGGCAATACTAAAGCCTTTATCCTGCAGAAACTGCAGGTTGGCAATAGCAATCTTTGCATCGGCTACCAGATCGCTTTCTGTTATCTCCAGGGTGATATCGCTGGCGGTTAAGCCATTATCATCCAGTAATGAGATAAGCCGATCCAGCAATGGCCGGTTTTGAATATCCTGAGTCGACAGGTTAACTGCTGGTTTAATAAATATCTGCTGTTCGCGAAGTGACAGGATGTCTACGACCACCCGATTAAGTACCCAGTCGGTTACCTGTTCAATAAAGCCAGCTTGTTCAGCAATTTCAATGAACTCATCCGGTGGAATAAAACCAAGGCGCTGGCTGTTCCAGCGGATAAGTGCTTCAAGGCCATTTACCTGACGGGTTTTAAGGCTAATCTTAGGCTGATAAACCATCGACAACTCATCCTGTTCGCTCTGCAGCACTTCTTTCAGTTCGGTAATAATACTTAGGCGACGCAAGTAGCGTTGTTCTATTTCTGAACTGAACTGCAGCAACCAGTTTGCGCCCATTTCCGCTTCATCGAGCAGAATATTCATGCGGCGGAAAAGATCCTGTGCATTGTCGGCATCGGCAGGGCAGTTAACCACGGTAAATACCAGTTTAATTGGCATAACTAACTGCTGGGTGGCAACCGGTTGCTCAAGGATAGTGTGAAAGGTTTCGAGTTGCTCGTCGCTTAATGGTTCGTTGGCAAACCACACCAGTTCGCCGCCGGATAACCGGGCTGCTGTACCGCGCCAACGTTTAATGCGTTCGGCAATGGAAATAATGCAGGTATCGCCATTAGAATACCCGTAGAGATCGTTGATGGTTCTGAAATCGCGGATGTTTATGCCAATAACCTGCAGTGACTCACCAGCGTCTAACCGCTGTTGGATGAGCTCTTCCATATAGCTACGGTTGTACAGTCGGGTAAGCATATCCAGTCTGGATTGCATCAGGATCCGCTGTTCGCGATTTTGAATGCTGTCTTTCATGCGCATAAAGGCATCAGACAGTTCGTTGATTTCCTGTAAATGGCCCGACGTTTTTACACTTTGCTCGTAATTGCCATCTGCCAGATGATTCGCTGCATTGACCAGACTGGCCACGGGTTTATTCACCCGGCTGGCCATGAACATTGACAACAGCATTGAGCCGGCTATCGCTATTAACGAAATGCCCAGAATATTAAACTGCAACTGTGTAAAGTTATCAAAATGGGTCGATACATCGACAGCAAGTGTAATAGACACTTCTTTATTGAGCGTGTCAGGTAACTGGATATCCCGGGTTAGGTAGGGGGTATCCCGGGAAAAAGTCACATCGAACCAGCTTAGCGTTTGCTGGTCGGCATTAATTACACGTTGCGCCTGAATATAGGGCAGGCTGCTGTGTAATACCACATGAGAGCCATTCACTGAGCGCTTCGATGAAACAATAATATCGGCCTGAATAATTCGTTTGACCTGTTTTAAAAATTCATCGCCGTCGAGAAAGCCAATGCCAGCAATGGCTATGGGATTCGGCGCGTAAACCGGCAGCATAATAATCTGATACAGACTGCCGTCGACAATAATGGCATTTTCCGAACCGCCATCCTCCAGCACCTGGTTAATGATATTGGGATAGGGAAAGGCTGCACCACTGGTAAAATACTCGGGCTGGCTTTCCAGCACATTGCCGGATAAGTCAGTCAGCATCATAAAATCTGACTCAATGCGCTGCCCGTGGTTTTGCAAGGCACTTTGAATGGTCGGAATGTCGCCGGTGGCGACGGCCTGCTTAAAGCCAAAGTCGTCGGTCAGAACCCGTGCCGAATTGAGTAATTGCTCGCTGCGATCCTGCAGCAATTGCTCCAGAACAGTGTTTGCGACCTCAATATTTTTGGTCACCTGATTAAAGGCAGTTTTTGATGTTACCGTCCAGACGTTACCCAGGATCAGCGACGCTGTGATAAAAATACCAATAAAGAGTATCTGAAACAGCGACTGACGCAGGGTAAGGGTCATTGGCGCTTAAACTTGCTGTTGCCGAATACGCGCTTGGATGTTTCGAGTTGTGCAATGCGCACAAGAACAATCTCAACTGGCTTATCATCGTCACTGAGCGTGAAGGGCAGCCGGTTAAGGTGATTCACGGAGAGGTCCGGGTGCCAGATGAGTACCTCGGTTTGAGTGGTGTTTAACTCTGCCTTTCCACTGGCATCGGTTTCCCATGTTGGTTGTTGATCTTTTACATAGATGTAACCGACCATGGAGTCATGAATGTTACATCCAAGCACCACAATACCTGACTTATCGAATTTTACCGGTGGCACGGAGTCACCGGCATATAATTTTATTTCAAAGGGTTTAGGCTGTGAGAAACTGTATACATGATGGCGGATGTTATCACTGTTGGGAAACACCACCGTCCGGCCTTGTTCAATCACCAGGGTAGTAGGTTCAAACTGGCGGTTTACCTGATCCATGATGGCTGGCTGTGCAGGCGCTACAGACGGGCTCGACACTTCACCAGCGGTGGCTTTCACACTGATAACAGCATTAATAAATGGCTGGCCCTGCTCGTCTACCAGGGTTACGGTTTTCGCTACCGCCTGGGTACTGCCGGCTAAGCTCACTGCGAACAGCGCTATTTTTAGTAAAATTTTGTAGTTAATCATAATCTTGTGTGCTTTAAACAACCCAAAGCATCGAACTGCTTTGACGGTCTTAAGCCGTTTCTAAACACAGACTCACACATTAGCAACATTGCCCAAAGCTATGCAATAGTTATTTAGAATGAACGGTTTGTAAAAACTGCGAAGGTTAAAATGGGCATGATTCGATTAGTTCGAACATCAAGTCTCACAACCACTTATGACGAAAACTCAACTTCAGCGTATAACTAATACACCCTACAAACATGGAGTTTAGCAAATGAAAATTGATTTACATGAAAAAATGGCGATTATTACCGGCTCAACGGAAGGTATCGGACTCGGTGCCGCCAGGCAGCTCGCTCAGTGCGGTGAAAAAGTTGTTGTTAATGGCCGCACCGAGCAAAAGGTAGCGCAAGCAGTAGAAGCAGTGAAACAAGCGGTTCCCGGCGCCGAAGTTTCAGGTGTAGCGGCGGATTTAGGCACTGCAGAAGGCTGTAATACGCTAATTGAAGCCGTACCGGTAGCCGATATTCTGGTTAATAATCTGGGTATTTATGGTACCAGGGATTTCTTTGACACTGACGATGACCTATGGCAGCAATACTTCGACGTTAACATTATGTCGGCTGTCCGTCTGAGCCGCCATTATGCGCCTGCGATGGTCGAAAATAACTGGGGCCGCATTGTTTATGTGGCGTCGGAATCTGCTCTGAATATTCCCGCTGATATGATCCATTATGGCGTGAGTAAAACCGCTTTACTGGGCTTGTCCAGAGGGCTGGCTAAGCGCCTGGCTGGCACCGGCGTGACGGTAAACTCTGTGCTACCGGGACCTACCCTGAGTGAGGGCGCCCAGGCTTTTCTGGCTCAGTCTGCAGAAGAAAATGGTATTTCGATTGAAGAAGCCGGCGTGAAATTCGTGATGGAAAATCGTCCGTCTTCAGTGATTCAGCGTATGGCAACGGTGGAAGAAGTGGCCAGTATGATCACTTACACCTGCTCTAAGCTGGCATCCGCCACTACCGGCAGTGCACTGCGTGTCGACGGCGGTGTGGTCGACTTTATTATGTAACGTTTGTGGAGTGTGCCGCGCTGGCGGCATTCTCCTTACTGCTGCCCGGCACTATGCCTGCTTTAATAAAGGAATTGAGCAAAGCCGACAGGTCGACGATGTGGATCACGTGGGAATAATTTTGCTGTAAGGCCTGCAGTTTTTCATGGACATCCAAATCAATCCTGGATAGCAGGGCCAGCCGTTGCCTGGTCATTGGCGTATTCACGGATTCATTTTTCTGGCATTCAATCCCGGCGACGTACAGTTGGGTTTCCTCATCTTCCAGCGACTTTTTAATTTTATACCGCAGTGACGATTCAAAGCACTGTACCTGAGTAAGGTTGATGAGTTTGTTGTCAGCCTTGCGTTCGCAATGGACTGCTAAATGATACCGCTCGGCTTGTTGCAAAAGTCGGCGCAAAACCGAAGAGTCTGGTGGCGACTTACCCATATCGGCGAAAAAACCATGCAGTGGCGCATTATGATCGCACACGGCAAAGGGATGCAGGTCGCTATTATGTTGTGCAGTGTACAAGGTTTTCGTGCGGTAGATCATTTGCCTGCCCGTTACCACTTGTAACGCTGCGTTGGGGTAGTGACGGCTGACCACTTCCCAGATGTAACGGAAATACAGTGACTGTTTCAGCATGATATTCTCGATACTGGATTGCAGCGAGGAGTTTGAGCTGAGTTTTTTCAGTACCTTTGAGGTAACGTCTTTGGTAATAGCGAGTAACCGTAACACCCCAGTTTTCGGGTTATAATCCAACACTTTGTAACGCTGTGATTTCAGTTTGAAATCGGCAATGCTGACCTTTACCTCCGGCGGCAGAACCGATTCTTCACAGTCGTGAAGTTGTAACTGGATCCCGCTGAGTGAAAAATCCCGCACTGTGGCGGCGTAACTGGTCATTAAACTCACTTTAATTAAGGCATTGGTTTCAATACGGAAGCGGGGTTCCTTGCGCCGGTCAATATCCTCATTCATAACAAAATGAAGGGGGTAGTGTTTGTCATTATCAATGTACTGGCGGGGAAGTTTGGCTTTCTGTGGCGGGTTGAGTAATTGTAACGGGCCAATCGCCTCGTTTATTGAGCGCAGGTAAAGAACGTGTCCCATCGACAGGATATCATTATGATCCTGGTGCGACATATCCTGCAGGATGCGCGCTGTTTCCTGACTGTCACGACTAATTTTCGTTAACCGGTACTGCCAGATTTCCAGACTGTTATGCTCTAACCCCAGGTAGACAAAGTTGGCCAGCAGATTTTGTCGCTCTAACTGACGCACCGTTGTGCACAGAGAAACCGGTGCGGAGCCCCGTTGCGCAATGGTCAGTCGCAATACAAAAGCTTCATTAAAGGCACCGAGTTCCTTTAATATTCGTTGCAATGCCGTTTTTCCCGGCAACAACTCTCTACTTCTGTAGGCCGGATTGCGTTGGGTGTTAACCGGCGTCAACAACACCATTCTCGGTATAAGCCAGGTCTCTTCCTTTTTCATCAGGACCGGCAGCCATGGGGCACTTTGTACCACTCTGTCGCGATCCAGTGCCTGCATTGAACGCTCAATTTCGAGGTCTCGCTCCAGCGGCAAACGCAACATGACGCGGTTGAGATACTGTTGAAAAACCGCTTGCCAGTGTTTGTCCTGTTCAGCCAGTTGCAGTACCGCGTGGTGCCGCTGGGAAGCCGCGTTAAAATCCACTGTGACATAATCGAAATGGATTACTTCGGTGCCTGAGCATAAACCCGGAATCTGCCCAAAGGTCACTGCAATGTCGGTTAATGTAGTGAATTTCGGCGAGCGGGTGCAGGCAATGGTAAGTTGGGTCGCACTTAAAGCGACCACCGCAACGCTTCTGCCATTTTGATAAGCCGGCGTCGACACCGAAAGGTTGGGCGTAACAGAAAGGTCGTTGTTGAACTGAATATCCTGATACGATTGGGTTTGAACCGTAAAAGCCTTAATGATTTTTTCGCGTAACTGACGCTGCACCAGGCCCTGGTAATGGGCAGAATTGGTAATTGATTCAAACACGCCAACCGTATATTGCTCCATATAGCGGGCGGTTTCTTTTTTTAAAATCTCGGTGCCCACCTTATCGAGTTTCATTTCAATCCCAAAGTGAGCGAAACGTTTTACCGGAAACTGGGCGAAGGCTGAATTATCGGCGGGAGCGTCGGTTTGCGATGTCAGACGGATGACTTCGTCTTTTATGACTTGTCTGGCATTGGCATTCAGACGTGACGAAAAGCGGTTGAGTCCCTCAAGCAACCTGCCTTGTTGCTGATAAGGAATTAACGCGCGGATCACAGGTTGATGTTTTTCTATTATTTCCTGTTCTGTACTCATTATTGTTAATTTTTATGTAAGTACACTACCAAAAAATAACATAGCACAGTTGTAAGGCAAAAAGCATGCATTTTTTATTGTGGGCGGGGAGGCCTACAGGAGGAGCCTTGCAGTGGGGAATACGCTCGTCAGAGGGCCGAAACGTCTGCAAAAATGAGGTACTCTTCAATCAGGTTCTCATTGACTTTAAAGATATTGCAAAAAGGAATGGTCAGCGTACTGTCATCAAAACGGGTGTAGGTGACTGTCCCCTGACATATTACTCCGGTAGGCGTACGCCAGGTTTCCGTTACACTGTGGGATAAGGATTTGATGCTGTTAAAAAAGCCGTCTACTACCGCGGCAATGTTGGCCCGGCCTTCCACCAGTGGGGCATTGCCAAAACGAAAGATTGCATGCTCAGACAGAAATCCGGCAAAGGTTTCGGTGTCTTTATTATCGATGGCTTGAAACAGGTTTTTCACAATGTGTTCCTTGCAAGTAAGGCCGCTTGCAGTAATGCAACTATAGTATAAAACCTAATGAAACCATGTTGTTTTGCTGTTGACCAGCAAAAAATAACGGGGCCAGGGCTAACAGCTTTTCGCCTGTGCCTGTTCAATTTTAATCAGTCTGCCTTGCTTATCGAAGGCCAGGGCGACAAAAGTGCCCTCAACCAGGGCTGGATCGACCCGTTGCAGAGCCCGCAAATCGTCGATCAATTCATGGGAAACGGTGATGGTCTGATTGTCACAATCGGTAAACAGCCAGTTACCCTCATGGCTGGCAAGCATCGCCGGACGAGAATAAAAGATATTCAACGTCTCGATCTGCCGGGTAAATTCACGGGTGTACAACGTGAGTTTTTCGCGATAGTCGGGAAGACCTGCCACGTCATCCTGATAACCATGATATTCCACTTGTAACGCAATGATGTCAGTGTCAGGAAGCGGTTTGTGAGCAAACATCGCCGTGTTTAACAACCACATCAGGCAACCCACTGCAGCGGCCAGAGCCAGCCATTCCCGGCCAGGCAACCGACTATTAGTGTGCAGCAAATGGCGCCAGCTGCGGTCTTGTTGTTGTTGAGCCAGGACCGCCCGCTTAATGCGCCCCGGCGCCGGATACCGGTGCTTGGCAGCATCATATGCCTGTTGTAGCTCGTCTTTCGGGTCGGACTCGTTCATGATGATTTCCAGTGTTTTTTCAGGGAGTCCCGGGCATAGCGCAAACGGGTTTTAACCGTTTCCACCGGTACTCCGCAAATGGCGGCAATATCCTTTAAACTAAATCCTTCCTGTTGCAATGAGAAAGCTTCCCGCTGAGTAAAAGGCAGTTGTTTGACTAACTGATGAAAGTCGGTGTCTTTCTCGTCGCCCCTGAGGGGAGAGCTTAACGTATCCGGATCGGTATCGGCGTGCCAGCGCTTGCTTTGTCTGAATTCGTCAATCAGCATACGATGGCCAATGGTGAACAGCCAGGCCTGAAAGCGGCCCTGACTCTGATAGTCGTGGCGGGATTCCATCACCTTAAGCCAGACTTTTTGTGTTACATCCGCGGCGGTGGTTGGATCGCTCATCACCAGCAAATAATAATAAAGGTTATTGCAGTGTTGGTCGTAAAGCGTGCTCAGAGCTGCACTATCGCCGGTTTGGCGATAGTGCCTGAACAACGTTTCGTTGCAGGTGGTGGCAGTTTCCGTTTTCAGGAAAGTGCGTAGAAATCCGAGTTTGGCAATCCCCACAGACGGTCCTTACTGCTCCAGCTTGAAGGTGAGTACTACTTGTAACCCGGTTTGTGCCACAGGTACACCTTTTTCTAACTGAGGCTGATAACGCCATTTTGCCAGCGCTCGTTTGGCTTCCCGGTTAAAGATACGCAGCGGTTCGGCATCCACAATGTTTATATTGGTAACGGTTCCCTGAGGGGTGAGGTCAAAGGTGAGCTGGACCCATCCTTCTATACCTTGCCTTGCAGCATCTGCCGGATAGCTGGGGTTCACCCGGACTATCGGCCGGGCTGAGGTATCACTTTGTTGTCCAAATTCCGTGTTAAAGGCTATTTGATTGCCGGGTATTATCGGGTTTACGTTAACACTGATCTCGTTAGGACCGGGATCGGATTCAACCGGCTCTGGTAGCGAAGGGGGCTGCTCAAGGGGTTTTTCCATGGGCTTAACCGGTTGTCTGGTAATGGTTTCCGGCTCTTCTACATGCAGTAAAAAATCGTCAAGAACCACGGGCTCTTCCACTTTGGGCACTTCGCCGTGTTGCTCGATTAGTTTGGCCATCATAACAAACAAACCAAAAGTGACCAGCGCGGCCAGTAGCAGGTGACTCAATGGCCTGACATAATCACGGGTTGAAAAGATTGGATTCGCAGTTAATTGCATAGTGTGTACTCCCTGGTTTTGGGTATAACGACCGGGCAGCACAAAAGGGGTGAATTAAATTTCAAAAAATTGACGCTACAAAATTTTACAATTTTGAACTTGCCCGGGGGCAGTGCCACAAGCGATGCTGGAGATTGCAGAATTAGTGTGCGGGCAGCGCAAAATCGTGAAATCCACATTACGCCGCAGCAGGAGGGAGCATGAATGACGATAACCAGCCGTCGGAAGATTATTTTGGTTGCTTTGGGGAAAACGCAACGCAGGCATTAGCGATATTAATGCCGGTGGTTGATATTGCGCTAAAAGCCCATGAAACAGGCGACTATCAGGCATTTCGAGACGTGATGACCAACTCGCTGGCGGCCAGAATTACGCCTGAGGGGTTTCAAAACGCCTACCAGGCAATTGCTCCCCAGCTTGGCCCGCTTATAGCTAAACGCCTTGTTGCAGCGTTGAACCGGGGAGGCAACCCAAGGTTACTGTTTGTGGCCCGATATACCCATACCAGTGATGATATTGTGATAAATATCACATTTACTAACAGCGCTGAAGCGCCGCTCATCAACGAGATGTGGATAGAGTAGTGGGCAGCCGGATTAACTCAATGCCTTTAACCGGTAACCATTACCGCGGATCGTGGCGATTTCGATGCCCGCAGCAGGCGGCAGTTTTTGGCGCAGGCGGCTGATATAAACATCCACAATATTAGTCAGCGGATCAGTGTTGCTTTGCCAGACCCGGCTTAAAATACGCTCCCGGGTGAGCACTTTATTTTGCGACTCAATAAAATAGCTCAGCAGGTTAAATTCAATGTTGGTAAGGGTGAGTTCTTCAGCATTACCGTCTCGGATGATGCTGGCCAGTTTGGACTCCAGATCCAGTTGCAGGTTGGCAAAGCTCAATTGGCGTGGCGCTTTATCCGGTTGCGCCCGATGCCGTCTGCCGAGTGCATTAACCCTGGCCAGCAGCTCGTCGAAATCGAAGGGTTTACACAGGTAGTCGTCGGCGCCTTTGTCGAGCCCGGTGACCTTTTCGACAATATCATCGAGTGCCGACAGGAGTAACACCATAGGGCCATGGCTGAGCTGTTTCAGGGCGGGCAGTATCTCCACGCTATCGTCTTCGCCAAACATTCTGTCGAGCACCAGTAAATCAGGCTGCTCCCGCTTTGCTAAATCAACCAGGTTATGCAGTGCAGTTTCTTTGATGCATTCAAATCCTTCGGCAGTGAGTCCGCGATAAAGGAAATTCACCAGCGAGAGTTCATCATCAGCAATCAGAATTTTCATTATTCAACATCCATTGGCAGATAAATTTGAAACAGGGTGCCTTCGCCCTGGGTGGAGTTAACCTGTATTTCGCCGCCATGCGCCTCAATAATGGCTTTGGCTATGGCCAGGCCAAGCCCCAGCCCTTCGGACTTGTGCTTAAAGCGCACAAAGCGTTCAAAAATATGGTTAATATCAGCAGGGGAGATCCCTTCACCAAAGTCTTTTATCTCAATGCAGGCACTGGTATCTACCTGCTTTAATGACACGTTAATGGGCGATTGCGGCGCTGAATATTTACATGCGTTGTCCAGCATAATAGCAACCACCTGTTTCAGGCGTTGCTGATCAAATTTGAGCTGCAACGCTTCGGCGCTCTCGTCAATATCGAGGGTAAACTGGCGATCTTCGTGCAGGCGCTGCCACTGGCTAACCTGGTTTTGCAGGAAATCGCTAAGCGGCTGGCGCGAAGTGTCCAGTTTTAACTGACTTAGTTCGGCTCTGGCCAGCAACAGTAAGTCATCTACCAGTTCACTGAGGTTTACCGCTTGCAGTAAAATTGACTCCAGCGTTTCCCGGTAAACCTCTTCCGAGGCAGAAGACTGACGCAGAGTAACCTGGGCCTCGCCCCTGATTATGGTTAGAGGCGTTCTGAGTTCATGGGAGACATCAGCCAGAAACTGACGCCGGCGGGAGTCAACTCTGGTGAGTTGTTCGTTTACCTGTTTGATTTCCCGGGTGCGCTGCTCTACCTCGAACTCCAGTTGCTTGCGGGAGTGTTCGGCTTTCATTTCGTGGTCGGCCAGCCGTGACGCCAGCAGGTTTAGCGACGACACCAGTTGGGAGAACTCGGTATCCAGAGTTTCTGGTAAGCGCTGGTGGTAATCGCCTGCCGCAATGGCTTTAGTGCCGTTGTTGATAATGGTTAGCGGCTGATAGAGCTGATTAAACAGCCAGTAACAGGCAAGGATAATACAGGGCATGGCAAACAGCGCTACGCCCACGGCAAACCACACAATGGCAGTGTTAAGGGTTTCTATTTTGGCATTAATGGCTGAAACCACATTGCCCTGACGTACTACAGCGGCGTTAATTGCTTCACGAAATTCATTATCAATCTTTACCTCGAGCAAGGTTTGCAAGCGGTTCTGCTGGTCCAGCGGGGTGTTGTTATAAGTTGCTGTGATGGCCTTAAATTCGCTGATGATGGCGTCTATCAGGCCGGCCAGTTCGTCGGTATCTTCAATGCTGCCGGCGGTCATCTTACTGCCCAGAGCCTGCCTTTGTTGCAGTTCGAGACTGCGAATTTTGTCTAACGACTGAGCAATAAGCGCCTGTTTATTGCGAATGATAGCCTGGTTGGCACTTTCTCCAAAAATCAGCTCGTCGGTAAGTTGTTTAAACATTCGATAGGAGATGCTGCTGAGTTTCTGATGTTCTGCCAGCAGGGTTTGGCCGGTATTACTTTGCTCCAGGTTAATTTGTGTCAGGTAGGCGGAAACAGCCGTACAGCATAGAGCAACCATCATGATCAGCCCTGAGGTGATGCCAAACAAATAGATTTTTCGCTTATACATGAAGTTACTTCGCAACGCTTTAACATCCAATACGTAAAAATTCAAAAAAGAGCACAATTTTGAACTACGCTTTGTGAACGGAATGTAAATTTGTCGCGTATTACATACGGTTTGACTGAGCGCAGCTGGCTCTTTGCAGCGAGTGAGTGTTCGGTAAACGCCATCCTGAAGTAGAGATTTTTTTATAGGTGGAGTGCAGCATGTTCTGGCAACAGAAGACAAAAACCAATCAGGCTATTCAGGCCCTTGAGCAAAGTATTATTGCAGTAGTCAGTATCGACGAGAAAAATCGGGTGACCTTTTTTAATCAGGCGGCCGAAAAAATCTGGGGCTATCGCAAAAATGAAGTGATTGGTAAGAACGTGGCCATGCTGCTACCGCACGAATTGCGCGCAAATCATGATAATAACGTTAACCATCATCGGCAGACCGGTCAGGATAAGATTGTCGGCAGTTCAAGGGACGTGCAATTACAACGCAAGGATGGCACTAAGCTCTGGGTACAGCTGTCGCTGTCTAAAATTGTGCTTAATGGGCACATCCATTACACCGCTTTTGTGCGGGATATTTCTCAGGAGCGCGACTCCAGGGAAACCATGGCACAAACCCTGGAGCAGGCGCTGGATGCAGTAGTCTGCATCGATGAGCATAACTGCGTTACGTTATTTAATGCCGCGGCCGAAAAGCTTTGGGGCTATGACCGCGAAGAAGTGCTCGGCCAAAACGTTAAAATGCTGGTGCCGCAAGCCATTCAGGCGAACCACGATAACTATGTTAATGCTAACCGGGAAACCGGCCAGGATAAAATTGTGGGTACCAGCCGGGAAATTAAAATCGAACGCAAAGACGGGGAAGTGCTGTGGGGGCAGTTATCGCTGTCGAAAGTGAGGCTTGAAAATAAAACCCTGTATACGGCGTTCGTTAAAGATGTCACCCAGGATGTACTCATGCGGGAAGAGCGGGAAATGCTCTCTATGGTGGCCAATGAAACGGATAATTCAGTAATTATTACTAATCCTGCAGGGCTGATTGTGTATGTGAATAAAGGCTTTGAAAGATTAACTGGGTATGCATTGGAAGAAATTAAAAATAAGAAACCGGGAAGTTTTTTGCAAGGCGCCGAAACCTCGAAAGATACCATTGCGCGCATCCGAAAAAACCTGCACGACCGTACACCGTTTTACGATGAAATTCTTAATTATACCAAGAGCGGTGAGCCTTATTGGGTGTCGCTGTCAATTACTCCCATTCTGAATGAACAGGGAGAGGTAAAAAATTATATCTCGGTACAGGCTAATATTACCGAGGTTAAACAGATGGCGCTGGATTTCACAAGAAAAATTAATGCTATCGATCACTCCCTGGTACTTCTCGATATCGATAAAGACGGTCACCTAAAAGCGCCCAGTGATTTACTGGCCTCAAAACTCGGTTCCAGCGCTACCCAGCAGGCATTCGTTGATCATGTACTAGGTGAATTAACTGCCGAGCAAAAAGCAGCGCTGCAAGAAATCGGCAATATTAAGCTGCAAATCAACTTTGGTCAGGGCGATTTTCTGTTGTCACTGGACGCCGGGATTTGTGCCCTGAAAAACTTCAAAAATGAAATTACCCAATACGTTTTATTTGGCATTGATATTACCGCTCGCCGGATCGCTGTGAATCAAACCCAGGAATCCATGAAAGGCGTGCTAAATGTCAGTCAGACCATTAGCAACATTATTGGCACTATTAACGGCATTTCAGAGCAAACTAATTTGTTGGCGCTTAATGCAGCCATTGAAGCGGCACGGGCAGGGGATGTAGGCCGTGGCTTTGCGGTGGTGGCCGATGAAGTTAGAAGTCTGGCATCCCACTCCAGGCAAGCCAGCGATGAGATTGATAAATTGGTAAAAGACACCGTAACCCGGATAGACGATCTGGCAGGAATGTTAGGCAAAATAGACCAGTAATCCATTGCGCCGTTGCACAGTGAACGACGAATGCTGTGCAACGAATATTATGGTTGGTTCACTAATTTTCTGGCATCGAAGTAAACGGCGTTGGCACCGTTTAACTGTGGGCGGGCAAACAGGAAGCCCTGAAATTTACGCACACCGGCATTGTTTAACCACAGCCATTCGTCGAAGGTTTCTACGCCCTCTACAATTAAGTGGCTGCCCGTGGCATTGGCAAATTCAAACACCGCGTGCAGAATAGCCTGACGCGGACCGCTTTCATGAATACCGCGGGTAATGGCACGGTCGAGTTTAATTTTATCCGGCATCAGGTCGGCCAGTAACGAAAGGCCGGCGTAGCCGGCGCCAAAATCATCCAGCGCCAGTCGGATCCCTGCCGCACGAATATCTTCGATGACTGCAAAGAAAGCCTCGCTTTCTTTGACCATTTCACTTTCGGTAATTTCCACAATTAACTGTTCGGGTTGTAAACCACCTTCTTCCAAATAGCGCAGCAATTCACTTACTACCTGTTCGTTTTGCGTTATAGCCCCCGGCAATAAATTAACCGACAAAGACTGGCCAGGCTGTAACAGTTTGGCCCCCTGAGTAATGGCAATAGCTTTGGATTTTAAGTCAAACTCATATCTTTGCTGCTCCGGCAGATCGGCCAGAATTAACTCGGGATAATGCCCTACACTGTTGCGCAACAATGCCTCGTAGGATGAAATTCCACCAATTCGGGTATCCACAATGGGCTGAAAGGCAAACTGAATGTCACTGGAAGGATAAGGAGTAAGGTCAATCGAGCTGGTGGCAATAGTACAACTAACAGTAGCGCGTTCTGCGGCAGAAACACAGCTGCGCCAGCGCCCGGTAGCGAAGCTGTTGAGCAGCGAAAACACTCTGCTATCACGCCTTACGGTAAGATCTGAAGGGAGCCAGTAGCAATGGCTGCCGGGCTTAAGAATTAACGAACGTAAGTTCCACTTGCCGAAATCGCGCTTAGCACAGGCGCTGTCGAGCACTTTTACGATATTGGTATGGCGGGAGTCATTTTTAATGTGCTCAAACAAACGGTGGATTATCTCGCCTTCACCCTCAAGCACCTGAAAGAAGAACTCGCCATCAAACAGTAATATGCCGGTAACGTCGTTGGCCTGATTAAAGGGCTCTGAGTCAGCGACTATTTTATCGATATCCGGCTCCGACATTTTTTTGGTTGCACGACTTCGATACACGAGCTGTCTTAACATCCACGATTCCCACTTAAAAAATTGCAGTTTTACATTCTAAGTATAGACACCCTAAGTAATACGAGAAGCAATAAGCTTCAGATTATTGATGCAGACTAATGGGCAGTGCAAGTCCATGAGTTGCTCAACCTTTTTGCGGTCGGTTGCTTTTTTAATGTTCTTTTAATCTTCCTTTCAAGCTTTATTCAGGCGCGATGAATAGTCTTAATCATGAGCACCAAGCAGTGATTATTCAGCACTGGTTAGTTATCTGACTTCGGAATAAGAGAGTATTGTTATGCAAAAAATGAACTTGAAAATGTTAATGGTTCTATCGTTTTCCTCGGCCGTGTTAACAGGATGCGCTACCGCACAATCCCAGCAATTAAAAAGCAGCATGAATGAGCCTGCGGCAAACACTGCAACAACGCCGGTGGTGGATAATCGTTTGCTTTATTCGGATGCCTGTATTTCAGAGCGTGAAGTGGTAGAGGCTCAGAAACTCTGGGGCGACGGGATTGTAAAAATAGGGACGGTTTATTCCTCTGACGGCGACTATAAAACTGCCGCGGCAGACTTTATTCAGGATATGTACGGCTACGACCTGAGCAGCGTGTTATTTAAGCCAACGTTAGCGGCGAAAGTACAGTTCAGATCGAGCTTTGATGCGGCGTTATCGTATTTTGTGGGCGGCAATGAGGCTTACTCTGAAGATAAAGGGTTTGCCATCAAACCGTACACCAAAGTGAAGTTCGATAATGTCGGGATCATTAATAACAGCTGCAGCATGGCGGTGGCTATGGGGAATTATTACTTTACCGATACAAAGGGAGGGGAGACCAAAGTGGAATACACCTTTGCCTACGTTAAAGACAAATCAGGTAAGCTAAGAATTGTGGCCCATCAGTCATCGTTGCCTTATTCGCCCACTTAAATCTTCGATTCAATCAAAGCAAAAGGTAGCTCTTTTGAGCTACTTTTTGTTGTGCTTAATATATTGTTCGATTACTAGCGTAACAAACGCCTGACAATCGGTTGCAGTGGAAGGATCGTAATGGCCACCATTAGTCAGATTATTGGAAAGGACCCGGATGCCGAGAAATGGAATACCATAACTGTGGGCAATCTGTGCCGCCGAGGCGGTTTCCATTTCTTCGGTACTGGTACCGAACTTATCATGGAGCCAGCCAATGCGGTCGAGTTCATTGTTCCAGAAATTACCGCTGGCGATAGTCCCTTCAACCACCTTGCCGCGTTCATACTGTGCCTTTACTGCATGCGCAGCAGCCATTAATTCAGGGTCGCCCAGATAATACCGTATGCGTTCTGCATCTTTTGCTGAGTCACCCTCACCGGCACTTCCCGCAGAAGCGAGTAAATCCATGGGTAACCACTCAAGCGGAGCGGAGCCTGCGCCTTTATCACGGAAGGGCGTTTTAAAATTGCTCGCGTTAACGCTGCGTTTACCTAATACGATGTCACCCACCTGCAACGTCGGGTCGTGACCACCGGAGGTGCCCTGATTAATGATGGCTTTTGGGTGATAGCGTTCGATGCCAATGGCCGTGGCAGCCGCGGTGTTCTCGAGACCTTTGCCGGTTTGCGCAACGACAACCGGGTAACCCTTAAAATAACCAAGATAAAACGTAGCCTGGCCCGCTTTCTCCATCCGCACATCGGTAAGCAGAGAGGCGAAATATTCAGCCTCTATAGGCATGGGCCCCTGAATCATAATTGGTGGTAACGCCGCCTGATGAGTGCTTATCTCCACAGTGCGAAACCCTTCGGCCACACTAACAAAACTGCTCAGCGATAAAACCAGCAGGCTAAAGAGTGCATAGAGTGTTTTCATTTTATACCTTGAGCGGGTTAGAGAAACCATTTCCAAACAATAAAGACCAACAGAAATCCAAATAAATAAACGAGCCCGGCCCGGCTCAGCCACAATACCACGGGGCCTCCTCGCAGTGACTCCGGGATATCGTGACGGTTGACCAGACGGTAGTTGAGCCAGGCAAATACCGGTGTGGTCATAAAAGCCAGGGTCATGGCGAAACCCAGCATGGCCAGTAATGCCGACTGGAAAAATAACACCATGGCAAAACTCGCCGCGGCAACCAGTAGCAGCCATACCGCAAACACACTGTCGGTAACGTCCTGCTTGCCTTTTAGTAAGGTGTAGCATTCCGCCAGCGCCCGGGAATAACCATCGTATACGGTAATGGCTGAGCCAAAAATGCATAAAAAAGCGATAACGGCAATAAGGTAACGTGACCACTCACCAATGGTTGAGGCATATAAGTCAACCAACTGATGAGAGAAGCCAATCCCACCGCTGGCCAGTTCCTGCCCGCTGCCATGCAATACCAGACTACCCAGCGCCAGGAACATTAAGGCCAGCAGTAATGTAACCAGATAGCCCAGATTAAAATCGAATAAGGCTGACTGCGGCGTGACTTTGGCTTCGTGGCATTGCTCTTTTAACCATAATGACGTGATCCCGGATATTTCAATCGGCGCAGGCATCCAGCCCATGGTCACTACCAAAAAACCAATGGCAGCTAAGGTCCAGGGCGAGGGGGATTCAAACTCTACCGGCGCGACCGGGCCTTGTTGCCAGGCAATTACCGTGGCCGAAATGGTGGCTATGACCAGTGCCAGCATAATGATTTTCGCAACCTGGTTCAGCGCGTGGTAATGGCCGGCAATCAGGATCACCAGCGACACCAGCAGTAGGAGGGCCGCCAGCCAGGGCAGGGCAATATCAAACGGAATAAAATAACCAAGCAAACTGGCCGAAAACAACAGCAAGGCCGCTGCATTCACAAAGGAAGAAATGCCGTTTAATGCAAAGCTCATCAGTAAATAGGGTTTGCCCATGGTCAGGTAACCCTGTTGCAGGGTTTTATTGCTGCTGATGGTATAGCTCACCCCTGCTCGGAAAAACGGGTACTTAAACAGGTTAACGGCCAGGATCAACAAAGCCAGTTGCCAGCCAAATTTAGCACCGGCCTGAGTAGAGGCTACCAGATGGCTACCACCTATGGCCGCCGTGGCCATCAATACGCCCGGACCGAGTAATTTGATTAATTTTGCAAAGGATAAAGGGGCTTGGCTGTCAGCGCCTGACTGCATAGAGGGCACTTTGTCTTCCTGTTGGTTACTGGGAGATTAAATAATGGGACCAGTGTAAACTATTCTGCATCCGGGGTTGAGAGTAATTTAACTACTTTAATGGTATTCAGACCGCAAACCGGTGCAGTGTATTCTAAAAATAACTGGTGATTTAGGATAGATATTGCATAAAGTGTAGCTGTCAGAAAGAGAATCAATGGAATTTAAACAAAGTAATCGACAGGGATTTTTTAACCGCTTGTATGTGCACTTCTTTTTATATGCGGTGCCGCAACTCAGTGCTGCGGCTTTAGTTGTGACTCTTAGCGAAAACTCTATGGCCAGTTTGTGGCAATCGACGGTGTTACTCGTTGGCTTTAATCTGGCTTTTGCGCTGTGGTTACTGCTGTTCAATAGTGGCACCGGACGTGTTGAGCCATTTAGTATTGTTGTTAATCATGATCACCTGATAGTCACCGAATTTGGCCGTAAACGCACCATTGAAAGACAACACGTTGGTGGGTGTAAAATTAATTCGGGGTACCCAAAACAAATCCGGCTTTGTAATCAAAATGGCCGGGATATTCACTTTAGTTACTATGCGCTATCGTCGGCACAAAAAGCACAGTTGTTTAAAGCGTTAGGTTGTGACAACCAGTAGGATGAGCTATGAAAACTATTGAGAGCATTCTACGTCAGGATAAGCAGCGGATGCGGCTATTGCAGGCCGTGCAGGCACTCCAGTTGCCGGATTGCTTTATTGCCGCTGGGTTTGTGCGCAATATGGTGTGGGATGTTTTGCACGACTATCCACCTACACCGCTCAATGATGTGGATGTTATCTATTTTGATGCGACCTGTGCGCCCAGAACTCAGGCGTTGGAAGCTGAGCTTAAGGCCCGTCAGCCAGCCGTAAACTGGCAGGTGAAAAATCAGGCCGTGATGCATCTGCGCAATCAGGACCCGGCTTATCAAACCAGTACCGATGCCATGCGTTACTGGCCAGAAAAAGAGACGGCTGTGGGCGTGCGACTGAATGACAACAATCAGTTGGAGCTGGCTGCACCTTTTGGGATTCAATCTTTGCTGGAAGGTAAACTCACTCACAATCCACTTCGGAGTAAAGCCATCTTTGAGCAACGCATAGCCCGCAAGCAATGGTTGCAGAAGTGGCCGAAACTTATGGTCATAAGTTAGCCGAACGCTTGTCAGTCTGGAATTGATAAATGACCGGCAGGGACGGCGTTATTTAATGGTACGGTCTGGCAAATTGTTAGCCGGTTATTTTACTGCTACTGTGGCAGGCAGAAACAGCGCCAACAGCCGCAACGGGAACAAGCAGGAATGAATTTTTAATGAGTAAGATTACTACCTGGCGAAAAGGTTATCACGAGCAGCCTCGCTGGTTGCGTATCAGCGAGTGGTGCCTGTTGGCTTATGTACTTTATGCGGTGGTATTGGGGCTGGTGACGCCTTATGTATTAACGTCTAAATTGCCAACGGCGTTATCGCAAAGTCTCGGGCGTGAAGTAACCGTTGAGAACATCTCGATTAATCCCTTTTTGCTACGGGTACGCGTGGCTAATTTTCGCATTGCAGAGGCTGATCAACAGGGCGACTTTGTGCGTTTTAAGCAACTGGAAGTCGACGCGGCATTCTGGCGCACCTTATTAACTTTTACTCCCACCCTTGAGCATTTCTATTTAAACGCCCCGTATGCGCGGTTAGCTCGTGAGCAGGGCGGTGATACCTCCGAGTTTAATTTCTCAGATATTATTAGGCATATTCAGTCTCAGGCTGCCTCTGAAGAGACAGAAAAAGAGGCCAGTGATGACGGCAGCATTCCACACCTACGACTCGGATTGCTAAACGTAACGGATGGCAAAGTAGAAGTCTTTGACCGGCTGAGCGGTGCCGAACTGGTTTATCCCGACCTGGCGCTGGAGCTGGCTAATCTGGATACCCACGCAACCATTTCGGATAATGCACGAAGCGAGGAACAAGGCAGCCCGGATAATCTGTACCAGGTGAATGTAACCACTACCGAAGGCGGCACCCTGTACGTGGATGGGCTGTTTCAGCTCGCGCCACTGGCCCTTACCGGCAAAGTGGTGATAAAGAAACTAGCTCTGCCACCGCTATGGCCGCTGTCTGATGACATCATCAAAGCGCGGTTAACCGATGGGACATTGGATTTCTCAGTAGGTTATGCGCTAAGTGAAACTGAGCAAGGGATGCGCTTCAGGGCAACTGACGGCCAGTTGGCTATTCACTCGCTGGCTTTGTCTGATGCAACCCGTCAACGCATCTATTTGGATACTTTTAGTTTAACGGATATGCAGCTCGACACCGATTCACGGCGGGTAGATATTACCGCTATAAATCTTAAAGCACCTTATATCAATGGGGTTTACGACAACGACGGGTTGGATTTAATTAGTCTGCTGATGCCAGCCGGCCTAGCCCAGAATCCTGCAGAGCCTGAAATTAACGAAAAGCCAGCGACATCACCGGCCTGGCAGGTTGTGTTGGGTAAGCTGGCGATTAGCGAGGGCGATATTCAACTGCATGACAAGGCTGTTGCGCAAAATATGTATTGGCGGGTACACCCGATAACGGTGACGACCAGTGAAATTGACAGCAGCTTCTCAGCGCCGGTTGACTATGATGTTGCATTGGCTATCAGCGGCAATTCACAGGCTATTCCTGATACCGCCCAGGGTGAAATAGTCACTCGCGGCAGTGCTGATTTGGCAACCCAGGGAGTATCCGGTGAACTCACTCTTTCGGATATCGCGCTGCCACAGGTGCAGTCGTACTTAACGCCTTTCGTCAACTTATCCTTATCAGAGGGCGCGCTGTCTGCCACTACTCGCTACGAAGTCGCCGATAGCGGTAAAAAGCTACAGGTGAGCGGTGATGCAACCGTTGCTAATCTGACCATTCTGGATGGGTTGCACTACGAGCCATTAGTAAAATGGCAAACCCTGGACATAGCCGGGTTGCGCTTTAGTCTGGATGAAAATACGCTGGATATCGCCTCGGTTAATGTCACTGAGCCCTACGCAAAAATTCTTATCGACGAGCAAAAACGTACCAATATCGGTGCGATTCTACGTAGTGGTGAAAGTGCAGACGACGCTGAGGGAGGTTCTGTTGATAAGCCAGAAACCGGCGAAGCTGAAGGCTCTCCGTTAGCAATCAGCATCGGGGTCATTAATCTTAATAACGGCAGTGCTTACTTTGCTGATGAGTCCTTAACACCACAGTTTGCATCAAGTCTTGAGTCGTTAAACGGTTCTATTGAACAACTCACCTCCGATGCTGGGAGTGCTGCGAAAGTTGCCATAAACGGTAAGATAGACAGCTACGCGCCGGTTTCACTCAAGGGCGAAATTAACCCCTTGCTGGAAGAACTGTTCCTCGATCTGGATTTTGCCGTTGAGGGGGCTGAGCTCACCTCGGTGAACCCTTATTCAGGCACTTACATGGGGTATTACATCGATAAAGGACTGTTGTCGCTGGATGTTCGCTACAAGGTGCAAAACAGTGAGCTCGACGGCAATAATCACGTGGTGATTGATCAGCTTACGCTGGGCAGAAAAAGTGATTCGGAGCAGGCGCTGAGTTTGCCGCTAGGCCTTGCCGTGGCATTACTTCAGGATAATGACGGGGTGATTGATTTGGGGCTTGAGGTGTCTGGCGATCTGGATAATCCGGATTTCAATTTCGGCTCGATTATATTAAACGCCCTGGGTAACCTGATCACCAAAGCCGTGACCGCGCCGTTTACCTTTCTGGCCAGTCTGGTGGGCAGTGAGGATGAACTTAACCGGGTCGATTTCGCGGCTGGTCAGGAATCGCTTAATGAACAAGCTACACAGCGCCTTATTACGCTGGCCGAAGCGCTGAATAAGCGACCGGGCTTACGGGTAAGTATTGAGGGCACGGTCGATGCAGTGAGCGACGCCCGGGAACTTGCCGTGGCGCAATTGCACCAGCAACTACTTGAACGCAGTGGACAGGATGCTTTACCCGATAACTTCTCTGCCAGTAATGTGCCCCTTGAAGGGCCGCTGGCGAGTGCGCTGGAAACTCTGTTCAGCGAAACACTTGAGGTTCCTGTTCAGGACGAACAACAGCGGATCCGGGCGCAACTGCAAAATAACCACGACGAACCGGTTAACGAACAGCAGGTCACACGGGCCCTGCATATTGCGATGTACAATCGCTTAAGAGACGGTATTACCATTCCCGAGAGTGAGCTGGCAGCACTGGCCCAGGAGCGCGGCAAACGAGTAAAAGCCTATTTGGTCAATCAGGCTCAGATAGATGCAGGACGCCTGTTTTTACTTAATAGCCGGGAGCATCTGCAGTCGCAGTCGAGCAGTGTGGAGTTGTCGCTGCAGGCTGATTAAGTGAGTTAGCCTGTATGAAGTCTCAGTAATAAGATGTTATGTTTCAAATGGATATTTATGAAAAAGGATAAAACAATAAAAGTACTCACTAGCTTTTTAAAGTTGGCGAATTCGCCAGATGACTTTACCTCTGAGATGAGAAAGCAAGTGGATATTTTCTTTACTCTTAGTACCTTGATATTTTGCTTTCCTGTGTATGAATTGATAACTAAAGGAGAGGTATCTTTATTTGGTTTATTCTCACTTACGATCGGAAGTTTCTTCTTTGGAAGTACTCTCATGATGAAATTTAGTGTTTCAACAATGAATACCATCAGCCCATACTTAAATAAGAAAGCGCTAGAAGAAGCTATCAGTAATGAAACATAACAAGGCAAGCCAGCGGGAATTTTACTCGCTGAAAAACGCTCATAAAATCCCCTTCTTGGGGTGTTATATTTCACGGAGGAATTAATAAAATCTCATGTTGTATATCCTTGGCGGCTTGCCTGCGACAGGAAAAACAGAACTCGCGAAGTTTTTGTCATCGTCTTTGAGTGCCGTCTACATTCGCATTGACACGATCGAACAAGAGTTAAAAAACTGTGGATTTAAACTTTACGACGAGGGCTATAAAGTCGCCTTTTCTCTTGCTCTGGACAATCTAAAAAATGGCCTTCCTGTTGTAGCAGATTCAACCAATCCCGTTTTAGAATCTCGTAGGGAGTGGATAAATGTTGCAAATAAAGCCTCATCGCCTTACGTGGAAATAGAAATCATCTGTTCAAATAAAACCGAATATCGGCAACGGGTAGAAAACAGGCAAACAGATATTCCAAATCTTTTGCTTCCATCATGGGAAAGCGTAACCTCAAGGGAATATCAGCCTTGGCATTCGGCCAGCATCGTTTTAGATACTGCTGGCAAAACACCAGAACAAAGCAAACTAGAGCTTAGTGAATTACTTCGTGAAATCAGGGGTAAATTATCCATACCAGGCGCTTAACTTGCTCCCTTCGGTTGCTGTGACACAAACATGCGGCAACTTCGCCATTTTCGCCGCATGTTTGTTTCCTTTAGCTTAGCGTTATGTTTTTGGATAATTCGTCTATATGAATAAAGAACGTAATGAAAATCTGGAACGAGAAATACTTAAAGAGAGGGTTTCTAAATATTCTCCTTTTGCTCTGATTTTGGTCTTCTTGTTAGTGGTGGTAAGTTGGTATTTATCAAATCAACCGGATAAGCTAGAAACTTTGGTTGGTGTATCAACTCACCATCAAGCATTACTCCACGATGAAGGTCATTCACTTTACTTGTATGTAAAATTAGAAAACAGAGAAAAGCCGGTTAGGGTTCGACTTCCCAAAAATATCGGAATAAGCATTGGGGCAAAGGTTAGAGTAAACCGAGTTTACGGAGCAAACTCCAGCTATGAAAAATTTGTATTTATTGGCTACGTCAGTGACAAAACATAACAAACCGTTTAGACGCAAGCGGAACTTGCCGGGACAAAAACACGTGAGCCGTCTTCGCTTCGCTTGGTGTTGTAACCTACGTATTTTGCTCGTTATGCGGGCGTTATCTGTTAAAAGTTGAATCAATGAGTGTAAGTATCAAAACTATAATTTTTGCTTTATATGGGCTCCTTTTCATATCGTGGCTTTATTCCACCTTATTGCCAGGCGTTACGATATTTAAATATCTCAACATTAAGGGTTACTGATGCAACAGTTCACGTACAGGGTAATGAGCTGAAGTTTTGGTCTATGAACGATGGTGAAGACAAAAGCATGACTTATTCATTGTTCAGTGGCAACGGGGCATTTAATTACAGCTTTAAATTAAACAGCGGTCAAACTTTAAATGGCTCTTGCGGCACATTCAGCAATTTTGAAATAGGTAAGCGGTCTATATTCTTAATTAGCGATAATAAAGTAATTTATAGTGCTCAAGGCGAGCGTGTAATTTGCGAAGTATTTAACCCATAACACACGGCTCAAGTAGGACGCAAAAAGCTTGGTTTGCGCTCCTGCGTTGCTAATTACAGCCAAGCGTTTTACGTCTATTAGTTAGGTGGTAGACATACGGGATTATCATGCAAAGCTCATTGTCACAATATGTTAAGAGACGAACTGGTGTCCCTCTGGGTGCAAGTCACTCCATGAGAAATATGCTTTCACGTTCTTTCGGTGCAAAGTCTTTCCCCGATTTTTGGCGCTACTGGAATCCTATCTGGAGCTATTATTTATCTCGCTATGTCATGCGACCGCTTGCCAATTTTTTACCTTTTCCGGCAGCGACTCTCATCACATTCATAGTCAGTGGCGCGCTTCACGATGTAGCCGTATCAATCATAAAGTGGAAAGCCATTGTATTTATCACCCCCTGGTTTGGGATAATGGGGTTAATGGTGATAGCTTCAAAAAGCGCAGGAATAACATACGGTCATTTTACCTGGCCTGTTCGGGCGTTGATCAATGCCTCATTTATTTTTGTTTCGCTAGGGGTAACGTACTTCTTGGAACGCATTTATGCCTAACAGTCTGCTGCAGTCGCTTGCAAGCTCGATGGGACGCAAACATATGGGGGCGTTACTTCGTTCTTAATTCTAGTCCATGTGTTTCCGTCCCCATGCTGGGCGTTATAACTAAAAGGGAATTTAGTGAAACTCATTTATATTGCTAGTCTAATTTTGCTAATTTCTTCATGTACAAATATTCCTACCGAGTACAAAGAGCCCGCGGAGCTTAGAGTCATTGAAGATACACTCTATTACAAAGGCGAGATTACAGGTCTGATGGTGTTAAAGGCATTGGAAATGGCTCGCCATAGTCGTCAACCAATTAACAAATTACATATTGATAGTCCTGGGGGGAATGCCAGAGCAGGGATCATCTTTGGCAACTGGATTCACGAAAACAAGATTAAGGTCACAATCGAAAACTTATGCTTTTCCAGTTGCGCAAATTACCTATTCACATCAGCCTCAAGCGTCCATGTTCTGAAAGGAGCTATCGTCGGCTGGCATGGTGGCGCATTCCAACAGCATTGGAAACTGGACCTGCGTTGGTATGAATATCTCATTCCCAACAGGAAAGCGTCAAAACTAGCTTTAGCAAACGCTGCACTCAAACCATGGAAGGATGAAGAAACTGCGTTTTTTCAACTCATTGGTGTCGATCAAAAAATTACAACATACGGGCAGTTGGATAGATTTAATTGTCAAAAACAGACTGGTGCTGCGGGTTGGAATTACCCTATTCGGGATTTGCATAAATTAGGCATAACAAACGTAACGTCAGAAGATACAGAGCTTGTCCTTAAGAACGACAAGTCAGAAGTTACAGCCTGTAGAGTTTCGTTGAGTGATAATTGAAATTTGAGTTGTGCACAGTGTGATTATAACAATCGCAAAACGCGGACAAATTTCCGCTGCGTATTTTTGTGTAAGCTGAGGGTCCTGTCTTTAACGGACCGTCAGTTCAGCTATGATAAACTGCAGATTAAGCAATAAAAAGCGGCGCATTGAGCGCCGCTTAGCAGGGAGATAATGTCTTAGTGGTTACTGTTTGTTTTCCAGTAATGCACTGCCAATTTCAATATGGCGGGGTTTTTTCTCTTCCGGAATTTCGCGTTCCAGGTCGATATTTAATAACCCGTGTTCCAGGTTAGCGCCCGTTACTTTCACGTGATCGCCCAAGTGGAACTTACGTTCAAACGTACGCTCGGAAATACCTTTGTGCAGGAACTGGCGTTTTTGTTCCTCATTCTGGCTTTCCTCGGCGTCTTTTTTACCGGCCACAGTCAGCGCGTTTTCGAGCACTTCGATGGTCACATCGTCTTTGCTGAAGCCGGCTACGGCCATGCTGATTCGGTATTTGTCTTCGCCCAGTAACTCAATGTTGTAAGGCGGATAAGTGGTTTGATTGCCGTTTTGAGAAGCTGCATCAATCATGGATGCCAGACGGTCAAAACCAATAAAAGAACGGTAAAGTGGAGATAGATCGATAGTACGCATAGTCATATCCTCGCAATTAAGCAATATGTAAAGTTAGGTTTAACACCATCCCGCTTAGCGGCGATGGTTCCGTCGGCCTTATCGTTAAGCCCCGACACTAAAAGAGATATGTGCTGGCGGCTTTTTTTCAATAGCGGCAATAAAAAAATCCCGCACTATTTGGCGGGATTTTTTAAAGTGTTAATTTAATCAATGCTTTACATGGCTACTGATTTTACTATTTGACCATCTTTAACCACCAGGCCGACGTTTTCGAGCAGCGAAATATCATCCAGTGGGTTACCTTTAACGCCCACAATGTCGGCTTTTTTACCAGCGCTGATACTGCCCAGGTTATCCTGTTGCTTAAGCAGGGTGGCAGGATGAATAGTGGCAGCCTGAATAGCCTGCATTGGTGACATACCAAAGCGCACCATGCGGGCAAACTGTCTGCCGTTATCGCCATGAGGATATACCCCTGCATCGGAACCAAATACCATTTTCACCCCGGCCTTAACGGCTTTCTGAAAGTTTTCGCGTTGACGTTTGCCAACAATTCGCTCTTTGGCGAGGCTTTCTTCAAGGATACCCGCCTTTGCACCTTCACTGAGAATATATTCGGTGACATAGATATCCATTGAGAAATACGTTCCGTGCTCAAGGGCCAGTTTTATGCCTTCTTCATCCAGAAAGCTAACGTGCTCTACCGAGTCTACGCCGGCTTTAATGGCTGTATTAATGCCGCTGGTACCGTGCGCATGAGTGGCAACCGTTAAGCCGCGCATGTGGGCTTCGTCTACCAGCGCCTGCATTTCTTCAAAGGTGTATTGCTGTACGCCCACTTTAGTGCCTTTGGAAAGTACACCGCCTGTACCACAGAATTTGATTACCGTGGCGCCGTATTTAATATTGCGGCGTACAATTTCACGCACAGCCCAGGGGCCATCGGCAACACCCTCACTGACGGTATGAAACTCATAAGGCAGCAGGTTGTTGTCGCAGTGTCCGCCGGTTACGCCCAGTGAAGGGCCCGACACAAACATCCGTGGCCCTTGTATGTCGCCATCATTAATGGCATCCCTTAACGCCACATCGGCAAAACCAGGCGCGCCAACGTTACGCACTGTGGTAAAGCCGGCCATCAGCGTGGCTTTAGCGTGTTTTACGCCAGTCAGGGTGACACGCGGTAAGGAATCGGCCAGGCGCTTGTAGCCGTGTTTGGTGGCATCCGAGGTGAGGTGAACGTGCATGTCCATGAGTCCCGGCATAAGCGTGTAATCGCCCAGCTCCATCACATCGGCATCAGTCGGAATGGTCACCGAGCGTTTCGAACCGGCAGCCACAATGGTGTTATCTTCCATCACTACCACGGCATTATTGATCAGCTTGCCATTTTCTACATCGATCATCCGGTCGGCAGTCAGTACGGTGGTTTTAGCACACGCGGCAGAAGCGCCCAGCGTTAATGCAAGGAGTGTTATTATCGTTTTCATTGAATACTCTGGAATGTTAAAGCTTAAGGTACAAACCTAGCAGTTAGCCAGCGCAAGGTATAGTTTATTCGCGATTAAGCAGCGCTATTGCGCGAGGAAACCTTAATGGGTCTGACTGCCGCGCTCGCGCAGTTTAATAATGAGGAAAACCACGCCAAGCAAAGCGGTTAACATCCACATTGGAAAATCGCCCCAACGACGGTAGGGGGTGCTGCCTGAGACGGTTGGTAGCCTGGCTGATAGAGCGGCAGTTTCAAACTGCGGCAACTGCGCAACCACTTTTCCCTGATGGTCGATAAAGGCCGATATACCGTTATTGGTAGAGCGGATCACGCCAATACCCAGCTCTTTAGCCCGCATTCGGGCAATTTGTAAATGCTGGGCCGGGCCGTGGGAACGGCCAAACCAGGCATCGTTGCTCACGGTAATAATAAAATCCGTGTTGGCGTACAGGTTAGCTCTTACCTGCCGCGGAAAGGCAATTTCAAAACAGATGGCCGGGGCCAGATGCAGACCATTGGCAAGCAGGTTAGGCTGCTGAAATTCGCCGCGATTAAACGATGACATCGGGAGGTCAAACAGGGGCGCCAGTGGCCTCAATAAGTCCTCAAATGGCACGAATTCACCGATTGGCAACAGGTGGTGTTTGGCGTATCGATTGCCGTGAAAATAACGGTACTGCCCCTGGTTATCGTCAGGGCGGGCATTCCCCAGAACGATCAGATTATTCCAGGCTTCCTGACTTTCAAAATTGTAATTGACGATGCCGGTGATAATGGCCGTGTTGTGCCGGGAAGCTTCATCGTTCATCTCTATAATGAAGTCCTGAGCGAGCATTTCCAGTTTGGGAATGGCTGCTTCAGGCCAGATGATGATGTCGTTATCCCATATCAGGTCGGTAAGCGCCCGGTAGGTATTCATAGTGGGCGCATCCTGCTCGGGCACCCAGCGCAACGACTGCGCAATGTTGCCCTGGGCCATGCCAATCGACACCGGCTCAGACGGCTCGACCCAGTTAACCGTATTTAGCAGCAGCGCCGCAATTGTTAGCGTGCCGGTAACAACAATGGCCTGTAAAAAACGTTTGGTGACGGTGGCGCAGGCCAGAGAGCTGACAATGGCAATTAACAGCCAGGTCAAACCGGTTTCACCTATTACAGGTAACCAGCCGGCCAGTGGACTGTCGAGCTGGCTATACCCTAATGACAACCACGGGAAGCCGCTCAGAAACCAGCTTCTGAGCCATTCTGCCGAAAACCAGATAGCCGGCAGCAATAGCGGCAGCAGGGCCGGCTTTACAAACCGTTTGGCAAGGTAAAAACTGATGGCGGGAAACAGCGCCAGATAAGCGCTTAATAAAAACATCATCAGCACTGAAGCAATGAGTGGCATACCGCCAAAGTCGGCAATACTCACATGCACCCAGCTTACTCCGGCGCCAAACCAACCCAGACCAAAGGTCCAGCCCAGCCAGAACGCTTTTTTAAGGGTATCAGTAAGGAGTAATTGACGTAGCGCCACCACCAGAGCGACAGGCGTAATAAGCCATAAATCGAAAGGGGCATAGGCCATAGTTAACGACGTGCCGGCCAACAGGACCAGCACTAAAGGAAGCCACTTTCTCAAGCCAATTACTCCAGGTCTGGCAGGGTCACTTTCAGTTGCATCAACCGGCGTTTATCCGAGTTGGTGATTTTAAACTGGATATTGTCGATAACAATTTCATCGCTGGTGGCAGGCATGTGGCCAAAGGCTTTCAACACAATGCCGCCAATGGTGTCGGCTTCTTCTTCGCTGAATTTAGTCTCAAAGAAACGGTTAAATTCGTCTACCGGCACCAGTGCTTTTACTGAGTAGGTATATTTATTCAGCGGGCGAATATCATCGGTACCATCTTCTTCCAAATCATATTCGTCTTCAATTTCACCAACAATCAGCTCCAGTATATCTTCAATGGTTACCAGGCCTGAAACACCGCCGTATTCATCGACTACGATGGCCATGTGATAACGTTGCTGACGGAACTCTTTTAACAGTACATCTACCCGTTTACTTTCGGGGACGATGACGGCCGGGCGCAATACATCACGTAAATGAAAGGTCTGATCGTCGTTATTAATAAATGCATAGCGGAGCAGATCTTTGGCCAGTAAGATGCCTTCGATGTGATCTTTATCTTCATTGATTACGGGGAATCTGGAGTGTGCACTGTCGAGCATGACAGGTAAAAATTCTTCAACCGGCTGGTCAATATCGATGGTGACCATTTGAGCGCGCGGGATCATAATGTCTCTTACCCGCATTTCGTTGACGCCGATAACGCCTTCGATCATTTCTCTGGTTTGAGGGTCAATCAGCTCTCGTTGTTCGGCTTCAGTGATGACCTCAACCAGGTCTTCTTTACTTTGCGGCTCTCCGGAGAATGACAGCTTCAGTTTATCAAACCAGCTTTTTCCCGAGGAGCCGTTGGTAGAGTGGGGGTTATCGTCGCTCATAATGTCCGTGTCTAATTAGCGTTATAGGGTCTGTTTCTTGTTTATTTATGGCTTTACGGCCCGCATGAACAATGAAAAAGCGTCTGCGTCTTTTGCAAAGTTAATCGTCTTGATACGGGTCGTCAATGGATAATTTGGCTAACAGAGCAATTTCAAGTTGCTCCATGGCGTCGGCCTCTGCCTCTTCAATATGATCATACCCCAGTAAATGCAACGTACCGTGAATCATCATATGAGCGTAATGATCGCCAATTTGTTTGTGCTGCTCAGCCGCTTCTGCGGCGATTACCGGCACGCAAATCACCAGGTCCCCCAGCAGGTTGAGAGGCACTTCTGGCGGGCACTCAAACGGGAAGGATAACACATTCGTAGGCTTGTCCTTGCCGCGATATTCGTGATTCAACGTTTGTGATTCCTCGTTGCCGACAAACCGCACGGTGATCTCTTTTTCACCCGTCTTAAGGTGATTTAGCACCAATGAAGCCCACGCAGTAAGCTGGGCTTCGTCTGGTATCGAAGCAATCAGTTCAGCGTCGCCCTCATAGGCCTGCTGGTAATCTACAATGGCGCTCACTTAATCGTCACTCTCATCAGACTTGTCTTGCTTTTCCTGTTCCTGGGCAGCCTTTTTTGCAATCCGAATGCGTTCCTGCTCAGCGTCGTAATCTTCATAAGCCTGCACAATACGGGCAACAACCGGGTGACGTACTACATCGCCAGCGGTGAAGAAATTAAACGAGATATCATTCACATCCTGCAGTACATTAATCGCGTGGCGCAGACCTGAGCGTGCACCTCGGGGTAAATCTACCTGGGTGATATCGCCGGTAATAACCGCCTGAGAGTTAAAGCCGATACGCGTCAGAAACATTTTCATCTGTTCCACGGTGGTATTCTGGCTTTCATCTAGAATAATAAACGCATCATTGAGCGTACGGCCGCGCATGTATGCCAGCGGAGCTACTTCAATAACGTTGCGTTCCATGAGCTTTTCTACTTTTTCGAAACCCATCATTTCAAACAGGGCATCGTAAAGGGGGCGCAGGTAGGGGTCGACCTTCTGAGAGAGATCGCCAGGCAGAAAACCGAGTTTCTCGCCGGCTTCTACTGCCGGGCGGGTGAGCAGAATACGACGCACTTCCTGACGCTCCAGGGCGTCTACTGCACAAGCAACTGCAAGGTAGGTTTTGCCGGTTCCCGCCGGTCCAATGCCAAAGGTAATATCGTGATTAACCACATTGGCTACATATTGCGCCTGATGCGGATTACGTGGTTTGATCACGCCACGCTTGGTTTTGATATTAATTTCCCTGCCGTACTGGCCGGATTCCTCACGTTCCAGGCAATTGGCTTCCTGAATGGCAAGATGAACCTGCTCGGGCGGTAAATCCGGCACCAGGCCTTTCACCGGCTGTGTCTCGATATACAGTAACTTGAGTAATTCAACAGCCCCATTGGTTTGTTGAGGCTCCCCAACAATCTTAAAGAAGTTGTTGCGGTAGGTGATCTCGACGCCCAGACGACGTTCAATTTGCTTGATGTTGTCGTCAAACGGGCCGCACAAACTGGACAACCGTTTATTATCTTCCGGTTCCAGGACTACTTCATTACTTACCAGTTTACTCAAGTTGCTTTACTGCCTCTTAAATTGAAGGTTGAAATTGGGTTACGCCAAGTTCATCAGGTAACTCTGCCTGATGCCGGGCTAATATACTTTGTGGTGATACGGCAACGCGCAGGCCCATATCGGCCTCACGACGAACCACTTCACCACGCAATGAGTTACTGAATACATCGGTGATTTTGACATCCACAAACTCACCTATCATATCCGGCGTGCCCGGGAAGTTAACCACACGGTTATTTTCGGTACGCCCCTGTAACTCCATTATGTCTTTTTTCGATGGGCCTTCCACCAGAATGCGTTGCTCGGTATCCAGCATGTTGCGGGCAATGCGCAGTGCCTGCTGATTAATACGTTGCTGCAATAAATAAAGACGTTGTTTTTTGGCATCTTCACTTACATCATCCACCGCATCCGCCGCCGGAGTCCCCGGACGCGCCGAGTAAATAAAGCTGAAACTCAGGTCATAATCGACCGCCTGAATTAAATCCATCGTGGCTTCAAAGTCAGCATCGGTTTCACCGGGAAAGCCGATAATAAAGTCTGATGACATGCTGATATTCGGGCGCACTTTACGTAATTTGCGGATCTTTGATTTATATTCAAGGGCCGTGTGACCACGTTTCATTAAATTCAGAATACGGTCTGAGCCACTTTGCACCGGCAGGTGCAGGTGATCAACCAGCTCTGGCACCGTTTCGTAAACCGCAATAATATCGTCGGTAAATTCCACCGGATGCGACGTGGTGTATCGAATTCGGTCGATACCATCAATGGCAGCAATCAATTCCAGCAATTCTGCAAAACGGCAAACACTGCCGTCGTGGTGTTCACCACGGAAAGCATTCACATTCTGGCCAAGCAGATTGACTTCCCGTACGCCTTGTTCCGCCAGTTGGGCGACTTCCAGCAACACGTCATCCACCGGGCGGCTGACTTCTTCGCCACGGGTATAAGGCACCACACAGAAACTGCAGTACTTGGAACAGCCTTCCATAATCGATACGAATGCGGTTGGGCCTTCTGCGCGGGGCTCTGGCAGGCGGTCGAATTTTTCGATTTCGGGGAAGCTGACATCCACAACAGCCGTTTCGCCAGCCTGGATTTGATTAATCATCTCGGGCAAACGATGCAGGGTTTGCGGACCGAAAATCACATCAACAAAAGGCGCGCGCTGACGAATATGATCGCCTTCCTGTGAGGCCACACAGCCGCCCACACCAATGATCAGATCCGGGTTAGTCTTTTTCAGATTCTTCCAGCGGCCCAGTTGATGGAACACTTTTTCCTGAGCTTTTTCGCGGATAGAGCAGGTGTTGAGCAAAATAACATCGGCCTGCTCCGCTTCTTCAGCCAGCGTATACCCGTGAGTTGAATCGAGCAGATCGGCCATTTTTTCCGAATCATACTCATTCATCTGGCAACCCCAGGTTTTGATGTACAGCTTTTTACTCATAACATTTAATAATCACGTTAGGCTGGCGCAAAAAGGGGTTTGCATAGGGCAATCCACGGCGCGCAGCGATTTTGGTCAAAATAGCCGCGTATTTTAACTGTTATAAACCCCGATCGCTACCCTTGTGAGCCGGTCTGAGTGGGATTTTAGCGCTTTTTCGATCCAGCCCAAGGCAAGTTTACGTAACAGTTTAAAATCCATGATTTATTGCTAACACACTGATATAACGCGCTTGTGTAACAATTGTCTATACGGATTGGTATTAGAATTAGCCCGCGAGTTCGGGCATAATCGCTGAACATAAACAGGGTTCCTATATGTTTGATTTTTGTATTAATGGCGCTGGCATGGTTGGCGCGGCCACCGCTTTGGGCCTGGCACAGCAGGGTTATCAGGTCGCGATTATAGAACAGCGTCCGCCGCAGCCTTTCGCTGCCGGGCAACCGCCGGATCTGCGCATGTCGGCCATCAGCGTGGCATCCGTAGACTTGTTGAAGGCGCTCGGTGCCTGGCAGCACATTGAAGCCATGCGGGTGCGTTCCTACAGCGAGTTATCAGTATGGGAACGGCCGGATTGCCGTACCGACTTTATAGCCAGTGACGCCGGTTTTGAGCGCCTGGGGTATTTTGTGGAAAACCGCCTGGTCCAACTGGGATGCCATCAAGCGTTAAAAGCGTTTAGTAATGTCAGTTGGTTTTCGCCGGCGCACATCAGTGCGATAGCTCGCCCGGCGAATGATAATGAGCCGGTGGCCATTACCCTGGAAGGCGGTGAAGAAATTTGTGCAAAATGGCTGATTGGTGCCGATGGGGCCGAATCCCAGGTACGTCAGCTTAGCGGTATTGGCATATCAGGCTGGCAGTATGCGCAGCAAGCCATGGGAATTGTTGTTGAATTTACCGAACCGGTAGCCGACCGCACCTGGCAACAGTTCACGCCTCTTGGCCCCCGCGCTTTATTACCTATGCATGACAATTATGCGTCACTTATCTGGTATGACAGTCCGCAGCGTCTGGCTGCATTGTCAAAATTATCCTCGGTACAGCTGAAACAAGCGATTGAAGAGGACTTCCCGCCCTTGGGTGATGACTTTACGGTATTGAATAAAGCCGCTTTCACCCTCATTAGAAGACATGCCAGTGACTATATTATGCCCGGCATTATTCTGGTGGGTGACGCCGCGCATACCATTAATCCGTTGGCTGGGCAGGGCGTAAATCTGGGGTTTAAGGATGTGGCTTGCCTGTTGACTCAAACAGCCAACGGTCAGGCGAACGGCGAGGACTTTGCTGCTTGCTTACATACCGGTTACCAACGACCACGCCAGCGTGACAACGCGCTGATGATGTCGGCAATGGATGGCTTTTATACCGCTTTCAGTAATGATCATGCGCCGCTTAAATGGCTGCGTAATGGCTTGCTAAAAGTGGCGCAACATACCGGGCCGGTGAAGGCTCAGGTTCTCAAATACGCAATGGGATTAGCTTAATGACCATACTTTATATTATTGGCATTTTATTTCTGGCACTGGTGGTTATTGTGCCATTGCTGGAAAAATCCAAATGGCGGATGAGTGGTGAGGACATGTCGAAACTGACCCGCTGGTTCTGGCCATTGTTGATGATTTTGCTGGTTGCTCAACTGATCAAGATGCTGGTAACTTAAATCGGTTGCGGATACCGGCACCTGGCGCCTACTGTGCCCAGTCTCCGGTTAGGTCAGAAACAATTTTATCGGCCATCCAGGTCAGGCTTGCTGGTAACGCCACACTGGTTGCCAGTGTCCGCAGGGCAATAAACTGGCCCTGTAACCACATAGCCACTCGTTCTTCAGGCAGTTCCCGGGGCAATTCGCCTACACTTTGCGCTTTGATAATGACCGCCTTAAAGGCTTCGCGTAAATTTGCCAGCGCCGTTTGCAGCGCATTTTTAACCCCTTCGGGCAATTCTGCCCAGTCGGCCTGAGTTTTGACTATTAAACACTGAATTTTGTGAGCGGCGCTGTCGTCCACTGTTAAAGGGGAGCGCAGAAATTCACGCAGCTGTTGCAAGGTATTATCACTGTTTGCCACCGCCATAATCTGCTCATGCAATACGTCGGTATAGTGGTTGAGGACTTCAAGATAAAGACCCTCTTTACTGCCGAAAGCCGAATAAATGCTGCCGGGCCGTTTATCCATCGCTGTCTGCAAGTCGCGCATGCCGGTGCCCAGATAGCCTTTAAGCCAAAAAACCTCAGTTGCCTGTTGAATACTTTGTTCCCGTGGATAACCCATTCATCTACCTTATAACATATGATTTGAACGATCGCTCAAATTTAACTTGAACGATCGTTCATTCAGGCGCTATGGTAAAACTTCACCCGTCAAAAATAAAGGACAGCTATGACAGATTTTACCATTCACACAATGAACACCGCACCTGAGGCTTCCCAGCCGTTACTGGAAGACTCCATTGCTTCATTTGGCATGATCCCCAATTTACATGGGATCATGGCAGAGTCACCGTCGGTGTTGCTGAGCTATAAATTTTTACATACTCAGGCACAGAATACGTCATTCAGTGCAGAAGAGCTCACTGTTGTGTGGCAAACCGCAAATGTTGAACACGCTTGTCACTACTGCGTACCCGCACACACCGGTATTGCCAAAAGTATGAAAGTAGACGATAGCATCACCGATGCTCTGCGCAATAAAACCCCGCTGCCGGGCAAGCTCGAGGTGCTGCGCGAAACCACTAAAGCCATTCTGGTCGACCGGGGTAACCCTGATGCGGTACAACTCGCTGCATTCTTCGAAGTGGGTTACACCAAGCAGCAACTACTGGAAATTATTTTGATCCTGGCGCAGAAGGTGATGAGCAATTACATCAATCACCTGGCCGATACGCCCGTGGATAAAGCGTTTGCAAAGTATGAGTGGCATCCAGCCTGAGTAAAACAGGGCCTGATGAGTCAGGCCCTATTTAGTTACCAGATGCCGTCTTCGGTTTTGCCCTGAATCTCACAGTCACCGGTTTTGTACTCCGGTGTTTCACCGCGTTCGCGTTTATTAAAGTAATCTTTGCTGATACTGACAATAGTGGGTGTCATCCACATGATGGCAATAATATTGATGACAGACATCAAACCCAGCGCCATATCGGCGGCCGCCCAGACCTCGGGTAAAGCCGCCATGGAGCCCCAGAATATCATGGCCAGATAACCGCAGGTGTAGGCTATTCGGCCCATTTTATTATCGAGCTTGAACATATGCAGGTTACTTTCGCCGTAAGCATAGTTGGCCACCACCGAGGTGAACGAGAAGAAGCAAATGGCAGCGGCAACAAAGTCAGCACCACCGGCACCAATGTGCGTTTCCATAGCTGACTGGGTCAGGCGGATACCTTCCATCTGATCGCTGCTGGAGCCACCGGCCAGTAAAATAATAAATGCCGTAGCGGTACACAACACCATGGTGTCGAGGAAAACGCCCAGCATTTGAATATACCCCTGAGAAACCGGGTGGTTAGGGTTGGGCGCTGCACTCGCTGCAGCATGAGGCACGCTACCAGAACCTGCTTCGTTGGAGTATAAACCACGTTGAATACCATTTTTCACGGCGGCACCCATAGCGCCTGCACCGGCTTCCTGAAGACCAAATGCCGATTGAATAATATTCATCAGCATGGCCGGTAACTCGGTGATATTGATTGCACAAACCAGTAACGCGGCGAGTACATAACTAATGCCCATGAACGGCACAACCCACTCAGCAAACCGGGCAATACCCCGTAAACCACCCACCACAATCAGCGCTGCCAGGGCAATAATCGCCATACCCGAATAGCTGGTGGGTATGTCGTAGGCGGCGTTCAGTGCATCGGTAATAGTATTGGCCTGAACGGCAGAAAAAATAAAGCCATAACCCAGAAATAAGCACAATGAAAACGCTACGGCAAGCCAGGTTTTATTGAGCCCCTGCTTAATATAATAGGCCGGTCCACCGCGAAACTCGCCATGATCGTCTTTAACCTTGTACAACTGGCCCAGCACACTTTCGGCAAAACCGGTTGCCATGCCGAGAAGAGCAATGACCCACATCCAGAAGATACTGCCAGCGCCGCCCAGCGAAATGGCTACCGCAACGCCCGCCAGATTCCCTGTACCTACGCGTGCTGAGAGGCTGGTACACAGTGCCTGGAATGAACTTATCCCTTCTTTATTGCTGGTGGTGCTGCCTTTCAGCAGACTGAACATATGGCCAAAGTGTTTAATTTGCACACCGCCGAGCTTGACGGTAAACCATATGCCGCATATGAGCAGCATATAAATAAGAACCTGGCCGTTACCCCAGAGAATATTATTAATAAACGCAACGATGTCGTTGAGCACTGAAGAAATCCTGTTTAATTATTATGTGGAAGGAGGTTACACCATCGTCTTGTTACGGATGATTGCGTTAACCGTAACAAGACACGCATATCAGTGTGCCGGTCTGAACGTATACTGTAAAGTAAAAACAACACGGACTTCGGTGACTTAGCGAAACGGAGTGATGTTACTGGCGCTGATATTGCTTTAAAAATGCCCAGATGATTTCGGACATGGGTAAGTCATCGGTGCTGCCCAGACCATACTTCGCCAGGATGTCTGCTTTAGGGCTGCCAGGCCAGGTATGGCCTGCCTGTTCTGAGCGGTAAAAAATCACTTCTACGTCGTCACGGCAGTCAGACCAGACGGTTTTAGTAATGCCTGCACGAATAGCAGTGGTAGTGGTGTTCTCACAGCCATTAAACTTAACCCAGTCCTCAATTGCCGGCTCTACGCCCTCGTGCCAGTAACGCGGCGAATCGGCCTGATGCTGATAGTGATTAACCGGATCCTGCGTGCCGTGGTAGGTGAGCACCGGCATGGCGCTGGCTGGCTCGCAATTATGGGCAAAGCGTACACCGGCAATGGGAGCGATAGCGGCAAAGGTATCTGCCAGATCGCAGGCCAGACGGCTGCTCATACGCGCACCACCAGAAAAGCCGGTAGCATAAATACGAGAAGCATCGATGGGGTAGTGCTGCGTCAGATGAGCAATCAGCCCTTTAATAAAGGCCACATCATTGTACGGGCTATCCAGTTGCTCAACATTCCAGGTTTGGCGACCACCAGGCTCATAGCTGAATTCAGCTTTGGGGGCGACGACAATAAACTTATGCTGTTCTGCCAGGCTTTCCAATTCATTCAGCTCGGCACTCTGTTTTGGTGTGGAGCCGGTACCATGAAAGTTGAATACGACAGGCAAGGGAGCCCCGCTACCGATATTGTCCGGCACAAACAGTCGCCAACTGCGCGACTGTCCATCAAGCTCTGCTGTTTGCTCTACAGGCTCTGATATTGCCGCTGAGGCTAGCAATAACAAAAAAGGGGATAACAGTTTAATGAGTGTTGCAGACAGGTTGTTAGGCATTGCACAGACATCTTTAGTGGGTGATGGCAAAAATGTACCATACCGCAGCAGTAAAAGGTGGGAAGTCTGAAAACAAAAACGCCAGTCATGCGACTGGCGTTCTTAATATGGCTGGGGTAGCAGGACTCGAACCTACGGATGGCGGGATCAAAACCCGCTGCCTTACCAACTTGGCTATACCCCAAATGGTGCGGAAGGAGAGACTTGAACTCTCACGCCGTGAAGCACTGGAACCTAAATCCAGCGTGTCTACCAATTCCACCACTTCCGCGCAGTGTCTCGCACATTAAAAAACCCATAAACTGGGTTTGCGAGGTTGGTGGCTACGGCGAGATTCGAACTTGCGACCCCATCATTATGAGTGATGTGCTCTAACCAACTGAGCTACGTAGCCTCCGATTGTTTTACTTCCCTCTCAGGAAGTGGCGCGTATTATGCGTATATGAACTGGGGTCGTCAACCCCTTTTTTAACTCATTTGTTCAACTGCTTAATATCTGTGCGTCAGCGCTGGAAATTCAGCCAAAACAGCCGCGGATGGCGTGTTTTTGTGCGAATTAATGTGTTTTTAGCATGGCAACGATAGCACCATCTAACGGAAATAAAAAAGCCCTCATCGCTGAGGGCCTGGTTATTTGCTAGTCAAATGCTTAGACATTAAAGCGGAAGTGGATCACGTCGCCGTCTTTAACGATGTAATCTTTACCTTCCAAACGCCATTTACCGGCATCCTTGGCACCTTGCTCGCCATTAAACTCAACAAAAGCGTCGTAGCCAACGATTTCAGCGCGAATAAAGCCTTTTTCAAAATCGGTATGAATTTTTCCAGCCGCCTGTGGCGCAGTAGAGCCTTCAGGGAAGGTCCAGGCGCGCACTTCTTTAACACCAGCGGTGAAATAGGTTTGCAGCGTCAGCAGGTTATAACCAGCGCGGATAACGCGATTCAGTCCCGGCTCTTCCAGACCCATATCGGCCATAAACTCTTCGCGGTCTTCATCGTCCAGTTCGGCAATGTCTGACTCAATGGCGGCACAAACGGCAACCACCACGGCATTTTCACCTTCAGCAATGGCCCGTACCTGATCCAGATAAGGATTATTTTCAAAGCCGTCTTCATTTACGTTGGCAATGTACATGGTGGGCTTAAGGGTCAGCATGTTCATGTAGCTGATAGCCGCCAGTTCTTCTTTACTCAATTCCAGTGAGCGCAGCAGATGGCCTTCATCCAGTGTCGGTTTAATTTTTTCCAGTACTTTCAGCTCAAACTTGGCATCGGCATCACCACCTTTAGCCCGTTTAGCGACACGATGAATGGCTTTTTCAGTAGTTTCCAGGTCTGCCAGTGCCAGTTCGGTATTAATAATATCAATATCGTCCTGTGGGCTGACTTTACCGGCAACGTGCACAATGTTTTCATTGTCAAAGCAGCGCACTACATGACCAATCGCATCGGTTTCACGGATATTGGCCAGGAATTTATTACCCAGACCTTCACCTTTAGAGGCACCTTCAACCAGGCCCGCAATATCCACGAACTCCATAGTGGTGGGGATAACGCGCTGGGGATTAACGATTTCTGCCAGCTTATCTAAGCGCAGATCCGGCACCGGTACCACACCGGTATTGGGTTCAATGGTACAGAACGGAAAGTTTGCAGCCTCGATACCCGCTTTGGTTAATGCATTGAATAACGTTGACTTACCGACGTTCGGCAGGCCGACAATGCCACATTTAAATCCCATAATGGAGCCCTTGAAAATTTGAAGTTAATTATCTGCTTTAAAACTATGAAGGCGATTTTGCGCCATTTTTAGATCGTTATTAAGTAAAATTTCAGTACAACGAACTGCCTCATCAATCGCTTGTTCAATTGCTTCTCTTTCTTGTTGCGCAGGTTTACCCAGCACGTGGCCGGTGACTTTGCTTTTATGGCCCGGATGGCCAATGCCAATGCGCAAGCGTAAAAAGTCACGATTATTGCCCATCCGCGAGACGATATCCCGAATGCCGTTCTGACTTGAGCTGCCACCTACTTTAAACTTGGCAACGCCTGGCGGTAAATCCAGCTCATCAAAAGCAACCAGCATTTGTGAGGGCTCTATACGATAAAAGTTCGCCAGCGCGGCAACAGACTGCCCGCTTTTATTCATAAACGTTGTGGGGTAAAGCAAACGGATGTCCTGACCAGCAAGGGTAATTCGGGCGGTTTTGCCAAAGAATTTGCTTTCAGGAGAAAGAGAGGTATTAAACGTCGATGCGAGTTCTTGTAAAAACCACGCTCCCGCATTGTGGCGTGTTTGTTCGTATTCGGGGCCTGGATTACCCAGGCCCACAATAAGACGAATGTCTGCCAAGGGAATTATTCCTCAGTAGCGTCTTCTTCACCTTCTGCTTCGTCAGCGGCTGGCGCTTTTGGCGCTGGCTTGATAGTTACCACAGCAAGGTTGTGTGCTTCGTCTTCTTTAGCCAGTTCTACAGAAGAAACGCCTGCTGGCAGAGTCAGATCTGACAGGTGCAGGGTTTGATCCATTTCAACGTTAGCCATGTCTACTTCGATGAACTCAGGCAGGTCTTTAGGCAGACAAGTGATTTCAACTTCGTTTACGTGGTGTTCAGCAATACCTCCGTCTTTAACGGCCTGGCACTGTTCTTCGTTGATGAAGTGAATTGGAACAGAAGTGTGTACGTCCTGACCAGCGATTACACGTTGGAAATCCAGGTGAGTAATCTTAGGCTTGAACGGGTGACGTTGTACGTCTTTCAGCAGAGCTTCAACTTGCTTACCATCGATGTTCAGTTTCAGAACATGTGAGTAAAACGCTTCAAAATCAGCAGCGTTGATTACTTTGTTGTGGTCAAGAGTTAAAGATACTGGCGCTTCTTCGCCACCGTAAAGGATCGCAGGTACTTTGTCAGCATGACGAAGGCGGCGGCTCGCACCTTTCCCCAGGTCAGTACGGACTTCTGCATCCAGATTAAAAATCGCATCAGACATCAGATGTCTCCAAAATAATAAAAAATGATTGTTCACAGATTTTTGCGACCAAAATCTGCCATGAAAAGGTAATTCAGCCGTTAAAAGCGTAAAATAATTACCTTGCCCTAAATTAAAAGGCGGCGAATTCTACCACCCGATGCCAGAAGATACAAACCTCAAAGGGATTTTAATTTACGCGGGCCTGTCTTCGGTGGCGAGGCATGGCTGTCATCGAGTATTTTCACCGTATCGACTTCGAGTAATTCGCCAAACTGGGTGGTGGTAATGATGTCTTTATTGACACTGCCGTTGATTTCAACCACCAGGCCGTCAAGGCGATAGGCGGTGGGCAAATGTCGCAGGGTATAACGCTGATTATCGTTGGTCAGCAGCGCAAAAAAACCACCTTCAAACTGTTTATACACAATAGTACCGGTAAAAACCGTAGTGGCCTGAGCCGAACTCATGGCATTTTCTTTGTTCACTGGCGATGACTCCTTACTGTCAGCACAGGCCGAAAGCCCGCCTGCCATGGCAATGATTAAAAGTACTGCACTTAAGGTTCGCATTTTTGATTACCTGTTAGTTTCGTTAGTGCCTCAAAATTACAGTATGCAGGGCTTAGCCTGAACGGGCAATGAATTACCCAAAGGGGAGCGAAAAGGTGCGGCTGACCCTGTTAAACCCACAGCACACGGCAGACGCCTGGCTCTGCTAAAAGGCAGTATGTCAGAACTTAACACTCAGCGTTAGTGAGCAGGGGATTGCTGGTCAGGTTCATCTGCCACGTAATGCTATTGCCAATGTCAGACATAATTAAGGAAGACTGGATGCACTATTTTCATAAGTTTATGGCTGGCTTTATCTGCTTTCTAAGTGTTATTTCGCCGCTGAGTGCCGCGCAGCAAAGTGACGATATAGCGCCTTATAATGCGACGCTCGATAATTTCGAATACCCCTTTGACGTTGCCAGATTCTCTTTTACCAGCCAGGGACAAACTCTGTCGATGGCTTATATGGATATAAAACCACAAAAAGTGACAGGAACCGTAGTGTTGCTGCATGGCAAAAATTTTGCTGGTTTTTACTGGGAGCGCGTGGCCCGTGAATTAGTGGCCAGGTCATACCGGGTGATTGTGCCGGATCAGATAGGGTTTGGTAAATCCAGCAAACCTGAACACTACCAGTATTCGTTTGCGGGTCTGGCTAATAACACCAGGCAACTGCTGGAGCACATTGAGGTTGAGCAGGCGATAATTGTTGGTCACTCCATGGGCGGTATGCTGGCGGTAAAATTCGCTAAGTATGTAAAAGATAAACTGCACGAGTTATTTTAATTAACCCCATCGGACTGGAAGACTATCTTAAATGGGTAGATTACCAGGACCCGCAGGTGTTTCTGGCCAATGAACTTAAAAAAACACCAGAGAGTCTTCGCCGTTATCAGCAGAAAAACTACTATGACGGTAAATGGCGGCCAGCCTATCAGGAGTTGCTTGAACCGCATATCGGCCAGTTGAAACACCCTGACTACCCACGTGTTGCGATGAATAATGCGTTAACTTATAACCCCATATTCAGCGAACCCATTGTGAATGATCTACCCCAGCTAACGGTGCCATTAACCCTGATCATTGGCACCCGGGACCGAACCGGTCCGGGCAGAGCGTTTAAGAAACCCGGTGTGACTTATAAGCTTGGGCAGTATCAGGTGCTGGGTAAAAAAGTTGCCGATACGCTACAAAAAGGCACGCTCATCGAACTCGATGGATTAGGGCATATGCCGCAGTTTGAAGACTGGACACGTTTTAAGGCGGCTTTCATTCCTTTATTCAACCAATAGCCTAACGGGATGAAGGCGGTGTTGCACTGCCTTCTTCTTTAGCCACCGTTGTATTTAATTCGTCGAGCTTTGCCCTGGTAAAATCCAATTGCTCTTTTAGCAGTGATTTTTCTTCGCTGTCGGCCTCTTTTATGGCGGCCTGCAGCGCTGTAATTTGCGATTCCAGCGCAACCCGGTCTTGCTGTACGGCTTCGGCTTCTTCAGCCTTATCAAAAATAACCGCTTCAGGGCGGCTTTGCTCCGGCTCCGGGGTTTTTGCTTTTTTGGGTGCCGTAGGGATCATAACGTTGCCCGGCTCCTGGGGCCGGGTATTGGTAAAGGCCGGAGAGACTATTTCAATTCCTGCCTGATGCAGACTGTCGAGCACCGCTTTATGTAACTTTGAGCGCGCGCTAAGCATACTTTTAACATCGGTGAGCAAGCCGGCAATACGATAAGAAACCGAAAAATCCCCTAACGCAATGACTTGCACAAAGCTGTCTTCGAGGCCGCATTCTGCGGCCGCCACCAGTAAGTGTTTCTCTACTTTAGCATGGTGTATTTCGTAACCCAGGCTCAGTTCAACCGAGATAATAGCCCCTGAGGAACGCACCACCGTCAACGGGCTGTTAACGAGGGTTGAATTCGCAAATGAAATTAGCTCCCGGGTTTCGGTTTGAATTTCGGTGTCCAGCAGTCCCATCTCAGCCACCCGGCCAAAGAAGCCATTTACCCTGACAAAATCCCCAATCCGGAAGGGCTTATTGAAGCGTAAGACTAAGCCGGCCATGACATTGGTCATAATGGATGTAGAAGAGAAAGCCACCATACCCGAGAGTAAAATACCGATCAGAGCGAGGATTTGGTTTTGAATTGCTTCACTGACCGGCAGGGTCAGGACGATAGCAATAACGCCTACAATGTTAGCAACCAGCAGGGTGAGTTGTCGGGGGAGCTTTTTTTCACCGCTCAGATGTGAGTGGCGTTTTAATAACAGCCAGTTTAACAGGGAGAGAAAAAGCGTGACTAATACCAGACTGACTAACAGTGGCCAGAATAAGGCGATGGACTGGGGCAGCAAACGAAGGTCTCTGGTGTAGCGAAAATATGAAACTACATTAGCGGTTTATCAGCCACTGCGCAACTTAGCTGTCGATGGCTTGGTCACTGGCAATCACTACCCGGTTACGACCTTCCTTTTTTGCCTGGTAAAGGGCGTCATCGGCTAATTTTAAAAGTGCAGAAGGGTTGGTGCTGGTCGTTGGGATTACACTGCATACACCCACACTTATGGTGTAGCTAATTATCTCGTTGCGGTATTTAACCGGTACTGAGGCGGCACTCTCTCGTAACGATTCGGCAAGAGTGGCGATACGGCCTTTTGATTCATTACAAACCAGCAGGCAAAATTCTTCACCACCTATACGGGCCGGGAGATCGCTGGCGCGGCCACTGACGCGCTGGATCAGTGCTGAAAGAGACTGAATGACATGGTCGCCTGCCTGATGGCCCAGTGTGTCATTGATCTGTTTGAAGTGATCGATATCCAGCATCAGCACACCGATAAGAGACTGGTTACGTCTGGCGCGCTGGATTTCTTCACTAAACCGCTTGTCAAAGTAGCGCCGGTTGGCAAGGCCGGTTAAGGGATCAGTTAAGCTCAAGCGCTCCAACTCCTTGTTCATGATCTGCAACTTCTGCATGGCAACTTTCAATTCTCTGGTCTGCTCGTTGACTTTCAGTGACAGTTCTTCTTTGACTCGCCGTTCGATACCGAGCAGACGCTGCTGAGCCGCAACTTCACTTTCTTTGGCTTTGGCTGCTTCATTGGACATTTGCAAGGCGATATTCTGTGCTTCAGAACGCATCTTGCGATCCCGGTTTATGCGCTCGGCCAGGGCCATAGACAGCAACAGGGCTTCAATAGTCACGCCTATATTTTGTAAATAATGCAGTTCGATAACGTAGGGAATAACATTATTGAGACCGAGTATTAAGATGACTGTGCTGGCGATAAGTACCGACCAGGACAGTGTGAGGTACTTGGCTGATTTGTCGCCTTTCATCCACAGATAGCCAGACACACCAATGGCAAACAAACAGTTTATAAGCCCGAATATATCGATTATGGGAATGACTATCGCCGCGGGGACAACCGGCGCCAGTAGCAGTATTGCCAGCCACAGATAGCAGACAATCTGACTGCTTAGATTAAGAAACACACCACGGTGTTTAAGCAGCAGAAACTGCCGGATGAACATTAATGCTGCAAAAAAGCCAAGTGGCACAAGAAGCCGGTATGCGTAGGCAAGAAATGCCGGATAGTCTGACCATAGCCAGGCGACCCCGGCACCATTCATTATCAGGGTATAAGCCGCCATGGTAGCGACATAAAAACAGTAGGCGGCAAACGCTTTGTGACGCAGGAATAGAAAAAGCGATAAATTGTAGCCAAACATGGCAAACAACACGCCGTAAAATAACCCGAGATACCAGTTTCGCTGCAACTGGTGGTCGCTAAAGCTTTCCTCTGGCCACAGGGTTACCGGCAGCAACGCTTTTTCTGACGGTAGCATCCGCAGGTACAGGATGTTAACGCTATCGCTTCTCAGTGACAGGGTTATCGCAAAGGGGAACTCATCGGCAGAATCAGGCGGAATTTGCCAGTCCGTAAACTGGCCTGATGCTATGACTGCGTTAGCGGATTCATTGTAGTGAAACCATTCGATGGATTTCACCAGCGGCCAGTCAAGCGTCATTACCCACGATGATGGCGCTCCCGGCATTCTTTGCAGCGGGATATTAACCCAGATATAAGACTGGCCAGAACCTAAAAAAAGCGATGAACTGTGATGAAACTGCCAGTCCTTATCGGGTAATCCCCGAATTTGTTTGAGGGACATTTTACTGAAAGCTTCGAAGTAATACATACCTTCGTTTAAATGCACGTGGTCAGTATCGGCTGTTAAGGTATTAACGTGTTGGGGCTGGTCGGAAACCGGGCTGTTTTCGGCACCAATACAGGGAGAAAGCATCAGACAAAACAGAAAGATACTTACCTGTGCGCGAAAGGATGTCATGAAAAGAAGAGGCCGGTTCACCATCATTCTTTAACTATAGCAACAGCTCACTGATTTGCCTGAACAGCGCAACAGGCAGGCAATAAAAAAGCCAGCAATGCTGGCTTTTGAAAACGAATTATCAGTGCTTAGTATTCAAACATTGCAGAAATTGACTCTTCATTGCTGATACGACGGATTGTTTCAGCGAGCATCTCAGACAGCGTAAGTTGTTTGACTTTACCAATCGCCGCCATGTCAGTGCTCAATGGAATACTGTCAGTAACAATAATCTCATCAATCACAGACTCTTTAAGGTTGTTGGCTGCGTTGCCCGAGAAAATAGCGTGGGTAGCATAGGCATAAACCTTACGTGCACCATGGGCTTTCAGGGCTTCCGCCGCTTTCGCCAGGGTACCGCCGGTGTCGATCATGTCATCAACGATAATACAGTCGCGATCCTTAACGTCACCGATAATGTTCATTACCTGGGCTACGTTAGCTTTCGGACGGCGTTTATCGATAATAGCCAGATCGGTATCGTTAAGGAGTTTAGCTGTAGCGCGAGCTCGCACTACACCGCCAATATCTGGCGAAACCACGATGGGCTCAACGAAATCACGCTGAAACATATCGTTTAACAGGATTGGTGTTCCGAACGCGTTGTCTACCGGTACGTCAAAGAACCCCTGGATTTGCTCGGCGTGCAGGTCGATGGTTAATACGCGGTCAACGCCTACGTTAGACAGAAAGTCAGCAACCACTTTGGCCGTAATCGGCACCCGGGCCGAACGCACCCGGCGATCCTGGCGCGCATAACCAAAGTAAGGAATAACCGCAGTGATTCGGCCAGCTGATGCACGACGCAGGGCGTCAATCATCACAATAAGCTCCATCAGGTTATCATTGGTAGGTGCACAGGTAGACTGGATAATAAAAACGTCCGAACCACGGACGTTTTCATGAATTTCTACTGCTATCTCGCCGTCGCTAAAACGGCCAACTGTGGCATTTCCAAGTTTGGTATAGAGGCGATTGGCAACTTTCTGGGCTAGTTCAGGAACAGCGTTACCTGCAAAGAGCTTCATGTCTGGCACAAGTGTTTCCTCAGTGCATTTTAAGTAGGAGGTGGCTGGGGTAGCAGGACTCGAACCTACGGATGGCGGGATCAAAACCCGCTGCCTTACCAACTTGGCTATACCCCATCAATGTTAGTCGTTCTGGCTCAGGACACCTGTTGTAATTTTAATTGAAGCGGTGAGGTATTTACGCCTTTGGCAACGAATCCGTACCAGTTTTCAGGAAGCGCTTGCTGCACTGCCTTTGCCTGATCCGGGTCACTAAATGTAGCAAATACGCACGCGCCTGTGCCTGTCATCCTCGACGGTGCGTAGTGTAACAACCACTGTAATAATTTTGCAACTTCCGGTTGGCTTTTACAGACAATTTTCTGACAATCATTTTGCGTTGCATCAAAAGTATAATGCTGCCAGTCAATAGGTGGGGTATCGCGCGGTAAATCTGGATGTGAAAACACCTCTGCAGTGCTTATATTCACCCCGGGGAACACCACCAGATACCAGCTGTCATCGAGGCTGACAGGATGTATCTGTTCGCCTACACCCGCGGCGAAAGCCGTTTTCCCGTGTACAAAAATCGGTACATCTGCACCCAGTTCCAGACCCAGTGCAGCCAAAGCCTCAGTGGACAGACCACACTGCCAAATATGATTCAGAGCCACCAAAGTGGTCGCGGCGTTAGACGAGCCTCCGCCAATGCCACCACCCATAGGTAATTGTTTTTCAATGTAAATGTCGCACCCTTGGGATGTGTTGGTATGGTTTTGCAACAACCTGGCGGCACGGTAAATTAAGTTATCTTCAGTATTAACCCCGGAAATGGGGGTTGCCAGCCTGATGATGCCGGTGTGATTGGCTTCAAACGCCAGTGCGTCACCCACATCGAGCATTTGGAAAAGGGTTTGCAGCAGGTGATAACCTTTTTCGTTGCGGCCCAGGATATGTAAAAACAAATTGAGTTTGGCCGGGCTCGGCCACCAGTCGCGACTTAATTGAGTGTCCATTGCGAGATTCTTATTTTTATCCACTGTTCAGGCTGAGCCGTATTGGTCAGTTTTATATTGTGAGGCAGGAAAACGTCATCTACCTGCCCGTACTGCGCATAGTCTACCTGCCAGCCGGCGCACTGGCGACAGCCAGGCTTGAGCTGTTTTAACAGGCCGTTTTCGTTCAGGGTATAATTATCGCCGGCCCGGGGCACGCCTTTCACCCAGCTTAATAACTGCTCTAGTGGAATGTCCCAGCCGGTGGTCTGGTAGAGCAGGGCGGTCGCCGAAGGATCGGTGTATATTTCATCGTCAGCCTCCAGCCGTGCCCCATCCTCGCTTTGTTGCATATCGACCAGGGTAACACCTAAAAAGTTACTGAGTCTGAAGGTAAATAAGGGGTCCGTCACCTGCCAGCGAAGTGTGGCACTGACCGATTTTTCCGGCTCTTTTAAAGCCAGCTTACCATTAATATTCCAATGCTTAATGGCGTCAAGCTTGATCAGCTGAGCCGGTAAGTTAATCTGCCCCTGAGGGGCCTGCGGACGTGTTGCACAGGCACTGAGAAGGATTACAAACAGAAAGATAAATACCTGACGAAACACGGGCTAACCTATAAAATCTATCGGGTTGATAGTTGAACATAGAACTATCGACACTTTCAATCATTTTGGCTTTTTCGTACAATGCCGCTCCATTGTAGCCGTAAACGAACCCCATGACCCTGATTGCCCTCGGAATTAACCACAAAACTGCTCCGGTTGAGTTGCGCGAAAAAGTAGCGTTCACACCGGATTCGCTGGTTGAGGCGTTGTCGTCATTAAACCACCTGAATGGCGTTGAAGAGTCGGTGATTGTGTCTACCTGTAATCGCACCGAAGTTTATGTGTCTTCCGAATCGAGCTGTGCCGACCAACTCATTGAATGGCTAGCAGATTTTCATAATGTTGATGCCAGCCAGTTAAGTGCTAATGCCTACATTTATGAACAGGCTGCCGCCATTGAACATGTGATGAAAGTGGCCAGTGGGCTGGACTCACTGGTTCTTGGTGAACCGCAAATTCTGGGCCAAATTAAACAGGCTTACAATAATGCCAAGCACTCTGGCATGGTGAATACCCAGTTTGATAAATTGTTTCAGCATACCTTTGCCGTAGCCAAGCGGGTTAGAACCGAAACCGAGATTGGTGCGAATGCGGTCTCGGTGGCTTTTGCCGCGGTGCAACTGGCAAAACACATTTTCGCTCGTTTACCTGAGCGCTCAGTATTATTGGTGGGTGCCGGAGAAACCATTGAACTGGTTGCCCAGCACCTCAAAGAACAGGGCGTTCAGAAACTGGCCGTTGCGAATCGCACCCGGGCCCGTGCGGAGAACCTTGCAGGCACGCTGGGTGCTGAGGTTATGACCCTGAGTCAGCTACCGGAAACATTGCACAAATTTGATATTGTGATCAGTTCAACCGCTAGTCAGCTGCCGCTAATTGGTAAGGGGATGGTAGAGGATGCGCTTAAACAGCGCCGTAACCTGCCGATGTTTATGGTTGACCTGGCCGTGCCCAGGGATATTGAAGCCCAGGTCAACGAATTAGGCGACGCCTACCTGTACACTGTGGATGACTTGCAGCACATTGTGCAACAAAATATGGCTTCCCGTGAGCAGGCCGCTGAAGAAGCTGTTAAAATTATCCAGCAGCAGGTCATTAGCTACCTACAGTGGCAACAGTCCCGGCAAACGGTGGATTTGGTTAAACAATACCGCGATCGCGGCAATCTGCAGCGTCAGGAACTGGTCGACAAAGCATTAAAACAACTGCAGGAAGGCAAAGCGGCCGAGACGGTAGTTGAAGAGCTGGCTTACAAGTTAACCAATAACTTATTACATGCACCTACCCGTGCATTGCGGGATGCGTCAACGCAGGTTGATCAGCACACCACAAAGTGGCTGAGTCGGGTGTTTGAACTGGACAATGACGAGTCCAGATAATCTGTATTTTATTTCAGGAAAAGTATGAAAGAATCCGTTGTCATTAAGTTGGAAAACCTGGTTGAACGTTTTGCTGAGGTACAAGCGCTGTTGAGCGATCCCGGCGTAATAGGGGATCAGGATAAATTTCGTTCCTTATCAAAAGAATTCAGCCAGTTAGAAGACGTTGTTGCGGGTTTTAACGCGTATAAACAAGCGGAAGAAGATTTAGCGTCTGCCGAAGAAATGATGGCCGAAGATGATGCTGAGATGCGGGAAATGGCGCAGGAAGAAATGAAAGCGGCCAAGCAGGAAATAGAGCGTCTGGAAGCCGATTTACAAATCCTGCTGTTACCCCGCGATCCGAATGACGACCGAAATTGCTTCCTCGAAATCCGGGCGGGTGCCGGGGGCGACGAAGCGGCCATTTTTGCCGGCGACTTGTTCCGCATGTATAGCCGCTATGCTGAAACCAAGGGCTGGCGTATCGAAATGGTCAGTGCTAACGAAGGTGAGCATGGTGGGTTCAAAGAGGTGATTGCCAACGTAACCGGCGAAGGCGCTTATGGTGTACTGAAGTTTGAGTCTGGTGGTCACCGTGTGCAACGTGTTCCGGAAACAGAGTCTCAGGGGCGCGTTCATACCTCTGCCTGTACCGTGGCAATATTACCCGAAATACCGGAATCAGAAGCCATTGAGATCAATCCGGCTGAACTGCGCATCGATACCTTTCGAGCTTCCGGTGCCGGTGGTCAGCACGTTAACAAAACCGACTCGGCTATTCGGATTACGCACTTGCCTTCAGGCGTGGTAGTTGAATGTCAGGACGAGCGGTCGCAGCATAAAAACCGGGCGAAAGCGATGTCTGTTCTGTCGGCCCGGCTAAACCAGATTGAAGAAGATAAGCGTGCCGCCGAAGAAGCCTCGACACGCCGCAACCTGGTGGGCAGCGGAGACCGCTCTGAACGAATTCGTACCTATAACTTTCCCCAGGGCAGGGTCACAGACCACCGTATTAACCTTACTTTATATCGTCTGGACGAAGTTATCGAAGGGAATCTGGGTCTGCTGCTTGAACCTATCCGTCAGGAACATCAGGCTGATCTGCTGGCCTCGCTGGCCGACGACTAACAGTGCATCAAAAGGATACCGATCCTGTTACGATTGCCCGGGCGCTGGCCTGGGCAACGAGTGAACTGCAACAAGGCGAATCACCTGCCGTAGATAGTCGGGTATTACTCTGTGCCGTGCTGGAATGCCAGCGCACCTATCTGTTTACCTGGCCCGATAAGTCGTTAACGTCATCTCAGTACAGCCACTTTAAAAATCTTATCGCCAGACGTCGTGAAGGCCACCCTGTGGCCTATCTTACCGGTACGCGTGAGTTTTGGTCATTAACTCTCAAGGTCAATGAAAGCACGCTGATCCCACGCCCTGAAACCGAATTGCTGGTTGAAACCGCCCTGGCGCTGGCGTTGCCCGATACTGCCAGCGTCTGTGATCTGGGCACCGGGACGGGAGCAATTGCGCTGGCTTTAAAAACGGAAAAACCGGCCTGGCACCTTACTGGTGTGGATCGCATCTCCGAAGCGCTTGACCTGGCGGCGGCAAATGCGCAGCTGAATGGCCAGTTAACGGTTAACTGGCTGCTTAGTCACTGGTTCGATGCCATGGCTCCAGCCAATCAGTTTGACCTGATTGTCACCAATCCTCCGTATGTAGAATCTGACAGTGAGTATTTGCAGCAGGGCGATGTGCGGTTTGAGCCTGCGTCTGCGCTGACCGCTGGTGTGGATGGACTGGAAGATATCCGTGACATTATTCAACGGGCCCCTGATTTTTTAACATCAGGTGGTTGGTTGTTAATAGAACACGGGTATACTCAGCATGAGTCGATAAAGGAGCTTTTCGAAGAGCGAGGGTTTAGCGGCTGCCAGGGCATAGACGATTTAAACGGATTGCCAAGAATTACACTGGCTCAGTGGCGAAAATCCTAGCTTCTACATAAGCTTAAGGGAACTGAAATACTCAGACAGGATGGATATGCAGAATGAACGATGACGAGTTTTTGTTTGTCGCTGACGATGATGAACCTGAGGCGGACGAAGTTGGCTACTGGAAGGTATTAATCGTTGATGATGAGCCAGAAGTTCACGCCATTACCAAACTGGCGCTAAACGACTTTACGCTGAACGGCAGAGCGCTGACCTTTATGAGTGCCTTCGATGGCGAAGAAGCCAAGCGGGTACTGCGCGCACATAACGATATTGCCGTAGTGCTCCTCGATGTGGTGATGGAGTCTGACGATGCTGGTCTTAGAGTCGCCGATTACATTCGAAATGATCTGGAAAACCATTTTACCCGGATCATTCTGCGCACCGGTCAGCCTGGTCAGGCACCGGAAAAAGACGTCATAATTAACTACGATATCAATGATTATAAATCCAAAACGGAACTGACTGCGCAGAAGCTCTTTACGGTTATCATTGCCGCATTGCGCTCTTATCGTGACATCATTGCTATTGAGGAAGCCCGGGCAGGACTGGAAAAAATCATTGATGCGTCGGCCGACTTATTTTCCTCGCGCTCACTGGAAGGGTTTATGCGAGGCCTGATCCAACAGCTGGCCTCTATTCTGGGCGGAGCGAAAAACGCTGCGTATATTACCTCTGCCGTGGCACTGCCTAAACCCGTCAGCCAGGCGGGCGAGATGTATATTTTTGCCGGTAACGGTGAATATGCCGGTAAAGAAGGCTACCGGCTCAAGGATTCACTTAACGAGTTTGAATATAAGCTGTGCCAGGATGCGCTGCAACAACAGCAGGTGGTGTATGCTGAAGAGCATCTGGTTGCATATTGTCGCAGTGATAAAAATCACGGGTCGTTGCTATTTTTAACCGGTTTACCGCGCCCGGTAAACGATATCGACAAACGCCTGGTGCAAAAGTTTACTGAAAATGTGCAGCTAGCCTTTGATAATCTGCTCGACAGTGCCGAGCTGAACGAAACTCATCATGAGATTGTGCAGCGCCTGGGCGATGCTATGGACAGCCGTGAAACCGATGAGTACCATGCCCAGCGCTTAAATCACATGAGCGAGTTATTAGCTCGCCTGGCAGGAATGCCCGAGGCTGAAATTCAGCAACTTCTGACCGCTTTGCCGCTGCATAACGTGGGTAATTCCTTTGTGCCGTATTCGTTGCTGAATAAAGACGCACCGCTTACGAGTGAGGAATACCACGAGATTCAGAAGCATGCCGAATTTGGCTACCGAATTTTTAAAGATTCCAAACGGCCGATAATCAGGCTGGCTGCACAACTGGCTCGTCATCACCACGAACGGTGGGACGGCATGGGCTACCCTGACGGTCTGGCCGGTAATAACGTTAGCTTGCAAAGCCGTATACTGGCTATTCTGGATGCCTATGATGCGCTGCGCAATAAACGTAGTTATAAGCCAGCCTGGTCGCTGGAGGAAACAGTGGATACCCTCAAAAATGCTGCAGGCAAACAATTTGACCCGGCGTTAGTCGATCTGTTCTTAAAGCATATCGACAGGTTTGAGGTGATTCAGAGTCAATACGCCGGCTGATGCCCGTTAGCCGGTCATAACAACAAGAAATCAAGGAGTGCTAGTTTTATGTACATGATGGCTAAACACCTGCATCTGACCGCTGTGGGTCTGAGTATTTTGCTATTTGTTATCCGCTTTTTATACGGCCAGATGAATCCCGCTTTTTTGCAAAAGAAATGGGTTAAGATCGTTCCACATATTATTGATACCGTTTTGTTACTCAGTGCCGTGTGGCTTTGTGTCATCCTGGCTCAGTATCCTGTAGTTAATGGCTGGCTAACGTTCAAAGTGATTGGTGTGATCGCTTATATTGGCCTGGGGATGATGGCCTTAAAGCGGGCTAAAACACCGCCATTAAAGTGGGGCGCCTTTTTAGCCGCGCTGATTGTGCTGGCGTTAACCGCGAAGGTTGCTGTTACCAAACAGGTGTTTTTCTTATAACCGGAAGTTGTTTTATGACTAATATTAATCAGGTAACCGTGGGTGATATTACGGTTGCCAACGACAAGCCATTTGTTTTGTTTGGCGGAATGAATGTGCTGGAATCCAGAGATATGGCAATGCAGATTGCCGAGCACTATGTGGAAGTGTGCGCCAAACTGAATATTCCGTACGTGTTTAAGGCGTCGTTCGACAAAGCGAATCGGTCCTCGGTGCACTCCTATCGGGGGCCGGGTATGGACGATGGCCTGAAGATTTTTGAAGAGATAAAAAGCACTTTTAATGTGCCGATCATTACCGATGTTCATGAGCCTTTTCAGGCAGCGCCTGTCGCGGAAGTCGTTGACGTCATTCAGCTTCCGGCGTTCCTGGCCCGACAAACTGATTTAGTGGTTGCCATGGCTGAAACCGGCGCGGTTATTAATGTAAAGAAACCACAGTTTCTGGCGCCACATGAAATGCGCCACATTATTAAAAAGTTCGGTGAAGCGGGTAACGACAACATTATCTTATGTGAACGGGGCACCAGCTTTGGCTATAACAACCTGGTAGTCGATATGCTCGGTATGGATGCAATGAAAGACTATGCGCCGGTTATATTCGACGCCACGCATGCCTTGCAGAAACCAGGTGGCAGGGAATCATCCGCCGACGGCAGACGTGCTCAGGCTGCACAATTAGCGCGTAGCGGGATGGCGCTTGGCCTGGCTGGTCTCTTTATTGAGTCACACCCGAATCCGGATGTAGCGAAATGTGATGGCCCCTGCGCTTTGCCGTTATCAAAATTGCAGGGATATCTGGAACAAATGAAGGCAGTCGATGAGCTGGTTAAGCAGTTTGCGCCGCTGGATACCAGTGCTCAGTAGGAAGATTCGTTAAGGTAAGACCTGAAATGCTGTGCTGAAGAGTTCAGCACAGCATTTGTCAGGTGTGAAGGCCAGGAAATTACTCAGTGCGAGTGGTTGCTTCCTGGTCAGGCAGTAAATTGCTCTCGCGGGCGATGAGCAAAGCGCCATTGTTTTTTGACTGTTGTTGCAGGGTTTCATTAACCTGATTGATAATGCTCAACTCAATGTTGAGAGCCGGTTGGTCGATACTGATTTCTACTGATACCATGGCAGTGTTAACAGGCTGTAATTGTGATGGCTGTAGTTCATTTGCTAAAGTGGTAGCCGACCAGCCCATAGTGGCCAGCAATAATACTGCTGTAAGTTGTTTTTTCATATTCACACCTAAATAAAATAATAAAGTTAATTGTATTAAAAATGTTAAAAATTAACATTTTTAAACCTGGTTAACCTTCTGCCTTTAAAGAAGATTTTCCAAAATTCGGGTGAATAATAGACAGTTTATGCAGTCCTGAAAAATGAAAAAAATTACCTTGTTTGGATTAGAAAAACTTATGAGTATTTCATCGCGTCATCAGCCCGGTTGTGGTGCCTGATGCAGCGTCGTTTACCCCCCTTAAATGCCCTTAAGGCCTTTGAAGCCGCGGCACGACATTTGAGCTTTACCCGCGCAGCGGACGAATTGTTCGTTACCCAGGCGGCCGTGAGCCATCAAATTAAAGCATTAGAAGATTTCTTATCGCTGAAATTATTTATCCGGCGTAACCGCACCCTGCTGCTCACTGAAGAAGGGCAGGCTTATTTTTTAGAGTTGAAGGATATTTTTAAGAACCTTCAGGATGCGACTGAGCGTTTGCTTGCCAGAGGCAGTAAAGGGGCTATTACCGTAGCAACACCGCCGAGTTTTGCCAGTCAGTGGCTGGTACCAAGAATCAGTCAGTTCAGTCAGTTGTTCCCGGATATTGATGTACGTTTGAAGGCTATCGACTTTGATGAAGGCTTTTTAACTGATGATATCGACGTCGCTATTTATTATGGGCGCGGCAGATGGAACGGCATTCAGGCAGACAAGCTGCATACCGAATTTCTAACGCCGCTTTGTTCACCCAGCTTATTTCAGGGCGCAAAGCAGCTGAAAACGCTGTCGGACCTTAAGCATCATGTATTGCTCCATGATTCCAGCCGGGCTATCTGGAAAATGTGGCTGCAGCATTTTGGTGTTGCTGGCGTAAATGTCAATCAGGGGCCGGTGTTCAGTCACTCCATGATGGTGATGCAGGCGGCGGCGTTGGGGCAGGGTATCGCCCTGGGAAATTCGGTGCTGGCAAAGCCTGAGCTCGATGCCGGTCGGTTAATTATGCCCTTCGAAGAGAAACTTGAGAGCCGGGATGCTTATTATCTGGTATATCATGAGGGACAGGGTGATATGGGTAAGATTGCCGCTTTTCGTGAATGGGTGGTTAATTTAGTCAAAGAGGAACAAGCTTTTGTCTGAGTGGTATGTGGATACGCCCGCGCAACCGGTAGCCACCATTATTTTAGCTCATGGTGCTGGCGCAGGCGCAGAGTCAGAGTTTATGGTCGATATGGCCGCGCAACTGGCCGCATTGAATATTAATGTGGTGCGGTTTAATTTTGAGTATATGGCAACCATAAAAGCCACCGGTAAAAAACGGCCGCCGGATAGAATGCCCAAACTGGAAACGTGTTTTCAGTCGGTGATTGCGAGTGTGCAAAATAAATGGCCGGATTTGCCTTTATTTATTGGCGGAAAGAGCATGGGAGGGCGTGTTGCCACCCTTATCCTGGAACAATCCGAGGCACTGGGAGCCATTGCGTTAGGGTATCCCTTCCATCCACCGGGCAAGCCTGAAAAGCTTCGCACTGAACATCTCCTCCCGTTGCAAAAGCCGCTGCTAATTATTCAGGGTGAGCGGGATACCTTTGGTCGTCGCGAAGAAGTGGAAAGCTACGGGCTGCCTGCTTCAATTCAAACTGCGTACCTGGCCGATGGCGACCACAGTTTTAAACCCCGTAAGGCCAGCGGCCTGACCCAGGGCGAGCATATCCAAAGCGCCGCGGTGCTGAGTCTGGCGTTTATAAAGGCAATAATATGAGAACGTATTTGTTAATAGGCGCCTTACTGGCTTTACTCGGTGTGATGCTTGGCGCGTTTGGGGCTCACGGCCTCAAAAATATCCTCGACGCCAATGCCCTGGCCACCTTTGAAGTGGGTGTCCGATACCAGTTGTACCATGCGCTCGCGGTAATTGTGCTGGGCGGACTGGCAGCGCAGGCAAACCTGCGTTGGTGTAGGCGTGCAGCGCTGCTTTTTATTGTCGGCTGTGTCCTGTTCAGTGGCAGTATTTATTTACTGGCATTAACCGGTATGAAGTGGTTCGGGCCCATTACGCCACTGGGTGGTATGTGTTTTATGGCTGGTTGGGTGGCGCTGGTCATCGGCCTGATAAAAGGGCCAGTGCAAGGTGAGGTTGAATCATGAGTGTCGCCACACAGAGTATTATTGCCTATTGTCGGGCCGGTTACGAAGTGGATACTGGTAATGAGCTGACGGCTATTGCCACAGAACGTGAATTATACGGTTTCCCGGTGTTTAAAGCTGGAGAGGGTTACGTTCGCTTTCAGTTTCATAGCGCAGAAGATGCCGCTAAGTTTGTTAACGACGTGCCAGTGCAGGAGACTATCTTTCCTCGCCAATTATTTTTGCTGCTGGGAGAAGTTCAGCTCGAGGATAAGTCTGATCGCATCGGGCCACTATTGGACTCGCTTAATGAGCAAGCGCCGGACCGGTGCGGTACATTATGGGTAGAATATCCCGATACTGATGACGGCAAAACGCTGGCAAAGCTGTGTCGCAAACTCGCTGTGCCTTTACGTCAGGCTTTACGCGCTAAAGATTATCTCAGTCGCAAAGAGCAGCTTAACTTACCCGCCTTACATCTGTTTTTTACCTCTGGTGAACATTACTTTATTGGCCTTAGTCAGGCAAAGCGCCGCAGTCCTTTTGAAAACGGCATCTGCCGGTTAAAGTTTCCGCCCAAAGCACCAAGTCGCTCTACACTTAAGCTGGAAGAAGCATTGTTGACTATGCTGACAGCCGGGCAACGGGAAGCTATTTGTCGTCCAGGGGCCCGGGCGGTGGACCTTGGTGCATGCCCTGGCGGCTGGACTTATCAACTGGTTAGCAGAGATATGCATGTTGAAGCAGTAGATAATGGTAAAATGGCAGATGACCTGATGGCCACTGGTCTGGTAGACTATCGCGCCGAAGACGGTTTTAAGTATCGTCCGCAGATGGGCCATGTTGAGTTGCTGGTCTGCGATATGATTGAAAAACCCGACAGGGTGGCGGTACTCATGGCGAACTGGTTAACCCGTAATTGGGCCACCCACGCAATTTTTAATTTGAAATTGCCCATGAAACGCCGCTATGAGACCGTGCGCACCGCAATTGACGCGGTGGGATCACAATTAGCGTCAGCTAATATCAATGCACGTATGGTTATTCGTCACCTCTACCATAATAGGGATGAGGTAACGGTTGCCGTGATCCGCGAGAATTAAAGTAATTTATCTTTTAAAACAGTAATTTAGTTGAAAATGGCCGAGTTTTCGCTGGATAAGTTTTAGTCTTTTTTCATAAAGGACTATAAATCCGGTATGGAAATCCTATATAATCGCGCCGTTTTTTTTACTCTGAACCAACGAAAGTGAACTAATGGCAGACTTATCTCATTACAGAAACATTGGTATTTTCGCCCACGTAGACGCGGGTAAAACGACCACTACAGAACGTATTTTGAAACTTACCGGTAAAATCCATAAAACCGGTGAAGTGCACGACGGTGAGTCAACGACTGACTTTATGGAACAGGAAGCTGAGCGCGGTATTACTATCCAGTCTGCTGCAACCACCTGTTTCTGGAAAGATCACCGCATGAACATCATCGATACTCCAGGACACGTTGACTTCACTGTTGAAGTTTATCGTTCACTGAAAGTACTCGACGGTGGTATCGGTGTATTCTGTGGTTCAGGCGGTGTTGAGCCGCAGTCTGAAACCAACTGGCGTTATGCTAACGAATCAGAAGTTGCACGTGTTATCTTCGTAAACAAACTGGACCGTATGGGTGCAGATTTCTACCGCGTTGTTGGTCAGGTTAAGAAAGTACTGGCGGCTAACCCGTTAGTAATGACTCTGCCAATCGGTATCGAAGACGAATTCACAGGTGTTGTTAACCTGCTCGACATGAAAGCGTACATCTGGGATGACTCTGGCCTGCCAGAGAACTACGAGATTGTAGACATTCCTGCAGACATGGTTGAAAAAGCCAACGAGTTCCGTGAGCAAATGGTTGAAACTGCTGTTGAGCAGGACGACGACCTGATGATGGCTTACATGGATGGCGAAGAGCCGTCTTTAGAAGACCTGAAGCGTTGTATCCGTAAAGGTACCCGCGATATGTCTTTCTTCCCGACTTACTGTGGTTCGGCGTTCAAAAACAAAGGTATTCAGTTAGTACTGGATGCGGTTATTGACTTCCTGCCTTCACCTACCGAAGTTGATCCACAGGATCTGACTGACGAAGAAACCGGTGAGCCTACTGGTGAAGTAGCGACAGTTTCTACTGAAGAGCCATTCCGCGCATTAGCGTTTAAGATCATGGATGACCGTTTTGGCGCCCTGACCTTTATCCGTGTTTACTCTGGTACACTGAACAAGGGTGATACTATCCTTAACAGCGCAACAGGTAAAACTGAGCGTGTTGGTCGTATGGTTGAAATGCACGCTGACGAGCGTACCGAACTGACTTCAGCCCAGGCGGGTGACATCATTGCGGTTGTAGGTATGAAGAATGTGCAAACTGGTCACACTCTGTGTGATCCGAAGCACCCTTGTACGCTTGAGCCAATGATCTTCCCTGAGCCGGTAATCTCGATTGCCGTTAAGCCTAAAGACAAAGGCGCTAACGAAAAGATGTCTCTTGCTATCGGTAAACTGGTTGCAGAAGATCCATCGTTCCAGGTTGAAACTGATGAAGACTCTGGCGAAACCATCCTGAAAGGTATGGGTGAGCTGCACTTAGACATCAAAGTAGACATTCTGAAGCGTACTTACGGCGTTGAACTGGAAGTGGGTCAGCCTCAGGTTGCTTACCGTGAAACTATCACTCAGGCGGTTGAAGACAGCTATACGCACAAGAAACAGTCTGGTGGTTCTGGTCAGTTTGGTAAGATTGATTACCGTATTCGCCCTGGCGAAACGAATTCTGGCTTTACGTTCACCTCTAGCGTTGTTGGTGGTAACGTACCGAAAGAATTCTTCCCGGCCATCGAGAAAGGCTTTAAGTCTATGATGGATGTGGGCCCAATGGCTGGTTATCCGGTACTGGACGTAGAAGTTGAGCTGTATGACGGTGGATTCCACGCCGTTGACTCATCAGCCATCGCGTTCGAAATTGCAGCGAAAGGTGCATTCCGTCAGTCTATGCCAAAAGCGGGTCCTCAGATCCTTGAACCTATCATGAAAGTAGATGTGTTCTCGCCTGAAGACAACGTTGGTGACGTAATCGGTGACCTTAACCGTCGTCGTGGTATGATCAAAGACCAGGAAGCTGGTGCTACGGGTGTACGCATTAAGGCAGACGTACCTCTGTCTGAAATGTTCGGTTACATCGGTCACCTGCGTACTATTACTTCAGGTCGTGGTCAGTTCTCAATGGAATTCAGCCACTACTCAGCTTGTCCGCAAAACGTTGCTGACAAAGTTATCGAAGAAGCGAAAGCGCGTAAAGCCGCTAAGTAATTCGATACCTGCTGATTAAAGCAAATTTAAAAACCCGCCATCCGGCGGGTTTTTTTATTGCTTTACAATGGGAGTATCGATACACGATAACCACTATAACCTCAGCTAATCGCTGCCTGGCGTATTCGACGTCACTGATGACTCAGATCAACACCTTTCCGGCTAATTTATATTAGATTTAAAATATATACCGGAGGTGACCCATGACAGACCACAAACTGATTTTGCTGCTTAAAGTCATCATGACCATAGGTATCAGCCTGATCCTTGCTGGGGTGTATTGCCATATGTACAGCGACACTATTGAAGAGATGGGGGTCACAGGGATTGTTATCAGTGCCTGTCTGGTGGCCATTGGAATGATACTCTCGCTGCCGACTAAAATGTATCTCACTTTTGTGCTGGTCAAGCGGGAAGAAGATCGTAAAGTCCTTGATCAGGCGAAATAACTGCTTCGTCGACAAATCTCCCTTTTCAATACCGATAACTGGCAAAAGCGGCTTTATTGGTATACACCTTAGTTATGCGCTGGGTCTTCCGGCGTTGTTTTCGATACGTATTCAGTAATCAATTAAGTCTGTGTAGTCGTTCGCCACCAGGCATACATGTTACTGGGAACGTTGCTTCTAAATAAAAACTTAACCGGTTTAAAGGGAAGGAGCTATGGAACAGAAGGATACTGGAGAGTTTATCAACCTCCGTTTAGACGTCGATCAATCTCGTTTTTACCGCCAGTGTCTGCTCGAACTCAACGATGTACTGGATAAGGTAATAGGCTCTGAGGAAAGCGCCGCTTTCGTTGGGCTGGTCGCCGGTCGTCTGGCTGATTTCTTTATTACCGCTTACCGGGAAGCGCATGGGCGTCGTCATTACTCGCCAGCACAGCTTGCCCGACTCCTTATTGATTTAAAACAGCGTATTGGAGGAGACTTTTACCTTGTTGAAATCACTGGTAAGAAGATAGTTTTGCGTAACAGACGCTGTCCTTTTGGTAAGGAAGTGAAGGGGAAAAACAGCCTGTGCAACATGACCGCCGGTGTGTTTGGTAAGGTTGTTGCTGAAAGCAATAACTATGCGGCGGTATCGGTGGACGAGGCTATAGCCCGTGGCGCTGAACAATGTCAGGTCACCATTTTACTGCATCCGCAGGATAATGCTGAGGGCAGTTATAAGGAGTTCTTCAATGTCAGCTGAGGCGAGTGTTTTAATCGATCAACATATCAGCACCAGCAGCATATTGAGTGGCATTAAAAATCCAGCACTGGTAATGAGTTTATCGGGAAAAGTTGCTCGCATTAATCACCGGTGCCGGCAGTTTTTACCTAATATTCAGGAAGGTGAGCTGTTAGGCGACTTTTGTGAAGAGTCCGGTGTGTTTGGTTCTCTGCGCCAGATGATTCATCATGCCCGCTCAGTCAGCGGCCTGCACCCATGTCGGCTGCAGGCGAAAGGGCTCCGGGGTGAAGGTAGCTGGTTGGGGTTTTTCTCGGTGTTAAGTTCAAAGCTCACCCATAAGCCTGTGGCTGTATTACTGGAGGTGGATGATCATAAAGTTGAGCGGGAAAACCGACTTTTAGCCCTCGATCAGGATGTCGATAAACAGTTGAGTGCCTTACGTCATTATCACCGTGATGGGATCCACGACCCTCTTACCGGCTTGAAAAACCGCCGCTACATGGACAGTTTTCTAAAGATGGAATGTGATCTTATTAAACGTCAGTCAACCGGGGGAACGTTAGTCGTGGTGGATATCGATCACTTTAAACGAATCAACGATATCTTCGGCCACAATGCCGGCGATGAGGTGATAAAAGTGGTTGCCAGCCGATTACAAAACCGGCTACGCGATAGCGATGTAGCGTGTCGGTGGGGCGGCGAAGAGTTCGTCATCTTTTTGCACAATACCTGCGGCCATCGTGCCTTCTCCACCTGTGAAGAACTGCGTACACTCATCCAGCAGCACGCGGTTGCGTATCAATCGCATAAAATGGATGTGACAGCGAGTTTTGGTATTACTTCTTTACTCACCAATGACTCACCTGATAGCGTGTTTGCCAGAGCAGATAAGGCCTTGTATCAGGCTAAATCAATGGGGCGTAATCAGGTTCAGGTTGACACCTGATTAACCGGACTAATTTACTCTGGTGATGTGGTAACCTTTTTGTCTCAGCAGATCAAGAACGCTGTCCTGCCCGGACAAATGCATGGTACCAACCAGCACAAATTCGGTTTCTGATGTCGTCAGCATGGTTTCAATGGCGGGCAGCCAGTTCAGGTTGCGTTGCACCAGTAGTTGCTGGTATATCTCAGGGAAGTCATCATGAAAGCCTTTCCCCTGGCTTTGATATAAGCCTTCCATGTCGCCGCTTTGCCAGTACTTTCTCAGCTCACCCAGTGCCTGGGGAAGTTGTTTCACATCTTCCAGTGCATAGCGGATCATCTCATCTTCGTCTTCACCGCCTAGCGCGGCAATAAATTCCAGTTGCTGCTGCGGCGATTCAAACCAGTCGAGGGCTTTGCCGTCGGTCATGGCTTTAAAGTAATAGAACTCATCGACACCCTGACTGGTTAATCCCATTAAACGCAGTTCGGTGAAACTCAGGGTAATGCTAATCAGCGCCGGTGTATAATTGGCCATGGCAGCTATGTCCATCTGCCGGGCGGTTAAGTGTGCCTTCAGCGCCTGGTAGGTCTCTTTTGATAACACGTCTTGGAGTTGTGTGCCGTCACCATAGGTTAGTCTGGCCCGAGAGTCCTGCTGAAAGCGCGGGCTGTTAAGCCCGGCGATGTCGGTTTCAAACACCAGCTTATCAGCCTGATTGTATGCCGTGCCGTAAGCATTGGGTAATGGAAAGTCGTCAGGGCTTAATATATGCAGCGTACCGCCAATGTAGACGCTATTGCCAGCTTTACTTACTTGCCATACCGATGCCGCTTGTACCCATCCGCCAATGAAAAGAAATAGCCAGCATAAATGCTTTAACATGCTTTGGTGCCTTAGGAGAAAACCGTTAATCTACCTGCTAAGGGCTTACCCGGCAATGATTAATGGTTTTTGTGGTGCTAGTGTTTCCACCAATGGTGCCGCCAGGCCGGGATCCCCATTTTTTTTATTTCCTCGTAAAGCTGATGTCGGTCGGTCTGATTTAAAAAATCCCCCACGGGTACATGGTGGTCAGGGGTGACCAGTACCAGTTGAGGTAAATACCAGTCGCGCGGGCTTTCAGACATTTCCAGGTGGGTGTCCTTGCGGTTGAGCGTAATAGGGCGGGTCGCTTTGTGATTGCTTTGAATGTGAACGAAGTCTTTCTCGAACGACAGGGTTTGCGTGCGGTAAGTATTCTTGCTGACACGATAAAGCATATAGCAGAGTAAACCGACTTCGATACCTGCAAAGGGGAAGACGATCCATATGCCGAAAAATGCCCACATGGTAGCAATTATCAGGGCAACGCCTGCCATGCCCGCCATTAGCCATTTATTATGGATCCAGTCAGCAGAACGATTAGGTTGTAAACTAATAAGGCTATAATGTGGCTGATGTTTTACTGAAACCATAGGCGGCACTTACCCAAACTGACTCACTCTAAGTATAGCGGGAAAATGTTGTAAAAAGGTCGGTTTTCAAAAAAGGTCGTTCGACTTCAACGGGAGATTCTGGCAAAGTGCAGCCGGTCAAAATCAATTGATAGTAAAAGTGAAGAAGACGTTTATTTCCCATCCCTGGCTGAGTCTGCTGGCAGTATTATGGTTATCCCTGGTCCTGATAGCAGGTGGCAATGCGTTAACAGCACTGCTTACTCAGTATGGAGGATTCTTACTGTTAGGTGTTGTCGGTGCTGTCTTTGCCAATGCTACCGGTGCTGGCGGTGGGGTAGTGTTTGTGCCATTTTTTCAGCAACTGGCGTTTACTCCCCAGGCGGTTATCGCTACCAGTTTTGCCATTCAGTGCTGCGGAATGACTGCCGGTGCCCTGAGCTGGCTGCAGTTTTACCGACATGTTAAGAGTCAGCAACCTGACTGGCAGCTGCTCCCGGCTGTGCTGTCTCGCTGTATTCCTTTTGGATTAGCCGGATTATGGCTGGCGCAGTATGGGTTTGACCACATCTTACCTCATTTGAGCTTTTCAGCGGTTTCATCACAGCTCCATATTGGGTTCGGCCTGTTTTCAATTCTATTGGCGCTGGCGATTATGGTGTCGTCGAAACGATTAAGCAGTTCTCAGGTTCGCAGTCTGCTAACCACTACCGACAAATACTGGCTTGGCGTAATCAGTTTTTTGGGCGGCATGGTGACGGCTTATCTTTCGGTAGGCATAGGCGAGTTAGTGGCCGTATACCTGATTGTCAGGCGCTATGATGTCACTATGGCTATTGGTTCTGCGGTCATCATTTCGGCTGTCACGGTCTGGGGGGCTATCGTACATGCTGCTGTGGTGACTGAAGCGGTAAACTGGTTTGTGGTGTTATTTGCCGGTGCAGGAGCTGTTATCGGCGGGCGTCTGGCACGCTATGTGGTGCTGTTTTTCTCCCCCAGGCAGGTTAAGTTGTTTTTTGCCATTTGGGTGCTGCTGCTGGGGATACTGAGCATCCTCTAAATCAGTTTACTGTTCTTTGTACTATACGGTTCAGGTAAATTAATCGCCATAGTCTTTGGTTTAGGCCTTTAAGTTATGCTTTTAACTCTGCTATGGTGATTCATACTCTTTACCGGTGAACGGGTCCTCACTTCATGGCATATACCCCGGCTAATTTTTACACGCTTTCACAGCCAGAGTGGAGCAAAGACGCGGTGATTTATCAGGTGAATACCCGTCAGTTCAGCCAGGCGGGCACGTTCGACGGCATCACCGAAGAATTGTCACACATTGCTGGCCTGGGAGCCCGCATTCTCTGGCTAATGCCCATCCACCCCATCGGCGAGAAGCATCGCAAAGGCGAGTTAGGCAGCCCTTATGCCGTTAAAGACTACCTTGCGATAAACCCTGAGTTTGGCGACCAACACAGTTTCAGACGGCTGATTAATAAAGCCCATGAGCTGGGGCTTAAAGTCATTCTCGATTGGGTGCCGAATCACAGTGCCTGGGATAACCATCTGGTAACGCAACATCCTGAGTGGTATGCACGGGATTACAAAGGCGATTTTCGCCCTTCCCCCTGGTGGGACTGGAGCGATATTATTGAATTTGATTACGACCAGCCGGGCCTCAGGGAATACATGATAAATGCCATGGCTTATTGGGTGAAAGAGTTCAACATCGATGGATACCGCTGTGATGTTGCCGGCTATGTGCCTAATGATTTCTGGTGTCAGTTACGCAACGCGCTGGACACCATTAAACCGGTATTCTTACTGGCTGAGTGGGAAGACCGGGATTTGCACCGCGACGGGTTTAATATGACCTATGCCTGGAGCTGGAATGAAGCGCTACATGAGATTGCCCATGAACGGGCACCGGTAGACCGATTAAGAAAGTATTATTCATGGAATGAACGAGCCTGGCCGCAGTCTGCCTATCGCATGACCTTTGTTAGTAACCACGATAAAAATGCCTGGGATGGTACCCAGCATGAACAGTTTGGTGAGTGTCTGGAGGCGGCAATCGTGCTGTCGGTTCTGGGGGAGGGGATGCCGTTGATTCATAATGGTCAGGAAGCCGGTGAAAATAAACGGCTGGCGTTCTTTGAACGCGACCCGATTGACTGGCAAACTCACCCTATTGGCGATTTATACCGAAAGCTTATCCATTTAAAGCGAGGTGTTCCGGCACTCTGGAACGGTGAGTTTGGCGCACGCATGATACAGGTGCCCAATTCTGCGCCGCAACAAGTGCTGAGTTTTGTCAGAATGAAAGACAATGTCAAAGTGTTTGTAGTACTGAATTTATCCGCAGCGCCAGCCGATGTGGACTTTTACGAAAGCCTGTATCGCGATGAATATATAGATGTCTTTGCTGAGGCTTGTACCAAAATAACCCGGACTGACAATCTGCAATTATCGCCCTGGTCTTTCAGGGTCTTTGTTTCGGCAAACTTTCCACTGATCTAACAGACCCACAGACGAGCTGAGAAAACTTTGGCATAATAGCGCTTTTGCATTCATTCAGGAATAACATGCCCAGTTTAGATGATGTATTTTCGGGCTCGGGATTGCTCGCAAAGGCGATTCAGGGGTTTAATCCCCGGCAGGCGCAAACCGACATGGCCAAAGCCGTTGCCAGTGCTATCAATGATGCCGACAGTTTAATTGTTGAGGCCGGCACCGGTACCGGAAAAACCTTTGCCTATCTGGCCCCTGTGTTATTGTCTAAAGGTAAGGCGATTGTTTCTACAGGCACCAAAAACCTTCAGGAACAGCTGTTTCATCGCGATCTGCCGGTTATCAAAAAGGCCCTGGCCAGCAACCGTAAAACTGCATTATTAAAAGGCCGGGCGAATTATCTTTGCCTGCACCGCCTGGCTCAGCACGGTGGCAACTCTACGCTGGTGGAGTCTGACGTGCTGAACGAATTATCTACCGTAAGAGCCTGGGCCAATACTACCAAAACCGGTGATATGGGCGAGGTAAAAACCTTGCCAGAAGATGCACGGGTGATCCCCTTAGTGACCTCAACGGTGGATAACTGTCTGGGCCGTGATTGCCCCGACTACGAAGATTGTTATCTGGTAAAGGCGCGTAAAAATGCCATGGAAGCCGATATCGTTGTGGTTAACCATCACCTGTTTTTCGCTGATATGGCACTGCGTGACACCGGCTTTGGTGAGCTTATACCCGAAGCAGATTGTATTATCTTTGATGAAGCCCACCAAATCCCGGAAATCGCCAGTGAGTATTTTGGTGAGGCTATCTCAACCCGTCAACTAACCGAGATAAGCAAAGAGATCACCTTGCTGTACCGCACGGTACTGAAGGACGCCGACCAGTTGGAAAAAGCCGGTGAGAAAGTACGCATGCAAGCGGCCGACTTACGGTTATTGTTTGCCGACAAACCTCAGCGCGGAAACTGGCTTGAAGCCATGGAGCGCGAGGAAGTGGCTACTCAGGTAAGCCGGCTCGAAGCAGCCGTGGGCGTACTGTACGATATTTGTAAGCTGCATATTGGTCGCGATAAGGATTTGGATAATCTGTTTGACCGCATTGTGCAGAGCCGTGAAAAGCTGGCCCTGTTTACCACCAAAGAGCATGACGGGATGAGTTTGTGGTACGAAACCACGCCGCGTCATATTGTGATGCATATGACACCGTTATCCATTGCCGGTAAATTCCGCCGCTTTGTGGAGTCTGACGATCGCGGCTGGGTATTTACCTCAGCCACCCTGGTAGTCGACAACGATTTTACGCACTTCCAGCGCCGCATGGGGCTTGAAAAAGCCAGAACCATGATGCTCGACAGTCCGTTTGATTATGAACGTCAGGCTATGTTGTGCGTGCCTCGTTACTTACCCGAGCCGCACATGCCGACCATGCGTAAACAGCTGGTCACTATTGCTAAAAAACTCATTAAAGCCAGCGGCGGGCGTTGTTTTCTGTTATTTACCAGCCATGCTGCATTGCAGGAAGTCGCGGCAGCATTGCAGGAACAAATAGACAATCCGGTACTGGTGCAGGGCAGTACGTCCAAGCAGGCGTTGTTGAGTGCCTATTTATCCGATCCGTCGGCGGTATTACTGGGCACCGGCGCGTTTTGGGAAGGTGTGGATGTGCGCGGTAACGATCTGGTGTGCGTAATGATTGATAAACTGCCGTTTGCTGCACCGGATGATCCACTGCTGCAGGCCCGGTTGGAGGAGTGCCGTAAAAAAGGCGGTAACCCGTTTGGCAGTATTCAGATCCCGCAGGCAGTTATTACCCTTAAGCAGGGCGCAGGCAGACTGATCCGCGACCCGGCGGATGCCGGAGTGCTGGTTATCTGCGATAATCGCCTGGTAACCAAACCCTACGCCCAGACATTCCTTGGCAGTTTACCGCCCATGAAGCGCACCCGGGATGTCAGTGAAGTTGAAACATTTCTGGCTAACATCGAGCAAACAGAACACGTTACAGAAGAATAATTCATGAACATATTAACTATCGATACTGCCACCGAAGCTTGTTCAGTGGCGCTACAGTTTAATCAGTCACTGTTTACCCGTTACGAGGTGTGCCCGCAACAACACAGCCAGAAAATTCTGCCTATGGTAGATGCGGTGATGAAAGAAGCCGGCGCGACCCTGGCTGACCTCGATGGTCTTGGCTTTGGGCGTGGTCCGGGCAGTTTTACCGGGGTTCGCATTGCGACTGGCATTATTCAGGGCCTGGCTCTTGGGGCGCAGTTGCCCGTGGCTGGTGTTAGCACTCTGGCTGCTATGGCGCAGCAGGTGATTAACGCCGGTGATGTAAAGGATGTTGCAGTGGCCATCGATGCCCGGATGGGCGAAGTCTATTTTGCTCATTATCAAAACCAGCAGGGCATAGCCACACTGGTAGGGGAAGAGCAGGTCACCGCGCCCGAAGCGGCGGCGCAGTTAGTTGATATATCTTCTATGGCCGTGGCGGGCACCGGCTGGCAGGCATATCCGGCGTTAAATGAACAGCTCGGTGGTCAGACTGTGACGGTTTCTTATCCTTACGCGAGATTTATGTTACCGCTGGCTGAACAGTCTCTGACAGCAGGTAAGGGGATGAGCGCCGAAGCCATTACACCGGAATATTTACGCAATACGGTGACCTGGAAAAAGCTGCCTGGACGGGAATAGATTGCCCACGACTGGCGTGAAATTTGCTGTACTTTGAGTTTACCTTATGACGGCCAGGCGGGTCGTCAGTATTTTGGCAATCAACAGGCACAACGGGCTTCATGGAAATTCGTCAGCAATTAATCACTCCCAACGTTGAGCGTAATGCTCAGCAGCCTAAGCCTGCAGCAAAATCTGCAGGTGTGGAGCGGGTAGAGGCCGAGCAAAAGACGCCAGTTAATGCGGTTCTGCCCCGCGCCGGAAATGCCGAATCAAGGGCTCAGGCAGAGTCATTTCGTCAAACTTCCGGCTACGACCAGCCCCAGGGGCCGGCCATCCTGGCGTTGGAGGCCTACGCCAGCCACGAACGTGAAACCAAACGGGCAGCTATACGCGAAATGATGGGTGTCGACCTCTACGCCTAATCAGGCTAATGCCAGATTAAACTATCCTTGATTACCATTGTCATAATCAGTAACTTGTTGATTCATTATGGTGAATCACCCTGAATTCAGTTTCTATTCAGTTTAATCTTCTACACTGAGTATGAGTATTTCATGATTGAACCCGAGCATACTGATCCGTTGATATGATGTGAGCAGTATGATTGATAAGTCAGGCACGGAGCCGCAGGCTTTTGGTTCGGTTGAAATGAACCGTGAGCCGGATGGCTCTTACATGTTTAGCTAAAGCAAGGAATCCCTATGTTAGTTCGTGCATTCGTCGTTATTATTGCATTAGGCCTGTCGGCTTGTGCAGTTATTCCCGAGCCCCTTCAGGTACCAGAAAACACGCCCCTGGTTGGTTATAACAAGGCCGTGGTCGCAGGCGATGACATTCTGGGTAAAAGCGCTCGTTGGGGCGGTATTATTACTAACGTCGAGAACAAACCCGATCAAACCCTGATTGAGGTGGTGTATTTCCCGCTAAATCATTATGGCAAGCCGAACGCCAGTGAAGAAACACCGGGACGGTTTAAAGCGGTTATCAATAAATTTGTTGACCCCATCATGTTTGAAGAGGGACGCACTGTGACCTTTCTGGGTAAGGTGGGTAAACCACTGGCCGGCATGGTCGGCGAACAGCCTTATATGTTTCCGTCGCTAACGGTCGACAATTACCACAAATGGCGTCGCCAGAGACTGTACGATACGTCTACGGTGTTCTTTGACTTCTACTCCGGCTGGTATTCACCGTTCTACCATCCTTACTGGAGTCCGTGGCGATTTGGCCCGAGTGTACGCATGATCCGCACATACAAGGATCCCACCTATTGGTCGGGAAGTAAGAATAACTTTCGGCCGCCGTCCAACAGTCGACCCAGTATGAGCGCGCGTCCACAACCTCGGCCGCAACCGCCAAGTACCAGAAATAAAGCGCATCGCCGACTCGATCCCTAGGTAATAAGTTGCCGCTTGCGGCAACTTTTAGCCCGGTGTACGGCAATGCCATGCCCCGGGCAGCCCTATCGGTTTCAACAAAGGTTCAACATTTATCGCCGTCACTGCTAAACTGCTGCTCAACGTCTATGAGTCACCGGGCCATGCCCTCAGGGAGTAGTAATGCAAGCGTGTGAGTTTTCAATATCGTCGGGCACCATCAGAGGTATAACCAATGGCCAGCAAGGCCAGGTCGTGCTGGCGTTACACGGTTTTTTAGATAATGCCGCCAGTATGGCTTGTCTGGCTCCGGCGATGGGGCAGTATCAGTTTATCGCTATTGATCTGCCTGGCCATGGCCTGAGCGATCACCGTCCTCCCGGCGCTCACTACAACCAAATGGATTATATACAGGACCTGCATGAACTGGTGGTGTCTGAAGACTGGCAGGATCTTGTGATTGTTGGTCATTCCATGGGCGGTATACTGGCCAGTATTTACGCCGCCGTATTCCCCGAGCGGGTAAGTGCTATTGCTATGATTGATGCCTGCGGGCCGCTAACACTGCCTCCTGAAACCAGTACAGAGCAATTGCGGACATCAATACTGTCTCGCATGCCCAAGCCTGGCCGCACGGGTAGCCCCCGCGAGGTAGATCTGGATGCCGCGGTGGCCGCACGCTGTAAAATGAGCGACATTACTGCTGAGCACGCCGCCACTATCCTGCGCAGAAATATCACCATTCGAGAAGATGGTCTTAGTGGCTGGCGCAGCGATCCGCGTTTGCGTACCAAATCATCCTTACGATTAACCGAGTCTCAGGCACAAAACCTGATGGAAGCGATTGATTGCCCGGTATGGATCGGTGGTGCCTCAGATAGTTTCAAGGAAATGGATACAACCTATGAAAAACGAAAAAGCTGGTTGAAAAACAGTCGGTTTGAACTATTCTCAGGTGGGCATCACTTCCATATGGTTAATCCGTCAGCAGTTAGCAAAGCGATTTGTCGGTTTGTTGAAGAAATGTAAACAACAGCGTTTATCTTTTGCTGATCATCCTATACTATATGCAACACGTCAGACCAGTGGCTGACCCAGCAGTGACACACAACAAGAACAATCGAGAGACTTAAGGTGACAGGAGAGCTTGGTGGAAAAAATCTGGCTTAATCATTATGACTCGAGAGTAGCGCCGGAAATTGACCCGGACCGTTACGCCTCTATTGTCGATATACTCGACGAGTCTGTAGCTAAATATGGTGACAAAACAGCCTACATCAATATGGGCCAGAAAATCAGCTTCAGTGAGCTCGACAGCTTATCCCGGCAATTCGCTGCGTATCTGATGAATAACGGGTTTAAGCCCGGCGACGCTATTGCGATCATGATGCCTAACCTGTTGCAGTACCCCGTAGCGTTATTTGGCATCCTGCGAGCGGGCATGACCGTAGTCAATGTAAACCCTCTTTATACTGCGCGGGAATTAAAACACCAGCTCAATGACAGTCAGGCAAAAGCCATCATCATCGTTGAGAACTTTGCTCATACCCTGGACAAAGTGGTGGCCGACACCGGCATCAAAGAAATACTGCTGACTTCACTGGCTGATATGCTACCAGCGCCCAAGCGCTGGGTGGTCAACTTTGTTGTAAAGCACGTTAAAAAGATGGTGCCTGCTTATGGTCTGTCTGGCGCTAAGTCATTTATGTCGGCGCTTAAAGCCGGTGAGAAACTGACTTATACCCGTCCGGAAATTAACAACGAAGACCTGGCCTTTTTGCAATACACCGGCGGCACCACAGGGGTATCGAAAGGCGCCATGCTGACCCACCGCAATATGATTGCCAACCTGGAGCAGGTGTCTGGGCTGTTATCAACGGTTATTACGCCGGGCAAAGATTTAGTGGTTACTGCATTACCGCTTTATCATATTTTTGCTTTGTTAGCTAACTGCTTGTTATTCCTAAAGTTTGGTTGTCCTAATTTGCTGATCACTAATCCTAAGGACATGCGTGGTTTCGTTAAAGAACTGGAAAAATACCCGTTTGCCATTTTACCCGGGGTGAATACCCTGTTTAACGGACTACTCAATACGCCCGGATTCAGTGAACTGGACTTTTCTAACTTTAAGTTTGGTTTGGGCGGAGGCATGGCGGTCCAGCGTCCGGTGGCTGAAAAATGGCAAAAAGTCACCGGTACCGTGTTGCTTGAAGGTTACGGTTTAACCGAGTGTTCACCGGTTGTAGCCGTGAACCCTCCTCAGTTGGAAGCCTACAAAGGCGCCATTGGGTTGCCTGTGCCATCAACGGATATCATGCTGATGGATGATAACGGCAATGAAGTACCGGCCGGTGAATCCGGCGAGCTGTGGGTGAAAGGCCCGCAGGTGATGAAAGGCTATTTCAACCGGCCTGAGGCGAGCGAAGAGATCCTCAAAGACGGCTGGCTTGCTACCGGCGATATTGCCCGATGCGATGAAGAAGGATATTTCTACATTGTTGACCGGAAAAAGGATATGATTCTGGTATCCGGGTTTAACGTATTCCCGAATGAAATTGAAGAAGTCGCAGCAATGCATGACGCTGTACTTGAAGTCGCCGCCATTGGTGTTCCACACGATGTTAGTGGAGAGGTGGTCAAACTCTTCATAGTCAGAAAAGATGATTCACTCACTGCAGAGGCCGTGATATCACACTGCCGTACGCATCTGACGGGGTATAAAGTGCCCAAACACGTAGAGTTTAAAGAAGAACTACCGAAAACCAATGTAGGTAAAATTTTACGACGTGAACTAAGAGATTAGGGCGCGTCGTCAGGCCCGATTTTTAAGAGTATAACCGGCCTTGCGCCGGTTTTTTATTTTATGGATTATATATATATACAGGATCAGGAAACCCTCGATGAGGTCTGTGCCAGAGCCGCGCGTCAACCGGCAATTGCGCTGGATACAGAGTTTGTCAGAACCCGCACTCTGACCCCCGAGCTTGGCCTGATTCAGCTTTACGACGGCCATCAGCTGGTACTTATCGATCCACTGGCTATTGAAGATATGTCGTCGCTGGTCAGTCTCCTGATCAACCCGGATGTGATCAAGGTTTTGCATTCCTGTTCTGAAGATTTAGAAGCCTTCCTCGCGACCTTTAATCAGGTACCCACCCCCATTTTTGATACCCAGTTTGCTGCCAGCCTGCTTGGTCTTGGTGTCACCATGGGCTATGCCCGGTTAATTGAAATGCTGCTGGAAACCGAGCTGGAGAAAGGCGAATCGCGAACCGATTGGCTAGCCAGGCCACTGAGTGACAAACAGTGCCGCTACGCTGCCGATGACGTGCTTTATTTACTGCCGGCCTTCCACCAACTCTATGAGATGGTGCAAGCCAAAGGCAAGATTGACTGGGTGTTGTCGGAATCTGCCAGCCTGAGCGACAAGAAAAAGGCCAGTCTGGCGCCGGAATTTGCTTATTTACAAATTAAAAATGCCTGGCGTTTATCCAGTCAGCAACTTACCGTGCTGAAACACCTGGCCGCCTGGCGGGTTCGCCGGGCGAAAGAACGTAATATGGCCTTAAACTTTGTGTTCAAGGAACCTCATCTGTATGAACTCGCGCTTCGAATGCCGCAGTCAAAAACGGCGCTTGCCCGCATACAGAGTTTAACGCCACAGGAGCGCCGCTTAAATCCTGATATGATCCTGAATGTAGTGAACGCCGGTTTACAGGAGTTCGACAATACGCCACCGGGAGAGCATATTGAGCGCATCACACGGTTAGTAGATTTTCCGGCGTATAAACAAACGCTTGCCCGGTTTAAGCAGGCGGTAAGCGAAATGGCGATAGAGCATGGCGTAACAGAAGAAGTGCTGGCCTCTAAAAAACAGCTTAATCAGCTGTTAAAATACCAGTGGTTTAACGTTGACGAATGCCGCCTGATGGGGCTAAAACCTGACGTTCTGACCGGATGGCGTGAACCTTTATTTGCGCCTGTCGTTAAAGCAATATTACACGAAGAAAATAACAGATAACCACCATGTTGATTGCCGTTTATAAAACCGCTAAGAAAGAAGGAATGTTCCTTTACGTTCCTAATAAAGATGATTTCTCTGCCGTGCCCGAAGCCCTGATGAACCGCTTCGGACGGCCTCAGTTAGTGATGATGCTGCCAATACAAAAACGCGAGGCTCTGGGCGGCGTAGACAAACAAAAGCTACTTGAAGCCATGGATGATCCAGGTTTTTATCTGCAAATACCGCCGAAGGAAGAAAACTGGCTCGAGACTCACCGAACTGAGCTTGGCCTGTTTCCGACATCACCGAAGTCTTAAGGTGCGTTGTATGCATAAATTATGGTCCGTCCTGTTGTGTGCGGGGCTCTTTATCAGCCCTGTTTTTGCTCAGCAAACCGACGAACAACAAGAGTTTGAACAATACAAATCCGAGCTTAAAAGCGACGCAATTGACGCCGGATTTGGCCGCCAGTTTGTCGAAAATGTATTTGCCACCATTTACTACCGGGCAACTGTGGTTAAAGCCGACAAAAACCAGCCGGAAACCCGGATCACGCTGGATAAATACCTCAAAACCCGGGTACCGGACTGGAAAGTAAAACAGGCTGTAACGTTAATGCAGGAGCATCAGGCGTTGCTCATCCGGATCGGCAAGGAATATGGCGTGCAGCCACGGTTTATTGTGGCACTGTGGGGCAATGAGTCGAATTTCGGGCGTATTCAGGGCAGTTATCCGGTGCTCTCAGCGCTGGCTTCACTGGCCTTTGAGGGGCGCCGCGAAGCCTTGTTTAAAAAACAGTTTATGGCGGCACTAACGATTTTGCAGGAAGGCCATATTGTGCTCAAAGACTTCAATGGCTCCTGGGCGGGTGCTATGGGGCAAAGCCAGTTTATTCCCACCTCATTTCTGCAATACGCGGTAGATTATGATGGCGATGGCCGTAAAGATATTTGGGGCACGCCAGCAGATGTTTTCGCCTCAATAGCCAATTTCCTGGCTTCGGAAGGCTGGCAGGATAACCAGACCTGGGGACGCCAGGTAAGTGTGAACAGCGATTTTGATTACTCGCTGGCCGGTTTGGAGCGGGCGAAGTTTAAACCGTTGTCATTCTGGCAGAGTCAGGGGGTGCGTCGGTTTAATGGTAAAGATTTGCCCAACGTAGACATTAATGCTTCGCTAATTATGCCCGACGGTAAAAATGGCCGTATCTATCTGGTGTATCAAAACTTCCACACGCTGATGAAGTGGAACCGGTCGAGCTATTTTGGAGTGTCTGTCAGTTATTTGTCACAGCGCATTAGGCAGGGGGAATAACATGTATCAACATATCAGCTTATCAGGCGAGCCCATTGACCTGCCGGTGGGTAAGGTAGTGTGTGTGGGACGCAATTACCTCGACCACATTCAGGAGCTCAACAACGAAGTCCCGGCTGAACCCTTGTTATTTATGAAGCCAGCGACGGCGTTGTGTGAGATCAGTAAGCCACTGGTTATCCCTGCCGACATGGGGGAGTGTCACAACGAGTTGGAAGTCGCGTTGTTAGTCGCTCAGCCTTTGCGTCAGTGCAGCAGCGAGCAAACCGCAGCTGATGCATTATATGGTGTTGGTCTGGCGCTCGATTTAACGCTTCGGGACGTACAGCAAAAACTGAAAGACAAAGGTCAGCCCTGGGAGCGCGCCAAGGCTTTTGACGGGGCATGCCCGGTGAGCAGCTTTACGCCGCTGGACGCATCTTTCGATCTTGGTAACCTCGATTTTTCCCTGACAATAAATGGCGAAGTTCGTCAGCAGGGCAATACCAAAATGATGATGCGGGATGCACTATCATTGCTGTGCGCCATCTCTGAAGTGTTTACACTGCAACCCGGCGATATCGTGCTTACCGGCACCCCGAAAGGCGTAGGGCCTTTGCATCAGGGCGATAATCTGCAATTAAAGATGGCGCCGTGGTTTGACATTCATACGAAGGTAGGGGAATAAGGTGGAAGACCGTTTTTGGGAAACCAAGTCACTCGATGACATGAGCCGTGAAGAATGGGAAGCCATTTGTGATGGCTGCGCCAAGTGTTGCCTACACAAGTTCATCGACGACGATGATGCAGTGGAAGCCGCACCTACTGATTACATGGAGCACCACGAAACCATCCATTACACCAACATCGCGTGTGAAATACTCAATACCAAAACCTGCAGCTGTACCCGCTATGCTGAACGTCAGGAATTGGTGCCCGATTGTGTCAAACTGACGAAAGACAATCTCAAGGACATCTTCTTTATGCCAACGAGTTGTGCTTACCGACGCCTGCATGAAGGCCGTGGGTTGCCTTCCTGGCATCCGCTGCTCAATCGCGGCAAGAAATCGGCGATGCATCGCGAAGGGATGTCTGTGCGGGGTAAAACGGTGGCTGAATCACAGGCTGATCTGGACAACTTCGAAGAATACATTGCAATCTGGCCATTAGAAGATCTGGATTAGGGCTGTACCCGGCGCTTATCGATTAAACTGGCAGGCGCTGGCTAAATTTGATATCACTGGTTTTAACACAAAGGAGTGTCGTTATGCCCTATAAAATTAATTTCTTCGCCCGTCCCATCGATTCGGACTATCGGTTGAACTGGGAAAGCCTGCTAATCGAGTTATCGCTGGCTGTTATCTGTACCACCATGGCAGTGTATGGCTGGGACAAAGGGATGCTATTGATGGCTTATCCGGCAGGATTTGTTGCCCTGATGTGTTTTGGCCTGGTTGTCTATACCCTGGTTAGCTTTGTACGCTCCAGGCTTCAAAAATAGCTCCCTCTTACGACTTCTTAATATTTACTTGATTAGCTTTACTGTAAGCAGTTTTACTTATTGGTTAAAAGCGGTCATCGTGAAAATGGTTTTTCTCGGTCGGCTTTGTACGTAAAGCGGCCATTGGTTTGTTGCAATTCTAATGGCAGCTATGAGCGAATAGCGGAAGTAGGTAGCTGGATTAGGATGTTCAGCTAAAGACAACCAGCAGACATTCAAGGAGTAGTTTGTTACTCTGATTTCAAATGGCGTTTTCGCCACAAAGCGGAAGTTGAGGGGCTGGCCAGAATCAATCGTTTAATTACCATATGAATTCATGAATAGACAGGAAGTTTCACAGGCAGTTAGCGAATACGCGGACACCATTAATTAGGAGTTGGAAAATGGAATTTCTGTATAAGAGGAGCAAGCTTCAACACTTTTTAATTGCTCTCATGGTGAGTTCTGCGATTGCGTACGTTAGGTACTCTTTAGAAGCCAGACTCACTAATTTAGTCGTCGACGCCCAAGCAGGTATCGTAATTGTATTTGCTTTCATTACGAGTATTTTGCTTTTCGTTTTTTTGACTATTTGTCTCTACAAGTTTTTCAGAGCAAAAGTCGATAGCGACACCAATAGAGCGAATAAATTTCTTGTGTTCTCTTTGATGGTTGTCGCACTTTCTGGGTACTCCATAACAAACTCTATTAACAAAAGAAGCGCTCTCTTAGATTCGACTGATCCGCATACTGGTGTAGAGCGATTAAGAGATTTGGTTGGATACCAATCGGGTTTTGGGTATGAGGTAGATAACAGAATAGCTTCTAATCCTTCAACGCCAGTAGACGTGCTTGAATCTCTTTATGGAATTCAGGGGCAAATTGGGACTGATATGAGTTTGGCACTCAACCCCAATACTCCCAATTACATCCTCATTGCATTATCTAAGCGTCGCGATGAATTTTGGAGACCACGTATCATTGAGAGATTGGAGAAAAATCCTAAAGTAAAAAGTGGTGAGTTGTTTTTTGATGAGAAAATGGTACTCCACGAGACAAAAAACGCTGAAGACTCAAACTGATTTCTAGTTTTCTGACTTTGACAAAGAGTCCGGTTTTAGTCCCTTTCGAGACGCTGAGCACCATCAAAATCCGACCGTCTGCATCACGTACAAAGCCGTCCTTTGCAGGAATCTAGTGAACGACCGCTTTTGACCAATGACAGAAATCCAGTGTCATATGCCCAACCGTCCGCTCTTTGTCTCTTGCGGACGAAAATAAGGTGTCCGACTGATTTTGGCTCAAAGTAGAAGTCATTATTTACGTGTATGGATGAATTGGCGAAAACTAGTGGTTGAGCAACAGGCTGAAGAGCAGGGCATCCTGATTGAGAATGCGGCGTTTGCAGAGGGCTTCTTTTTTGGCGCCAATGGCGTGAGCCAGTTTAATACTGGCCTGGTTGTCGGGCAGGGTGAAATACTCAATCCGGTTAAGGCCTAAAGGCTGTCGAGCAATTTCTATTAGGCGTTCACAGAGTTTAATCGCCAGGCCCCGGCCTCTGGCCTCAGGAACCAGCCATAACCCCAGGTTGGCGTTGAGATGCACCGGATGGATATAGTTAAGCAGGCCCATTCCCAGGCACTGTTCGTTCCACATCAGCAGATAGGTGATGCCGTAACCAATTTTACGTTGTTGCTCGAATGTCTCGATGAGCGATTCAGCATGACGCAGGGTAGTGGGGGTTAAACCAGATCCCATCCAGGGCTTTACGGAGGAGGAAGCGAGTTTGCCGGCTTCAGATAAGGCCAGTGCATATTTGTGGTGAGCGCGAATAATTTTGACTGGCCCGGCATCGGTAAAAATGGGGGCCAGCCTGACTGGCAGGGTAGTAAGGTCGATCAAAAGAGTTTCTTATCGATAACTCTGGCTAACAGCACTACCACCAATACCGCGAAGTAAGCGCCGAATATAATTTGCATCCACTCGGCCATTCCCATCGACAGGAACTGCCAGCTGTTTTCGAGACAGTCGCCACGGGCTGCAAAAATGGCAGGTAGCCACTCATGCAGTGGTGCCCACTCGGGGAAATTAGGGAAGATTTCGCAGGTACCGAAGAACGGATCGTCCGACTCGATAATTTCAATGTGCTCAGAAGCTATCATAAAGCCTCTTACTGCACTGTATCCCCACAATCCATAACTTACCAAACGGGTGAGCGGGTGGTTGAATAGCAACACCAGCAGGCCTGCCAGCACAATGCCCCACATTGCTGTACGTTGATAAATACACATTATGCAGGGTTCCAGCCCCATGCCGTGTTGAAAGTACAGCGCCGTGAACTCCAGTGCTAGCGAGGTGGCGAAGAGTACCAGCCAGGCAGATTTTTGTTCTGCCCAGCTACTTAGTCCATTCAACAAACCCATTATTTATACTGCTCCTAGTGGCCGCTGTTATCGGCACCGGGAACACCAGAGTGGTGTTCTATAAGATGCATGTCATATAACCATTGAGTCGCATCCGCCAGTCCCCAATAGGTTGCGAGTAACCCCACTAAAGCCAGCACAACAGTGTAAGGCAGTGCCATGAACACCATGCGGCCATAAGACAGTCTCAGCAGCGGTGCAATCGCAGAGGTCAGCAGGAACAGAAACGCAGCCTGTCCATTTGGTGTGGCAACACTGGGCAGATTAGTCCCCGTGTTAATAGCAACCGCCAGCAAATCAAACTGGTCACGGGTAATTTCGCCATTGGCCAGTGCCGTGCTCACTTCAGTAATGTATACCGAGCCCACAAAAACGTTATCACTGACCATCGATAGTACGCCGTTGGCCAGATAGAACATGACCAGTTGCGTGGTTCCCTCAAAATCCAGAACCCAGTGAATAACCGGCGCAAATAATCCCTGTTCAATGATAACCGCAACCACACCAAAGAATACGCATAACAGGGCAGTAAAAGGCAACGCCTCCTCGAAAGCTTTACCCAGTGCGTGCTCTTCAATGACACCGCTCATGGAGGTAGCCAGTACAATAACCGAGAGGCCGATTAAGCCCACCGCTGCCATGTGCGTTGCCAGGCCGACAACCAGCCACACGCCAATCAGAGCTTGTACACCAAGACGCGCTTTATCGCGCACCGAGCGGGCCTGGTCCATCGACTTATCATAATCCACCAGAATTTGACGCACTGCGTCTGGCAGCTTGGCGCCATAGCCAAACACTTTGGTTTTTTCCAGCATTACGGTCGTCAGGATCCCCATCAGGAATACCGGAATAGTGATGGGTGACATACGGATGAAAAATTCCACAAAGTTCCAACCGGCTTTATCTGCGATGATCAGGTTTTGCGGTTCGCCAACCATGGTCATTACGCCACCCAGTGCGGTACCAACAGCCGAGTGCATCATCAGATTGCGCAGGAAGGCGCGGAAGTCGTCCAAATCGTTTGAGCCTAAATCCGCCACGCTATCGTCGGAGGTGTGGTCGTGGTCGTGATGAAATTCCTTACCAGATGCCACCTTGTGGTAAATGGTATAGAAACCCAGGCCTACAGCAATGATAACCGCCACCACGGTTAGCGCATCGAGGAACGCCGAAAGAAAGGCCGAGGCAATAATAAACGCCAGTGAGAGCACGGTTTTATTGCGAACCCGAATCACCAGCTTGGTGAACAGAAACAGCAACAGGTCTTTCATAAAGTAGATACCGGCCACCATAAACACCAGCAGCAGTAGCACCTCGAGGTTGACCTCTATCTCATGCATCATATGTTGCGGGGTTGTCATGCCGATAAAAAGCGCTTCAATAAGCAACAACCCGCCGGGCTGGAGGGGATAACACTTCAACGCCATGGCGAGAGTAAAGATAAACTCGATAATCAATAACCAGCCGGCCAGAAAGGGATCGAGCATGAAAATCAGAGGGTTAGCAATTAAACAACCAATAATGGTTTTTTTGTACCAGTCTGGCGCATGCCCCAGAAAATTCTTATAGATCGCCATGGTCATAGAGGTTTGCATGGAGTAATTTCCTTTTTTATCACAGGCTTAATTTGTTGTTCTCAGCTAATAATAGACGAGTTTTATAATTTTTTGTCACCCCAAGGGTGACAGTTTGAATGTGAATGTCTGTTTTTAGGACACTTTTCGTCTAAGCTTGCAAAGACTAACCGAAAACTATCACGACAGGAAGTAGAAAGCGACGTAACTCAGACCATATGCGCACAGCTGTTTAAAAAGTGCGCTAACTGAAAATTGTTTATCGATTTGGTCAAAATTAAATGCTCAAAACGGCAAAACTATCGCTTTAGGGCTAGTTTCTTATGCTGTTTTCGCCTTTAAAACTGTTACAATCAGCCGTAACTCCCTGAGTTAGGTGTGACTCGCCGGTTTGCGGCGATTTATTCATTGTGCTTATGAAAAATCATCTGGTACAATCAGTTTGAAAATAACAAGAACGTTCAGTGGCGAGCAAATATGATATATAAGGCACAAAGTCCGGCTGGTTTTGCCGAGGAATACATCGTAGAGTCGATCTGGAGTGGGCGTTTTCCTCCAGGGACCATCCTTCCCGCTGAACGGGAATTATCTGAATTAATCGGTGTAACACGAACGACCTTACGTGAAGTGTTGCAACGTCTGGCACGTGACGGATGGTTAACTATCCAGCACGGTAAGCCAACCAAAGTAAATAACTTTTGGGAAACCTGCGGACTCAATATTCTTGAAACGCTGGCCCGACTCGATCAGGACGGTATTCCCGAATTGGTAGATAACCTTCTGGCTGCGCGGACCAATCTGAGTGCGGTATTTATTCGTGGTGCTATCCGTAAGAACCCGCAGGAGTCGGCGGCCATTATTGCGCGTTATAAAGAAATCGAAGAGGACGGCAAGGCATTTGCTCACTTTGATTATCAGTTGAACCACGACTTAGCCCTGGCATCGGGAAATAATGTCTTCGTGCTGATGATGAATGGTTTCCGTGGCCTGTATTCACGTATCGGTGGTTTCTTTTTCTCGGATCCCCGTGCCCGCGATGTCGCTAAAGAATTCTACGCTAAATTACAGGAAGTCGCTGAACAGGGCGATTACAAATCAGTACCTGCCGTAGTGCGCGAATACGGTTACGCCTCAGGACAGGTCTGGAATGAAGTGCGCGAAACCATGCCTCAGGATTTAGTCGATTAAGTGCCGCACCTGCGGCGCTTTTTACCTCTGCATTTCAAATACCCCCTCTTCTAATTTTGTTTTTAGTATGTGATTTCTAAATTATCCTTTTACACTGAGTATCAGATAGCAAAAGGAGACCAAATCATGGCAGCTAAAGACGATATCAAAAGTAAAATCAGCGAAGCTGAAGAATTCGCCCGTAAAATCTGGTTGGCAGGTTTAGGCGCATATGGCAAAAGTGTTGACGAAGCACAGGGTCAGTATGAAAAACTGAGTAAAGATGCCAATAAGATGTTTGACGATCTGGTGTCTAAGGGTGAAACCCTGGAATCAGATGCCAAAGATAAATTTAAAGAAACCACCAGTGAAGTAGAAAGTCGTGTAGCCGACGTTCGCAAGAAGCTGGGTCTGGATACAGACGATACCGATCAGAAGATCGAAGAGCTTTCTGCAAAAGTGGATGCACTGACTGAAGCAGTCGCTAAGCTGGCAGCTAATAAGTAATAACTGAGCGGACAGTGTAACTGTCCGTCAGCTAAGGAGTTATTATGTCAGATAAAAAACCGGGTTCGCCTATCATGGGCTGGTTCGAAGCAGGCTTAGGTTTGTTTACTGAACAACTCAATGCGGCCAATCAGCAGGTGCAGCATAAGGTGGATGAATCGCAAAAAACACTGGATGAGCTTGCCGCTCGGGGCGCTGAAGTCGAAGCGCAGATCCGCAATACGGTTAATCCATCACAGTGGCTGGAGTTATGGCGTCAATCGCCGTTGCACCACTGGATGCCAACATTTACTACGCCGCGACAAAAACGAGCGATGCAAGTGGAAGCCTTGTCGGCCAAAGTGGATTTGTTGGTAGAGCAGGTTGCCCTGTTGGCCGCAAAGCAAGCGGCTGCCAAACAGGCGGCAGCAAAAGCGGAAGAGAAACCGCAAACAGCTGCTAAGCCTAAAGCTACGCGAGCGAAAAAGACCACCACGACCAACCGGACTACGTCGACCCGTGCTGCAAAGCCAGCAACAGCCCGTAAAACGGCAAATAAGGACGCTCCTACGAAAGACGAGTAGTTCGCAGTAATGTCAGAAAAAAGGCCGGTTAACCGGCCTTTCTCGTTTATTGCTCGCTAATTCAGAGTAGCTCAGTTTACTGAGTGCTGTTTGTGCAGGCTTTCCTCTGACTCTTTGGTCATTTCAAAAAGTTTAGGGTAAACGTCTTTCATCAGTTGCTGCGTGATCTGCATGGAAGCGGCCATGACTTCAGGCATTTTCTTTACCACAGATTGACCAGTTTCAGATTGATAAAAGGCCAGCATATCCTGCAGTTCCTGCTCGGTGTAATGGGCCATGTAGAGATCGATCATGGGCTCTTTTAATGTGTCCCAATTCACTTCTTCACGCAACAGCACCTTGAGCTTTTCCAT